>ENA-OQBJ01000728-OQBJ01000728.1-human-gut-metagenome-genome-assembly--contig:-NODE-728-length-15973-cov-2.726997_pt1 | contig 15973 bp, 16 predicted proteins | sample MGYA00242743_ERZ504545 | MGnify/ENA primary metagenome ERZ504545 (study PRJEB26092, sample SAMD00036252) | human gut metagenome | host: Homo sapiens | study: EMG produced TPA metagenomics assembly of...
CGCCAATCTGACAACGAGACACATACACATTTCCCGGTCCACACAATGGGTATCAACCGTCAGTTCCCGATGGATGTATCGAAGCAAATGATGCAGCAAGCCAGACTGAATGCCAGCCCCAACAGATTAATCAGTGTGTACGTCCGTGCACGGAGCAGGAAACGTAATGCATAGCGTAGTGTGTTCATATAAATTTGTTTTTTATTATTCACTTTTCATTACTTCACTCGGGTTGATGCGGGAAGCTTTGTTCACCTGCCAGAGCAATGTAGCCACAGAAATCACCGCTACTATCAGGAAGGCTGTCAGGAACAGACCGACCGTCACCGGAGCCTTCACCACCAAATCAGCGGTATAATAGTAGATGGCCAGCCAAGCCAGCGGCACTGCCACCACGGCTGCCAGCAACAGCATCCCCACGTAACGGCGGAGCAACAGCACATATAGGTCTTTCAGCATGGCACCGTTCACTTTGCGGATGGCAATCTCACGGTAACGCTGGCAGATATCGAACAGGGAAATGCCGAACAGCCCCAAACAAGATACGACAATGGCGATAAAAGCAAACGCAGTGTAAAGCATTGCCATCCGACGGTCTGCCGCATACATCTGTTTCACCTGGTCGGAAAACAATGTATATTCAAATTCCTCTGTGCCATATATTTCACGTTCCACTTTTTTCAAGTAATCCATCACCGCAGCAAGACGTCCCGGACGGTATGACAACGTATACAGGTCACCGGAAGAGCCACGTCGCACCACAAATACCATCGGATGCACACCCGCACTGATATGTCCGTCATAATAATCATCGATAACCGCTACAATAGGATGCGCTTCCGGGTTTTGAGCCCTCACCTTGTCATCTTCATACATCAATGTAGCTCCTTGACAGGAATCATACCCCAACGCCTTCAGTGCCGCACGGTTCACCACATAATACTCCCTGTTCCAATCTTCTTCCTCTTCCATTGAGGGAAGCGTTCCCTCTACAAAACGCAGTTCATAAAGCCGGAAGAAAGAAGGATTGGCATACCACATATACAAAAAAGCCGTACGCCCGTTGTTTCCTATAAACTTCATTCCATAATCACTGGAGGTCAGCGCAGATTGATCCGCTACCCAATACTCTATATCGGGGCAAGCTTTCATCTTAGCACCAAGTTGTTTCACTCGCTGCACACGTGCCTGTATGTCTTCCGGATTCCGATAGGACGAATAATCCTTCGATTCGTGTGCCAGATGCGCCACTAAAATATTCTCCGTACGATACCCCGGTTCGGTATTCAACAAAGTATCAAGCTGACGGTTAAAATAAAATGCCAGTACCACCAATATGAAGGTAAGTACATACTGCAACAGCAACAGTCCCATCCTCGCCCGTACCGACTGCCCGGCCGTACTCACCAGACGAATGCCGACAGAAGGCAAGATACGCGTGAAACGGAAATACGGATAAAGCGAGGCCATCAGCGGAAGGAATACCAGTAACGCCAAGGACAAATACCCATCGAAAGCTGTATAGGAGAAATCAAACCCGAAAAAGCGGGACACGGGCACCCGGGTCAGTTCAATGCATACCCACGCAAGCAACACCGCCAAAGCGGAAAGCAGAAAGTTCTCGGCAAAAATCTGTGCAAAGACAGCTCCTCTTCCTGCTCCAAACACCCGGCGTATACCGTATTCGTGCGTGCGTTTGAGCATAAAAATCATGTAAAGGTTGATGAAGTTCAGCAATCCGGTAACCAGCAGCAGCGCACAGATACCCATGAATATCTGCAACTGTCCCCAATTTCCCCATACATAAATAGATGCTTTATCCCTTATTTCCAAGTTGGAAAAGTAACATTCTTTCAACGGTACAAAACGAAAGGTGTACGCACGTGTATCCTCCGGATAGTGCGGATTCAGACGGCGTGGATGTTTCCCCACCTGGTTGAGCTTACTCATATCCGCTCCGAGCACAAAACGGTACAAATCCAGCGGCATCTTCTTCCACATATTGGAAGAAGTATTTGCCAGAAGCAAATCGAAATTCAGCCAGGTTTTGTTAACAGGAAGTCCTATCACTCCTTTCACCACATATTCTTGTCCGTTGGAATAAGTAATTGTCTTTCCGACAGGGTTGTCCGAACCAAAAACCTCCCGTGCATACGATTGGGTCAGTACTACTGAAGAAGGATCGGTCAGGTTCTTTTCTCCCTGTATCAGCGGATAAGAGAACAATTGAAAAAACGTGCTGTCCGTAGCAAGGGCATCGCAACGGTAACGGTGTCCCTCACTGACCAGAAAATCATTCTCCAACGGAACAAAACTACATTTTGTTTCTATCAGCTCCGGAGCAATCAGCACACTGTCATTCCGATAAGCTGCATAAGAACCCCAATATACACCTCCAGACACATTCACTTGCACGGCATACACTTTTTCCCGGTCCACACAATGGGTATCGACCGTCAGCTCCCGATGGATGTATCGAAGCAAAATGATGCAGCAAGCCAGACTGAATGCCAACCCCAACAAATTAATCAGTGTGTACGTCCGTGCACGAAGCAGGAAACGTAAAGCATAGCGTAGTGTGTTCATATAAATTTCTTTATTTTTATTTCATTCTCTCTTTATCACTTCTGCCGGATTCTGCCGGGCAATCCGTAAGATACGGAAGATAACGGTCAGGGTCGTAACTGCAGCCACAGACATGAAGATACCTACCCAAAAAAAGAAGCCGTAATCAAAAAACACGGTATACATCCGCTTCCATTGTATCAGTACCAAGTAAAGCAAAGGAAAGGCTAATACCGCACTTCCAGTCAACAAGATAATATACAAACGGGCAAAAAGCAGAATAATCTGTGAAACACCTGCTCCATTCACTTTACGGATAGCCACCTCCTTCTGTCTTCGTTCTGTATCGAGTGTAATGCTGGAATATACTCCCAACAAAGTAAGGATGATGCTGACTATAGCAAAGAACAGGACAATGTCTTTCAGTTTATTTTCCAAAGGTTGATTCTCACGAATATCGTCCGTCAAAGTATTTACCCGTACAGAAACACTTTCCGGCAAGCTTTCCCGAAGTACCTGCTCCACCCATGTCCGAACAGCATCAACCTGTTCGCTCTCACATTTCAAGTAGCAATGTCCGATATAACCAGAATTTTCACTGCTGATAAAAACAAACCCGACACTCTGGGTATATGTATCGTTCTGGAAGGGCGGACAAATTCCACATACCGTATAGCCATGCTGCAAATTATAAAGAGACATACCCATCACATCTTTCTTCATTCGCTGCTGCCAGGTACGGTCGGCTACCATGTCTGTCGCCGTATTCAGACCGTGCCCCTGCTCCAGCGGTATGTTCATGAATGTAAAGAAATTTTTCGGTACAGCCATAACGCCTACCTCTATCCATGAATCTGGATTATCCTTTTCAGTCATCATGGAATTGCCGGAAATGCCCTGAAGATAGCCGATATCCGTCAGCAGAACATCCTTGATAGCGGCATGGTTCCTGAAACGGTCTATCAGTTGTTGCTTGTCTGCCTGAGCCAGAAACTGATAGTCTAATGGAATACTGAGAATGGAAGCCTTCTCCTGCCTGGATAATGTACTCAACAACGTACTGCTGGTCTTCTCTGCCTGTAGATATAGTCCTGTAGTCAATGTGACAAAAACCCAACAGATGAAAAACTGTACCCCCAACATCAGGTTGCGTCCCCGATGTCTTTGCTGGTAATGCTGCTCACCCCTCAAACCAGTCTGTATTGTCATACGCTGTATACGTATCGTAGAAACCCAGCAGATAACAACACACAGAACTATCAGCAAAAAGATATATTGCACTGCCTGTTCCAATAGCAAAGCCTTGTCGAAAGTCATGGAGAAAAATTGAAGCGAATAGTCCATCCGTCCTTCTGATAGTTCGATGCCGCACAGCATCAACAACGAGGCCGCCAACGTCACAAGCAATGATTGAGTCAGCAACAGGCAAAAGAGCTGCCAGTCTTTACATCCGTTCACCTTCATCAAACTGAATTCCCTAACCCGGTTGAAATAAGACCCAACCAAGAAGTGAAAGAAATTGAGCAATCCTACCAACAAGATAAGCAAGCCCATTGCAGCGGTTATTCCACTAATAACAGACAGTCCCCGACTAAACGAAGGAAACTGTCCGAGAAGAAAAGCTTTCACCTTATAAGTTGTTCCATACAATGTCCAGGTAGAATGCCGTTCGACCAAAACCGTTTCCAGTTCCACAAATCGACTTCAGGCCTAAGCAAAGCATACGTGTTCCCTCCTGTCATCTCCCGGTTTTTGGAACTCTGAATCACTCCCTCACTATCATTCAAGACCAACATGTCGACCGATTCCATGAAATGAAGGGAATTATTCATCGGTGTATCCTCCATTACAGCCTGTATGGTATATGCAATACCTCCGTCACGAGGAGTTGACTCTGGTGAAGTGGGAAGTCTTCGGGTCATGGTACAGGTTTTACCGATAGCTTCATTTATATTTCCGAAGATACGGACTGCCGCCTCACGAGTCATTACCAATGCATTGGAAGTATGACTGGCCGTTTCCCAACTTCCGGCCAGAATACGGGGAGTGAACAGACGGGCATACAGCTGTCTGTCTCCATCCGCCGAAGTTCGTAAGGCAATGACTTGCCGGGCTTCACTTCAATGTCGAAAGGGCACTCTCTTGGGTAGGACACAAACGACACAGCTTCAAACTGGTCAGTCCAGCTACGTAGATTGTGCGACAACGGAGCAGGAGTACCAGAAAAATAATGCCCGATTATGGGATCATACAAATGCAACTCTGCAATCCGTTCGTGATTAATAAAACAATGGTCTCTTGACTCTATGAAACGGCTGCAATAAAAACAGACAGTAAAACTGAACAGTCCCACCGCCAGCCCGATAATAGAGATAATACTCTGTGTGCGGTACTTCAGCAAATTCCGCCAGGCTATTTTCAGGTAATGTGCAATCATATCTTTTCACTCATTCGTGTCAACAATTATAAAATCAGGTATTTTTAATACCACATTATATCGCCTTCAATTTCCAATCAAAAATTGAATCGGTTTCGGAAACCTTCTCCTTATTCTCCACCTTCATGAGAAACTCCAGCGCATGGTTATGCCCTTGGGCAGAAGCCTGTTGGAACAAATGTTTTGCCTTGGCATAATCCTTCTCAACACCTTTTCCGAAATAGTACATCAATCCCAGATTGAACTGCGCCGCGGGAGAATTCAATTCAGCCGCCCTTGAAAGAAGTTCTGCTCCTTTCGATAAATCTTTGGGGTATCCATGCCCTTCTATATGAAACACAGCCAGATTAAACAATGCGGAAACATTGTCTCTTGAAGCAGATTTTTCAAACCAGTATATGGCATCGCCCGCGCTGGTTGAAGTTCCGTAACCGAATGTGTACATATATCCTAAATTATTCATAGCATCAGTATTATCATGTGCTGCAGCCTTTTTATATAGCTTGAATGCTTCCGAATAGCTCTTGGTGACTCCCCAGCCATGCCTGTAAAGACTGCCTAATCCCACTTGCGCTTGGGAGTGTCCTTGCAAAGCAGCCAGACTGAGATATTTTCTGGCTTTAGAATAGTCGATGTCTGTTCCTATGCCATAAGCATACATATAGCCCAGATTGTTCTGAGAATCCGCATTGCCGTTATCTGCCGATTCCAGGAATAACTTCATGGCCTTTTTGTAATTCCTTACCCCTGTCTTACCCTGATAGTATATATCACCTAAAATAAACTGGCAACGTTTTGCTGTGTCTATTTTCGCCAGTTTTAAGTACAGAGTCGCGGCATCCCCGTATCTTTTCTGTCTGTACAAACTATCTGCCTGCATATAAAGATTCTGAACATCGCCCAAAAACCAGGTATATATAGTATTACGGTTTTTAAGCCCCAGTACAATCATTGCCAATAAAAGACAGATTCCCAAAGCAATAGTTATGTGTTTTATTTTCCCTTTCATAAATCAATAATTATATTCGACTATAGGATACTCCGGAGAGTCACTGTTTCCAATATTCACTATTAATTTCCCAACTTCTGTAATTCTTCACTTTAAGCGTTCTCAGTACTTCTTTGCAGTACTCCAGTACTTCCCTGAAAGTACTACAGTACTTCTTAGGCAGTACTCCGGTACTTTCGGAGAAGTACTGGAATCAGGTGAAAGCATCTGGTTCATTCACTTAAACACCAGCTCTTCCGCGTCGCCAAAGTTATCATATCCTGTGGTAATCACCCAATCGCCGGGCTGCAAACCTTCAGTTATTTCGTATTGCAAGGGGTTCTGACGCCCGATTACCACCGGAACCCTTCTCGCCCGGGTCTTGTCGGCATTGAGTTTGTAAATCCACTGCCCGCCGGTCTGCGAATAGAAATTACCGCGCGGAATTACCAAGCTTGTTCCGGTTGCCCTAACTCAATCTGTACCCGGAAGCTTTTTCCCAGACGGACGTTTTCAGGCATTTCTCCCGTAAAGACTAAGTCCACATCAAAGGTGCGGTCTTTCACCTCCGGCACCACCTTGCTGACTTTCAAGGCATAGCGTTTTCCCTGATAAGTTACGGATGCCGGCAGACCTACCGTCACCCGGTCTACGTAGTATTCGCTCAGGGAAGCATGCACCTTGAACTGCGACATGACCTTTACTTCCGCCAGGTTCTCTCCGGCTGCCACCTGCTGGCCTAATGTGACCTTCACAAAACTGAGCTGCCCATCGGTCGGTGCACGTACCACCAGCTCTTCCATCCGCTGCAAAGAACGCTCCAGCTTCTTCTGTTCCCGTTCCCGGTCGTTTCGCAACAGCTCTCTGCGAATGACCGTCATGGCCGAATCGCTCTGCAGACTCTGCATCTTCAGCTGAGTAGAAGCCGTTTTATAGCGGTACTCATCTTCCGACACTTCCAACTGCGCCTTGCTGCGGATGCCCATGCGGTATTCTTCCTGCTCCAGTGCAAAGCTTTTCCGTATCTTGTTCAACTCGTAAGCAGCCTCCAGCGTCTGTTGTTTCAAGGTCAGACTTTTCTGTTCCATCTCAAGGGCCTTCTCCTGATAAGAGATGCGTTGCTTCTCCCATTCATCCCGCTGGTCATCTATCTCGCGCAACAGGTCCGGATTGGTCAGCAGCAAGATGGTATCTCCCTGCTGTAAAAGACTTCCTTCCTCGGCTACGATGCGGGCTACATTACCCGACTCGCGGGCATTGACCATCAAAGTCAGAATGGGATGCACCACTCCTTCCACGTCCACGTATTCACGGAAAGGGGCCTGCTTCACCTCGGCCAGTTGCACAGAGTCCGCATCAATGCGTAAACGCTGGGGGCCGGAAGCCAGTATAATCACATAAATCAGTCCGGCCAGCAAAAGTACGCCGCCCGCCAGATAAAGACGATAGCGAACGTACCAGGGTTTCTTTTTCAATTGTATATCCATAATCGGTTTGTGTTATAGTTCAGGTAAAGTTTCAGTCAGCGGACAGTTCCGGTAAAAATCATATTGTGTCAGGCTGCGAAGTCCGTAATACAGCATCCAGTAGGTTTTCAGGGCCTCAATATAATTGCGCCGGGAGGTATCTTTCTCGGTGGTGGCCGCATTCAAATCGAGTACCGACGATTTGCCCATCAGGTAAAGGCGGAGGGCCACTTCATACCGCCGGCGGGCTGTTTCGTCGGTACGGGAAGCTACTTCCACCTGCCGTGCCTGAAGGTTAAACTGCCGTACCATCTGCCGCACGTTCAGTTCAAAATCATTCATGCCCTGTTCCACCTGGGTATTGACCAGCTCGATATTCGATTTGGCCACACGTACCTTTCCTTTTCCTCTCCCCCAGTCCAGTATCGGAATCACTACGGACAGGCTCACGTATTGCTGGTCGAGCGGATCACGATAAGAATCCCGAAGACGGGCAGCGGTCTGCGAAAGTCCGAACTGGAGGTACAAATCCGCTTTTAGTCCCCGACTGGCACGAGCAGAGGCCAATTGGCTACGACTCTCCAACTGCATCCGCCGGTAGGTCTCGATTTCCGGACTGTGAAAATGTGCCTGTTCCAGTGCCTTGTCCAAAGGCACTTCAAAATCCGGCACACTGTCATGCGGAATCACCTCTATCTCTTCTTCCTCCCGGATACCTAAGAAAGAACGGAAGATAAGCATCGCGTCTTCCACACTGATACGGGCTTTCATCAGGTTGGTTTCCTCGGTCAGTTTGTTCACTTCCAGCTGCAACATCTCGTTCTCCGTAATGCTGCCGATGCGATACCGTCCGCGGGCATAGCGATACAAGGTATCAGCGGAAGCATAGTTGGCTCGGGCAATCTCCAAGTCGGACTGGGCAGATGCCAGTGCAAAAAACAACTCGCATGTTTTCGAAGCAATCAGCTCCAGCGTCTCACTATATGTTTTCTTAGCCTCCTGAAAACGGACGGGCTCAATGCGGCGGTTCCACTTCAAGGAGTTATAGCCAAAAAGCGACTGACGGTAACCTACCGTGAAAGGCTGGGTGTTATAAGCCGTGCTTTTCTCGCCCAGTTCATCCATACGCTGGGCGGCGGTCTGCATGAACAAGTTACCTCCCGTGAACCAGACGTTCTGGCTGACGGAAAGCGTCAGGTCGGTAGCCAGCTGGTTCTGGCGGAGAAACAGTTCAGTACCGTCAGGCTGGGTTACCTTATTAATCTGCCGGTTCAGATAAGGCGATGCAGACAAACTTACCTCAGGCAGGTAGTCTGCCCGAAACGAACGGTAACTCCAGTAAGCTGCCCGGTAGGTATGCCGGGCAGCTTCTGCCTCTGGAGAGCTGGCCTGCGCCAACTGAATAGCCTCTTGCAGCGTCAGCTTCTCTCCCCACACAACTTGCCCGCAAAAAAGCAGGCAACTCATAAGCCACAGTATCTTGTTTCCCATCTTCATACGCATAGTTATCTGCTTTTTTATATCCAAAAACTGTGCCATTCAGATAACGCACTGATTATGTAGAAGATAGAGAAATCGAGCAAATTCACACCGTGTGCGCATCCGCACAAAAAGCGTGCGAAAATGCACATACAGCACATGCAAAAAAGCATTATCTTTGCGAAAGACACCTTGATATTGTATGGAAGAAAAAGGAAAAATACTCATCATTGACGATAACGAAGACGTGCTCTTCGCCTTGAACCTGCTGTTAGAGCCTTATATGGAGCAGATTCGAGTAACCACACAGCCTACACGGATTGAACATTTCATGACCACCTTCCATCCCGACGTGATTCTGCTCGACATGAATTTCCAGCGGGATGCCATCAGCGGGCAGGAAGGGTTTGACTACCTGAAACAGGTTCTCCGTATCGACCCGCAAGCGGTAGTGGTGTTCATGACGGCCTACGCAGATACGGGAAAAGCGGTGCAGGCCATTAAAGCCGGGGCTACTGATTTTATCTCCAAACCATGGGAGAAGGAAAAGCTGTTGGCTACATTGTCGGCTGCCGTCAAACTCAGCCGCTCACGCCAGGAAGTAGGACGGTTACAGAACGAGGTACAGGCCCTGAAGGGAGACGACCGCATTCCGGAACTGATTGGCAACTCCCCCGCCATGCAGAAGGTAAAAGAAACCATCTACAAGCTTTCTGATACGGATGCCAACTTGCTCATACTGGGAGAAAACGGTACCGGAAAGGATCTGGCCGCACGCATGCTGCGCTTCTTCTCTCCCCGTCGGGAGCAGGTCTTTATTCCCATCGACTTGGGAAGTATTCCGGAGCAGTTGTTCGAAAGTGAGCTCTTCGGGTACGAAAAGGGGGCCTTTACGGATGCCCGGAAAGCGAAACCCGGCAGAATGGAAACAGCTTCAGGGGGTACGTTGTTTCTGGATGAAATCGGCAACTTGTCCCTGCCCATGCAGGCCAAGTTGCTGACGGCCATCGAAAAGCAGTGCATCACCCGACTGGGGGCAGTCAATCCGATACACATCGATGTACGCTGATTTGTGCCACCAATGCCAACCTGCATCAGTTGGTGGCAGAAGGAAAATTCCGTCAGGATTTGTTGTACCGCATCAATACTGTGGAACTTCACATCCCTCCTTTACGGGAACGTGGAGAAGATATTCTGCTGTTAGCCACGCACTTCCTGAATCAGTACAACCGGAAATACCGCAAGGAAATCAAGGGACTGACGCGTGAAGCCAAAAACAAGCTGCTGAAATACGAATGGCCGGGCAATGTGCGTGAGTTACAGCACACCGTGAACGTGCCGTCATTCTGAGCGAAAACGGACTCCTGAAACCGGATGATTTCTTGTTTCCACAAGGGAATACCGCCGCGCACCAGCCTGCACTGACGGAAGAACTCAACTTAGAGAAACTGGAAAAGAATGCTATCGAACGGGCCTTGAAAGTGAGCACAGGAAACATGAGCAAGGCCGCCGAACTATTAGGAATTACACGTTTTGCACTTTATCGGAAACTGGAAAAATGGGGCTTATGAAAACGTATGGATACTACCTGATACTGCACATTTTAGGACTGACAGGTCTGATTATCGCAGGTGTTTTAGCCATGCTGCATGGACTGTGGTTCTGTACCATCATCTGCGGACTGTTGCTCATTGGCATCTGTTACAGCCTGTACCGCATACAAATCCGGCAGACTGAAACCATGTACCGGCTCGTGGAATGCATGAAACAGAATGACCTGGGACAGCGGGTTTGCGCACCTTTTGCCGACCCGCAGATGCAGAAGTTAGCAGAAGAACTTTCACAGGCTCTGAAGAACCTGCGCACCCGTATAGTAGATGAGGAGGTAAAGCACCAATACTATGAAATGCTGCTGAACAAGGTAGATACGGCCGTCCTCGTCACCGACCGAAGCAACCGGATGGAATGGATGAACAAGGCAGCCCGCGAACTATTGGGACACTGCGCCCATCTGCCCGAAGAAATCAGCACGGCCATTCAGGAAAACCAGCAGGTGCTCACCTGCAAAAAGGAAACGCCACTTCGACCTCTCCCTGTCGGTCACTCACATCCAGCTGCAAGGACGAACCTGCCGGCTGATTAGCTTGAAAAACATCCACGGCGCATTGGAGTACAAAGAAATGGAAGCTTGGCAAAAGCTGATACGGGTACTGACGCATGAAATCATGAATTCCATCACCCCAATTATCTCTCTGGCAGATACATTGAATGAACGAAGCCAGGAGCATCCTGATGATGCACGTACGCATACCTACATACAGCAAGGGCTACAGGTCATCTACCGCCGGGGAAAAGGCTTGCTGGAGTTTGTAGAAAATTACCGGAAACTGACCCGTATCTCGGCCCCGATGAAGACGGAAATCCCACTGGAACAGTTTCTTTCCGACCTGCAACGACTTTACCCGGAACTGGAAGTGCAGTATAAATGCCCGTCTTCCCAGCTCACCTGGTATGCTGACCGCACACAGATGGAGCAGCTATTTATAAACCTGCTGAAGAATGCCCGTGAAGCATGTGCCCATCGCTCCCATCCGGACATTCGCATCCAGGTAGAAACTCATGCCCAGGAACTCATTTTCGAAATCAGCGATAACGGAGAAGGTATGCTGCCGGAAGTGACGGAACGTATCTTCGTGCCTTTCTTCACCACTAAGAATAACGGTTCCGGTATCGGCCTTACCCTCTGTAAACAGATTATCAGCCTGCACGGGGGACAAATCAGCGTACAAAGCACAGCGGGGAAAGGAAGCCGTTTCCACCTCTCTTTCCCCGCCGTATAAGTATATGGTTTAATTACTTATTTCATAACCCATTGCAGACAAACCGGTTTATCGGTATGGATAGTCTTGCCAGTATCCTGCAAAAGACCGGTTTCTGCATCACGCGCAAACACCTGAATCTCATTGGTATCCCGGCAAGCTACCAGCAGAAACTTGCCGTTCGGTGTAATCGTGAAATTACGCGGATGAATGCCCGTCAACTGATAGCCCACCTTGGTCAGTGTACCATCGGAAGGAGAAACCTTGAAAATAGCCACGCCATCTGCTTGCAGACGGTTGGAAGCATACAGGAATTTTCCATCGGGCGACAGATGAATATCCGCACTACCTTTCGCGCCCACCGTATCTGCTTGATGACTTGCTGCTGTATCAGGGTCTTTCCATCATACGTCCACACCACTACTTCGCCAGACAGTTCCGTCAACAGATACGCATGTTTTCCCTGCTTGTCAAAACAAGTATGACGCGGACCTGAACCTGGAGCCAACTCAATATCAAAAGCAGCCGCTTCATCCAATAAATCCGTTCCTTTCGTTCCTGGAGTTTGTTTTACCGGAAAAGCGTGAATACGGTCCAGTCCCAAATCGTTTGCCAAAAGCAACTTCCCGTCGGGAGTGAAATACACACAGTGCAAGTGAGGCTGCTCCTGCCGTTCCTTATCGGCTCCTTTTCCCTGGAAGGAAATGACATGCCCCTCTCCTAACTTTCCATCCGCCAGACGAGGGAAAACCGTAATATTCGCTCCCATGTAATTGGCGGTCAACACAAACTTGCCATCCGGACTCACCGTAATATAACACGGTGAAGCTCCACCCGTAGACTGGCTGTTCAGCAACGCCAGCCCCGAAGTCAACGTATCCAATGCCAGCGCATTAGCCGTAAACCCTTTTTCCGTCTCTCCCACGGCATACACATGCGTACCGTCTTCCGTCGGCACTAAAAACGACGGATTCTCAATTCCCGACAACGTACTGGCCAACACGGCCTCTCCCGTTTCCTGATTGAAACGATACGCCTTTATACCTTCCTGATTGGCACTTGCATAACTGCCCACCAGCATTAATAAAGTATCCGGCTCTTGTGACACACTCATTTTCTGCTCACCTTTTCCAGCACAAGCCCCCAACAAAAGAGAGCCGGCACATAACGACATTAAAATGTGCTTCCTCATAGTTCTATATTATCTAAGTAAACAATGTTTCAAAAATAAACTCATAAAAAAACGAAGAACCTTGACTCATTAAACCCAAGATTCTTCGCTTTTTTAAAAAAGGAGAAGCCGTACCCGAGGCGTGACGAAACTCCGAATGACAGGTTTTGAGTGCTCCCCTCCTTTGTAATCCACCGGCATAAATGCTACCCGAAGGCGTGGCCCGCCATTGGAAGTAGAAGCTTGTCTCGGTATTTCTTTAGATTTGATGAGTTTCCCGATTCTGCAAGTACGGCTTCAATTTTGTATTACAAATATACAACAATTATTTGAATATACAAACATAACAAACAAAAAAAGGATGCCTTTTTTAGGGCATCCTTTATACATTGTCTCCGTTTCCGGTGAGATTAAGCAGCTTTAGCTTTAGCAACCACAGCCTTGAAAGCTTCAGGGTGGTTCATGCTAAGTCAGCCAACACCTTACGGTTGATTTCAATACCTGCTTTGTGCAATGCACCCATCAACTTAGAGTAAGACATACCTTCCAGACGAGCAGCTGCGTTAATACGCTGAATCCACAATGCGCGGAAGTTACGTTTTTTGTTCTTACGGTCACGGTATGCATAAGTCAGACCTTTTTCCCAAGTATTCTTAGCAACGGTCCAAACATTCTTTCTTGCACCAAAATAACCTCTGGTTAAACCTAAAATTTTCTTTCTTTTTGCTCTAGAAGCAACGTGATTTACTGATCTTGGCATAGTTTTAATTCTTTTTTGAATGATAGCGCCGATATTTTACAATCGAACTTAAAGCTAATACATTCGGTTGATAATTTAAAATGATACGTTTACGCTTTTTATACTAAGATTACTTCATGCAAAGAAGTTCCTTAACCTGAGCCAGGTTAGCACTATGTACCAATCCTGTGTGTACAAGGTTTCTTTTCTGTTTCTTAGTTTTCTTAGTCAAAATGTGACTGTGAAAAGCGTGCTTTCTCTTGATTTTACCTGTTCCGGTAAGAGCGAATCTTTTTTTTAGAACCGGAGTTAGTTTTTACCTTTTGGCATCTTATTAAATTTTAATTATTATTACTGAATGGCGGTAACGCACTATACCGGCGCGTTACACGCTCTTTTTCCTATTAAGTTAAGCTTCTTCTGGTTTTGGCGTAGCTGGTTTTACAACTTTTTTAGGAGCTGTAGCTTTTTAGGTGATAAAGAAATAGTCATCCTCTTACCTTCCAAAAGCGGCATCTGTTCAACTTTAGCATATTCTTCCAGGTCATTAGCAAAACGTAAAAGTAACACTTCACCTTGTTCTTTAAATAAGATCGAACGTCCTTTAAAGAACACATAAGCCTTTACTTTATCACCATCTTGCAAAAAGCCGATAGCATGCTTTAGCTTAAAGTTATAATCATGCTCATCAGTCTGAGGTCCGAAACGTATTTCCTTCACATTGACTTTTACCTGCTTCGCCTTTTGTTCCTTTGCACGTTTCTTTAACTGATAAAGGAATTTAGAATAATCTATAATTCTACAAACTGGAGGAACAGCGTTGGGTGAAATTTCAACTAAATCAGCATCATGTTCTTCAGCCAATTTCAAAGCCTGAGCTATTGGATATACAGCTGATTCGATATCATCTCCCACAATACGTACTTCTTTGGCACGAATCTGTTCATTGATTCGGTGTTGCCCTTTTAAAGTGTCATTCTTCATTAAAATTCTTTTCTTCCTTGTTTGCTTTTTAAAATTATAAATTATTTTGCCTGATTTCAGAAGCGAAGTAAATACTTTTCTTCCGAAACGGTTGCAAAGTTACCATTTATTTATCATATTATGAACTTCTTCTGCAATATTTTTTGCAAAATCTTTCAATTTTCATGGTTCCTTTATCACCTTCTCCCTGTTTACGCACAGCTACTTCACCATTTTCAGCCTCTTTTTCACCAACAATCAGCATATACGGAATACGTTTCATTTCGTTATCACGGATCTTTCTACCGATTTTTTCGTTACGGTCATCCACAATAGCACGAATGTCGCTCTTCTTCAATTCTAAGCGAACTTGATTTGCATAATCATTGAATTTTTCAGAAATTGGTAAAATTGCTACCTGATCAGGAGTCAACCACAACGGGAACTTACCAGCTGTATGTTCAATCAGAACTGCGACAAAACGTTCCATTGAACCAAAAGGTGCACGATGGATCATCACCGGACGATGTTTCTGATTATCTGATCCCATATATTCCAACTGGAAGCGTTCTGGCAAATTGTAATCTACCTGAATAGTACCCAGCTGCCAACGACGTCCAATGGCATCCTTAACCATAAAGTCCAATTTCGGTCCATAAAAAGCAGCTTCGCCATATTCAACTTTAGCCTTTAAACCTTTTTCTTCGCAAGCTTCGACAATTGCCTGTTCTGCTTTTTCCCAGTTTTCATCACTACCAATATACTTCTCGCGATTAACTTTATCACGCAAAGAGATTTGCGCTTCGAAGTTTTCAAGTCCCATAGACTTGAATACAATAGATATAATATCCATAACTCGCAAGAATTCATCTTTTACCTGGTCGGGACGGCAGAAAATATGCGCATCATCCTGAGTAAAGCTACGAACACGAGTCAATCCATGAAGTTCTCCACTTTGTTCATAACGGCAAACTGTACCAAATTCTGCAATACGTAAAGGTAGATCGCGATATGAGCAGGAGTATTCTTATAGATCATACAGTGATGAGGACAGTTCATTGGTTTCAAGAAGTATTCTTCACCTTCTTCTGGAGTATGAATAGGCTGGAATGCATCCTTTCCGTACTTAGCATAGTGTCCTGAAGTCACATAAAGCAATTTATTACCAATAGGCGGGCACATTACTTCCTGATAATCGTAACGAGCCTGGATACGACGCAAGAAGTCCTGCAAGCGGATACGCAGTGCAGTACCTTTGGGCAGCCACATCGGGAGTCCCTTACCTAGGTGTCGGAGAACATGAACAAGTCCATCTCCTTACCGATTACGGTGATCGCGCTTCTTTG
>ENA-OQBJ01000729-OQBJ01000729.1-human-gut-metagenome-genome-assembly--contig:-NODE-729-length-15931-cov-4.419261_pt1 | contig 15931 bp, 19 predicted proteins | sample MGYA00242743_ERZ504545 | MGnify/ENA primary metagenome ERZ504545 (study PRJEB26092, sample SAMD00036252) | human gut metagenome | host: Homo sapiens | study: EMG produced TPA metagenomics assembly of...
ATGCCAGAAGGCTACCACCGCATCCGTGGGGGTCACGGTACCGGCGCGGAGAATCAGCTGCTGGTAGTTGACCAGGATATAGAGCGGCGGAATCACGGCCAGCACTGTGAGAAGCAGGTCAAGAGGATGGAATCTGCCGCCTTTGACCCAGGATTTCTTCGTAGGGCACAGAAGGAATACAAGGCAGATGCCGAAGGATAGATGGACGCAGCGCTGGATCATGGCATCCAGTGTGCCGAAAATACCGGTGTAAATCTGGAAGAGGGAAAAGCAGATGCAGATGGCGGCTACGATTTTGCCGCAGATGCCTCCGTATTCCATGGTATTGGACTCTTTATCCAGGGATTTCAGTTTTTCCTGGAGTTCGTCCGTCATTTTGCCGTCTGCCGGAGCCTCTGCTCCGGCGGGGGCTCCCTTTTTTTCTAAATCAGCCAAAATAATCAACTCCTAATTTCTTTTTTCATGTACCACCCTTTATAAAGTGGCGCTACATATAGCTTCATTTCTTTTCCCAGAGGGACCATGGCATCCAGATCGTAGTCTTTGTCTCCTACGGTCAGGACTCCATGATTTGTTACTCCGTTGCGGATAGAGAGCTCAGGATAATTCCGGTTGATATCATCCAGAATAAACCAGCCGTCCTCTTCCCGGAACTTTCCCTCGTCAGCGGAAAAGGGAAGCCCCACCCCCATGGATTGATACTTGGTGGATTTCAGGACAAATCCGTTTGCTATCTGATTGACTTCCAGATACTCATAAATCATGGTCTTCTGGACGGAATGGCGATAAGCCAGGGTCACCGGCGTGCCGGCGTCCACCCGCTGTCTGAAAATGATACCGTCCGAGGTCTGGGCAAAGAGGAAAGGCATGCGGATGTACCAGCCGCCTATTCCTGTCACCAGGCCACGATGATGCCGATGATAATAATCACTGTTTCCAGTGTCCCATTTTTCTGTTTTTTCATGAAAGCGAGAACGGACCCCTGTCAGGCCCGTTCTCCCTCCTTTCTATGCAAGGTATGGATCCGATGGGGATTCTTCCTTATTTGGACTTCAGGTACTTTTCAGCACCGGCATTCATCTTCACGGACATACCTTCCAGAGCGGTGTCCTTGGTGATGTACTTGCCTACGGCATGGGCTGCTTTCATACGGTCCAGATGTTCATAGATGGCCTTCACAATCTGTTCGCCCAGATCGTCGCTGAGTTTATCGGTGGTAACGATGACGCACTTTACAGCTACCGTGTTGACGTCTTCATCCTGTCCAGGTAGGTGCCCTTCGGAATGGTCATCTTGGTGTAGTACGGATATTTCTGCATAAGCTGGTCAACGATCTTCGGATCGATGTTGACGATGGCAGCAGATTTATTGGCAGCCAGGTCCTGGATAGCGGCAGTCGGGAAGCCTGCTACCACTACGCCGGCGTCAACGTTGCCATCCTTCAGTGCATTGGCAGCTTCACCGAAGGAAAGGTACTGTACGTCGATATCATTATAGGTAATGCCATAGGCTTCCAGAATCTGGCGGGCATTGGCTTCGGCGCCGGAGCCGGAAGCACCGACGGCAACTTTCTTGCCCTTCAGGTCAGCCACTGTCTTGATGCCCTTATCCTGGGTGGTAACGAACTGGATGGTTTCCGGATACAGGGCAGCCAGACCGCGGATATTATCCATCTTGTTGTCTTTGAACATTTCCTTGCCGTTAGCTGCATAGTAGGCGATATCGTTCTGAATGAAAGCGATATCTACGGAGCCGTCCTTCAGCATATTTACGTTGCTACCGATGCGCCGGTGGACTGGGCGGAAGCGTTCATGCCTTTGATATTCTGGTTCAGCAGTTCAGCCAGTGCGCCGCCCAGAGGATAATAGGTGCCTGCGGTACCGCCGGTGGCGATATTCAGGAACTGCTTGCCCCCTGCTGAAGCGGAGCCGGAACCGGAGCTGCCGCCGCAGCCTGCAAGAAGTGCCGTACCAGCCAGACAAAATGCACCTGCTACCATCAGTTTTTTCAATGCCTTCTTCATCATACTGTCCTCCTTGAATACCCTCACTGGGACCATCCGGTTCTCCTTGAAATTCCATCGGAATGTCCCGAAATCCACAAAGGGTGAAATAAAAAAGCAGCCCGGCGCATAGGAAAAACCTATACGTCAGCTGCAGCTTCTTTGCCCCATGTGTTATAAAGTTTCTATTATAATACTACTTTTCGAAATCTTTGTAAAGGAGGCTGGGCTGAATCCCCTGATTGTTCTGATACTTGCCTCCGTTATAGCTGTCCGCTTCCCCCAGGACCGTATGGAAATAAATCTGGCAGATTTCTACGCCTGCATAAATACGGATAGGCTGGACGCAGAACATTTCCAATGTCCAGTAGCCGGAAAAGCCTACATCGCCAAAGCCTGCGGTGACGTGAATGAAAAGGCCCAGACGACCGATGGAAGAACGGCCTTCCAGCATGGGCACGAAGCACTTGGTCTTCGTATACTCCCTGGTGCGCCCCAGATACAGTTTATTGGGCTGGAGCACGATGCCTTCTTCGGGAATGTGGAGCAGATGGCCTTCATTTTTCTTCTTCATATCCAGCTCATGATGATCATAAACCATGAGCTCGTCAGACAAGGTAAGGTTATAGCTGTTGGGATTGACCTTTTTCGAGTCAAAAGGATCGATAATGATTTCCTCTCCCATATGTCTTACGATTTCCCTGCCGGATAAAATCATTTCAATTTCCTGCCTTCCTGGTTAAAAATCCTCCGGTGCTCCGCCATGCGGCGCCGCACAAAATGTCCATGAGCCTTCTCCCCCGCCGTCAGATGGAAAAGCTCCCTTTCCTTCTCCGTGAGCCTCTCTGAAACGAGAAGCTCCCCTTTCATGCTGAAGGAAATGAGATGGGCCGCAAACAGGCACCATGGGTGGGACAGAAGAGAAGCCCCTTCTCCCCCTCTTCCTTCTCCCCATAGGGAAAGGCCCGCAGAAGGGACATCCGGTCCGCTCCGCAGACCAGACAGCAGGGATGGTCCCGGCCAAAGGATTTGCGCTGGAAATCCCGGTCCTTTTCCAGAAGCCGCCGGATCGCCCTCACTGAGGTGTCGGAAGGGTTGGAAAAAAGATTTTCTTCCCGCCCCTCTGCAGTCTTATCATCTTCCAGGATTTTGGAAATGGCTCGAATCCTCCGGTCCCCGGCTTCTTTCATTTCACCGAAAGCGGCGGCGGCTGCAGGCTTCAATATCCAGAAATAGGTACCGCTTTCCCCTTCCACCCCGTCAAACACATACTCCAGGGTGCCATGACCGAGGATTCCTGCAGCGGTTCTTCTTCCTTCTCCAGGTTTTCCTGCACAAGAGGCGCTGATTTCTTCGGCCTTCGGGTCTTCTTTTCTTCCGGATACAGGGGAAGGAGTCCCTTTTCCGCCATGTCCCGGATTTTTCCGCCGGCCCATCCCACAGCGGAATTCAGGGCCCGATACTCCATGTGGAGAGCGGCAGCAATGCTTTTGCCATTATCCATATGTCCGTGGAATCATAGAGCCTATCAAAAATATCCATCATGAGGCGGCTCATAACAGAGGTATCTCCCATGAGCATGAGCCAGCCTCTTCCGTAATCCGGTCCCATTTCTTCAGCCCTTTGCGCCGTGCCATCGTTTCACCGCCTTTTCCGCTATTTAGGATATTATACCATTTTACGGCAACAGGAAAAAGGTTCTACATGGACGCGCCTTTGGCGCGAGGGTTCTTAGGATTGACCGTCCTGATGGCGGAAGGTTCGTAAGTTTGACGGGGCCTTTGGCCCCGAGGGTTGTGGCCGCCTGTCGGCGGCGGGTTGTGTCCCCACAGGGGAAACGACTCACTACATTGTGCGTCGCTCCGCTCCTTCAAATGTGTTCGCTGTGCATCGCTTCACTCAGGGATCGACAGCCTACCGGGCTGAGGCTGTGGAATGCCGGAGTGGTACATGAGGTATATAACTCTCTGTTTTTCTCCTCAAATTTCTTTGTTTCCCTTGAGGGGAAATGCCACGTAGTGGCAAAAGGGTGTACGGGGCAGAGCAGCGATGTGATACTCTATCGCTATCCTGACCGCCAATCGGCGGCCTCCCTCGCCACCTCATGGTTCTCTCCTCCTTGCAAGCAGGTGGCACTTGTTTTAAAATGGCTCGTCCATAAGAAGTCAGCGTTACGGGATTGGCTTTCAGTGTCATATGGCAAAATAAGCATTATGGTGATCAGCCACCTTCGGTGGCTTTCCCCCTTTGGTGCCTTACGGCACCACCTTCCCCCCGCGAAGCGTGGGACAATAAAACACCTCGAAGCCTCGCTTCATAAGCGGCTCTACAGTAAGCACGGGTTATAGTGCTCCCGCGAAGCGGGGGGTGGCAAAGGAACTGGATTCATAGGGGAGAGAAGCGACCCGCTAGTCCAGTGACACGCTTCCCTATGGGTGAAATGCCACGTAGTGGCAAAAGGGTGTACGGGCTGAGCAGCGATGTGATACTCTATCGCTATCCTGACTGCCGAGAGTGTAAAATTCTTTGTGTAAATTAGATTCCTGTTAATAAACCTGGGATTTTTGACTCTGTCAACGTCCGTGAAGATGGCCGCATCGTTCAGAAAGCCAACTATTCCGCCATCGGGGTCTCAAAGGTGTCTGTATTTGATACAATCGAACGATAGCAGGGATTTTGAACACCCCCGTGTTCACTTCAATCGGTGTTGTACTGATTGGCTATCTTCTTGAGCAGAAGTGCTTTTTCCATGAACCAGTCAAAGTAGTTTTTATATTCTTTTCTATCAAACGCCGCATCAAGCTCCTTGGTCAAAAGCATACGTCCATCTTTTTCACCTTCTGACCACTCAATGGAAGCGCCTAATTCCTTTTCTATCGTATCTTGATTATCTTTCAGCTGCCTATACCAATCCTTCCCCTTGGCAACATACAAGCCCGCTGTCGCCCGATGGCGGGATGTGTTGATTGTAAATTCTACCACCACAGACGATACGCCGGTACTCAGGTTGTACCAATTGGTCGCGAAAGCCTTTCTGCATGAGAAGCTCTTGCTGAACTTACTGTCTTTATCGAAGGCATAGTCACAGAACTGCTGCCAGAAGTTCAATTGGAATTTCCGCAGCGGCGTCAGGGTTTCTGCAGCTTTCACCGTTTTTGCCCATTCGTTGGGACGTTCTACAACATTAAACCGTGGTGCTGGCAGCGAATCCCCAATGCGCCAGAGTTCAATTTCAATCAGGAAAAAACCAATATTTTCATCCGTATGCTGATTCAGCCATCCGATAGCCTGTTTATGCTCATCACGAGCCCTTTTGACAATCCAGACTATAATTTCAGCGTCTTTCCCTGCCGCATACATAATGATTTTTCCCAAATGATCATGGTCGGTATCTTCCAGCTGATTCTCGATGATAATCCCACGGGAACTCCCGCTTTCGCGGGCGTAGATGTCTACACTGAAACTTCCTACTGGAGATTCCGTTTTCTCAAGCTCCAGGTCAATTTCAATGGCATCACTCAGCTGTTCCAGATTTTCTTTTTGGGCAAGCCATTTTGAAAAATCCTGTTCCTCATGCGGCCAGATAGACCGCAAGTCATCAATCCGTTTCATGCACCCTAGTTTTTCCATATATGTCACTTCACTTCCCGATGCTTTAGAAATGCTTCTCCTCTGCCGCCTTGAAATTATAGACTGGTTTCATCACGTCGATAACGTCCACGGTGTCACCGATGACATCCAAGATATCGTCAAGGGATTTGTAGGCCATAGGAGCCTCGTCAATGGTACCTTCGTTTACCGATGTTGTATATACGCCTGCCATCTCCTGCTGGTATTCCTTGAGGGAAAGCTCTTTGATTGCCTGGGTACGGGACATGATGCGGCCTGCGCCGTGCGGGGCAGAGTAATTCCACTCGGCATTGCCTTTGCCGAGTGCCAGGATGCTTCCGTCACGCATGTTGATGGGAATGAGAACCTTTTCACCCTTATGTGCGGCGATGGCTCCTTTTCTGAGAATCATCTCATCGACATCGATGTAGTTGTGAATGGTATGAAACGCTTCGCCGGGCTGAAGGCCAGCTCTTTCCAGCAGTTTTTTGGCAATCTGCTCCCGGTTCAGTCTAGCAAACTGCTGGCAAAGAGCCACATCATGCAGATACTGCCTCAGGTATTTTCCGGAGACAAAGCAAAGATCTTCCGGCAGCTTTTCCCTGCGTTGTTCTGACTTCGCCTGCTGGATGGCCTCCTGGATCTCTTTTTGCCGTCCTGCCGCCTTGTATTCTGCTATGATATGCTAGAGCCGTTCTTCCAGTGTTTCATCATGGGCATTCAGCTCAACGGCCATGCGCTGATAAATCTCCGCCACCTGTTTTCCCAGGTTCCGGCTTCCTGTATGGATGACGAGATAATGTCGGCCATCATGGGTTTTATCGACCTCGATGAAATGATTCCCGCCGCCCAGAGTGCCGATACTGCAGGCAATCCAGGACAGATTCTTCAGCTTGTCATAGCAGTAGAGTTGCTGCAAATCAAAGTCAGCCTGCTTCTCGAGCCAGACATTCATCCCGGAAGGCACGATGTAAGCCGCTTCATCGAGTCTGGCAAAATCAATCGGCTGCTTGTCAAGAGCAATCGTATACATGCCACAGCCGATGTCCACGCCGACGATGTTCGGTACTGCCTTGTCTGTGATTGTCATCGTCGTACCAATCGTACAGCCTTTCCCGGCATGGACGTCCGGCATAATCCGCACCCGGCTCCCCTTCGTCAGCTCATAGCTGCACATGCGGCGGATTTGTTCCCTCGCTTTCTCATCGATACTCTTGGCATACGATATTGCCGTTGTAACTGTTCCTTCAATCCGTTCCATTGTCGCTTCACCTGCCGTCCCTGAGTTCCATAATTTTCTACTATTATACAACAGTTTACAGCTTTTAAGCCGCTTGCTCATCGCCCCAAGCCAATGCTTGCAAAGCCTTGAGCAATGTGCTTGAATTTATGCTACTTTGGGCTTTGGACACCAAAGTGGCGAAAAATACTTCCTTGTGGATCTGCTGGCTTAGCGCGTGCCGCAGCTCTTGCGGGCTCTTGTCCCGGTAGGTGTTCAGCCGCTCGTCCTCATACGGCAGGATCTTCATGAGAGCGTGCCCGGAATTCGTTAGGTTCAGCAGATGCTCAATCGCAGTCTTTGTGCGAACTTTGTAGCTGCCGAGCTCCCAGAACATCTTCTGCTCGTAGTAGTTCGTCTCAATGCCCCAGCGGAGCTTGTAGAGCTTGAGCGGGTAAATCGCCATATGCTTGGAGCTGGTGTTGCGGAGCCCTTTGTTCTCCTGCCAAGCAATGCTCATGTGCAGCGCCATCGGATCTATGGTGCTGAAAAAGAGACGGTACGAGCCACTCTTGCTCAGCGTCACATAGGCATGGACGGTATGGTCGCCAAAGATGCGCGTTTTCACCAGACGGTGAGCAACAAAATAGTTGTCCATCCGGCAAAGGTAATTCGTGAGATCATTGGCAATCTCGTCCAGCATCAAGCGTTTACCGTACTTTGGTGGACGGCCGCGACGGCCTGCCGTCGAATCCGGCAACTCGAACATGGCCGTATCGTGGCGTGCATTGCAGGTCACATTGAGATTCGGATAGCTGAGAGCATGTGCGAGCAACTCGCGCTTGGCGTACCAGCTATCGAAGAGCAGGATGACCTGGCGTTTTTCAAGGATTGGCATGACTTCATCGAGAAGCTGGCAGGCAAGTGTCAGCTTCGAGCTTCGCCGTTGCTCATGACGTAGCCAATCGGCACCGCGATATAACGGATCTGCTGCTTGCCTGCGGTCTCATGGAGGACCGGCACGCTCATCGTCAGGCTGACGAAGGCATGCCCATTGAAATAGGACTTGCCATCGTGTTTGGCGTGGTCGTACAGGATGCCTACACCGTCGAAGTGCTTGCCCCACTTGGCAATGGACGTGTCGTCCACGCTGAGCAGGATAGGCTCCTGCCGCAGTGCCTCTGCACTATGGCAAGCGCCTGCAGCGCCAAGGCCTGGCGAATGGATGCATCCGTGACGAGGCCGTTGCCAAGGGCGCGGTAATAGCTGTTGAGCGATGCGTCCGTCTGCTTCGATAGGAACTGCCGGAACAGGCAGCGCACCGACGGCGCCGACTCCAGAGCCAGTTGAGCAATGAGTAACCACGCCAGCAGATGGCGCGTCCGTCTCGTCGCAGATGGGAACAAGGAAGAAAAAGTCGTCAGGAGTCTGTTAACTGTCGGCTGACTGGTGTATAATTGAGACATCACGTAGCACCTCTCGTGTTTGGTTTGTGGTGAATCTTGAAGTGGTAAACTAAAATTGGACACGGAGGGGGTAATTTTTGGACATACGGTGTATACTGTACGGATAGTACGAAATTAATTATCGGACAGAAATTCTCCCTCACAGGACAGGAGGTTTGCCGTGAAGTACACAAAAGAACAGAGATTGGACATTGGCCGCCGCATTTACGACGGCGAAATCAGCCGGTATGAAGCTGCAGAGGAATACGTTATCAATGAGCAGACGGCACGGAATTACATGAGAATGTACCGGGATGCCAACCAGTTGCCGCCCAAGCAGGGACGAAGAAGCATCTGTGCGCCCTCGTTCAAGAAAGCTCCGGCAGAGCTGGATGAACTGAAGGCGATGACAAAGGAAGAACTTATCCAGGAACTAATCAAGGCCAAGATAACCGAGGCACGGCTAAAAAAAGGCTACGAGGTGAAGGGGGATGGTACTGTAATTCTGTACGGCAACAAGATTATCAAGTAATCATGGAACTATCCGGAGAAATTCCGGTGAAGCTTCTTTGCAAGACAATGGGCATCCAGAGGAGCAGTTTCTACGCTTGGAAAAAACATCTTTCTCAGCCGTCGGGCAAAGAAAAGCGCCTTTTGAGCAACGTCCTGCTGTTCCAGGAGTACCATTGGAAGTATCCATCGCACGGCTATCGCTGCTGAACGCCAAGATACGGTTGGACAAAGAGATTGTCCTGTCCGATCCCTATGCCCACAAATGCTGTAGGATTGCGGGAATCAAGAGCAAATCCAAGCACTACAGGTACAAGAAGGCTGGCGATCCAGCGCGGATATTTCCCAACCTGCTCATGTCTGAAATGCAGATCGATGGGCCAATGCAGTGCATCGTGAGTGATATGACCGCTTTTTATGTGAAAGGCATCTACCATGAACTGACTCTTTATATGGATCTATGGAACAATGAGATTGTCAGTCATTCCCTCTCTGCAAAACGCGGTGATCGCATGACTTACATCAGCGGACTGGAAAATCTGATTGAGTGGCAAAAACGGCATCCGGAGCACCAAATGGTTCTCCATTCTGACCAGGGATCGGTCTACGCCTCCAAAGCCTACAACGAGCTATTGCCCATGTACGGCATCACCCGATCCATGTCACGTGCCGGGACCCCCACAGACAATGCCGCTATGGAGTCCATCAATGGATGGATCAAGGCGGAGCTGTTCATGGACTTGCATGTGACCGGCGAGAAACCGGTCAAGGAGGAGGTGGATGACTACATTCTTTTCTTCAATGAACAGAGGCCAGCCTATTCCTTAGCTACCTGACGCCGAAGCAGTATCGGGAACGTCACACGCCCATCTGCTGATCTCGTCTGCATTATCGATGGCATGGTTTGTCTAACAAGCTTGAAGGATGTCAGAAAAGTTGATGAATCTTGTACATCGATTCGTTTTTATGCCTGATTTTTTTAGTTTTGTGTCCAATTTTTGTTGACAAGTGCACACACACAATCCCATCGCAAAACCCCCGGGACTTTCGTCCCGGGGGTTTATTATCCCTTTCCCCTCCGGGGGGAAGGGGCAGGGATTATATCCTCATATCACTGTCCTTCATATTAGCAGTCATCCGGCTTGGAGGGATGAAGGAGGAGTGATTGGTGAGGCTAGGCTTTTTTCTGGGCTGCCATGGCCTGGAGTTCGGGGCGGAATTCTTCAACCAGTTTCTTTTCCGCCTTAGCGCCTTTGGAGAGGGCGTTGTAGATGATTTCTGCCATTTCATAGCGGGTCATCTGCCGTTCTCCGTGGTACTTGCCGTCCTCATAGCCTTCCACGATGCCATTGCCTGCCAGACGGGAAACGGCTTCGTAGGCCCAGTGATTCTCCGGCACATCCGGGAAATCTTTCGACATATTGGGATTCAGTACGGAGAGGAGAGCGTCCATGCGGGCGGTGAGGTCGTCCACTTTGGCGCGGAGTTCCTTATTTTCTGCTGCAGCTGCCTTCATCTGTGCCTCTTTGGCTTTGTTGCCGCCGTGGCCGAGACGGAGGGATACGCCACCGCCGAACATATTCTCACCGGTGCCCATGGCTGCAGAGGCATTGACCATCACGTTTTCATTAGGCCGATAGAATACGCCTACCGCACTGGCAGTTTCGCTGCCGGAGCTGCCTACTGCTGCTGCAATGTTCCACTTGGAGTCTTCATCGAATTCCAGGGGGTGCAGGTTTGCCATGGCTGCTGCGTTGGCGCCTACCTTGTCGATCTTGCCATCCAGTTTATCCACTCTGGTTTCCACGGTGCCCATACGGGTTTCCAGTCCGCTGACCCTGGTATTGGTTTCATAGAGCTGTCCGCCGGAAACGGCATCGGTGGAGCCTTCGGAGATATTGCCCTGGCCTACATTCCTGATGACCTGGTCATTGGCATTGATACCATTTCCATCAATGTAGGTCTTATCTCCCACCTTGAAGGATTTGGCGGTTACATCGCCAGCTACCTTAGCATTGCCTCCTACGTTGAGGTCTTTCTCCATGGTAACGATGTCCTTGAACGTTGCTGCACCGTCGAACTGGGACGTGCTTGTCACATGGAGTTTATCGGTGGTGGTGCCGCCGGTAACAGCAAGGCCGCCATTGGTAATGGTAACCTTGTCGTTGAACGTAGACTGGCCGTTGACCGTGAGGTTCTTTTCGACGGTCGCATTGGACTTCATAGTCACATCTTTCTTGAAGGTGGAAGTACTGTTGACGGTCAGTGTAGTGTCTGCACCTTCCTTGCCGAGGGTGGTGTTTCCATCTACCGCTGCATTGCCGCGAACGCCCAGATCTTTCATCACATCGGCATAGTCCATAACCGCTTCACCAGTGGTAATGGTATTGCCGGAAATGGTGGTCTTTGTGACAGTTCCTTCTTTAACGGCAGTGCTGTGTGCCTTGTTTTCAAAGGTGGTACCATTGGTATCACTGGTTACGGTGTTGTCACCGGTGATATTGGTAATCTTGGTGGCAACGTTTCCGATTTCACCATCTGCAAAGTTCAGGATGTCACCGGAAGCTTCGTTCAGAATATCCTTCGACTTGTTGTAAATGGTGCCGCCTTCCGCAGTATTGGTGATGCCATCAGCAGTCATTTCACTCTTCACTGCAGAGCCGTCGCCAATCTGGCTGGTTACGGATTCACTGGCCTTATTGGTAATGGTTTCTGCCTCATTGGTCAGCGCTTTTGTAGCTTTGTTGTTAATATTCTTCGCAGAGAGGCTGCTGTCGCCGGTTACGGTCGTGGTCTGGTTTCCGCCTACCGTGGTGCTCAGGTTGGCTTTGTAGTCTTCGGTGACTTTGCCGGTGACTGTGGTAGTCTGATTACCGCCAATGGTGTTGACCTGGTCGCCGGTAATGCTGTTGGTCTGCTTGCCAGTCACTGTCGTGCTCTGATCCCCATTGACTTTCGTGGTCTGGCTGCCGTAGGTTTCGTTCACGGCACCCTTCACGGTTTCAGTCTTGTTTCCGCTGACCGTATTGGTCTGATCCTTGGCTACCACAGTAGTCTGGTTGCCACCAATGTTCGTGCTCTGGTCGCCATCAACGGTAGTTGCCTGGCTGCCGTACTTCTCAGTTACAGAACCTTTGACTGTTTCAGTCTTGCTGCCACTGATGGTATTGGTCTGATTGCCTGTTACCACATTGGACTGATTGCCGCCCACGTTAGTGCTCTGTCGCCATCAACGGTAGTTGCCTGGCTGCCGTATTTCTCAGTTACAGAACCTTTGACTGTTTCAGTCTTGCTGCCGCTCACCGTATTCTGCTGGTCGCCGCCCACGATGTTGGTCTGGTTGCCACCCACAGAGGTCTTCTGGTCGGTCTTGACGTTGGTCTCCAGGGCATTGAAGTTTTCAGTTTCGGTGCCCTTCACATTGACGGTACGGTTGCCGGAAACCGTGGTGGTGTGGTTGCCCGTTACCGCATGGGTTTCGTCGCCGCCCACCTTCGTGCTCAGGTCGGACTTGTAATCTTCCGTGACCTTGCCAGTGACAGTGGTCTTCATTTCGCCGCCGACAGTGGTGGTCAGGTCTTTGCCAACGGTGTTGGTCATGTTTTCGGTAGCGTTGTTGGTGATATCCTTGGCCTCATTGGCGATCGTACCGTTCTTAGCGGTGTTGGTGATATCTTTTGCCGTCTGGGTGACGCCAGTGCTGTTGGTGCCATCCGTTACGGCGCTGCCGATGAACGGGTTGGCTGCATCGTCGAGGTTCTTGATAACGTCGATGACACTGCCGCCGCTTACCAGGGCATCTTCCATCTTAGTAGCTGTCTTAGACGTAGCGCTGTACTGGGTATCGCTGGCTTTGATCAGCTGTTCCGATTTGTCTACGGTGTTGTTGGTGTTGTTGACCTTGGTTCCATCGGTAATGGAGGAAGCGAGGCTTCCGGCATCCTGGTTCACCACGGTGGTATTGGTGCCGTCGGTTACGGAGGAAGCGATCTGATCTGCTTTCTGCAGGTCGTTGGATGTATTGGTTCCATCCGTAATATTTGTATTAGTCTGACCGGCAATGGTATCGATGGTGGTCTTCTTGCTACCATCAATCAGCTGGGATTTTTCTTCTGCAGCACCGCGGAGGTAGGAAGCGGTCTTGCCATCAGCCTGGCTCATTTCTTCCGTTGTCTGATAGGACAACTGGGTGGAGGTATTGGAACCGTAATCGTTGGATACCTTGCTTACAATGGAGCTTGCCGCATCGGTTTCTACATCCAGAGCTTTATTCGTGATCTTGTTCCTGGCGGTATTGTTGATATTTTCAGCGGTGAGGCTGCTGTCGCCAGTGACAATGGTAGTCTGCTGCCGCCGATGGTATTGGTCTGATCGCCGGTAATGGCATTGGTCTGGCTGCCGTTTACGGTGTGCTTTTCTTCACCGGTCACTGTGGTTTCCAGGCCGCCGTTGTAGTTTTCGGTCTTCTTGCCGGTCACGGTTTCTGTGCTTGTACCTTTTACATCTTCGCTCTTGTTTCCACCGATTGTGGTTGTCAGGTCAGATTTGAAATCTTCAGTTACCTTTCCGGTTACAGTAGTGGTCAGGTTTCCACCTACCTTGTTTTCCATATCGCCGGTTACATCATTGAGGAGCTTACCGCCAACGGTGTTCGTCATGTTACCGGTTGCTTTGTTCACCAGATCTTTGGCGCTGTTGGTGATGGTGCCGCCATCTGCATTATTGGTAATGCCGTCAGCATTCATTACACTCTTTACCTTGCCATCATCGCCAATCTGGCTGGTGAGAGATTCAGCGGTCTGCTTGGTGTAGGTCTTGTTTGTTCCGTCACTAGCGTAGGTATTGAATCCGTTATTGCTCAGGTTGGTGGAGGCGGTGTTCTTCCCGTCGGTAGCGGTACTCTTGATGCCCGTTTCTGTCTGGTCAACGATAGATTCATTGGTTCCTTCTTTGATTCCCTGCAGAATATTTTTCAGGTTCTGGGTGATGTAGGACTTTGTAATTCTTTCCATCAGCAGTACCGGTAATAGTAGAATTGGATTCGCTGGCAGTCTGGGTGGATGTATTGCTGTTTTTATCAGAGTCAATCACTTTGGAAGTGACATCATTGCCTTCTACAGTCAGGGTACTCTTGTTCCAGTTACCATCTGCATCGGTAGCTTTGGCCCAAGTGGAAGTGCCATTTTCATCGTAATCAATAGCACTTTCTTTTTCGCTGCCATCTTTGGTGCTTGTGGCTTTCTTGTAGGAGGTGATTTCACCGGCTGCCACTTTCGTGCTGGCCGTTACGTTGTTGTCCCCTACAATGCCGTTCTTGGTCAGGTCGATTTCATCCACATTCAGCTTGCCGTTGACCGTCAGGCGCCGCCGATGGTGGCATCACCGCTGGTGGTAATGGTTTCAGCACTCAGGTTCTTCACACCGGTGATGTTGCCATTCTGCATAGTTGCCGTACCATCGGAGATGCTCTTACCCTGGATAGCGCCGCCGGCGGTCAGGTCACCGGTAATGGTGGCGCTGCCTGCTGTGAGAGCGCCCTGGATGGAAGCGCTGGCTCCCGTAATGGCACCGCCTGCGTGGATATCACCCACTGCGGAGATGTTGCCCGTGGAAGTTACGGTGCCGCCGGTAATGGTACCGCTGGTGTTGATGTTGCCATTGGTGATGGTAGCAATCCCATCGGTCAGGGTCTTGCCGGTTACCGTTCCGTTGCTCATGGAAGCACCCTTACCATCGGTACTGTTTCACCGGTGATGGTTGCCTTGGAAGCGACATTTCCGTTTTCATCTACAGTGAAGGCCCCGTTGGCCCTTTGATCTTGCCGTCAGCGCTCATCGCTGCCTTGGCTTCGCTGTAGGTATCGCCGCCGGTGTAGACACCGTCTTTATCCACCACCGTGCTGTTGGTGCCAACCTTGATTCCATTTTCGTTCAGGGTAATCTGGTTGTCCTTGCCCTTGTTCAGGATCATTTCCTTGGCATCGGTCTTGGAGGTGGTCACGTTGCCCTGGGCGTCAATGGTAGTGGTGTTCTTTTGCAGAACATTGTCATTGCTCAGGCTCAGTCCGCTATTGACAGCTTCCACCAGTTTCGTATCTGCTGCCACACGGGCCGAAGTTTCTGCCGTAATCTTATCATCCAGTGCCGTATCGGCTGCTGCCCGTTCCTGGGCTTCCTTGAGATCTGCATTGTTCAGAGCAGTGAATCCATCAGCCACGTTCTTGTTGATGGTATTGAATCCATCTACCATATTCTGGTTGACCTGCTGAATCACCTTGTCCTGGGCTTTATCTGCTCCAAGGCGGTCGGCCGTTTCCTTTGCCAGGGCGGCGTCCAAGTTGGTCACGTTTTCGCCAATGGTGTTGGCTGCTTTCACGATGGCCCCATCCTGAACTGCAGCGTCATCCTTGCTCACATACTTGTCAGATGTCTGTTTTTCCAGATATTCCTTCACATTGGTGATCCGGATATCCAGCGCTGTATCGCCGGCTTCACGAGCAACCGTTTCCGTATTCAGGTCATCCTGCAATTTATTCGTGGTTTCGTGGATTGCATTGGCTTCGTTCGTAATCCGTTCATTCAGTTCATTGTCTTTAGCTTCACGAGCCGCAGCTTCGTTATCAATATTGGTCTGCAGCTGATTCGTGGTTTCGTGGATCGCATTGGCTTCGTTGGTAATCCGTTCATTCAGTTCGTTGTCAGCTGCTTCACGGCTTGCCACTTCGTTGTTGTAGGCAGTAGCCAGCGTTGCAATGCCATTGGCTGCGTTTTGGTTCACCTGTTGGATGACTGCATCCTGGGCCTTGTCAGCCCCGATCCGGGCGGCAGTTTCTTTCGCCAGAGCCGCATCCAGGTTGGTGACATTTTCGCCGATGGTGTTGGCTGCTTTCACGATGGCCCCATCCTGTACGGCCGCATCAGCCTTGCTCACATACTTGTCAGAAGTCTGTTTTTCCAGATATTCCTTCACATTGGTAATCCGGGTGTCCAGTTTCTCATCGCCGGCTTCACGAGCAACCATTTCCGTATTCAGGTCATCCTGCAATTTATTCGTGGTTTCGTGGATTGCATTGGCTTCGTTCGTAATCCGTTCATTCAGTTCATTGTCTTTAGCTTCACGAGCCGCAGCTTCGTTATCAATATTGGT
>ENA-OQBJ01000730-OQBJ01000730.1-human-gut-metagenome-genome-assembly--contig:-NODE-730-length-15916-cov-2.235670_pt1 | contig 15916 bp, 22 predicted proteins | sample MGYA00242743_ERZ504545 | MGnify/ENA primary metagenome ERZ504545 (study PRJEB26092, sample SAMD00036252) | human gut metagenome | host: Homo sapiens | study: EMG produced TPA metagenomics assembly of...
CTGGAAAATTCAGTAGAAGAGAAAGGGAAATATATGAGTAAATGATGATCGTTGCGGTACCAGCGAAAAGATGTTGGAACTGATGGATAAGATCACGATTGAAGAGGGGGTTATCAGCTTTCTGGCCAGTAATAAGGCAACGGCAAAAGGTTACCCGTGCATGTTTTCGGTAGAGGGAAAAACGACCACTGCCAGCGTGAAGTTCGAGGCCAAGATCAAAGGACTTGATGAAAAGGGCGAGATGATGCCGGTTGAGAAAATTTCGGTTTATCTGCCGGCGCGGTTTGCCGGTTCGGTCAGAGCCGTTGCGGAGCAGACCGACATTGTATATATGCGGTTTGAGGAAAAGCAGGTGACACTGCTTTCCCAAAAACCAGCTATTCAGATCCCGGTAAGCTTCGTGGAAGAACCGACCAAGGTGAAAAATCCGAAAACGGATGCATTTAGCATGAGCATTCCGTTGGAGAAAATCTCACAGTATTTACCCCACATGGCAACTACAAAAAGTGGGATCGGCTTCCTTCCGGTATTATCCGGAGAGGGCCCGATTTTGAAAATGGCATCCACGGATCGCCAGAACACGATGTTAACGGTGGATTTATCTCCAACAATGGTCCGTTTTGAAAGTAAAGACCGGTCTGAGGTGAAAGAGGAAGATTATAAACCTTATGTAGATGCAATTTCGACCTATCTGACGATCCAACCGGGAACACTGATCAAGATTCTGGCATGCAACAAAAGCTATAATCAGCTCGGTATTTCATTCCAGTTTGATGAGGAGCACAAAAACATCATTGGTATCGCTCTTAAGTGGCCGGATGCGATTTATCAGCTTCGCTTGAATATACAGAGCGCTGTTGATAAACGGATGTATGAAGCGGCTTTCAGAAATACGGAAACCGTGCAGTATGAATTTCAGGCCAACAGCAACAGTTTAAGACGCGCGCTTAGCGTTATGAATGCAGGTGCCCAGAAGGTTGATACGGTAAAAGTTTCATTTGAAGGACAGATGATGAGCATCTCGGACATGAAGAATGATAACTTTGTATCAGCTATTGATGTCAAGACGACTGCGGAAAGCGGAGCGTGCTTTTATGAAAAACTGTCTCTGTTTATGAATTTTCTGAAACCGTATACGGAAGATGTGAAAATTTATAAGGCTGGTGCATCTGGACCAAGGATGATGAAAACCATTTCATTCATCTGGTAACGCTGCATACAGGACCGGGCAGTCAGCGACAAAAGAGGAAGAAGATCAGGAAGAGGAAACACAGGAAGAAGAAATGGAAGAAAGTTCCGAAGAAAATTCCAATAAGTAATTTGTTTGTTTATGGGAAAGCTGCTGCATCTGCGGCAGTTTCCATGAATTTCTGGCTGTTCTGCATATATCCAGTATCCCAACCAAGTTGGGGTACTGGATATGGGCAGGAACTGTTCATAACCAATAGAAAAGATGAAGGAGGACATCAGGAATGTTCAGAAGATGGAAAGAAAATGGAAGGAAGGCACTTCTGACCATGCAGGCGGCAGTCTTAAGTGGAATGATGACGATCTGCTCTTATGCGGAGACGGTCCAGGATGCAAACTGGATGAAAGAAGATGCGACAAGCGGAGGACTTTTTACGGAAGCGATCACGAAGGTGCAGGATGTGTTCCGAAGCGGCTATGCTTTTGCGATTGTGGTGGCAGTGGGACTTTTTGTGCTGTTGTTTATCTATGCAGGCGTAAAACTGTCATTTGGTGATACCTCTGACGCAAAGCAAACAAAGCAGAAGATATTCCGGATCTTCGTGGGCATGATCTGCGCGTTTGGGGCAATCTTCTTTGTAAGTCTGGTTTATAAGGCGGCTGGCGATGCGTTCCAGTAGAAAAAAGTGGCCAGGCGCATGGATCGGAATTGTTTTAGCGAGTTCTTTTCTGCTGTAGGTGCGATGAAAATGAGTGCTTATGCGGAACCGGCAGAATCAACCGAAACGGCAGAAATCACAGAGTCTTCAACCGGCGCGGGACTGTCGGATATGGATTTTGGAATGGGAGATGGCAGATCGAGCTGGATCCATACGATCAGGTATCCGATTTTGGGTTTAGTGACAGTGAAGCGTTACAGAGCCCAATCGCCTCTTTTTACAGTTTATGTCTGTATTTGTCCATAGGCGGGATGGTTCTGTCATTGATCATAGCGGGAATTAAGCTGGCGGCAAATGATACCGGTCATGGGAAACATCAATTTCTTGACGTAGTTGGAGCGAAAGTGATCGTGTTTTTTAGCATTAGCTGCTTAGTGGGACTTATCAATTTGTTTTTGGGCATGCTGCAGCATTAGAAACGGAGGAATGGCATGGATCAGCTGACAGAACTTAGACCACCGGATTTTACAGATGTGACAAAATGGTGGATCTTTTCAAACAAATCATTACTGGTGTGCCTGGGCGGCGGGGTGATTGCCTATCTTCTTTTTAAAATCACGGCAATGCTCCACCTGGCTTTTCTGGGCGTGTGGTTTGGCGTGATGCTTGAGGCAGGACTTTTTATCGGGGTCACATTTCCGGTTCCCGATTTTGGAAGCTCCCTGCTGGCATTTGGCGGACGTACGGCTGATGAGCTGATCATCAGCTGATTGCGCATCGGCTAAACCGCAGAACTTATTACAAAGACACGGAATGGGAGGAAGAATTCTAGGTGGAAAGTATCAATCATTTTACCCGGCTTACGGCTGCGTTTTTAGGGCTGACCATTCTGGTTCTGGGAATAGCTGCCATCTGGCTTATCCGGATGAGGAAAAAGAGCTTAAAGACAAAAAAGGCAGAAACAGAAGAAAGAGGGCTGTTTTCCCAGACGGATGAACTGGTACCGATTGATGAGATCGGGCCGGGCTTCATCGTGACAAATGGTGGGAAGAAATTTATTGTGGTACTAAAATGCGGTGGCAGCGACTTTTACACAAAGCCGATTGGGGAAAAAGTAAGGGTCAAAAATAACTATGCTGCCTTTATATCGGAATTTACATCCAGGGTTACATACCGCATATACGGGGAAGACATCAATATGGATGGCACTGTCCGGGAATATGAGCGGATCTTAACCGAACTGCAGGACATGCTCTTTGAGACAAATGAAGACTATAAAGCCCTCCGAAAAGAATTTGAAACAGTAAGGAGTGATTTTGATTCCATAGAAACCAGGGAGCGTTCCAAACAGCTGCTCCTGCTCCAGAAAAAGATAAAAGCATACAGTTGGCGCATCCGTCATGTGGAAAGCAGTTAGCCTATATCGCGAAAGTGTCAGGACCGGATGCAGCTAGGCAGAACCTTATTCAAACATATGTACTTTCCTGGAGCGCTCCGCCGGACCTGGCAACGGTCCTAACGAAAGAGGAACTGTATCAGGAAGCTACAAAACATTTAAAAGAAGATATCAAAAAGCTGCTTCACAACCTGGCAGAATGTGATGTAAAAGCGGTGCCATGCAGTAAAGCGGAACTCTTTAATATACTCCATACGCATTATCACCCGATTACTGGAAACAGGTTCCGCTATGATGATCTGTTGGAGTCCAACTGGGACAGCCGGATCATGCCGTACCGGGAGGACACGGATTTAGAGGAATCCTTTACGGACGAACTGATCGATGAAATGTTATACGGAGGACTGCAAAATGGTTGATTTTCTTATGATGTTCAGCTTGTGCATCTGCGTTTTGTCGGGCGTGACATTATTGATCGTGCATATCTGGTCTAAGAAAAAGCAGAAGAAAGAAGAGGCGGAAGACAAAACAGGAGGTACTGTTTTCCATAGCGGGACGAGGAACGTGCCAAAGCCCATAAAAGAGCGTGCCGGGATTTTACAGGTGCTTGCACCGGATGGCGCAAATACCATGCCGGTATCTTACATGACACTGGATGATAACGGGATTGAACTTTATTATGCCGGTCTCTATATCGACAAGCTTCCAGTGGAGGGACGGTTTGCCCATAGCTTTGCCGGGATCTTCAATATGGACTATGTGGAGTCCACGGTCATCATAGACCCGCTCTTAGAGGAATCCCAGAAAAAGATCAATCGTCGGATCCGGTCACTGGATATGGAACGGTCCGGGGAACGGGACAGAAACAGGCTCAGAATTTTGGATGGAAAGATTGCGGATGCAGAGCGGTGGGCCAGACAGATCGACTCTGACCAGTCAACCCTGTTTGAAACATATTTTCTATTCCTGATCCGCGCGGAAAGCTTAAAACTCTTAACAGAGCGGATTTCAGAGTTTATTTCCAGGGGAAAGGGGATCGTTTTCCGTTCCTGCTATGCGATGCATAAGGAAGCTTTTTTAACATCCCTCCCACTTAATGAGATATTTGAAGCAAAAATATCTGTCGGTAAAAATCTGAGTGTGAGTAAAAAGCCGATCAAGGGACATATTTTAAGCCAGGCATATTTATCCCTGATCTTTAACCACACGACGAGCGAATATTTTCACGAAAAGGGCTGCGTATTTGGGAGGTCTATCTTCAGTGGAATGCCGGTTACGTTTGACCCGTTTGATAAGACTCATTTTTCCTACGGAGCCGTGATCGCGGGGCAGTCCGGATACGGAAAGTCGGCCACCGTGAAGCAGCTGTTTTCCAGACAGGTGGATTTCGGCGTGCATATTGCGAATATTGACTATGAACCTCTCCCTGGCGATGGAAAGAGAGGTGAGTATTCCATAGTGGCGGAAGCTGTAGGCGGAGTCAATTATCTGATCTCCAATTATTCCGACTCCCAACTTAATTTTTTCGAGATCAGCGATGAGTATGAATATAACCGGGCAACCGGAGAGGAGATACCAACGCTGTATCTGGAAGAAAAGATCGTGGACATGACGAATATCCTGATGGTACTGGCAACCAGTTTTACGACCAATGGCATGGTTGGTGAATTTGAGCCGACGGAATATTCCCGCATTAAATCCATTATTTCAAAGAATGTAAGGAAAATCTATGCTGACTGTGGCCTTCGGATAAGGATGCAGCGTCTCTTTATGAAACGGTGCCAGCATCCGGAGGATCCTTTGGGTCAGGGCGGAGAAAGAAGCGGCTGCCCAGATGCATGATTTTTATCGTGCAATATTACTGGATGCGCGGGAGAATAAGGACAGTTTCAAGGAAAACGCGTTCTCCTCCTGTTGGATATATTTGAGGATCGCGTGCGTGAAATGTATTACTGTCCTCATTGCATGAAGGAATTCACAAGAGAAGAGCTGTCCACATTAAAAAGAACCGAGAGAGGTGCCCATATCTGTAATAATCATGAAGAAGGCAAGATCTATTATCTGCGGGAAATTCATGGCAGTCAGGCATACCTGGATTGCCAGTCCACGCTTTCTATTAATATGTCGCTGCCATTCCATAACTTCGATTTGTCGCAGATTACGGATGAGACGGAGCGCATTAATATGATCATGGTCGTACAGTCTTATATCGAGGAAAACTTTATCAAGAAAAACTCTACCAATCCGAATAAGGCAAGAAAACTCATTGTGTCCACCGATGAGGCACACCGTATTTTAAAATTTGAAGGAGCCCGTATGTTTGAGAATGCCCTATACCGCGTAGCGCGTAAACGTCATACAGCCCCATGGCTAATCCTCCAGTCCGTAAAGGATTTTGCAAAGTATCAGGATACGGAGGAAATCTTAAAATCCACGGAGACCTTTATGCTGTTTCGTCATAACTATCTGGACGGGCAGTACATCAAAGATACTACAAATCTTACCCAGTCCCAGGTGGATACGGTACTTAATCTGGGCGGTACGTCCGAGGCGAAAAAATATGGAGAGCTATGTCTGGTTGACATTCCCACGAAGCGCGCGGTGTTCATCCAGGCGGATTATCTAAAAGACAGTGAGTTTGATGTAGTGGAAACAGACGTAGAAAAGATCGCAGAACACGCAAGGATGAAACAGGGGCATGAAGCCAATGAAACATGTGCAGATCATCAGCAGGAAGACAGTCCGGCTGCTGCTTCTTATATTTGTACTTACATTCTGCATGGTACCGGTATCTTCTTATGCGGATGGGCCGTGGACGGACCGTGCGGACCAGAGTATTTATGATTCCGCCGGGGACGCACCTGATTCCAGTACACCGGACATGCTGGACGGAGGAATTTTCGCCGAACTGCTGGGGGAGTTCTGTATAGGAATTGGTGACGGGCTGAATTTTTTGCTGACTTCTTTTGGGTGTGACTTAAACGCGATCATATTTGGAAGAGTGGGAGGTGCCTCTGCCCGCACCGGGGATGTGGCGTTGTTTTCTTTTGACATGGGGACCGGCAACATATATGGCCTGGTGGGTATGGCGATGTATGGGTACCTGCGGAACCTGGTTTTTACGCTTATGGTGCCAGTATTCTTATACTACCTGGTTGGTTTCCTCTACTCAAATGGCAATCCGCGGGTCAAGGAACGGCTGCTGGGCATGAGCAAACTATTTGTTGCCAGCAGCATCGGTTTTATTCTGTTCCCGCAGCTTTTAGAAATTGCTTTATACCTGAGAGATGCCATGCTCCATGCGATCATGACAGGAAGCCAGTCGCTGATCCTTAAGGTGGCTGACAGCGTCGGATCCGGCGTCAACATGGGGGATAATTCCTATGCCTTTTTCTTTTGGCTCCGGAGGAGACTACAACCTGATCAGCCAGTTCCGTGCAATGGCAAAGCCCAATGGGAAAGTCGTATTTATCAATTCGATGTTATATGTAGGTGCGGTCGTTTATCAGGCGTACCTTGCAGTCTGCTATATTTCCGCGGCGTCTGCATGGTGGTTTTGGTGCTGCTGTTCCCATTTGCTGCATTGTTTGAAATGGTCGAGCGGGGAACGATATCCAACTGGATGCGGCAGGTGCTGGGAATTTTGCTAAACCCTGTGATTGATTCCTGCCTGCTGCTCATTCCCATGTTTTTTATGATCATCGGGACGGCCCAGGAAAGTAAAGGTTATGCCCTGATCGCACTCATTATCTGTGGCTGTATCATACCGGCGCGGGGGGTCATCCGTGGGTTTCTTCATATCGGAAATGGAATGGGAATGGAGCTTGCCGGGTTTGGAACCATTATGGGGGCCACAAGCCTGATGCGATCCATTGGAAGCGGGATTGGAGCAGCGGCCGGTGCGCTGGCCCATGCGTCCTCTGACGCAAAATCCGATAAGAGGAACGCGGATATGATGGATGATCTAGCAGATGTTCAGAAAAAGAAAGACCTGGAAGATGTAAATAAGGGCGAGGAACTCCAGAGTGAAATGGAAGATATCATAGGCAATCATCCGGATTTGAATGAGGATGATGCGGATACATCCTTCGCTTTTGGCTATCGGCCTACACCGAAAGAGGACATACATGAGAAAAGCCCTCATGCCCAGGCAGCAGCGACCGCGCAGAATATTGCCAGTGGTATTGATGCCATCGGAAGAAAGAAGGATTCTTTAAATGAGGATATCCGCTCCAATGATTCTAAAATTGCGTCCATTGGGGAAGAAATTGCCATGGATAATGAACAGATTGCGTCTATGAAGGCTGAAAAACAGGCGATCCAGGCGGAGCAGAATGAACAGAAAAAACGAGGGGATACCCCATCGGCGGACGGATATGCGAGGATCCGGGAACTGGATCAGGGAATTGGAGAAGCGGAGCATTCGCGCTCTGTCCGTATGGAAGAACAGTCCAGGCTCCGCGGTGAGAATGCCCGGACAAAGGAAGAAATTGGCCGTATTGATGCTCTATCGGCCAGGGCCCGGAGTGCGATTTCACCATCCAGAAGCAGCTTTGGAGGCGGTGTGAGCGGAATTGGAAATGGTATCTCGGAAGAAGAACAGGAGATACTGGATCAATATGCGACCATTGATAATTTTGAGTCACCACAATTTAAGAATATATCCCTGGAACGGAAAGCGGCGCTGTACCGGGAAAGAGCCGCAAAGACCAGGGTGAGAGGTGCGACAACCGCGGCAGGCACCATGGCCGGGATGACCTTTGGAGCAACGGCCGGGATGGCCATGACCGCATTCAGTTCTCCGGCAGCAAAGATGCAGATGACAGCCATAGGCGGCGCAATGGGCGCAAATGCCGGAGGTGTTTTAGGCGAAGTTCTGGCCGAACCGGTGTATGAAGGCGGTGTCGAACTTGTAAGAAGGGGCGGCCCGCTGCTGCAGAAAGGAGCAACGATCCTGAAAGACAAGGCAGAAGCCTACAGAAACAATCCGGAAGGCTGAATGTTTACGAAGAAGAACCGCAAAAAATGTTGGAAGTGAATGTACATTCCTCATCAAAGCCGACTGTTACGACCGTATCCCAGTCACAGGATAATAATCCGTCATCTGTAGAGACGGTTTCCGGGCCGGGATCAAAGGAACAGCCGTCTTACCAGTCAGATGTGGAAGCAGTAGGAAAAGATGCGGGAGTACAGTCTGGGCCACAGGTAACCTATGCAGACACGGTTTCGGATGAAGACGCGGCAATCATGCAGCAATTCTATGAGGCAGAAATCCAGAAGCCGGAATTTCGCAGAACCATGCACCATGCGTATACGGACAGCGCGGTGAGCGCAAGGCAGGTTTATTCAGGGCTTAAAAACAGCATGGTAAATGCCACAAAAAAGGAGCGTGCGGTTGCGAATGAGCAGATCATTGAAACAGCTTTTATGCAGTATACGAACACGATACTGGATAGTCTGGATGCTCCGGAGCGTGTGGATCAGATCGCATATCAGCAGGCAGTGGAAGACCGGCTGCGGGAAGACGAGCGTGGCCGGATGGAAAAATATTTAAGGAGTAAACATTTATTGTTTTAGCGGAGGAGTATGAACGTATTTACAAAAAGGACACAAAAGAGAAAACAGAAACGGTTGAAACGAAAAAGTCTGGAGACGGAACGGTTGAAAGCGCAGCATGGCCTGCAGGATTCAACGGATATCATCATTGTGGAGCATTCCAATACGCTTACTGTTATGATCCAGGCAGCCGGTCAGATTGTCCGGTTTCTTGCAGCCACTATTTTTGTCGGGTTCTGCCTGCTGGGGCTTGCGTCCGTATGTTTCCCGGGGCCGCGTAAAGAAATGGTGGAGATCGGGATGCGCTGATCACACAGCTGCGGGAGTATCTTCCGTTTCTGAATGTAATTTTTTGGAGGTAGATTATGGCAAGACCAGTTCGGACTTCGAACTTATTAAAGGAAGCGGCTGCGGATCATGAAAATCTGGACAGGACGGCAGAACAGGAAAGATTGCCGGTCAATAGGGTAGCCACTCAACCGCCTGTTCAGGAAAATGAATCCGTAATAGAGAAAGCAGAGGAAAAAGAGCCTTCTGTACAGGAAAAACTGGATGCGATCCTTCCGGAGGACTTTTTTGGTGAATTTGAGGATCTGTTTAATAGTGCGGATGTCCATACGAAAGAGCAGATAAAACAGGATATGCCGCCGGATAGTTTGCCGGAGGCACCTGCAACTGTGACTGACGATGGGGCTGCGCAGGCGGTTTTGGAAGCAGCAGAAGAAAAAGCTGATGAAGAAGAAATTGCTCCAGCAATTAACGAAAATACTGCAGAAAAAATGGAAGAAGAGATTCCTGCAGCGACAGTGGAGAAAACAGAGGAAGCGTTAAGCCCGGAACCGGCCACGGCCAAACCAGAAGAAATGCCGGACCCTTTGCCGGATACCCAGACACAGGACCCCAAACCCACAGTGGCTGCCTGTAGAAAAGCTTCGGTAGAACCGCTCCGGATACACGGGAACCGCAGACAGTTATCAAACGTATGCCTGTGGAAGAGAATCTAACGCCAATGCATACGATAAACAGAGCAGTTAGGAGGACCTATAAACAGATCGGTTTAAGCCAGCCGGTTACAAACGTGTCCCTGCAGCAGCAGATGATCTCTGTATATTCCCCAAAAGGCGGCGTAGGGAAATCTACCATTGTGAGGGAATTAGCCTATGTCCTATCGGATATGAAGAGAAATGGAAGACGGCTTAAAATTTTGGTGCTTGATGCGGACTGGGAATTTGGGGATGTGGACAGTGCGTTTGGTATCTGCATCGCCCAATGTAATGGACTGGGTGAAACGGATCTGTAACGATAGGGAGCGGCTGGGATACATTCCTGCATATTCGCCGGCGGACATCGTATCCAGATATGTAATCGAATACGATGAGCAGATCCATATCCTGGCCGGAAGTGATAATGCAATGGAAGCGGCGCGTCTGGATTGTGAGATTGCAGAGGCGATTATGGATAATCTGAGGCGCTGCGATTATGATCTGATTCTGGTTGACAATTGCAATACATTAAAGGATACGACCGTCATTCCCCTGGAAAAATCGGATCTGATCCTGCTGATCCTTTCCCTGGATACGTCCACAGTGCAGGACGCCCGCAATTTCCTGGATGTGCTTAGTGAATTTCGGATAGATAAATCTAATATCCGGATGGTTATAAACCAGGTGCCGCTTGATGATAAAAATGCGAGCTTGGAATATCCCATGTGGCCAGGATCCTAACTATGGAACCGACCTGTATCATACATACAAATCAGGATGCCAGAAGTTTTGCGAATGTCGGGGAAGCAGCATCAAGTGACAAAGGGTCCCTGTTTTCAAAAGAAATCAGAACACTTGCCAGGGCAGCAGTCGCGGTAGATGAAGAACTGGAGAAACCAGAAAAATGTTCTGGAGGATTTTTGCGCAGACTATTTGGCAGAAAGAGGTGAGTATGGAAAAGGAATTAGACCTTCTGATCGCAACGGAAATGAGCGGGGATGGCGATTCGGTAGCAGAAGAACTTCGGAGTGTATTTGCAAAACGCGGAGTCACGGTCCACAGAATAGAATTTCGCTCTGGAAAAGACAGTGTGATCCGGTCTGTCCGGGCCAATCCACAAATACACGCGGTGGTACTCAGCCAGTACCAGGATCAGGAAAAACTTTCCCCGCGCGACATTGATCAGATCTGCTCTACGGCGGAAGGTGATTTACAGGTGTTCGTGGTAGTTTCTGAAATGCGTGGCAGCGACTATATGAAGGAAATTGAAAGCCTGGGGATATACACGGCGGTTTACCAGGAAGATGCCAGTTTTGAAAAAATCGCAGAATGGTACTGCAACGGCCGGACGAAAAAAGAGGCCCGGGCTTATTACGGGGTCGCCGGAGGGGACCATGTGGTCCAGTATCGCAATATGGACGTGAATGCCAGTATCCAGTATCTTTTGGAATATGACGGATCGTACACGGACTGATCCAGCGGATGTCTGTACTGGTAAATGGAATTCCGGCCAGTCAGGTGGCATCTATCGTCTGCCAGCTCCCGGATCCTATATGTGAAATGTTAAAACGGGAGCCGCGCTTTGCCCTGATCTGTCAGATGGCGGAAGAACAGTACGCATACCTTTATAAGCCTCCGGTCAGCCAGAGAAAGAGGAGGCAGGTGAAAAAGCGGATACGGGAGGGGAAGAGCAGCCGAAGAATAAAGCAATACGGCGATTTTTTAAAAGAAAACAGGAGGAACCGACAGAACGTAAACCGGCAAAGAGACAGGCATGTGAGATCGGGGTTATGGCGACACACATAGGGTTGGATGCACAACCATTTCCATTCTTCTTGCCAATACATTGGCACATGAGGGAAAGCGCGCTGCGATCGTTGAACTGGATGATGCGGATGGATGCTTTGAGCAACTCTGCCGCCAGGAGCGGGAGGAAGAGCAGGTGGATGGGATCACAAAGTTTGCAATCGGAACGCTGGATTACTATTACCATGTTCCACTCCAGAAATTCCAGCTGGACTATAAGCCCTTATATGATTTTATTGTCTATGATTTTGGGTGTCTGGACCAGGAAACGATCTTTCATGTGTATGCGAGGATGCAAAACCGCTTCATTGTAACATCAAAGGCAGAATGGAAACAGCATGAATTAAAAGAACTTTTAAAAGATATAAAGGGAATGCCTGGGGAAGATGAGTGCAGGGTACTGATCAGTTCCCACTGTGGCGGTTCGGACTTGGGAGATGTAAAGGAGCTTATGCCGGAAAATACGATCCTTGCAGCAATTCCATATGAGAGTAATCCATTTTATCCAGGAAAAGCATGCAGACAGATCTTTTTAAAACTTCTGGATGGTACATATAAGGAAGAAAAATATAAAAAGAGCGATTCCGTTGAGCAGCGTTTTTCAGAACGGCCGCGGGACTTTAAAAAATTTGGTATCCAGATAGTGATGGGAGCGCTGTTAGTGGCATGCATGGGATTTATGGTATCGGCCTGCAGCGCAAACAACAGGTATAACCGGATGGTCACGAAGGCAGATACATTCATTACAGGACTTGAGGAAGAAAACCGGCAGGCGGAAGATGAACTGCAAAAGAAAGAAAAGGAATTAAAGGCCCTGGAGCATGAGGTATATTATGCGCAAACTGACATTCCGGCCGGCCAGCTGATAAGTGGAGATATGGTTAAAAAGGAGATTGTGCAGACAGAATTTGATGATAGCTTCTTCATCAATGCTTCGGATTTGGGAAGTGTGGCTGCCAGCATACCGATCAAGGCGGGAACGCCACTTATGAAGGCATTTACTGGTCAGGTGTTCCAGGATCCGCAAGATGGTGATAATGACCTGCCTGACCTTGCAGATCTTGAGGATATTGGAATGGAAGGAGTGGAGAGTACAGATGGTGATTAAGTCCTGGTGCAGATACTTTACAGGAAAATTTATCAGGGCATGGCCGGCAATTACTTTGCATGCTCCGGATATGAATGAAAAACTCTGGGAAAAGAAACGGAAGCTGGAGGATGCGTATGACCGCGTCATGTCGGAACTGGAGGATTATAGCGGTTCCGCTTATGGTGGGGTCACGGAAACGATCTTTGCACTGTTTGAACAGTTTTACCGAAAGGTGCGGATGCTAGCGCTGCCAGTGAGTGGCTTTTCTCTGGTCATTGGTTTTTTGCTTCTATTACTGGTGAGGAGGGACAAGCTGTTGTTTCGCAGGATTTTTTTGACATTTATTGTGGGAATTCCGGGATTTTTTCTCCTGTTTACCTGGGGGATCGGAATATTATTAAATTAAGAAGAGAGGACAAATTTATGAGTGAGAATGGAACCGGATTAGAATTATTGGGATTTTTAGGAGGCACCGCGAAATCTAAGGAGCAGAAGCCCAGAAAAAACTGGATCAGTACGAATACCTGATGGAAAAGGGAGAACTTTTGACAGACATCCGGTTTACCCAGGAAATTAAGGAAAAAGGGCTGCAGGCATATGACGGGGATGTTCAGCTGATCATGCCGACTGAGGAGTCCACGCTTTATAAGGGAATTTTTGGCGCAACGTATCTCCTGGAACGGTGTTATAATGTAAAAATCACCAGAGTTGACCGGGAGGAGAGGACGGTCTATTTAAGCTACCGGGCCGCGCAGGCGGAATACAGGCCGGCAGCTTTGGAGAAGATTAAAAAATCTATAGAGCCGGGGAAGAGTTAGAGGTAAAGGCCATTGTGGTTTTGTGCCGGGATTTGCAGAATTACATTGTGGTTGATATTTTGGGGCTTTCCATTCCGGGAGTGCTGCCGTATTCGGAATGGATCCATGGCTATGCGGCAAATATCAAGGAGCAGGCGGTCTCCGGAAAGATCATTGATGTGAAAATTAAAGGGTACACGACGAAATCTACGGAGGAAGAGCCGCGGTTTTTGGTTTCCAGAAGAGATTGTGTAAAGTCCGAATGGATCGGTATCGAGGAACGTTTCCCTCTGCATAGCAACATTATCATTGAGTGTGTGGAGATGCAGGGGAAAAACTGGATCGGAAAAATTCCGGGAGTCCCCAATATCTCTGTATACTGTTTTTACCCGAACCGTTTATCTCCGACAACTGGCGGACCGATCATCATCAAGATTGGCGGGCAGTATTCCTGCTTTGTGGCAGCCATTGATGCGGAGAAATGTATATTCCGTGCCCGGGTGAAAGATATGGTGGATCGGAGCTAAATGAAGCATTAAATAATTCATTTGACGAGCACACATTATTTTGTTGTAATTTAATGTGTGTTCGTCATTTTTTGATTGACATTCACACATTATTTCTGCATAATATAATGTGTGAATGTTAAAGTGAGGTGAGAAACATGACCACCAGGGAAAAAATAGAAGAACTTCTGGAAGCATCGAAGGATGGTACAATATCCACATCCCAGGTGACGGAAGCCGGACTTCACCGCGGCATTCTGCAGGAGTATGTTAAGAGCGGTGAAATGTACCGTTTTGGTCGCGGCCTGTATGTGCTGAGCAATGTGTGGGAGGACGATTTTTACCTTTTGCAGCGTAAGTATGGACGCGGAATCTATTCCCATGATACTGCACTGTACCTGCTGGGTTATTCGGACCGTACCCCGGCGAAATATACGATGACCTTTCCGAAAGGCTACAATGCGCCGTCTCTGAAGCTATGAAACGCTATGCGGCCTCCAAAGACAAAAATATTCACAAACTGATGAAGTACGCAGATCAGCTTCGCGTGAAGCCGAAGGTCCTGCGTTATATGGAGGTTCTCTTATGATTACAAAAAATCCAATGCAGTTAAAAGCCTTTATCAAAAATAAGGCAGCAGAGAAGCATATTTCTGCACAGCTTGTCATGCAGAACTATATGCTAGAGCGACTGCTGGAACGAATTTCGCTTTCGCCCTATAAAAACAATTTTATTCTCAAAGGCGGTTTCCTGATTTCTGCTATTGTAGGGCTGGATACGCGGGCAACCATGGATCTGGACACGACAATCAAAGGGTTCACTCTGACCCATGAAGCGATCCGGAAAATTTTACGGCAATCTGTACTGTACAGATTGCCGATGATGTGCAGTTTGAGGTTGTCGGAATTTCTGATATACGGGAAACGGATGATTATCCGGCATCCGGGTTGGGCTAAAAGCAAACTATCCGCCGATCAGTGTACCGCTGACGGTGGATGTTACTACGGGCGACATGATAACGCCCCGTGAGGTGGAATACACATTTTCCATGCTGTTTGATGATCGCCAGATCAGTATTCTTGCCTACAATCTTGAAACGGTGCTGGCGGAAAAGCTGGAAACGGTGTTATCCCGCAACATTGCAAATACCCGTCCGAGAGATTATTACGACATACATATCCTGTATGCGCTGCGCGGTGAAGAGTGTGATAAAGAAACACTACGCCAGGCTCTGGAACGGACAACAAAAAAGCGCGGCAGCGGAGCGATTCTTACGGACTACATGGAAATCTTGAAAGAAATCCGAGAAAGCGATACCCTTCGTAAGTTGTGGGAAAAATACAGACGCGAATATGACTATGCAAAAGATATTTCTTTTGAAGATACCTGCAATACCGTTCAGGAAATTATGAAAGCAATTATATTGTAAGCGAAAGATTACAGGGCGTAGAGCCTCACAGTAACGGAAAAAAGAATGTGTATGATTACTGCTACAGCAACAGAAATGCAGAATAATTTCGGTCATTATCTCAACTTTGTGATGTCTGTACAGGAGAGTATCGTAACAAAGAATGGAAAAGAAGCCGGAAGGTTTACTTCAAAAGAGATAGCGGTATTTTACTCTGGCAGATTCCCTTACGGGAATTTATTTTGGAAAGTTTTAATGTACAATTTTTAACGATATTGAACTTGGTACAATAAGGAAATCGGCAAACCAGATGAAAGTCTGGGACGCAAAGCTACAGGGCCTGTAAAATGGCAGCCAGTTGCATGAAATGAGGTGCACTGTCTGTCTGACAGTGTTTTTTACGGTGTTATTTCATAGACGTAACAATAATGATTTTATCAGGAAAGAATAAGGAAAATAAAAGTATGAAAAAGGCAAAACGTTGTCTGATAGCAGTGGTGTCAGGTGTACTTGTAGCAACTGCTGTC
>ENA-OQBJ01000734-OQBJ01000734.1-human-gut-metagenome-genome-assembly--contig:-NODE-734-length-15877-cov-2.774667_pt1 | contig 15877 bp, 12 predicted proteins | sample MGYA00242743_ERZ504545 | MGnify/ENA primary metagenome ERZ504545 (study PRJEB26092, sample SAMD00036252) | human gut metagenome | host: Homo sapiens | study: EMG produced TPA metagenomics assembly of...
TTTCGAAGTTTACCGGGTTTCCCTTTTCTGGCATTGGGCCGTATGGCGACGATCCACCATATCTTTGACCTGTGAAATCGTCATCGGCTCGCCCTCCTTCTGATTGTTGCCAATCTGTGTATACAGAGCAAGCACACCCATCTCGTCCATCTTGTATCCATTCTCACGTGCATACGTGCGGGCAAACGTAACCAGCTCGTCGTTCGTGAAAACAGGAATCGAAATGACCGTCTCAAACTTCTTCGCAAAATCAGGGTAATTCCGCAGAAGACCTCTCATGCTGACCTTCTCATCCTCGATGATCAGAACCAGACTGTCTGTACGGAAATCCATTGCCTGCGACAGCTTCTCGATCGTCTCCGGGTACATCAGACCGGCACGCTCGATCAGGAGGAAACCTCCCGCCAGCTTTGAAACAATCTGCGCACAGTCCTTTTTGTTCAGAACAGATGCATCCAGACGGGCCATCTTCGTTGCCGGAAGTTTTAAGTCAGCACAGATTGCACGGACGAGATCCTCCGACAGCTTCGTTTTTCCAGTACCGTATCCGCCCATAATGGCAATGTTTCCATGACGGGAAGTACGGTCGCCTGCGTAATGATAAACACCATGCATTGCATCCAGAATCTGGATATCCATGCCTGGAACTTTCGCAAAGTAAGTAAACAGCGCTTTCTGCTCATCACTCAGCTTATCCGGCTGGGTGTCGTTCAGGATGCGGAGTCTTGCCTCCTCCGGCGTCTCCTCGCGGAGCACCTCTTCAATCGATTTCGCAACAGTTCCTTCCGGAATGTTGTCGCGGATCAGCTGAACGGTGGCATCCGTTGTTTTTTCGATGCTCATGTTGATCGTCGCATCGGATACGCGCTCACGCTTTGGCTCGGTCGGAACTTCGATTTCGATTTCCTCCGGGGTAATCTCGATCGGCTGGGTTCCTGCCGGCTCAAACGGATCGGCTGGCTCAGTCTCGGCCGGGGTTTCCGGCTCTGTTTCGCTTTCCGGCTCATCAGCAGGTTCTGCTTCCGCAGTTTCCGGCTCGTCCGGCAGTTCGATTTCCGATGCTTTTTCAGCTTCCTGCACTTCTGCGTTCAGCGCTGCCTGAAGCTCCCTAAAATCGATGGTCGGCCGTGTCTCCTCTGCCGGTTTCAGATCCGGGATGACAACCGTTGCATCCATGGACGGCGTCTCCGCCGGTTCTACGGTTTCCTCAATTTCGGCTTCCGCCTGAGCCTTCTCGGCTGCTTCTGTTTCAGCTTCCACTGCTGGTTCTGTAACTTCTGCTTCTTCGATTTCAGCCTCGGCTGCCGGTTCTATAATCTCTTCGATCTCAGCTTCATCCATCGGCTCTGCAGCTTCTTCGGTTTCAGCCTCATCCGCCGGTTCTGTGATCTCTTCGGTTTCCGCTTCATCTGCCGGTTCTGCTGCTTCTTCCGGCTCAGCTTCCGCCTGCGGCTCCTCAGCCGCTTCCCGTGCCTCTGCCTCGGACTCCGGATCCATCGGCTGCTCTGCGGTTTCGGCTTCTGCTGCCTGCTCAGCCGGCTCTTCTGCTTCTTCCTCCGCAACTTCCTCCGACAGGTTTGCTGCGGTCTCCTGGAACAGTGCTTCGAGGTCCGGCTCTTCGTATTTCTTCTCCGGCTTCGGTGCTTTCGGCATTACCGGCTCGGCTTTTTCCTTCGGTTTTGGCTGCGGTCTTGTCTTGATCGTCGTGTTGGCATCCGGGGATACCTCTACGTTTACATCAAGCTGCTCCGGCTCCAGATCTTTTACTTCGTACTGTACCGGCTCTTCGCTTGTCTCTTCCTCGACTGCCGTCTCTTCCTGTTTCTTTCCGCGGAAGGAGAAGACATCGCGGATGCTCTTTGCAAGCTCTGCGTGAAGATCGATCGTATTTCCAAGGTACGTCGGCGTGCTGTCTGCATACGCCTGCTCTTCCGGAATCTCCTCGATCGGCTCCTCTGTCTGCTGCAGTGCTTCGTACTCCTGCACCTGCTCTGCATCTGCCTCGGCCTGCTGTGTTTTCTCATATGCTTCGTACGGCGAACCGGCTTCTTTTTCTTCTTCACCGGCCACATACTGGCTCATCACACCGCCGTTTACCGGTTTTACTTCCGGCGTCTCTGCCGGCTCTTTCGTCGCAGCCATTTCACCGGCTCCGCTCTCTCCGGCTAACCGCACTTTAAGTGCTTCCGGATCCTCGGACGGCTCTTCATTCTTTTTGTAGTCAAAACGATGCTCGTATTTGATCTGCTGGGACGGTGACAGCGGCTCGTACTTCATTTTCAGCTCCATTGCCTTTGTCACATATTTGCCCTCGCTGAACCACAGGATCAGCTCATCACAGGCATCGATGCATTTCTGCGTCTCTCCGGCTTTGCTGTAAAGGTTTGCCAGTTCATATGCCCATCTCTCGGTAAATTCCCGCTCTTTGTATTCCTCCAGAAGGGAAATCTGCTCCTCAAGCGGCGCTTTCTGTCCTCTTAAAATCTTGTATTTCAGCAGATACCGGGAATTATCGTGACGTGCGACTGCTTCAAACTCGTTGTAAAAGTCAATCGCCTCATCAAAGTCTTTCATTTTTACGGAGACCTCTACCAGGCGGTACAGAATGCCCTTTCCGATGGAGGAACGGTCATACGCCATCAGCAGAATCTTCTTCGCCTCCGGATATCGTTTGTTCGCCTCATAGACATCCGCTACCATGCCGAGCGTGCGCAGACTCTTGACACGCTGCCAATCAACGGCTTCTACAACTGCAAGTGCCCCCTCATAGTCCTCTTTTTTTACCAGACTGTTCAGCTCTTCCAGCCGGCTTTGATATTCAGCTTTATCCAATCTTTTCACCTCAATACATTTCAGATTGTTTTAGTTCATAGACACGAACAGTGTACCACACTCCCCGTAGAATGTCAAAAGAATGCCTGTTTTGCAGGCATTTTTCGGGATGCAGATCCTTCCAGCGGGCATCAAAAAAAGAACACCCGCCCCTCCGGTTTTCCCCGGAAAAGCAGGTGTCCCCTAACTACTTATATTTGATTCTGATTACTTTCTGACAGTAATCTTGTCCAGATGCCAGATATCATCTACATACTGCTGGATGGTACGGTCGGATGTGAATTTGCCGCTGTGTGCGGTATTCAGGATCGCGCTTCTTGCCCATGCAGAAGTATTTCTGTATTTATCCTCAACACGCTCCTGTGCTGCCGCATAGGACTTGAAGTCTGCCAGGGTAAAGTACATATCCGGGCGCGGAGCATTCTTCGGTGTGAGCAGGGAGTCATACAGATCACGGAACATCATGGTGTCGCCGTTTGAGTATCTTCCGCTGATCAGATCCATCACTACGTTGTGGATGTCCTGATCGTGGATGAAGTAGCTCATCGGATCGTAGGTGTAGTTGTTCTCATATTCGATAACCTGATCTGCGGAAAGTCCGAAGATGAAGGCGTTCTCTTTTCCAACTTCCTCAACGATCTCTACGTTTGCACCGTCCATGGTTCCAAGAGTCAGGGCACCGTTCAGCATGAACTTCATGTTACCGGTACCGGAAGCCTCTTTACTTGCGGTGGAAATCTGCTCGGAAACATCAGCAGCGGCAAAGATCAGCTCTGCGTTGCTGACACGATAATCCTCGATAAATACAACTTTGATCTTTCCTTTGATGGTCGGATCGTTATTTACGACATCCCCAACGGAATTGATCAGTTTGATGATTGCTTTTGCACGCTCATAGCCTGCGGAAGCTTTCGCTCCAAAGATGAAGGTTCTTGGGTAGAACGGCATATCCGGGTTCTTTTTCAGACGGTCATACAGGTACATAATATGAAGAATGTTCATAAACTGGCGTTTGTACTCATGCAGACGCTTTACCTGAACGTCAAAAATAGAGTTCGGATCTACATCAATGCCGTTATGCTCTTTGATGTATTTTGCCAGGCGAACTTTATTTTTATATTTGATTTCCATAAATTCCTTCTGTGCCTGGGTGTCATCTGCCAGCTTAGCGATCTTTTCGATCTTCGGCAGATCGGTGATCCAGCCGTCTCCGGCGTACTCGGTTACCCAGTCAGCCAGGAGCGGGTTTCCGTGAAGCAGGAAACGACGCTGTGTGATACCATTCGTCTTATTGTTGAACTTCTCCGGAGTCATCTCGTAGAAGTCTTTTAAGGTCTGTTTTTTTCAGAATCTCGGTATGAAGCTGTGCAACACCGTTGACAGAATAGCCGCCTACGATAGCCAGACGGGCCATATGAACCTGTCCGTCGTAGATGACTGCCATCTGGCGGATTTTCTCTTCATCACCCGGGTACTGCTCTCTTACCTGGATCAGGAAGCGGCGGTTGATCTCCTCTACGATCTGATAGATACGCGGAAGAAGTCTGGAGAACAGGTCAACCGGCCATTTCTCGAGTGCCTCTGCCATGATGGTGTGGTTGGTGTATGCGCAGGTCTTTGTGGTGATCTCCCATGCCTCATCCAGCCAAGGCCTTCTACGTCCATGAGGATTCGCATCAGCTCCGGAACGGCTACGGTCGGGTGAGTATCGTTCAGCTGGAAGGTAACCTTCTCATACAGCTTTGTGATATCATCGTGATGTTTTTTATATTTTGCAACTGCTCTCTGTACGCTTGCAGAAATGAAGAAATACTGCTGTTTCAGACGCAGCTCTTTTCCTTCGTAATGGTTGTCGTTCGGATACAGAACCTCTACGATGTTTTTGCAAGATTTTCCTGCTCAACCGCTTTGTGGTAATCACCTTTGTCGAAGGAATCCAGGGAGAAGTCCTGAATAGCCTCTGCATCCCAGATGGTCAGCGTGTTTACAACATCGTTGTCGTATCCTACGATTGGCATATCGTAAGGAATTGCGTTTACAGACTGGTAATCTTTCTGTACGAAGTTTACGCGTCCGGTAGCCTCATCATACTCCTGTGCTACGTATCCGCCAAATTTTACTTCTTTTGCGTATTCCGGGCGTTTCAGCTCGAATGGATAGCCGTGTTTCAGCCAGTTGTCCGGTACTTCTACCTGATAACCGTCGCGGATCTGCTGTTTGAACATACCGTATTTATAACGGATACCGCAGCCGTATGCCGGATATCCCAGTGTAGCCAGGGAATCCAGGAAGCATGCTGCCAGACGGCCAAGACCGCCGTTTCCAAGCGCAGGATCTCTCTCCTGGTCCTCCAGAAGGTTCAGGTTCAGTCCCATCTCATCAAGAGCTTCCTGTACCTGTTTGTATGCAGTCAGGTTAATCAGGTTATTTCCCAGCGCACGTCCCATCAGGAACTCCATGGACATATAGTACAGAATCTTCGGATCCTGCTCATCCATTGCTTTCTGGGTTTTCAGCCAGTTGTCAATAATAACGTCTTTTACTGCGTAGCAGACTGCCTGGTAAATTTCCTGCTGGGAAGCCTCTTCCAGATTTTTTCTGTACAGCATTTTTACGTTTTCTTTGACACTGTTCTTAAAAGTTTCTTTGTTGAACTCGGCGTTTAACATCTGCGTCCTCCTCAATAGCAGTCTGCGAGCGGAGAGCTTGTCTGCATCCCCGCTCGCAGGCTGATTTTTATATTAACGATCGTCGTGGAAACGCATCCAGAAGTATTCTTAGATACGCTCTACTGCCATGGTAACCTTTTCGGAGTTGATATTCCACTCCTTCTCATAGCCCTTTGTCTCTCCAGTCACGATTTCTTCTGCCAGAACTTCAGATTTAATTTCATCACCATGGTTTTTCATGATGCTTACAATCTTGTCGTTGTCTTTTGCATATACTCTGATCTTGTCCATAACCTCAAAGCCGGCCTCTTTACGCATGGTCTGGATTTTACTTACCAGCTCACGAACAAAACCTTCCTCGATCAGTTCCGGAGTCAGATTGGTATCCAGAACAACGGTGATTGTATGGTCGGATTCGGATACATAGCCTTCCATCTGTGCCATGTCAATTAACAAATCCTCCTCTAATAATACAATTTCCTGTCCATTGATGTCAAGTTTAAGTTCGCCGGTGCTCTTGAGCTCTGCCATAGCCTTGTTTCCATCCAGCTCAGACAGGGTTGTTTTGATCTTGTTCAGGAGTTTTCCGTATTTTGGTCCTACGGTACGCATCTGCGGTTTGAAGCTGTAGCTGATGAAATCTGCGATGTCATCTTTAAATACAACTTCTTTGACATTCAGCTCGTCCTCGATGATCTCTTTGTAGAATTCGGAAAGCTGGAACTCGCTCTTCACGTACATGGTTCCGATCGGCTGACGGTTTTTGATATTGGCAGTATTTCTTGCGGCACGTCCCATAACGACGATCTCCAGCAGGTCTGCCATATCCTCTTCCATCTTCGGATCGATCCAGTTCTCATGTACCTCCGGGAAGTCGCACAGATGGATACTTTCCGGTGCACTTGCATCGATGCTCTTTACGAGGTTCTGATAAATATCCTCTGTCATGAACGGAATCATCGGAGCTGCTGCTTTTGCAACGGTCACCAGTGCGGTGTACAGAGTCATGTAAGCATTGATCTTATCCTGCTCCATGCCTTTTGCCCAGAAACGCTCACGGGAGCGGCGTACATACCAGTTACTCATATCATCACGAAGGACTGCAGTGCTTTTGCTGCCTCCGGGATACGGTAATTTGCCAGGTTGTCGTCTACTGCTTTTACAGTGGATTCCAGACGGGACAGCAGCCATTTATCCATAACAGCCAGTTTGTCATATTCCAGACTGTATTTTGTTGCATCGAAGTTGTCGATGTTTGCATACAGGACAAAGAACGCGTAGGTGTTCCACAGGGTTCCCATGAACTTTCTCTGTCCTTCCACGACCGTCTTGCCTGCGAAACGGCTCGGCAGCCACGGAGCACTGCTGGTGTAGAAGTACCAGCGGATCGCATCGGCACCGTAGGTCTGCAGTGCGTCAAACGGATCTACCGCATTTCCTTTGGATTTACTCATCTTCTGTCCGTTCTCATCCTGTACCAGACCAAGAACGATAACGTTCTCGTACGGTGCTTTGTTGAACAGCAGAGTGGAAATTGCAAGCAGGGAGTAGAACCATCACGTGTCTGGTCTACAGCCTCGGAAATAAACTGTGCCGGGAACTGTTTCTCGAAGGTTTCTTTGTTCTCGAATGGATAGTGATGCTGTGCGAACGGCATGGAGCCGGAATCGAACCAGCAGTCGATAACCTCCGGTACACGGTGCATCTCTTTACCGCATTTCGGGCACTTGATGGTCACTGCGTCGATGTATGGGCGGTGAAGCTCGATGTCATCCGGGCAGTTGTCGGCTTTTTCTTTCAGCTCTTCGATACTGCCGATGCAGTCCTGATGGCCACATTCACACTGCCATACCGGAAGCGGAGTTCCCCAGTAACGGTTTCTGGAAAGTCCCCAGTCCTGAACATTTTCCAGCCAGTCGCCAAAGCGTCCTTTTCCGATGCTTTCCGGAATCCAGTTAATGGTGTTGTTGTTGCGGATCAGATCCTCTTTTACTGCAGTCATGCGGATGAACCAGGTTTCACGTGCATAGTAGATCAGCGGAGTATCGCATCTCCAGCAGTGCGGGTAGCTGTGCTCGAACAGCGGCGCATCAAACAGAAGGTCTTTATCCTCGAGTGCCTGCAGAACGGCCATATCTGCTTTCTTGCAGAAAGTACCTGCCCACGGAGTTTCCTCGGTCATCTCACCTTTTTCGTTTACTAACTGTACGAAAGGAAGATCGTATCTGTGACCGACCTTGGAGTCGTCCTCACCAAATGCAGGGGCGATATGAACAACACCGGTACCATCGGTCAGTGTTACGTAGGTATCGCAGACTACATAGTATGCTTTTTTGTTTCCGATTCTCTTCTCAGCGTACGGGAACAGCGGCTCGTACTCTTTGAACTCAAGATCTTTGCCCTGATAATGCTCCAGGATTTCAGCGCCCTCACCGAGAACGGTGTCTACCAGAGCGGCTGCCATATAATAGATATATCCTTTGCTTGTTACTTTTACATAATCCTCATCCGGGTTGACGCAGAGCGCAACGTTGGACGGAAGGGTCCACGGTGTGGTGGTCCATGCCAGGATGTAAGCGTCCTCGCCTTTTACTTTAAAGCGGACAACGGCAGAACGTTCTTTGACATCTTTGTATCCCTGCGCTACTTCGTGAGAAGAAAGCGGGGTACCGCAGCGCGGGCAGTAAGGAACGATTTTGTGTCCTTCGTACAGAAGACCTTTCTTCCAGATCTCTTTTAATGCCCACCACTCGGACTCGATGTAATCGTTATGATACGTAACGTATGGGTTTTTCATATCAGCCCAGAAGCCAACGGTATGGGAGAAGTCTTCCCACATTCCCTCGTATTTCCATACGCTCTCTTTACACTGCTCGATGAATGGCTCTACGCCGTATTTTTCGATCTGATCTTTTCCGTCCAGACCGAGTTTTTTCTCAACTTCCAGCTCTACCGGCAGTCCGTGGGTATCCCAGCCTGCTTTTCTCGGCACCTGATAACCCTTCATGGTACGGTATCTCGGGATCATATCCTTGATAACACGGGTCTCTACGTGGCCGATGTGCGGTTTTCCGTTTGCGGTCGGCGGTCCGTCATAGAACACGTAGGACGGATTTCCTTCACGCACTTTCATACTTTTTTCGAAGATCTGATTGTCTTCCCAGAACTTCTCAACCTGTTTTTCTCTCTCGACAAAGTTCATGTCGGTTGAAACTTTCTTGTACATGCTTGTACCTCCTGAAACTTAAGTTTCTCGTTTGATTTGCTCGCGTAAAATAAGAAAAAGCTCCCGCCCTGTAATAGGACGAAAGCTGTACTTATCGTAACCACCTGTTACATACTATCATATGCATTTCCTGTAACGGGGAACAACCGGCAACTTCTTACCACTGCTCTCCGGTTTTCTATATTTTATGCGCCGGGTACGCAGATTCAGAACTGCAACTTGGAAGTGATGTTCACCTGCCGCTACTTGTACCGGACTCCCACCATCCCCGGCTCGCTTTCCACAGACCGTTCACGCGCAGACTACTGTCTTCGTCATCGTTTTTCATGCCTTATTATAACTAGGGGCTGTAAGCGTTGTCAAGAGTGGAAAGCATATTTTATCGGTTCTTTTCCGCGATTTTACGGGATTTTTCGGGGGGTGTGCGTTGCTATTTGGATGGGGGAATGGTAAAATCGGGGTATAATCAAAAAACGGAAAGGAAGTGAAATCATGGGAAGATTTGTGAATCCGGACAACAGTGCATTTCAGGTTGCTCTCAATTCTGAAATCTATGTGGACAAAACAGGACTTTTATCGTATACCAACAAAGTTCTGGACACCATACAGGGCTATATCTGCAACAGCCGCCCGCGGCGGTTTGGAAAATCATTTGCTGCAAATATGCTGGCGGCCTATTACAGCAAGGGCTGTGATTCCAGAAAGATGTTTTCTGGCCTTGCGATCAGCCAGACGGCAGACTTTGAGAAGCATCTGAACCAGTACGATGTGATTCATCTGGACATCCAGTGGTTTCTTTCGAATGTCAGCGATCCGGAACAGATTGTGGCCTACATTACAGAATGTACACTGGCCGAGCTGCGTACCATCTATGCAGATCAGCTTCCGCCGGAAGTTTCCACCGTTCCCGACGCTCTGTCCCGGATCAAAGAGGCGACCGGACAGAAATTTGTGATTATTATTGATGAATGGGATGTCCTGATTCGTGATGAGGCCTCCAACCAGAAAATTCAGGATGATTACATTAATTTTCTTCGTGGAATGTTCAAAGGGACGGAACCGACGAAATATATCCAGCTTGCGTTTCTCACGGGTATTCTTCCGATCAAAAAATTGAAAACGCAGTCTGCCTTAAATAATTTTCATCAGTATTCCATGCTGAATCCAGGCCCGCTGGCTTCCTATATTGGATTCACAGAAGATGAAGTTTCCGCTCTCTGTCAGAAATACGGACAAAATTTTGAGGAAGTCAGACGATGGTACGACGGCTATCTGCTTGGAAATTACCATGTATACAATCCAAACGCGGTGACAAGTCTGCTTCTGGATGGGACATTCCAAAGCTATTGGTCGGAGACGAGCACATACGACTCGATGGTTCCTTTTATCAATATGGATTTTGACGGATTGAAAACAGCAATTCTGGAGATGCTTTCCGGCGCCGCAGTTCCTGTCATGGTTACCTCTTTTAAAAATGACATGGTCAGCTTTGTAAATAAAGATGATGTTCTGACGCTGCTGATTCATTTGGGCTATCTTGCTACAATCAGCAGACACAGATGGCATATATTCCCAACGAAGAAATCCGCAGGGAGTTTCTGACTGCGGTGACTTCCAATCATTGGAATGAACTTTTCGCTTTCCAGCAGGAATCTGCGGATCTTTTAGATGCTACGCTCGATATGGATGAAAATGCTGTCGCTGCCGGAATTGAAAAGGTCCATGAGGAATATACTTCCGTGATTCAGTATCATAATGAAAATTCGCTCAGTTGTGTCCTCACGATTGCTTATTTAAGTACGATGCAATATTACTTCAAACCCATTCGTGAACTTCCGACCGGGCGCGGTTTTTCCGATTTTGTCTTTCTGCCAAAGCCGGAATACCGATACGATTTTCCGGCGCTTGTAGTAGAACTGAAATGGAACAAGAATGCGAAAACGGCACTGGATCAGATTAAAAGACAGCATTACCCGGCTTCCATTGCATCTTATACAGGGGATATTCTGCTGGTTGGTGTTAATTATGATAAGAAGACGAAGGTGCATGAGTGTCGGATTGAAAAATATTTGAAATCAGGAGAAAAATGATGAAAGTTGTGATTGCAATTGATTCTTTTAAAGGAAGCCTTTCCTCTCTGCAGGCTGGAACAGCGGCCGCCACCGGGATTTATCGTGTCGATCCGAAGGTGGAGACGGTTGTGCGCCCGCTTGCCGATGGCGGTGAAGGTACCGTTCAGGCACTGACCGAAGGTCTTGGCGGACGGCTTGTCTCCGTTTCGGTGACCGGTCCTGCCGGAAAGCAGGTTATCTGCCCGTATGGCATCATCGACCGAACGCAGACCGCCATTATCGAGATGTCGGGGGCTGCCGGTATTACGCAGGTACACGGCGATGAGAAAAATCCGCTGTACGCCACAACGTACGGTGTCGGTGAGGTTATCTGCGATGCCATCCGCAATGGCTGCCACCGCTTTATCATTGGAATCGGCGGAAGTGCCACAAATGACGGCGGTATTGGTATGCTACAGGCACTCGGTTTCGGACTGCTCGATGCAGAAGGAAAACAGGTTCCTTTTGGTGCTGTCGGACTGGAATCTCTTACCGCGATTACGGCAGATCACGTTCTGCCGGAACTTTCGGAATGCACCTTCCGTATTGCCTGCGATGTAACGAATCCGCTCTGCGGTTCCAACGGCTGCAGCGCCGTTTTCGGACCGCAGAAGGGCGCGGATGCTGTCATGATCAAACGTATGGACACATCGCTTGCCTCCTACGCCGCACTCTGCCGGAAAACATTCCCGAACGTTGACGCGGAATTTCCCGGAACGGGTGCTGCGGGCGGACTTGGATTTGCTTTTCAGACGTTTCTTTCTGCTTCACTGGAACCCGGCATTCAGATCATACTGGATGAAACCCGACTTCGTGATGATGTGAGAGACGCTGATCTTGTCATCACCGGTGAGGGACAGCTCGATGGGCAAACCGTAATGGGAAAAGCGCCGATTGGAGTTGCAAAACTGTCAAAAGAATACGGCAAACCTGTCCTTGCGTTCTCAGGCTGTGTTACAAAAGATGCATCCACATGCAACGCCGCCGGAATTGATGCCTTTTTCCCTATTATGCGGAGCGTCGTTTCACTCGAAGAAGCTATGGATGTGAAAAATGCGGCAGAAAATATGGCCGATACGGTAGAACAGGCTTTTCGGCTATTTTTGCTTCAGTAAAGCGGATATTCGCAATCCGCTTCGCTACTTGCTTGATTCGGTTAAAACACAAGACCGTTTTCTCCTGCTTTAATTTTTGCAGGAAGGACAGAAAGCACGCCGCGCTCTCATCGTCTTAATTCCAGCAGATATTCTGTCGTTCCTGCTTCCAGCTGTTTCGTTCCTGCCCACCGAAATCCGTGGCGGTTGTAAAACGCAATGGCACGCGTATTTTTCTCCAATGCCCATAGATGGTCTGCGTCAAACTTTTCAATTACAAAGGTAATCAGCGCGTGGCCAACCCCGTTGTTCTGCAGACATGGATCTACGTATAGTTTACAGATTTCGGTTCCGTTGATTTCTGTAAAACCTCTTATAATCGGACTCACTATGTGTTACTACATACAAATCCGACATCTCGACCCATCTTCATACAGAACATTTCGTATTATGCAATCCTGCCCATTTTTCAAAATTATGTTTTCTTTATATTTCATTTTACCGTCCCTCTATCCTCATGTTTTTTGCTATCTGCAGCGCCAGAAACAGCTTGTCCAGATCGTGGTTAGCGGCAGATAATCCATCCGTTTCATAGTTTCCTTCGATCAGCACATCTCCCGCAACAAGAAAATCATACAGTTCAAATCCATAAAATCACAGATCGCCTGAACACCTGCAAGCTCCATTTCCACGGCAATGCATCCTTCTTCTTTTCGTTTGTTTACAAGATTTACCGTCTCCCGAAGCATACTGTCTGTCGTCCATACTCTTCCCTGCACATAAGGCAGATTTCTCTCTTTGAAAAATTCCGCCAGTTTGTCTGTGTTTTTATTTTTATGTAGTCCTGCGGTTCTGCAAAATAATAGGACAGTCCTTCTCCCCGGTATGCCTCCGTTGGGAGAATAAACTTTCCTTCGGTTGCTCCTTTATCCAAACTGCCGCAGGAACCGAACATGATAAAGACGGATGCTCCTGTTAAATGATTGACTTCGGCAATCATTCCGGCTGCAAGAGCGGAACCAATTGGTGTCAGGTAGAAAGCAATCGTTTCTTCCTCATATGGCAGAGTCCAAACCGGTATATTTCCATTGCATGCTCTTACTTCTGCAATCTGTCGGCATGGGAATTTTTCAAGCATGTATTCATATATTACTTTTGAAAAAATTACCATACATTTTTTTACCAGATGCTGCTTCTCCCCATAAAAATTCTCCAGCTTTACAATCGGCTCGCTGTTGATATCATAAGAATCAATAATCATTCTTTCTCCTCCATAAATTTTAATTGTCTTTATCAAAAAGTCCCATATCCATCACCCTTACTGCGCAGACATGAGACTTCCGTTTTTATTTTTGCATTACTTCAATAACACATTCATGTTTCTTCGTTTTTTTATTATAATTGATACCGGCAAGCATTGGAACCACAGAATCTTTCAGGCCATCCATATCCATTTGAATATAAATTTTTAAGGCCTCATACGTTTCCGTCTGGTTCCAATAGGTTCCGAATTTGTGGCGCAGCATGGCTTCTACCACAGATTTCGGGCTATACATGGAATAAATTTCATCTCCAGTCTGCCGATGCGCAATCAACTGATAACCATCGTACCACGTTTTTGCTTCTTCAAAACTCATCTCATATTTTTCACAGAGGGCAGATATCTCCTGCTCTGTGAAGCCAAAATATTCCGCCAGATCACCGGGATCTGTCATGGAATACTCGGTAAATATATTTAGTGCAGAATGAGAACCATTTTTGTTTGTGAACTTTTCTTTTTTCAGACTTTTTAGCAATACCTTTCGATTATATACATGCGTATTCCACAGTATTTCCATGCTTCTGAATTATTTTCATTAAATCATCAGCCTGCATCCAAACGGTTGCTGTATTATCATTTGGATGAACATCCAATTTTATTTCCGACAAATTCCACGTCCATGAAGACTTGAACTCTGTGTTCGGCATCGTTTAGAATACCAAGCGGCGTAACGGCACCGGGTATCAGTTTCATAATATCAAATAATTCCTCCGCAGATGCAAAAGAAAGTGCACGCAGACCACGTTGCCTGCGAAACGCTTTCAAATCTACTCGCTTGTTCCCTTTCATCGTTATCAAATAATAATTACGTTTTTTATCGTCGCGAACAAATAAATTTTTAGCGCCCCACTCTGGATATGGCAAATCAACAGCATCTGCTTCTTCCATATTGAAAACTGCCTTATGTTCCGTAATTTCATACGCTATATTTTGCCTTTTTAAATAATGATATATCTCTATCTTATCCATACTCTTTTATCTCTGTAAACTGAAATTGAAATATGCCCTTATTTTTCATACTTTTCAATCCGGCATTCATGTTCTTTTGTTTTTTCATTGTAGTTAATTCCCACCAGCAAAAGCTCCCCTGCATAGCATGCAACAGACTCCGGATATTTTCTGTCTCTGATCTGATCTAATGCTGCTCTGACGCTTTTGTCCCATTTCAGTTCCACAACAAGCGCCGGGTAATAATTCTGAAACTCCGGCTTTGGAATAAACACAAAGTCTGCAAATCCACGACCCGCGGGAAATTCGCGGATTGGTTTAAAATAGTATTGCATGGAACTCAAATAGGCAATGGACAGAACACTGCTGAGTGAGTTTTCATTGTTATACTGAATCACAGAAGTATATTTCCTGTGAATTTTTTCAATTTCTTTTGCTACTGCGTTTCCATTCATCTGAATTGTATCTTTCAGAAGCTGCTCTGATTCTTTTTGAAATACAATCAACTCATTCCATTTTTTCCTTTTCGTTGCCAGAATCAATTCCTGACGGATTTCCTCATTCGGAATAAAAGCAGTTCTAAATGTCCGGTCATAGGCCAGATATCCAAGGTGAATCAGATACGTCAGCACATCGTCTTTATTGGCGAAGCTAACGGTATCGTTCTGAAAAGAGGTAACATCAACCGGAACATGATCTCCTGAAAGCATTTCGATTACGGCACTTTTCAGGCCATCAAAATCCATATTGATCAGCGGAACAATCGCCTCATAGGATGCGGTTCCGGACCAGTAGCTCTGGAATTCGCCTTCGAGCATCAGGTTCACAACGGCATTTGGATTGTATACATGATATTTCCCAATCTGATAACCGTCGTACCATCGTTTGACTTCTTCAAACTTCTGACCATATACTTCACATAGTTTTTGAACTTCTGTTTCTGTAAAACCTACATATGGTGCAATCGGCCCGGCATACAGCATCGAATAATCTTTGAAATTGTTCAGCGCCGACTGTGTCTTTTCTTTTTTTACAGGCAAAATACCTGTCAGATATGCCAGTTGAATATATTTTGTCGGCTCCGTCCCTTTGAACATCGCCCGCAGAAAATTGATATATTCTTCCTGTGTTTTGAGATCCGCCGCCTCGTCACGAATCAGAACATCCCATTCGTCTATAATCACAATAAATTTTGTCCCGGATGCCGCGTTGATCCGTGACAGCGCCTCCGGCAGTGACCGGATTTCTTCTGGAAGTATATGGGGATAATATTCTTTTAACTCCGAAATCGTTTTTTCTGAGATATAAGAAACAATCCGCTCCGGTCCGCCTGCCGGTTCCATACACCATTGGATATCCCAGTGGAGCACATCATACTGATTCAGATGTTTTTCAAAATCCTTTGCCCTGCTGATTTCCAGCCCGGAAAACATTTCTTTCGAACTGCAGCCCTTGCTGTAATACGCGGTGAGCATGTTTGCCGTAATTGATTTTCCAAACCGCCGCGGGCGGCTGTTGCAGATATATCCCTGCAGAGTGTTCATGACTTTATTCGTATAAGTCAGCAGTCCTGTTTATCAACATAAATCTCAGGATTTAATGCAACCGCAAATGCTTCATTTCCCGGATTCAGATAACTTCCCATGCAAATCCCTCCCGTCAACATTTTATATGAC
>ENA-OQBJ01000736-OQBJ01000736.1-human-gut-metagenome-genome-assembly--contig:-NODE-736-length-15825-cov-3.360428_pt1 | contig 15825 bp, 16 predicted proteins | sample MGYA00242743_ERZ504545 | MGnify/ENA primary metagenome ERZ504545 (study PRJEB26092, sample SAMD00036252) | human gut metagenome | host: Homo sapiens | study: EMG produced TPA metagenomics assembly of...
CGCCGTACCTCGCCAGCGCAGCGATACTATATAACTCCCGAGGGCGAGAGCCTCAACCCGCCTGTAAGGCGTCAGCCGATCACAGGCAGAACCCTTGGCGCCCAGGGCCAAAGGCCCGGCGGCGCCATCAACCCTCACGCCCGTAAGCGTGTCAACCTTCGGGAATACTGGAAAGCACCGCCCAAGTCCCGGTCCCAATCCCGATCCCGACCGCGCCGAGAGGCGCCTGAACCCTCACGCCCCAAAGGGGCGTGTTAATGTCCATAAAAGAGGTGTTTTCATGAAACAGAATCTTGCACTATTAAGCGGCCCCATCGCCTTTGGCGCTGCTGCCTTTCTTCTTACCGGCACCTTCCAGCAGTCTTCTGCCCTGGCCCTTTCCTGCGCCCTCTGGATGGCGCTATGGTGGATATTCCGGCCCGTTTCCATTTACGTCACCGCCTTTATCCCTATTATCGTGAATTCCCTTTTCAACCTCATTCCCATGAATCACGTGATCAGCCAGTATTTCTCGGAGATTGCAGTGCTCCTTCTGGGCAGCGACCTCATCTGCCTGACCTGGACCACCACGGGACTGGACAAACGAATTTCCGTAAGAGCCCTCTGCTCCATAGGCACCTCCATGAAGAGCCAGATCTTTGTATGGTTCCTGGCTTCCACGGCGCTCTCCGTTTTCCTTCCCAACGTGGTGGTAGCCGCTATTTTCTGTCCCATTGCCGTGGCCATGCTTCATTTCACCGGAGAAAAGGATATCAGCGCCAGTCAAACCGCCATTCCTATCCTCCTTGCCATCGGCTGGGGCAGCGGCATCGGCGGCTTCGGTTCCCCCATCGGCTCCTCCGCCAACCTGGTGGCCGTTTCCTATCTGGAAAAACTGACAGGCCATGAATTCATGTATTTCGACTGGGTCATCCGTTTCCTGCCTGTGCTCATCCTCATTTTCCTCATGAACCTCCTTTTCCTTCTTTTCCTGCCCTGTCCGGTCAAATCCCTCCCCGGCACGAAGGGCTATTTCCGCTCCATGTACAAATCCTTCGGTCCCATGAAACGGGGCGAGCGCATAGGCCTTATTCTCTTCACCGCCGCACCCTGCTCTCCTTCCTCCGTCCCCTCTTTGCGCCATACCTCCCTGCCATGAAGCCGGCCTACGTATTTCTCTTCCTGGGCATGCTCATGTTCTTCCTGAAAGATGAAAAAGGAAATCCCATGCTCACCTGGAAATACGCTGAAAGCCACGCCATGTGGGGCATGATCGCCCTTTTTGCCAGCGGTCTGGCTCTGGGGAAACTGGTCATTGAAACCGGCGCCATCAAGGAGCTCTCCCTCCTCATCGCCGCCCTTCACCTCTCCCCGGGCCTTCCGGTAATGGCCATGGCCTGCCTCTTCGCCTGCTTCATGTCGAATTCCAGCAACACCGCCTCCGCCTCCATTTCCATTCCCGTGGTCATCGGCATAACCTCCTCCCTCTCCTTGAATCCCATCCCCTACATTCTGGGCACCATCGCCGCCGCCAACTGCGCCTACATCCTCCCCATTTCCACCAGGGCCATCCCCATAGGCTACGGCCTCTCCGCCTCCGCCAGATCCGATACGGTACAGTACTCTCCCTTCTTACGGTGATCCTTATCACCCTCCTATGCACCGCCTTCATGGCTTTCGTGCCCCTCTTCAGCGAACTGTAAATCAAAAAGGGCTGTGAAAAAATGGAAATCATTTCTTCACAGCCCTTTTGGTATTTATGAAATGCCATGCTTTTTCTCCAGCATCAGGAGTGCCTTCTTCATGGGAAGACCGCCGCCGTAGCCGGTGAGGGACCCGTCGGCGCCGATAACCCGGTGACAGGAATAATAATGAAAAGGGGATTGGCATTGTTGGCCATGCCCACGGCGCGGTAAGCCTTCGGATGGCCGATGGCCTCGGCTATGTCCCTGTAACTCCTCGTTTCCCCATAGGGAATCTCCCGGAGCGCCGCCCACACCTTCTCCTGAAAAGCGGTGCCATGGGTACGGCAGGGAAAGTCAAAAGTCTTCCTTCGCCCCTGGAAATACTCATCCAGCTCCCGGAACACCGTCAGCGCCAGCCCGAAGGGCGCCTCCCCCTTCGTCCCCTCCTCCGCCATCCGAAGAGAAATCACCCCGTCTTCCTCATAGGAAAGCTCCATATTTCCAAAAGGGGAATGGTAAATGGCTGTCTTCATGATTTCCTTCCTTTCTTCTACCTGCATAAAAAGTATGATGAAGTTTCGCTGATTCCAGTATATCATGGAAAAATGCAGAAAAGAGTCAAAACAGCTTCAGAGAAAAATGGGAGCCGGCCGGCGAAATCCCATTCATTTAATGTTATAATGCTATTTGATAATGCTATTTGCTTCCTATGCGCCGCAGACCTGCCGGAGCAGCAGGTCCGATTATGGAACCTGCAAGACCGGGCACCCTATCATTTGACTCAAAAGAGTTTTAGTAAAATCTGCATGAGTAAAAAGGAATAAACAAATCATTGGAAAGGAGAGATTGCTATGAAAAAAATACTCATACTCAATGGCGGCCCCGGATGCACAACAACACCGCCAAACTCCTGGCAGCTGCTGGGGAGGGTGCTGTTTCTGCCGGCGCCAGCACCGAGACTATTGACTTATATAAGCTGAACTTTACCGACTGCCTCAGCTGTCTGGCCTGTAAGAATAAAAAGATGGCCATCCCCTGGAAGTGCTACTGGAAAGATGGCTTGACGGAAACGCTGCAGAAAGTCTATGAGGCAGATGCCCTCATCATCGGTTCGCCCATTTTCTTCGGGGAGCCAACGGGCGTGGTCCGTTCCTTTATGGTCCGCTCGACCTTCCCGGCCCTATCCTACGATGATTATCAAAGCACCTTTCCGGGAAAAATCGATGTCGCCGTGATCCTTACCATGAATGCAGACCAGAACTACTACGATAAGCACTATAAATCGCACATGGAAGAATACTTCCAGCCCTTTCATTACCTGAACGGAAAAACGGAAATCCTGACTTCCTTCGATACCCTGCAGGTGCCGGATTACAGCCGTTACCGCATGGCATCATGGATGAAGCAAAAAAGAAAGCCCATCACGCCGAGCAATTCCCGAAAGACCTGCAGGCGGCCTTTGAGCTTGGCAGGAGACTGGCCAGTCGTCAGTAACTATCTGGTTATGAAAGGAATAAAGGCAGGAAATTTAAATATAGGATATAATGGCTTATTTTATACTTTCCCCTATTTCCTTTTATTTTTACTGAAACGCTTCCTCACTCACCAAAAGGAGCCGCCCCATGACAATGCACAGGTACCGGACGGGTACCAGGGAGGTGAGCACCATCAAGAGCAACGAGTTTCTCAAGAACCTGTACAGGTATCTGGATAACCAGAGGAATCAAGGAACCTACGTCATACAGTTCTTCAATGCAGCGGGAAGCCGCTACTTCGAGATGCCTCTCTCATACGCAAAAAGGACGAATGATGCGCTTGAAGCTGAGAGGCAGTATGTGAAGAACCGATCGTTGACAGCCGGTAATTCATACTAAATGAAAAAAGCCGCTGCGAAGAAACAGCGGTACGAAGGAGAAAATCAATGGACAATCAGGAGTACAACTCGATAGTCAGCTTTATATGGGGGATCGCAGACGACTGCCTGCGCGACGTCTATGTGCGCGGTAAGTATCGTGACGTTATTCTGCCGATGACCGTCATCCGCCGTCTTGACGCAATGCTTGAAGGAACAAAGGAAGCTGTTCTTACCATGAAGAAGCAGCTGGACGCTGCCAAGATCGACAACCAGTGGCCTGCACTCTGCAATGCAGCTGGGCAGGCATTCTGCAATGCGTCTCCATTTCTGTTGAAGGACCTTACAAGCCGTGGAAAGAAACAGACGCTCGAAGCGGACTTCAAGGCGTATCTTGACGGCTTCTCTCCGAACGTTCAGGAGATCCTCGACAAGTTCAAATTCCGCGACCAGATCAAGACTATGGTCGATGCGGACATTCTTGGCGCGGTCATCGATAAGTTCACGTCATCGGATATCAACCTCAGCCCGAATCCTGTCTATAAGGACGCGGAGAAAAAGATCGTGAAGCTGCCGGGCCTCGACAACCACGGCATGGGAACCATCTTCGAGGAGCTTATCCGCCGTTTCAACGAAGAGAACAACGAGGAGGCCGGCGAGCACTGGACACCGCGGGACGTTGTCGAGCTCATGGCTGACCTTGCTTTCTATCCCGTTGAAGACCAGATCAAAGATGCAACATACTCCTGCTATGACGGTGCGTGCGGGACAGGAGGAATGCTTACGGTTGCTCAGGCACGACTCCTGACACTCGCGGGCCGTCGTGGAAAGAATGTCTCTATTCACCTGTTTGGTCAGGAGGTCCAGCCGGAAACATACGCCATCTGCAAAGCAGACATGCTGCTCAAGGGCGATGGGGAGGAAGCCGAGCACATCTTCTATGGCTCAACGCTATCGCTGGATGGGAATCCGTCGCGGCAATTCGACTTCATGCTTTCCAATCCGCCGTATGGGAAAAGCTGGAAAACGGATGCGGACAAGATGGGTGGAAAAAAAGAGATTCTTGACACTCGTTTCAATGCATACCTTCCCGGCGGTGAGGAGCTAAAGATGATCCCGCGCACAAGCGACGGACAGCTTCTCTTCCTGCTCAATAACGTATCCAAGATGAAAACTGACACGGAACTTGGGAGCCGTATCATCGAAGTCCATAACGGCTCATCCTGTTCACGGGCGACGCAGGAAGCGGCGAAAGCAATGCACGCAGGTATCTAATCGAGCGTGACCTCGTGGAGGCGATCATCGCCCTGCCTGACAACATGTTCTACAACACAGGCATTGGCACATATATCTGGGTGCTTTCCAACAAGAAGGAAGAACGCCGCAAGGGCAAGATTCAGCTCATTGACGCGACCAACATGAAGAGCCCGCTTCGCAAGAACATGGGCAATAAGAACTGCGAATTCACGCCGGAAATCCGTAAGAAAATTGTCCACATCTTCCTCGACATGGAGGAAAGCGACGTAAGCATGATATTCGATAACAGGGAGTTCGGCTACTGGAATGTAACTGTCGAGCGCCCGCTGCGCCTGCGCGTATTTCCGGAACGAGAAATCCCGGAAGATACGTTCAAGAAGCAGTCAGAGCTTGATTCAGTTCGCGAGGCTGTTGCCAATGTTCCAGTCGGAACACCACTGGACGATTGGGACGCTTTTGCTAAGGCGACAAAGCTCAAAAAGACCCAGCTCAAAAAGATCCGTCCGTTTATCACGGAAACGGATCCACATGCAAAAGAGGTTGAAGGCGAATCCGATCCGAACCTCCGCGACTCGGAAAACATACCGTTTAATTACGATGGTGGGATCGACGCATTCATCGAAAGGGAAGTCAAACCATATGCACCGGACGCCTACGTGAATGAAAGCAAGACAAAGATCGGTTACGAAATTAGCTTCACGAAGTACTTCTACAAGCCGGTACAACTCCGTGATATGAAAGACATCCTTGCCTCACTTGAGGAGCTCGAAAAGGAATCGGATGGCGTCATGGATGAGATCATGGAGGGCTGAAGTGATGTTGAAATACAGTTCTTATAAAAATTCATCCTATGATTGGCTTGGTCAAATTCCCGCTCACTGGAAAGAAAAGTTCTTAGAGCAGACTGCATCTGAGAAATGCGTTAAGAATATCGGTGGTACAGTTAAGCAAGTTTTGTCCTTAAGCTATGGAGAAATTAAGAAGAAGAGTGATTTAAACAAGGGATTGATCGCACAAGATTTATCGACGTATCAAATTATTGAACCCGACGATATCATTATGCGTCTAACTGATTTGCAAAACGATCATAAAAGTCTTCGTACTGCCTAGTTAATGATAATGGAATCATCACTGCAGCATATTTGTGTCTCGTTCCAAGAATGAATTCCGGATACCTACACTACTTACTGCATGCCTATGACGTTCAAAAAGTCTTTTATGGCATGGGAGGAGGCGTTAGGCAATCTATTGGTTTCAAAGACATCCGCCACATGTATATTCCCGTTCCTCCCCGCTCCGAGCAGGATCAGATTGTGCACTTCCTCGACTGGAAGGTATCTGAGATTAATAAAAAAATTTCTTTGAAAAGGCAATCTCTTGATCTTTTAAAGGAATTAGTAAACAGTGCATTTGCAACTTTGATATCAAGTGCCTTTGAAAAAGTAAGATTAAAGAGAGTGGCATCTCTTGAAAGTGATTATATTGAAATCAATCCGGATGATTATTACAAAAAAGCTGGTATGTACAATCGAGGAAGGGGCATTTTTCTGCGTGATCCCATAAAAGGAACGGAGATGGGTGAATCAAAATTCCAACGTATACACAGTGATCGGTTAATGATTAGCGGACAATTTGCATGGGAGGATGCTGTATTTGTAACTTCTCCGAAGGATGAAGAAGGGGTTGCATCACATAGGTACTATTTATTAAAGAGTATTAACCATGATGTACCTGTCGAGTTTCTATTTGGGTATTTTCTTTCTCAAAAGGGATTCTCAGATCTAAAACAGTGCTCACATGGCTCAGCGGGAAGAAATCGACCATTAAATATAAATGAGTTACTGCGGATTGAAGTGCCGATTGTACATGACCATGAAGCTGTTTCTAAGCTGTGCAATCTTGTTCAGGCATACATGGCGATGCGCCCAATTGTCCTTCATGAAGAAGCAATATTGGGTGAATTGCGTAACCGTATCATATCCGACGTTGTCACCGGCAAGATCGATGTCCGAAATGTCACAGTACCCGAGTATGAACACGTAGATGACATCGTTGACGATGATTCGGAGAATAACGAAGAAACAGAAACCAATGGAGAGGAGACTTGATCATGGCTTTTACGGATAAAACCGAGAGGGGATTTGAGACTATTATCGTGAACTGGCTCGTAGCTCAGAACGGCTACGAGCAGGGAACGAATGATGATTACAACAAGGAATACACCATAGATGAAACCCGCCTCTTCCGGTTCCTGAATGATACGCAGCCGAGGGAAATGGCAAAGCTTGGTGTAAATAACAGCGATCAGAAGAAGCGGCAGTTCCTAAATCGCCTTTCCGGAGAGATCGCCAAGCGCGGCATTATTGATGTTCTTCGAAACGGCGTGAAGGCCTACCCGGCGGATCTCATCATGTTCTACTTCACGCCGACGGAAAACAACGAGAGGTCGAAGCAGATGTTTGAGAAGAACATCTTCAGTGTGACACGGCAGCTTCGCTATTCCATCGACGCTTCAAAGCTCGCACTCGACCTTTGCCTGTTCATCAACGGCCTTCCGGTCGTCACGATTGAGCTCAAGAACCATTTCACTGGTCAGTCGACAGCAGATGCCGTTGAGCAGTATAAGGAAGATCGCAATCCGCGGGACACACTGTTCTCGTTCAAACGGTGCATGGTACATTTCGCAGTCGATGACCAGACCGTCATGTTCTGCACGAAGCTTGCTGGTAAAGGCAGCTGGTTCCTGCCATTCAACAAGGGCTATAACGATGGCGCGGGCAATCCGCCGAATCCGGACGGCATCATGACAGACTATCTGTGGAAGGACATTCTGACGAAGCGGAAACTCTCCCGCATTATCGAGAATTACGCTCAGGTCGTCGTTGATGAAGATCCGGACACGAAGAAGAAAACCGTGAAACAGATCTGGCCACGCTACCATCAGCTGGACTGCGTGGAGAAGCTGCTCACGGATGTGAAACAAAACGGTGTCGGTAAGCGCTATCTCATCCAGCACAGTGCAGGCTCCGGAAAGTCGAATTCTATCGCATGGCTTGCTCATCAGCTGATTGGATTGGAACAAGACGGCCATCCGATGATCGATTCCGTTATCGTCGTCACAGACCGTAGGATTCTGGACAAGCAGATCCGCGATACCATCAAGCAGTTCATGCAAGTGAAAAACACGGTCGTTTGGGCGCAGCATTCCAGAGACCTGAAGAAGGCCATCCAGGATGGCAAGCGGATCATTATAACCACGGTTGAGAAGTTCCCGTACATCTCGCAGGAGATCGGTCAGGAACATATCAATCATCATTTTGCCATTATCATCGATGAGGCACACTCAGGCCAGAGTGGGCGCAATTCCGCGAATATGAATCTTGCGCTTTCCGGCATGGCTTCAGACGACGAAATGGACAATGAAGACAAGATCAATGCCATCGTCGAAGGCCGGAAGCTCGTAAAGACCGCGAGCTATTTTGCGTTCACCGCGACTCCAAAGAACAAGACTGAGGAGGTTTTCGGAACGCCATATGAAGAGGATGGCGAAATCAAGCACAGGCCTTTCCATGTCTATACGATGAAGCAGGCCATCCAGGAAGGCTTCATCCTTGACGTCTTGAAGAACTATACGACCATCGACAGCTGGTACAAGATTGCCAAGAAGGTCGAGGACGATCCGATGTTCGACAAAAAGCGCGCCCAGAAAAAACTGCGTTCCTTTGTCGAGGGGAATCCGGATGTCATCGCCAAGAAGGCTGCCATGATGGTGGATCACTTCCATGAGCAGATCATCGCTAAGAAGAAGCTGAACGGAAAGTCTCGCGCAATGGTAGTGACCGCGAGCATCCCGCGCTGCATTGAGACCTACTATGCCATCAACAAGTGCCTTGCAGACAGACATAGTCCGTACAAGGCGATTATCGCTTTCTCCGGCGAGTGCAAATACAACGGACAGGAACCTGCCCTGACGTCGGCAGGACTGAACGGGTTCCCGGATGCCAAGATCCCGAAGGAGTTCAAGAAAGATCCGTATCGTCTTCTGGTAGTTGCAGACATGTTCCAGACCGGATTTGATGAGCCACTTCTGCAGACCATGTACGTGGATAAGCCGCTTTATGACATTGCAGCAGTGCAGACGCTTTCCCGTCTGAACCGCGCGGCTCCCGGGAAGGACGAGGTCTATGTGCTGGACTTTGCAAATAAGACATCGACGATTCAGGACGCCTTCTCGAAGTTCTACAGGACAACGATACTGTCTGGAGAGACTGATCCGAACAAGCTTTACGACCTGATCACGCTCATGGAGAGCTATCAGGTGTATGACAACGACGATGTAGAGCACGTAGTTGATTTGTTCCTTGGCGGAGCTGAGAGAGACAGGCTGGATCCGCTGCTTGATCCGTGCGTGGCTACCTACAACGAACTCGAAACGGACGATCAGATCAAGTTCAAGAGCGCGGCAAAGTCATTTGTTCGTACATACGGTTTCCTTGGTTCCATTCTTCCCTATGGGAATGTGGACTGGGAAAAGTTGTCGATCTTCCTGAATCTGCTAATACCAAAACTTCCGTCACCTCGTGAGGATGATTTGTCAGAGGGCATTTTGTCTACGATCGATCTGGACAGTTATCGGAATGAAGCACAGGAGGCCGTGGCCATAAAACTGGAGGACGAGGACGCCGAAATTGCTCCGGTCCCTGCCGGAAAGGTCGGCCATATCGTCGATCCGGAACTTGATCCGCTTTCCAAGATCATCATGGATTTCAACGATATGTTCGGAAATATTCAGTGGAATGATGCTGATAACGTACAGCGCCAGATCCTCCAGATTCCAGCGATGGTTTCTCGTGACGAGAAATACCAGAATGCCATGAAGAATTCTGATGAGCAGGAAGCCCGAACAGAAAGCGAGCGCGCCCTGCAGAAGGTCATCTTCTCCATCATGTCAGACAATATGGAATTGTTCAAACAATTTCAAGATAACCCGTCTTTCAAGAAATGGTTGACTGATATGGTATTTAATCTGACATATAATAAAGAAGGAAAACCGTATGAGGCTCCGAACAATGTCCCGCAGGTGAGCAAAGACAAGCTACTGAAGATGGGCATTTCCAAGAACCAATGAAACAAAATAGAATGATTGCCGAAAATGAAGGTTCCTATGGAAAAAGATAATATTCTGAAAATTAGAATTAGCTGAAGCAGACAGGAGGCACAGACCATATGGAAACCCCTATCAGCAGATCATTACCCGATGTGAGCATGGATTCCGTCTTCACGGAAGTAATGCACAATGAAAAGCTTGGATTGCGGAACCCGGAACAACTGCGCCTTTTTCGACTGCAGATCAGCAATAATGCCTTTGTGTACACGAGCCTTGAAGATTATTTGACGGACATTATCAGTGAGTATGTTTTTTCTCGTGCCCAAATAGAAAAGCTGTCACAACCAGTGGATTATAGTTATTGCTGAGAAATAAATCCTTTCATATTGTATCTTTCACAAAGTTGTAAATAGAAATGTACTCTGGAGTGCGCAAAATGGGAAGAATCGTTAAATTGTATTACAAGCATGGTTCTTTGAAAGAAATTGCTATACAGTATATTGATGGCTGAGTGAGGAGTTGTTTTATTATGGGAAATGCTATTTCGGGTAAAGAATATCCTCTTGCAAAGATTTTTGGAGAAGATTTTGAGTATCATATTCCCTCATATCAAAGACCCTATGCATGGACGCAAACAGAAGCCATGGACTTGTTTGATGATTTATATGACTTTTATCAAAAAGAAGAACAAGACAGTTATTTTTTGGGAAGCATTGTATTGATTAAAGATGAAAGCAAGCCTCATGCCGATGTGATTGATGGGCAGCAGCGCTTGACTACGTTATCTATTCTTTTTTCTGTGATGGCTGATTGCTTTACAGATATGGATGCCAAGATAGATTGCAAGAGGCTATTACAAGAAAAAGGGAATAAATTGACAGGAATAAAACCCAAACCGCGCCTTTTTCTACGAGATAAGGATCAGCCTTTTTTTGAGAAATATATCCAGAACGTTAACCTTCAACAACTGATGGAGAAAGATGCTGCTACATTAGAGGACGAGGCTCAGAAGCACATTCAGGAAAATTGCAGAGTACTGAGGGAACGGTTTAAAGAATCATTTTCTACAGACGAAGAGCTGCAGAAATTTAGCCAATTTCTTTTAACCCGTTGTTTTCTGATTGCAGTTTCTACGGAAAACCAGGAATCAGCTTTTCGAATTTTTTCTGTAATGAATAGCCGGGGGCTGGATCTGCTTCCTACGGATATCATTAAATCTGAGACCATTGGAAAGATAGCCCCTGATCTTCAAAAAGAATATACAGATAAATGGGAAAAACTCGAAATAGAAACCACGCGGGATGGTTTTAACGAAGTGTTTACCCATACAAGAACGATATTTGCCAAAGAACGGCCAAAGAAAAATCTGTTGGAGGAATTTCGGGAATCTGTATTGTGCCATACCACACCTCAAAGTTTGATTGACAATTACCTGGAACCTTACGCAAATGCCTATATACAGTTAAAAAACTGTGCTTATCAATCCACCAAACATGCTGAAGAAATTAACGATCTTTTGATTTGGTTGAATAAAACCAATAATTATGATTGGATGCCTCCGGCCATTAAATTCTTGGCAGAATACGGTAATGATTCTGCTTATGTGCTTTGGTTTATGCAGAAATTAGAACGGCTGGCTTCCTATCTGCTGGTAACAGCTCGAGATGTGAATCGGCGTACGGACAGATACAAATGGATTCTGGTGGAAATGGAAAGTCGACCTCAGACTAATTTAAACAATCCTTTGAAAAATGTAGAGTTAACCGAATGGGAGAAAAAACAGTTCAGAGATACACTGCAGGGAGAAATCTATTCGATGCCTTCGCAACGGAGAAATTATATTATCCAGCGGTTGGATTCTTTTTACAGTGATGGTGGCGCTTCCTATAATGAAAAATTATTTACCATTGAACATGTCCTGCCTCAAAACCCGAATCCTGATAGTGAATGGGCTAAGAGTTGGTCAAAAAGAACAGCAGGTGAAGTGGTTGAACCGATTGGCAAATCTGGTACCTTTGACTCGGCAACGGAATTCGGCTGCACAAAATTACGATTTTCAAACAAAAAAAGAAAAATATTTTCAGTCTAAGAAAGGGACAAGCTCTTATAAATTGACAACCCAGGTACTTTCCTATCAGAAATGGACCCCTGAAATTGTAGAAAAGCGGCAAGAGGACTTATTGAATAAACTTGTGGAGAAATGGAATCTTTGGGAAGATCTTCATGGGGCAGAAAGTCCAGATTTCATGATTGCCGGCCGTGGGGGAGATGCAGTGGGTATTCCCCAGAATGATGGAAAATTTCTCGTCAAGAAGGGAAGCCGAATTGCTGAAAGCAATACGGCGGGACTTCAGAAGACTTATGTAGAGTTAAGAGCAAGGCTTACTAAAGAAGGGGTAATCAAAGAAAATATCTTCCAAAAAGATTATCTTTTCGATAGCCCATCATCAGCAGCTATTGTTGTTCTAGGACGTTCGGCCAATGGCAGAAGAGAATGGACAAAGATAGATGGTCGATCTATCAGCAAAGCTGTACACTAAAAAGAGGGGTATGAATTTGACGCTGGAAGTAAGACGTTTATTATGAGCGTCGGGTTTTCTCCAGAGAGGTCTGGTTAAGTGGGTGGCTTTTCTGCTATAATAGCAGGAAAAATTCACCCCAGAAAAATTTCGGCAGTAGTGAAAACCTGCTTTACAATCATTTTTACTACTACAATGGGGTAAATTATGCCGTTTTTTTGCAAAATTTTGTACTGATTGATGTGGACGTGTGAAGCTTGCAAATCCGCAATAAATCGGCATATTTCGGCATAGAAGGGAGTTTCGTGTCCATGATAAAAATCCTTTTCATCTGCCACGCAATATCTGCCGTTCTCCCATGGCGGAAATGATAATGAAGGACATGGTACGCCAAAGGGGGCTGGACGGGAAATATGAAATTTCTTCCATGGCCGCCACCACCGAGGAAATAGGCCATGATATCTATCCTCCTGCCAAAGGACCCTTGCCGCCCACCATATTCCCTTTACGAAAAGAAGGGCGGCTCTCATGACCAGGAAGGATTATGAAGAGGCGGACTATGTGATTGCCATGGATGAGGAAAATCTGGATGACCTGTCCCGCCTCACCCAGGGGGATCCGGAGAAAAAAATCTCCCGCCTTCTTGACTGGGCGGGAGAAGCAAGGGACGTGGCGGACCCCTGGTATACAGGAAATTTTGAGAAAACCTATGAGGACATTGCAAAAGGCTGCCGGGCGGTGCTGGAGAAGCTTTCCTGAAAATGGGTGCATAAAAAGAGGCCATGAGAAATGGGTATCCTTTCTCACAGCCTCTTTTTCATGCCATGCAAAAAACTCCTGATTCGTCCCATGCTGATGCGCGGTAGGGCTCAGGCGTTCAGCTTCGATGAATCGGCCAGGAGCAGCCGCCTAAGCGGAATATCTGTGTCGTCAAGGAAGAACTGGTATAGCCATAGTTGCCACCAGGATGTCTGGCAGGTCATCTTCAGGAGTTCTTTGTGAAGTTTTGACGCGTCGGAGAGTTCTGATTCATATGAGGAAGTTCTTCCTGTCCCCCGCCTGTCCCTTGATAAGGTATGTGCACGTAACAGGCAGGGAGGCCGGCGCCTCTTCCGGGCCCCTCAGTTCTCTCTGTCTATATAATCTCTTTAAAATAAAAAAGTTCTCATGGAAAACAGTGTTTCCTGATGACCGGTCGTTAGCGGCGCCGGTTCCTTTTCTCCACGAGCCGGGATTCTACGCTATCGCCCAGAATGACGACGCCGAAGAAAGGCTACCTGGTGTCTGTCATCTCCTCTGATTGTCTGATTATATCCTGCTCATCTTTCATGCTACAAACCTGTACTTTCGTACAGTTTTTGCTGGCCATTTTTAGTAAAATAAAAGTAAGGCCGGGATCCTTGCGGAATACCCAGAAAACAGGAAAGATGCGTTTTCTATGAGACAGAATCATTCCGCCTTGGCAAAGAAGGTCCTGCCCCTGCTTCTCTGTACCGTCATCCTGTCAGCAGAGGTGGGACCTTCAGCAGAAGCGGCGCAAACGCAGGGAGGGGATGCTGTCACGATCGAGAAATTCTGAGCCCCAGCCATGGGAAATCCGCATTCTCAGCAGGATCGTGCCGGTGCATACGTCGAGCTGCGGCGGCATAATCAGTAAAGAGATTCCCAGAAACAGGAGGTGTCTGGTAATGAAAGAGCCTGGCAAAATCAAATGGATGAGGCTTATCAGGGGTATCTTTTTAGGGATCCTGCTGGTCCTGATGATGACTCCGGCGGCCCTGGGGGCCCAGAAAACAGTGCTGGTCCACAATGTAGACGAAATGATGGAATCACTGGCGGACAATACGGAAATCGTTCTGGCACCGGGCGAATACAATCTGTCAAACTGGCAGGAAAAAGAATTTTCAGAGCGGCTGCTTCACTACTCCGACTACTATGATTCGGCCCCTGCCGGTCTGTATCTGGGCGATGGTTGCACACTGGACATTGCCGGGTTCAAGGATCTCACCATCCGGGGATTGGATACGGAGACCATTACTGCAGAAATTGTTACAGAATTCCCCTATACGCCGGTACTGAAATTCGTCAACTGCCGAAACCTGAAACTGTCCCACCTCCGGATGGGCCATAAACTCAAAAAAGGATTCTGTGACGGCGCCGTGCTGAAACTGGATAGCGTCACTCATATGACCATGGATCATATGGACCTGTACGGATGCGGAACCTATGGGTATGAAGCCCGGTTCTGCAGCAGCATTCTCCTCAGGGACAGTGTAATCCGGGAATGCAGCTACGGTTTGGTGTCCGCCACAGATTGCCAGAACCTGAAATTTCTGCGGACCACCTTCAAAGATATGGAAACGGATCTTCCCCTCTTTGCTCTGATCCGCTCCCGGCTGGAGCTGACCGACTGCACCTTCCGGGATGTACGGGGAGTCATCGACAGCCTCACCATGACTGGCGGCCATATCAGTGAATCATGAAAAGACCTTCCGGTGCATCAGAACTTTTAAAACCTGCTGGCAGGTAAAAAAAAGCCTGATGATGTAAGCGGGTCCCTGAAGACCATCATTTACATCATCAGGCTTTTCGGGTGGAGGGCCGGAAGGTGAAATACAGGAAAACAGCGGGTCCTCAGACAGTGGAGCCGCTGCATGAATAAGTGCGGATCCCGCTACCGTCCCAGCAGGGCGATCATCAGGGTCACTGCCCCATCTACCAGCAGAGGAACGGCTCCGGTAATGTAGGCGGTGTCATCATCCATGCGATAGTACATCATGTAGGCTGTAAAGGCGATGAGAGAAGCAGCAGCCACGGCGGCCCAGGTGAGACCATAGGCAGTGCCCGCAAGGCCGCCTGCTTCATGGAGCACTCCCAGTACCATGATTTCCATGAGGGCCCAGAGAACGAGAAGGATGAGTTCTGTGGTCGGTTTCCGGCCGAAAAGTTTGACAGAACCGGCAAGAAGGATGAAATACACCAGAAGGGCCAAAGCCAGGAGCATGGTCCCTCCTGCCAGGAGGGCGGCAGGGGAAGGCCATGAATACCGTGGACCGTCAGGCGGTGCCGGAAAGGCCAAAGACTGCAAGGAGCAGGAAAAGCAGGGCCGAGAGGGCCCCTCCGCTTCTGGCATCGGGCCGGAAGGCCGTCAGCCACCAGCCTGTATAAAACAGGGCGCCAAGGCTCAGGAGAAACTGCCCTGTAATGATTTCTGCATATGCTGTAAGTCCAAACATGGTATCCCTTCTTCTTTGTGAAATCCTTTCTTTTCCTATTGTAGTCTTTTTTCTGGAATAAAGGGAGAAATGCATGTAAAAAGCCGTGAAAATAGCAATCCTTTTCACGGCTTTTTATGCAGGGTCTTTTATATGCTGTTTTTCGCTGCATTAAAAACGGTCTGGAAGGGCACCTGCTTTTCTTCTGCCC
>ENA-OQBJ01000738-OQBJ01000738.1-human-gut-metagenome-genome-assembly--contig:-NODE-738-length-15799-cov-2.877935_pt1 | contig 15799 bp, 18 predicted proteins | sample MGYA00242743_ERZ504545 | MGnify/ENA primary metagenome ERZ504545 (study PRJEB26092, sample SAMD00036252) | human gut metagenome | host: Homo sapiens | study: EMG produced TPA metagenomics assembly of...
AGTTTTCTTTTATAAGAATATGCACTGTTTCGTCATGGGCTTCCTTAAATAGCTCGCTATTCGCGTCAGCCCATTCCTCACATTGCATAAAAATTCAAGAATAAAAGCAAACAATGATTTAATCAGCGCTTCCTTAACGACATAATTCCCACTAACATCAGGCACCGAGATTCTTCACTGCGTTCAGAATGACCGTCCCCACAGGAAGGCTCTGCAGCGGCTGTCGTCTGTCCGTTTCCATGTCTAACTGTCTTTTTTCCCCCTCCACTGTCATTTTGGAATGTTTACTCTTAAATCTCAGGCAGCACAAAAGAGACAGTGAAGAAATATCGTCATTTCTTCACTGTCTCTTTATTTCATCAAAGAATTTCTATTTATTCTCCCTCTTCGTTTTCCGTATCACCGGAAAGAACGTCGATAGATGCGATGCGGTCGCCCTCCTCCAATCTCTGGAGGATGACGCCCTGTCCTGCCTTGCTTTTTTGCTGGTAATCTGGCTGGCCTTGGTCTTGATGGTGATGCCCTGTTCAGAAACCCCTACCAGTTCATCATTATCATCGGCAGCCACCAGAGCCACCACTTCGAAGCCTTTCTTAAAGTTGCGGACACCCATGCCGTTTCTTCCCTGGATGCGATAGGCATCGGCCTTGTTCCTCTTGGCGTTGCCGTCGGCGGAGATGGTGAAGATGTCTTTATCGGCAGCAATGACAGCGCCTACCACTTCATCTTCTACACCCTTCACTTCAGAGAGGCGGATGCCGTGGACACCGGCAGCGGCTCTGCCGAGAGACCTGACTTCGTTGTCATTGATGGAGAAGCGGATGGCCATGCCGAAGCGAGTGCCCAGGATGACATCTTCGTCACCTTTCACGCGAAGCACTGTCACCAGTTCGTCCCCTTCATTCAGGCGGATGGCGATGAGGCCGTTCTTGTTGATGTTCCTGTATTCCGCGATTTCCGTCTTCTTCACATAGCCCTTCTTAGTCACCATGAGGAGGTACTTCGTATCTTCTCCGGCAGCATCAATGTCAAGAAGTTCTGTCACCCTTTCCCCCTTGGAAAGGCTGGGAATGTAGTTGATGAGGCGCTGCCTCTGGCTGTGCGGCTGGACTTGGGCAGGTCGATGGCGGTCTTCATGTACACTTTGCCGTAGTTGGTGAAGAAGAGGATGCGGTTATGGGTGGAGGTGTTCAGTATCTTCCATACATAGTCCTCGTCCTTCATCTTCATGCCGGATACGCCGCGGCCGCCTTTTCTCTGTACCCGGATATCGGCGGAGTCCATGCGTTTGATGTAGTTCTGCTTGGTCAGGGTAATGGTCATAGGTTCGTCAGGCACCAGATCGGTAATGGTGAATTCTTCCTGGGCGTCGGTGATTTCCGTGCGCCGGTCATCGCCGAAGTTCTTCTTTTCGTCCTGCAGTTCTTCCTTCACCACATTCATGATTTTGTCCCTGCTGGAGAGGAGATCTTCCAGGTAAGCGATGGTTTCTTTCACGTCCTTGTAGTCAGCTTCCAGTTTGTCTCTTTCCAGTCCGGTCAGGCGGCGCAGGCGCATATCCAGAATAGCGGTGGACTGCTTGTCGGACAGGTCAAACCTGCTCATTAATGCATTCTTTGCAATCTCGTCGGTTCTGGATTCGCGGATGGTACGGATGACTTCATCAATATGGTCCAGTGCAATGAGCAGACCTTCCAGAATATGGGCCTTGGCTTTGGCTTTATCCAGTTCGAAGCGGCTTCTTCTGGTAATCACTTCTTCCTGATGCTTCAGATAGTAGTAGAGAATCTGCTTCAGGTTCAGGATACGGGGATGGCCGTCCACCAGGGCCAGCATGATGGCGCCGAAATTAATCTGCATCTGGGTATGCTTGAAGAGGTTGTTCAGCATGATTTCCGGGCTTACGTCGGCACGGAGTTCAATAGCAATGCGCATGCCCGTGCGGTCCGATTCATCCCGAAGCATGGTGATGCCGTCAAGCACCTTCTGCCGCTGCAGGTCTGCAATGGAGGAGATGAGGCGGGCTTTGTTCACCTGGTAAGGAAGTTCAGTCACCACGATACGGTGCTTGCCCTTCGGCATATCTTCGATGGCGGTTTTGGCACGGACGGTAATGGAACCGCGGCCGGTGCGGTAGGCATCTTCGATACCCTTCCGGCCCATGATAATGCCGGCAGTCGGGAAATCAGGGCCTTTGATGTATTTCATCAGCCCTTCGATGGAAATATCGGGATCGTCAATCATGGCGGAAAGCCATCCACCACTTCCGACAGGTTGTGGGGCGGAATATTCGTAGCCATGCCTACGGCAATGCCATAGGAACCGTTCACCAGCAGGTTGGGGATACGGGAAGGAAGCACCACCGGTTCCTGCAGGGAGCGTCGTAGTTGGGCATGAAGTCCACAGTGTTCTTGTCAATATCCCGGAGCATTTCCAGAGTGATTTTGGACATACGCATTTCCGTATAACGCATAGCCGCCGGAGAGTCGCCGTCCACGGAACCGAAGTTCCATGGCCGTCTACCAGGGGGTAGCGGGTAGAGAAATCCTGGGCCATGCGAACGGCCGATTCATATACCGCAAAATCGCCATGGGGATGAAATTTACCGAGTACATCGCCCACGATACGGGCCGATTTCTTGTAAGGCTTATTCGGAAGCATGCCGGCTTCACTCATGGCATAGAGAATGCGGCGGTGAACCGGTTTCAGACCATCCCGCACATCCGGCAGCGCACGGGTGACGATGACGGACATGGCATAGTCAATGTAGGAATTTTTCATCTGCCCTTCCAGAGGGGTATTGATGATTTTTCCTTCCTTCCATTCAATGGAATCCATAGGTCCTCCTTTGATGAGGCATAAAAATAAGGACTTCAGGAAGCCCTGTCAGTCCTTTGGGAACTTACTTTGCTTATGATTATTATACCATAAAATGGCTTCCAGGGCCATTTAAATGCGTTTACAGGCATTTTCCATTTTTATCACACGGATGTTGAAATTTGTTTAAGATGTTGGAAGCCCTGTTTCAGCCATTTTTAGGAAATGAAAATTTCTCTCTTTTATTCATTCACATTTTTTTATATAATAAGGCATAGACTCTTTTTATCTGAAGGATGTGGAATCATGAAGAAATACCTGGCAGCCATTGTGATTGCATCGTACTCCTGGCGGGCGGCGGCTTTTTCGCTACGTCCATTTTCTCAGCGGCGGTCCCTGGCAGGGCACCTGGTGGGGCGTGCAGGACGCCGGCGTGAACTGGTCCGGCGACCATATACGGAACCTGGAAACCCTTACCTTTACAAAAAATGATGATAAAACCATTACGGTAGAACATAAAGTGCAGCAGGGCAGCAAGGAAGTCAACGGTTCCCTGGCCGGCACGGGCACCGTAGACGGCGGCCGTCTGGTGATTACACCCGACAAGGGCGGCAGAGAAATCGCTCTCTCCTACAATACCATGTCCAAAACCATTGAAACCCCTCTGACCAATGCCGATAAAACGGCGGTCACCCTCCAGGCTCTCACCCAGGACAACAATGATGAAATGGAGCAGATTCGGAGTGAAATCGTACAGATTTCCCAGAAACCGGAAAATAAGATCGACACCACCCTGTCCTCTTCCAAAAGCTGAATCCACAAAAAAGGCTTTGAAGAAATAGAAATCATTTCTTCAAAGCCTTTTTTATTTCCTATGGAACGTAATAATCACAAGCTCCCTGGGGCAGCTGAATCGGAAGGGGAACCAGCTGGCGTCGCCCCGGGACACGTAGCCCACATTCTTTCCATCACTGTAGAGCCCCCGGGTATAGGTGAAGGGCGTAATGATGGGCCTGCCGAAAAGGCCGAACTGGGTACCGTGGGTATGGCCGGTCAGGGTGATGGCCGCTCCTTTCCGGAATCCTTCATCCAGGAATGCGGAATGATGAGCCAGAAGCACCACCGGTGCCCCCGTAGGAATACCGCGGAACGCTTCATCAGTCATGGAAACCATTTCTATCTCCATAGCCCTTCCCCGGGACCAGGGATAATCGACCCCGGCTACATAGAGGGACTCCCCGTCCCTTGTAATTGCATCATGGTCATTCACCAGAATCTTCACCGGCGTCTTCAGAAGCTCCTTTTCAATATAATCCTTCCCCCGGTAATACTCATGATTTCCCCACACATAGTAAATGCCGTCAGGGAAGGCAGGGTACTTCTCCTTCAGCGTATCGGCAGCCTCAGGCATATGGCGGATATCGTCGATGAGATCTCCCGTAAAGAAAAGTACCTGTGCCCCTTCGTTCCTGGCCCGGTCAATCTCGCCGGGAAGGTCGGTATACCGGAAATAGGGGCCAATGTGGGTATCCGTCATCTGGGCTGCCTTATAGCCCTCAAAGGCAGGCGGAAGTCCTTCCACATAGACATCCAGATGCTCCACCTTCTCGCTGGTATTGCCGTCCACGGCGCCATATACGCCTATCCCGCACGCCAGAAGAAGGACACCGAGAGCCAGCCTGCGAGTCCCCTTCAAAAACCTCCGGGGCATGGACAGAAGGGACAGGATGAACAGGCAGGGAAGGGCTATGATTTCCGCCACCATGAGCCCGCAGGCCAGATATCCCACATAGAGGGACCAAAGTCCCAGTCCCTCATAGCCTCTGGCATACCAGAGGAAATAGCCGGCTGAAAGAAAAGAAATGAGCCAGCTTCCTGCCATGTAGAAATAAAACCGTTTTCTCCTGAAAATTACGGACAGAAAAGCGCCGTTCAGAATTCCCAGCAGGGAAAAAATGGTCAGAATCATCCGTTCAAACAATGGTATCACTTCCTTTGGTGATTTGCGGTCCCAGATTAAAAAGGTTCAGAAGGCTCAGTGGGGAAGGTTGACAGCGCCTTCGGCCCCGAAGGTTCTAAAGGTTCTAAGGTTTCACGCAGCCTGCGGCTGCAAGGGTTGTGGTGGCGGCTGCGCCGCAATTATAGCCAGCGTTACGTGCCCTCTCCCCGCCCCTGCGGTCATACTGAGCGGAGCGAAGAATCTGGGTACCTGCCGTTAGTAATGCCAACTAGTTCACTAGTCCACCAGCCCACTAGTCCACTAGTCCACTATTTTCTCCACGAACGCCGCCAGCCTTGCGTGAGGGCCTGCCAGAGGGATTTCCCTGTATTCTTCCGGCGTAAACCAGCGGTATTCCCCTTCCGGCACAGACCCTTCTTTGACAGGATAGGCCTTCATATGCCAGACGCGATGGGTGAAAACATGTTTATATTTCCAGAGGAAATCTTCTGCTTTTCCAGAGAGAAGCTGTTCCAGCCCTTTTCTGGCTTCCCCTTCCGTTTCTCCAAGGGCCATGGGAAATTCCCACATGGAAGCCAGCATGCCCCGGGCCGGCCTTTTGTGGAGAAGTACCTTTCCCTCCCTGATCCAGATGCCGCAGGCCGCCTGTTCTTCTTTCGGCGGCTTTTTCGGCGTGCGGAAGGGCAGTTCCTTTTCTTTTCCATGTCTAAAGGCTGCGCAGTCTTCCGCCAGAGGGCAGAGGCTGCAGCGGGGATTCTTCGGTATGCAGATATCCGCGCCCAGATCCATCAGGGCTTCATTGAAATCGCCGGCTCGATCCGGCAGGGTTTCCTTCACCAGAGCTTCGATTTTCTTCCTGCCCCGGCTCTTTAAAATATCCTCTTCCACCTGGTACAGGCGGGGCATAGACGCGGAGCACGTTGCCATCGATGGCGCCCTCCCGCTTCCCATAGGCCATGGAAAGGATGGCACCGGCCGTATAGCTTCCGATGCCCGGCAGGGAAAGGATATCTTCCTTCCTCTCCGGCAGACGGCCACCATAGGTTTCTGCCATTTCCATGGCGGCTTTATGGATATTTCTGGCGCGGCTGTAGTAGCAAGGCCCTGCCACTGGTGGAGCACCTCGCTTTCCTTAGCCCTGGCCAGGCGGAAATATTGGGAAACCGTTCCATCCAGCTGTTGAAATAGGGCTTCACTGCTTCCGTCCGGGTCTGCTGCAGCATGATTTCAGAAATCCACACATGGTAGGGATTCCGGGGTTTATCTTCCCGCCAGGGAAGGTCCCTTTTGTGGCTGTCAAACCAGGCAAGGAGCCTTTCCTGCCAGTTTCCCTCCCCTTTCTTTCCCTTCATCATGTCATCTCCTGAAAATCATAATCAAAAACCGTTTCCCCGTCTTCTGCAAAATAAATAGTGCCCCGGATTCTCTTTCCCGAAAGAATCATGGGAAGCCATACCTTATCGGCCATCCACATGTCTTCATAGGGGAAATCTTCCACCCGGAACCAGCGAGGTTCCATTTCATCAGACAAATGGGGACTTCCTTCCCATCCCCGGGCAAAGTATACAATACCCCCATGGGACCATTCAGGATCCGAAGGCTGATGGAAATAGAGATCTGCTGCCATAATGAGCTTCTCCGGCGCCATGACAAGGCCGCATTCTTCAAAAAGCTCACGGCAGGCGCATTGGCGCATGGTCTCGCCGGGCTCTATTTTTCCGCCAAAACCGTTCCATTTCCATATCCCATGCCCCGCCTTTTCCGTCCCAGGAGGATGGAGCCATCATCCCGCACCGGATATACCAGGGAAGTGTCTCTCACTTTTTGATTCCTTCATAGGTGTCAAAATACAGTTCCCTGAACATTCTCTTGCCCGATTCCGTTTTATAAAGACGGTGGTACAGCGCTTCGTTCTGCTTCAGCGGCGCACCGTCTTCATACTGGTTCACCAGCATATCCGCTTCTGCCAGGATCTGGGCATCGGGGCCGTCAATGCTGCCATAGGAATGATGATGGGCTACCAGCAGCAGATACGGTCCACATCTTCCTTTTCAAATCCCAGCTCTTCCAGCATGGGACGGGCTTCATCGGGTCCCAGTTCCTGCTGGATCTGGCCATCGTTCCTGCCAAACCGTCTCTCTCCCTCATGGATACCAATATCATGCACATAGGCAGCTGCTTCCAGAAGGAAAAGGGGCTTTTCATCGAGCCCTTCCTCCCTGCCGATCTGGGCAGCAAAAGCGTGAACCTTCAGGAAATGGTGAATCCGCCGGGGATCCCCTTTGTCATAAGTAATCATGCTTTGCATAAAGCCGTCAGTTTATCCATGGTGTATCTCCCTGTTTTGATAAACACATAGTATTCAAAAAGAAAAAAACGGCGCAGCCGCAGCTGCGTCGTTTCCTTTACTCATTATTTTGAAAGTTTCTGGGCAACGGCAGAAGTTACATCTACACCGCCGTCTACGACAGCACCCTGTTCAAGGATCACATCCAGACCCTTTTCCTGGCGAACCTGCTGGATGGCTTTCATAATGTCGGAAAGGATAGGCTGCATGGCAGCTCTTTCTTTCTGGTCCATTTCTTTCTGCAGTTCCGTGGCAATCTGCTGTTTTTCCTGGTCAGTCTTGCCTGCACTGCGGCTCTTGAATGATGCTTCTGCCTTCTGGGCAGCGGTTCTCATGTCAAGCTGGGCTTTCTGCATTTTCGGATGAGCCTGCAGAAGAGCGTTAGAATTTACATAGCCAATGCCTGCTGCGGAAGCAGAAAACATGGCACCAAATGCGATCATACCAGCAGCTGCAGCTGCTACTGCTACTGCTTTATTCATTTTCATAGTATCCTCCTAACTGCGCCCCCGTTGTTCGGGAGACTCAAGGGAAGCGCCGATGTCATCATTTTTCAGATGAATCAGTGCTTACCAGGTAAGCATAGCTTAATTCTAATCAAAGAATCGACAGGTGTCAATGGCCTGTCCGGAATTTCTTGCAAATCCTCTATTACAGGTAAAACGGTTTATTTTCCCTTGGCTTCAATGGCCGCCGTTTCCGCTTCTTCCGCCATGGCCTCCTTGGCTTCCTTCAAAGCGGCCTCCCGCACTTCTTCCTTCTTTTCCTTCTTTCTGGTGAAATGGGAAATCACTTCCGGCACCATATTGATAACCTTGTCAATGGTTCCATTGGCAGTGGCATTCTTAATGGAGAAGAGCTCCACCCTTTCCCCCTTCATGATGAGCACTGCCGTAGGTGTCACCTTTCCGCCGCCGCGCCGCCGGAAGTATTACCGCCATGGGCGCCGCTGCCGAAGCCGAAGGAAATGTCCACGAAAGGAACGATGGTGGCGTCTCCCAGATAGATGGGCTCTCCTACCACCGATTCTGTGGTAATCATTTTTTTGAAATCATCAAAAATCTGTTTTCTTACTTCATCATCCATTGTCATTTCCCCCTTGTCTGAAATGCCAGAATTCTCTTGCCGGTTTGGACAGGGCAAGTTTGATCAGTATATACAGCACATACAGCGGAATGAGCCTTCCCTCACTCTTTCCTGTCAGTGTACACTCTTTATCCACATAATTCCACCGGATTTCTTCTGCCGCCTTCGGCAGGAAGGAATAAACCATGCCGCAAAGGACACCGGTGGGCATGGGGTCTCCCAGCCAAGCCCCCCTTTGAACTCCAGAGTCCGGGGAAATCCATGGGAAATCAAAAGAGAGAGACTTTCCAGAAACCGCTCTGCCAAACCATTTTCCAGGGCAAACCAGAGCTGGGAAAGATAGGAGGGCCCCTTTTTTTCTCCGGAGCTTGAAATCTCTTCCTCTCGGAAGGACTTCTTTTCGGAAAAGGGAACCTCTTTCTTTTTTTTCTTCTTTCCCCATCTCCAGAGGCGCTGCCTTTTCTACTGGATTTCTCTCTGCAGAGGCCTCTTTGCGGTCCTTCACCCTTTCATCTAAAGTAGCCAGGGCTGCATCCAGCTCTTCCAGGGCCTTTTCGGAGTCCTCCCCTTCTGCCGATGCCTCTTCATGATGGAGGGAAAAGATCTTCCTTTTCGAAATCAGTCCTAAAAGGAGGGATATCCGGATTTCCAGTTTCCATTTTTCAAAGGAAAGGGAATAGGAAAAAGGAAGAACCAGGAGAAGGATCACCAGCAAAAGAAGGGCCAAAAGGATTTCTACAATCATCATGGTGCTCCATAGAGACGGCAGAGACCGTCAGCCGCCTCCTTGACCTCCTTCACCAGATATGAGGCGCCGTCACCTTCACCAGCGGCGCATGCTTCAGGGCCCAGCCTTCATGGCGGATGCGGGAATAGTCACTTCCACCGTCACCAGATCCTGGCGGGCCGAGACCAGATGGGCCGCCTTTCCGAAATCATCTACAATGTCACTCATGAGATGCCAGTCGGCCTCAAAAGTGCATGACACCGGATCTCCTGTATACAGGCCGTGATAAGCGAAGAGAGAAGATAAGAGCTTTCCGCCCTGCGCCACGGTTTCCAGAGATGTCTGCAGCCTTGCCGGTTCCTCTGTCACCGTCACATCAGACATCATATCGGTCTTAAAAACGGAAATGCCCTCGCTTCCTTCCTCATTGCCCAGAAGGAAGTAGCGATCATCGGAAGCCACCAGGTGATAGGGACTCACCCGGTACAGCTTGTCTTCGCCGGACACTGTGTAGCCATGGTGCTTTTTCCCGTCCGCCTCATAATGGTCATAGTAAAAGGAAACCTGTTTCTTCTGGGACAGGGCCCGGGTCAGAAGGGCCAGCACCTCTCCCGACTCTCCCGGCCGTCCCAGAGCAGGCAGGTTCTTTATATTTTCCTTTCCGTCGTCAAAAGTGCGGCTCTGGAGCCGTTTCAGCTTTTCCGACAGCTGCCGGACCTGCTGGGCAGGCAGATGGGAGAAATAGAGAAGGTCTATCAGTACTTTCAGATCATCCTGGGACAGTACATGGTCCCAGTACCAGTCCAGAGCAAGGGGTGCTTCCTTACCGTTCACCACCCGGGTCACCTCCCGGCACACCACAGGAAGCCCCGCTTCCTTCAGGCGGCTCAGATTCCGGCCGATGGACTTCCGGCTCACCGTCATGGCATACTTCGTTTCCATGAAATCAAGGATTTCCTGCTGGGTCAGCGGATGGTCCCGGTCCGACTCCCGAAGGAGGACCTGCGCGATCCGCATAATGGACATCTTGCTTCCTCTGTCACTCTTATCTCCTGCCATCCCAATCACCGCCCTCTGATTCTGCGAATAGCTTCATCACTGATGAGAGAAGAAATCACGGTGAGAAAGCGGATAAAAGGAGAATGGGCTATGGACTGCAGGGCGCGGTGTACCAGGAAAGCCACGGCCGTGCCGCCCAGAAGATCGCTGGGATAGTGAACCCCTGCAAAAAGTCTGGAAAAGGCCAGAATCATGGCCATGAGGGTCATCAGCCTGGACCCCTTCATGTGCATGGATAGAAGCTCCATCACCACCACCGCACCGTTCATGGTATGGTTGCTGGGGAAAGACGCATTGGCCTTATGGCCGGTAAAGTTCCATATCCGGTAATCCCGGGTAAACGGCCGTTTTCTGAACCATATTTTGCCAAGGGCAAAGGAAATCAGAGACGCCACGCAGACGCCCAGGAACGAAAGAATGCAGCAGCGCCGCCGCACCTCCCGATCTTTCCCCGGGGTAAACCAGAGAAACAGGCCGTAAATCACAAATGCCCAATGCCCGTAGCGGGCAATCAGATCCATCATCAGGTCAAAGGGCCGCACCCTGCCGGCCAGCCCATTGATTTTTCTTACTATGTCTAAATCCGGATTCATGAAAAAGCACCTCTTTCCGGGAGAAGCCGCCGCCTCTGCCGCTTTCCTATGTTTTTAATTTTATCATAATCCCCACTGTTTGACAAAAAGGGCAGGCCCGGTTGTAAGTTCGGAAGGGATAGGTTGGCAGAGCTTTGCGTCAGGGTTTTACGGCCCCACCGGGCACAGTCATTCCAAACGCCTCGAAGAATCCCGGTACGCATCGATGGAAACTCTAAGGCCCTACATACCAGTTGGCCAAAGACCATTGCGGTCCATGCCCTAAGGGGCACAGACCAGACCGCCAGACCGCCAGAAATCCCCTCCAGCCATACGGCACTGCTCTCATGGTATAATGAATCCACAAGAAAGGACTACCATGAGAAAAGTACTGATTACCCTGGCCTCCATCCTGGCGGTGGCAGGCATTATCCTCTTAAACGCCCTCACCTTTTCCGGTCGATACGCCAGGATGATGGAGACATCCATCACCATCACCTCTGCGGACAACAGCTTTATAGGAAAGAAAATGAAAGAATTCTTTGCCCGGGAGGATCTGGAAGAAAAACTGGCCCATGAAATGGAATCGCTTCCCCTTTCCCTGATCATCCGGAATACCATGAAGAGCTGGCTTCCCTTGCAGTCTCCCTGGGCCGTGATACATCCCTGGAGCAGGTACGCTGCCAGGCCGCCGCTACTACGGCGGCTACCGCGTCTCACTCTCCCTGCCCAAAGAAGAATTTCAATTATGGAAAGACCGCTTTAAGGAAAATCTTCCGGAAGACAGGCTCTCATCCATCACCAACAGGGACAGCTCCCACATCCGCCTCCGCAAATTCACCGGCTGGGAGGAAAAATCGGAAGATGGTGACATTCCCTACGTACAGGGCAGTGCCAGCTTTCTCCTCACCGGGGGCGGCATGACCCAGCTGGTCTACATAACCGCTGTCATCATAGAAAAAGAAGAGGATGTTCTCCTTGCCCTTTTCATTTCCGACCATAAACAGGATACCAGAGGCATCCCCTTTGGGAAAATGGCGGAGCTGCCCCCTGCAGGTGCAGAGGATTCATAGGGGAATGGATAACGGGCCCAGGTTCTTAATATTCTCAGGTTTGAGAGTCTTTGGGCCAGAGAGTTGCGGATTGCCCTCAGCGCGGCGATGATGTAAAGCCAGCGTCACGGGACTGGCCGATGACTCATCAGTGAAAAGCCGCTCGGCGGATAGCAAACATCGGATAGCGGACAACCGATAGCCGACAGACGATAGCGGCTATCCCTCCTATTTTCCATGAAAAAAGAGCCCTTCCGGCTCTTTTTATTTTTCCTTATTTTCCTCTTTTTTCTTCATAGCCTCTTCCCTCTGCTTGTGGGCCCTGTCATAGGCACCGCTCCGTTTGAGGGCCATGGAAATGACCGCCACCACAGCACAGAGAAGGATGAAAAGGTTCACCGTAGTGACGCCTTCTCCGAAGCCGATACGGTAAATGGAGTAGAAGAGAACCACCACCAGAAGAAAATCCTGAAATTTTGAGAACATACTGCCTTCCTCCGCTTCCTAAAGACTTATCCTTACAATAGCGGAAAGGAGAGGCTTCGTCAAGTCCGTTTCTATTACAGCCCCTTCACTGTATCTGCAATTTCTGCAATCGAATACAGCGCCGCCCTGCCGCCAAGGCGGACCCGACTTCCTTCCATCCGGCCGTTTTATGGCTTCAAACCACGAAGAAAGCAGTTTTCTCCGCGTATCCCTGTGCTCCGCCGGAAATACGGCCCGTCTTCGCAAAGGCTGATGATGATAAAGAACTACATGAACCCATAAAAAAACTGACTTCCTGGCAGAATCACATTCCACCATGAAGTCAGTTTTTCTTAAAGTTCCACCCTTCAGCAGGTATGGCAGTCCTCGTAAATGCCCTTTTCCTTCAGCAGTTTGATGACCGTTTCTCCGATATCCGCTACAGTTCTGGCCACCGGAATGCCTACGGCGTTCAAGGCAGCAATCTTCTCAGCCGCCGTGCCCTTGCCGCCGGAAATGATGGCCCCCGCATGACCCATGCGCTTTCCTGGAGGCGCCATGCGGCCTGCGATGAAAGCAGCCACAGGCTTCTTCATATGTTCCCTGATCCACTGGGCCGCCCTTTCCTCTGCATTGCCGCCGATTTCACCAATCATAAGCACCGCTTCCGTTTCCGGATCTTCATTGAAAAGGGTCAGGGTATCAATGAAATCCATGCCCTTGATAGGATCGCCGCCAATGCCGATGGCCGTGGTCTGGCCAATGCCTGCCTCTGTGAGCTGGTAGGTGCTTCGTAGGTCAATGTACCGGATTTGGATACGACGCCTACATGGCCTTTTTTTATAAATCTGGGAGGGAATGATGCCGATATTGGCTTCATCCACAGAGATGATGCCGGGACAGTTCGGTCCAATGAGACGGGTCTTTTTCCCTTCCATATAACGATGCACCTTTACCATGTCTTCCACAGGAATATGCTCTGTGATGCATACCACCAGGTCAAGCTCTGCTTCCACCGCTTCCAGAATGGCATCCGCTGCAAAGGGAGCCGGCACGAAAATGACGGATGCATTGGCGCCGGTCACAGCCACTGCGTCTCTCACCGTATTGAATACGGGAACACCGCAGCACACCTGGCCTGCCTTTCCCGGTGCCGTACCGCCTACGATATTCGTACCGTAAGCCTGCATCTGTTCTGTATGGAAACGGGCTGCCCTGCCGGTAATGCCCTGTACAATGACCTTCGTATCTTTATGGATTAATATACTCATAACCAGCCCTCCTTATTTCTTTTCCTTCTGCTCTTTCGCCAGACGAATCACTTTCTTAGCGCCCTCATCCATGGAAGAAGCAGGGAAAAGGTTCACAATGTGGGCTTCCTCCAGAATCTTCCGTCCTTTTTCCACATTCCGTCCTTCCAGACGCACCACCACAGGAATGGGGAACTCTTCCTTTCCGCCGGAAAGGAGAGCCGCTGCCTCCACAATGCCTGTGGCAATGACATCGCATTTATTGATGCCGCCGAAAATATTGATCAGAATGCCATGCACCTGGTCATCTTCCAGCATGATTTTGAAAGCAGCTACGATTTTCTCCGGTGTGGAATCGCCGCCTACATCCAGGAAATTGGCCGGTTCTCCTCCGTTTTCCTTAATAATATCCACCGTAGCCATAGCCAGGCCGGCACCGTTCACCATGCAGGCCACATCGCCGCCCAGGTTTACATAGTTCAATCCTTCTGCCGCCGCTTCTCTTTCCTTCTGATCCTCTTCTGTAATATCCCGGAGAGCCACGATTTCCGGATGACGGGACAGGGTACTGTCATCAAAATTCAGCTTGGCATCCAGAGCCAGCACTTCATTTTCCTCTGTCACCACCAGGGGATTGCATTCCGCCAGGGAGCAGTCCTTATCCACAAACAGCTTGTACAGATATTTCATAAAAGTCTTCGCCTTCGGCACCACCGCCGGCTCCATATGAAGGGCATACGCCATGCGGTTGGCCTGGAAATCGGCCAGGCCGATGGCCGGGTCGATATATTCCTTCAGAATGGCTTCGGGATTTTCTGCAGCCACATCTTCAATAGCCATGCCGCCAGACTCGGAAGCCATCATCACCACGCACCGGGATTCCCTGTCCACCACAAAGGAAATATAATATTCCTTCTTGATGTGGGCGCCTGCTTCGATGAGAAGACGATTCACTTTCTTTCCCTGGGGCCCGGTCTGGCGGGTCACAAGGATGCTGCCCAGAAGCTCTCTGGCATATTTTCTCACTTCTTCCGGAGAATGAGCCAGCTTGACGCCTCCCGCTTCCCCGCGGCCGCCGGCATGGATCTGGGCCTTCACAACCACCACCGGTGTGCCGATCCGCTTCGCTGCAGCCACCGCATCCTCCACGGTGAATGCGGGATATCCTTCGGGCACATGAATGCCATATTCCTTCATAATGGCCTTGCTCTGATACTCATGTATATTCATAAACATCCCCCTTTTGGAAATGAAAGAACCGCCTCTGCGGTTCCAGGGGAAGGCGCAAAAACGGTCTTCCTCTCTTTTTCGATGATTCAATTACATTTCCTATCATATCACCTTATGTGTCAGCAAAAAAGGTGAGGCTCCATAAATAAGGTACTCTTTGCAAAATTAGCATAGTCTATATAGGGTGCATTGAGAAAAAGGGATAATATACTGGAATTGGAAGAGTTCTATCTCCATTGCATGATGGCCTTGCCTGTGCAGGAGCATTTCAGGCAGAAAGACTCTCCAGGGCGCCAGGGTCACCTCTTTCCGGGCCTTTTTGACCATATATCAGCAGGATGACAAAGCGGTTTCTGGCATAGACTCTCCCCGGCTGATACGCCTTCCCCTTCTCCATGACTATTCCTATAGAAACAGCCAACCGGCAAAATCCTCTCAGAAATCCTGCAGGCGCCCATCCATGGAGCAGGAGGGAGGGGATGGAAGCAGGAAGGTCGTTTCCCTTCAGTGCACTGAAACCAAGGAAATATGAAAAGCATTCATCGGCCAGGGGTAAGACAGGATATGGAATGCCTGCCATGTGGTGTGTTCTTTTCCACGATAAAAGGCTTCACAGTTATCTGTGAGGCCTTTTTGTCGTGGAGATTTTTATTTCCTATGGCTTTTCAAGTATCCCAGGACGCAGACCGCCAGAGCCAGGAAAGCGGGGAGGCCCGTTTCTATCCAGCTGCCAAAAGCAGCGGTAATCACCGGGCCCAGCACCTTGTCGTGGAGGAACATAGTACCGGATGTCCAGCCAATCATGGCGGCGCCGGCGTACATAAGGAAGGGAAAGCGGTCCAGTACTTTTCCTATGAGCTGGCTGCCCATGACGATGATGGGGATGCTCACCATGAGGCCGAAGACTACCAGAAGGAAATCGCCGTTGGCAGCACCGGCGACAGAGAGGATATTGTCAATGGACATGAGGAAATCTGCCAGAATAATGGTTTTCACCGCCGTCCACAGATTATCGGATGCTTCTATATGGGGATCTTCATCGCCCGGTGCCAGAAGGTGAATGGCAATGGGAATCAGGAGGATGCCGCCCAGCACCTGGAGATAGGGAATGGTAAGAAGCCATACGGCCACAGCAGTCAGAGCCATGCGGAGGCTACGGCGCCTATGGTGCCGATGAGGATGGCTTTCTTCCGCTCCTTTTCCGGCAGGCGGTTGGAAGCATGGCAATGACCAC
>ENA-OQBJ01000740-OQBJ01000740.1-human-gut-metagenome-genome-assembly--contig:-NODE-740-length-15759-cov-8.384660_pt1 | contig 15759 bp, 16 predicted proteins | sample MGYA00242743_ERZ504545 | MGnify/ENA primary metagenome ERZ504545 (study PRJEB26092, sample SAMD00036252) | human gut metagenome | host: Homo sapiens | study: EMG produced TPA metagenomics assembly of...
CGGCGGGCGACGCCGAGCGCCTGCGCTCTCGCACGCTGGGCCTCATGCTGGAGGATACGGCGCTCGAGCTGGGTGCGATGGCGTTGAGTCCGCTGTCCAAAACCGAGTACGCGCTGGCGGCGCCGGCGCTTTGCGGCGGCTACCAGGGCGATTACGCGCCCTTTGGCGATGTGTACCTGTCGACGCTTGAGTTTGTGGCGCGTGTGCGCAACCGCGCGTCTGCCGTGGTGCCCCAAGAGCTTGTGACGCTCAACGCGGTGGAAGATTGTATGGAGCGCGTGCTGGCGCAGGCGCTCTCGACGCTCGACGGTCCGGTCGATATGCTCGACCGCGCGGCACAGCTGCTCGGCGGGGTCGAGCCGGGTGAGATCGATGGCGCGCTTGAGGCGCACGTGGACCGCAATCGATCTTTCGACGACATCCCGATGGCCGCTGGCAAGCCTGAGGCCTGCTCGCTGCTGCTGATGCTCGTTCGACAGGGTGAGGCTGCCCGCCGCATGTTGCCGACGGCGCCGATCGTTTCGTCCCGTTCGTTTGCCGAGCGCTCCTGGCCGTACATGCTCGCGTGGTCCGACCTGGGGCTTAACGGCAAGGAGCGTATGACGGTCGATTCGCTGGCGCGCGCCGAGGTGCGCCGTTTTGCTGACGAGGATACGAGCGAGCGCGTGCGAAACGAGATGATGGGCGTGCTGGGCGAGCTACTGGGTATTTCGCCCGAACAAATGGAGGAGTTGCGCTCTGAAGACGGTCAGCGTCGTTTACACGAGGGAATGAAAAAGTTCGAGGGCGAGGTTCAGGACGCCATCGATAAGATGATGGGCGGCCAGGGCGGACCGCAAGGTGGTCCTCAGGGCGGCCCGATGCCGCATCCGCCGGTTGATCCCCGACAGTTCCCATTCTTCTCGCAGAACTAAACTGGGGATGGGATTCGCTCTCAACCCCGATACTTCAACTAAGCATCTTGACCCCGTTGTGTTATTCTAGAACAGACGTTCGTGAGTAGTGCGCGGGGCCTTGCCTTGTGCTGTACTTGTGACGAGGGGAGGTTGGCTTGGTTATTTTGGGCATCGACCCGGTTTGGCCATACGGGTTGGGGGATTATCGAGGAGCGGCGTGGCGAGGTTCGCTGCCGTGCCTACGGTTGTATCGAGACCAGCGCGGGTAGTCCGCTCGCGGTGCGCCTGTCGCATATCGCCCGCGACCTCAAGGGTGTCGTGGAGCGTTATCGACCCGATACCGCTGCCATCGAGAGCATCTACTTTGGCGCCAACGTTCGCTCGGCCATCCCCACGGCGCATGCCCGCGGTGCCGCGCTCGTGGCTCTTTCGGAATGCGCACTCGAGATCGGCGAGTACACGCCTATGCAGATTAAGCAGCTGTGGTGGGTACCGGTGCCGCAGATAAGCGGCAGGTCGCCTATATGGTGCGCACGCTCACGCAGCTCGATCACGACCCGCATCCCGACCATGCCGCCGATGCCCTGGCCTGTGCCATCTGCCACGTAAACCTCAGCCGCACCCGCGCCCTTACCGGTGGCGAGTTCTATCAACAGAGAGGAACCGGATACTGATGATTTCCCAGCTCCACGGAACGCTTGTCGAGGCCACGATGAGCTCCGCTGTCGTCGACGTGTCGGGCGTTGGCTTTGAACTCGGCATCTCGGGTAGCACTGCGGCCACGTTGCCGACGCCCGGCGGCGAGGTCCGCCTCTACACGCGTATGCAGGTGCGCGAGGACGCCATGACACTTTTCGGTTTTTCCTCTAAGGATGAGCGCACGATGTTCGACCGGCTCGTGTCCGTCTCGGGCGTTGGCCCGCGCTTGGCGCTCGCCGTGCTTTCCACCTATACCGTGGGACAGCTGTATTCCCTGGTGATGGCCGAGGACGACAAGGGCATGGCCAAGGTGCCCGGCGTGGGCAAAAAGACCGCCCAGCGCCTCATCTTGGAGCTCAAGAGCACCTTTGCCAAGGACAAGGGCTTTGTGCCGGTCGACGTGATCCCGGGGCAGGTTGCGATGCCCGTGCCCGCCGCCGCTCCTTCGGCGATCGATGACGCCCGTGCGGCACTCCTTTCCATGGGCTTTAGTCCGCAGGAGACCGATGTTGCCTGAGCGGGTATGATGGGCAGGATATGCGTGTCGAGGATTTGCTCGGCGCGGCGCTTAAGCGACTCGGAATGGATTCGTGATGTGGGAAGCCGATGACTCTCAGGACCTGTGGGCGACGCCCGGCAACTCGCCGGCGGCATCCATGGCGCACGGTGAACGCATGGTGGGCTCGGAGCTGACGGCCGAGGACCTCGATGTCGACCGTACCCTGCGCCCCCAGCGCCTGGATGACTACTGCGGCCAGGAGCACATCAAGCAGAGTCTGCGCGTGCTTATCGAAGCGGCGCAGAGTCGTGGCGAGACGCTCGACCACGTGATCTTCTCGGGTCCTCCGGGCCTGGGCAAGACCACGCTGGCCACCGTTATCGCCAACGAGCTGGGCGCTCAGATCAAGACCACGAGTGGCCCTGCCATCGCGCGCACGGGCGACCTGGCGGCCATCCTTACTAACTTGCAGCCGGGTGATGTGCTGTTTATCGACGAGATCCACCGCCTCAACCGTTCGGTCGAGGAGGTCCTGTACCCCGCGATGGAGGACTTTGCCCTCGATATCGTGATTGGCAAGGGTCCGGCGGCGCGCTCGATTCGCCTGGATATCCCAAGTTTACGCTGGTAGCGGCAACGACCCGCTCAGGCATGTTGACCGGCCCGTTGCGCGACCGCTTTGGCATTTCATATCGCCTGGATTACTACACGGTCGAAGAGCTCGCGCAGATTGTGACGCGCTCGGCGACTATCTTGGGCGTGACGATTGACCATCCGAGCGCGCTCGAGATCGGCTCGCGTTCGCGCGGCACGCCACGTCTTGCCAACCGCCTGCTCAAGCGCGTGCGCGATTACGCACAGGTGCGTGGCAACGGCCCTATCGAGCTCGATATCTGCCGCCAGGCGCTCGAGTTCTTCGAGATCGATGAGCTCGGTCTGGACTGGATGGATATTCGCATTTTGGAGACGCTCGCTAAGACGTTCTCCGGTCGCGCCGTGGGACTTACGACCCTTGCCAGCGCGGTGGGCGAGGACCCGGGCACGCTCGAGGATGTCTATGAGCCCTATTTGCTGCAGTGCGGTTGATGATTCGTACGCCGCAGGGCCGTCAGGCAACGCTTCGCACCTTTGAGCACCTGGGGATTGAACCTACCGTTTAGGGCGCTTTGTTTTGGCGGGCTGTTGGGCTATCGCCGGGCATCGGGTAAACATATCGCCGTTCATCGGTTATGGGCGTTTTACTATTGCGCGCCCGTGCTATGCTGAATTGGTCTTTTTCTCATTCGGTAACGAAAGGACCGCCCATGCCTACTGACATCGAAATCGCACGTTCTGTCACGCCGCTGCCTATTACCGAGGTGGCCAAGAACGCCGGCGTCGACGTTAAGCACCTTATTCCGTACGGCTTCGACAAGGCTAAGGTCGACTATTCACTGCTCAACGAGCCGACCGATCACCAGGCCAAGCTCGTCCTCGTGACCGCTATCAACCCACGCCTGCGGGCGAGGGCAAGACCACCACGACCATCGGTCTGGCCGATGGCCTGCGTCGTCGCGGCGTCAAGAGTGCCGTGGCCCTGCGCGAGCCTTCGCTCGGCCCCGTCTTTGGTGTTAAGGGCGGTGCTGCTGGCGGCGGCTGGCTCAGGTGATCCCCATGGAGGATATCAACCTGCACTTTACCGGCGACTTCCATGCCATCGGTGCTGCCAACAACCTGCTGGCCGCCATGCTCGACAACCATATTCAGCAGGGCAACCAGCTTGGCATCGACGTTAAACGCATCACTTGGAAGCGCGTCGTCGATATGAACGACCGTCAGCTGCGCCACGTCATCGACGGTATTGGCGGTAAGGCCCAGGGCGTGCCGCGCGAGGACGGCTTCGATATCACCGTCGCCTCCGAGGTCATGGCAATCCTGTGCCTGTCTACGAGTATCAGCGACCTCAAGGAGCGCCTGGGCGAGATCGTCGTCGGCTACAGCTTTGCCGGCGAGCCCGTCCGTGCCCGTGACCTTAAGGCCCAGGGTGCCATGGCCGCGTTGCTTAAGGACGCGCTCAAGCCCAACCTGGTGCAAACGCTCGAGGGCACGCCCGCGTTTGTCCACGGCGGTCCTTTCGCCAACATCGCCCACGGCTGCAACTCTATCATGGCCACGCGTATGGCGATGCGCTTTGGCGATGTCGCCATTACCGAGGCCGGCTTCGGTGCCGATCTGGGTGCCGAGAAGTTCCTCGACATCAAGTGCCGCATGACGGGCGTTCGCCCCAGCGCCGTCGTGGTCGTCGCGACCGTTCGTGCGCTGAAGTACAACGGTGGCGTCGCCAAGGCCGACCTCAACGAGGAGAACCTCGAGGCACTCAAGGCCGGCATGCCCAACCTGCTGCGTCACGTCGACAACATCCAGAACGTTTATGGTCTGCCCTGCGTAGTCGCCATCAACCGCTTCCCGACGGACACCGAGGCTGAGCTTGCGCTCATCGAGTCCGAGTGCCAGAAGCTCGGCGTCAACGTTAAGCTTTCCGAGGTCTGGGCCAAGGGCGGCGAGGGCGCGCTCGAGCTGGCCGATGAGGTCATGCGTCTGATTGAGCAGCCGAGCGAGCTCAAGTTTGCCTATGAGGACGGCGCCGATGTCGCCGACGCTCTTGAGGCCATTGCCACCAAGGTCTACCGCGCCGATGGCGTTGACTTTACGCCGGCCGCCAAGCGCCAGCTCGCCGAGCTGCGCGAGAACGGCTTTGGCAACCTGCCGGTGTGCGTGGCCAAGACGCAGTACAGCTTTAGCGACAACGCCAAGGCCCTGGGCGCTCCCGAGAACTTCCGCATCACGGTGCGTGAGCTCAAGGTTTCCGCCGGTGCCCACTTTGTGGTCGCACTGACCGGCAGTGTTCTGACCATGCCGGGCCTGCCCAAGGTCCCCGCGGCTGAGAACATCGACGTCGACAACGACGGCAACATCACCGGCCTGTTCTAAGCTTGTTGCCCATAGCTGCTTGCCCGCCCCGTCGCGCCTACCAAGGCCCGGCGGGGCCTTTGTTTTCTAGCCGCGCTTGTCTTGTAGATATGGACGGGCTCTGTCCGTCACGGGCTTTTGCGCGGGTAGAATGCATGGATAACTTGATGCTTACGGGCGACGGAAAGGAATCGTTGCATGGATCAGGACAAGACAACCGTGATGGGCGGCTACGGTTCCGCGCCGGCTGGCGATAGCGCCGATGCGACCCGCGTTGTTCCCAACCCCGGTTATACCGACCCCGCCGCGACGCAGCCTTCTGCCGAGCCAACCCGGGTTATGGCTATGGCGACACAGCGCGGGATTCTTATGCCGTATCTTCGCAAGGCCCCTATGGCAATGCAGCTCCGGACCGTTTGATTACGCGCCGCAGGATTCTTATGCCGCCTCGACGCCGAATCCCTATGATGACCTGCCGCAAAATCCCATTCCGCAGCCTCAGCAGACGACGTATATGCCTCGCACGGCGCAGTCTCGCTACGAGTCGCGCGAGCCGTATCGCGAGTACCCCAAGTCGATTCCGCAATATGGCGAGGACGAGGAGAAGAAGCCGTCGCGTTCGTCGAGCGTGATCAAGAAGATCCTCATCGTGCTGGCGATCTTCTTTGCGCTGTCGGTTGTGTTTGCCATTGTGTCGGGCATGCTCAACAAGCGAGGGAGTTCAACGGCTGATACCGCTGCCGAGCAAACCGAGTCCGCCTCGTCTAGCACCGTCGATCTGAGCGATATCCCGGGGCAGTACTGGTCCAACGCCAAGAAACTTCTCAAGTCGCGCGGCGCCAATCTTTCGAATGCCGTGGTCCTGACTGATGATGGCTCAACGCCCGTCATCGATGCCAACTGGGTCGTTACTTCTGCTTACTATAACGACAGCGGCAACCTCGAAATTCAACTCACGCACAAGAATAGCTCGGGCAACTCGCCCGACGGCCAAAGCGGTACCGACAGCTCGAGTTCCAATACGCTGGAGGACTTGAGCAACAAGGCACAGGAGTTGGGAGACAAGGCGCAAGAGCTGGGCGATACGGCACAAAACCTGGGCGACACCGCGCAGAACTTGGGCGACATGGCGACGGGTGCCTGGAATGCACTGCAAAACGGCATCTCGGGCGCGCAGGGAAACTAGCTGTTAAGCGGGCTACAGCTGTTCAGCCGGACGGTCGGGCGAGCTAAAGCCCGAGTCAAACGTAACGACGCATGAGGCATTGGTCGGCGCTCGTGCACGATGCGCGTGACGAGCTCCAGCAGCTCCTCGTCGGATATGTCAAAGCCGTCGGGGCGCACCAGGTCAAACGAAACGAACCCGTCGTGCTCGTGCAGGTCGTGGATGGAGAGCGCGGGGTCGATCTGCATAACGCCGCGCTTGACCCAGCCGCGCAAATCATCGCCGGTTGTCGCGATGGGGTCGCAGTGCAGCGTGATGCCAATGCCCATCTGGCGCTTGATGTTGTGCTCGATGGTGTCCAGGATCTCGTGGTGCTCAAATGCGTCGCCCTCGCCGGGCATCTCCACGTGAGCGCTGGCAAACTGACGACCGGGGCCGTAGTCGTGCACCATCAGGTCGTGTGTGCCCAAGACCTGCGGATAGGACATGATCTTGTCGCGGATTGCCTGGACGAGCTTGGGGTCGGGCGCTTGCCCCAGCAACGGGCTGATGGCGTCGCGCACTAGGCCCATGCCGCTGATGCAGATGAAGATGCCCACACCCAGCCTGCCCAGCCATCGAGGTCAAAGCCGGTCGTCTGCGAAATAAGCGCCGCCACCAAGACCGAGCCCGAGGTGATGACGTCGTTTTTGGAGTCCTGTGCTGTGGCAATGAGTGTTTCGGAATCGATACGGTTGCCCAGCGCGCGGTTGAATGCGGCCATCCAGAGCTTAACGAGCATGGATGTAGCCAGTGCCGCAAGGGAAACGAGCGTGTAAGCGGTGGGGGAAGGCTTGATGATCTTGGTGACCGACTCGAGGATCAGGTTGATGCCGACGGCGCAAACCAGGACGGCGACAAACAAGCCGGCGAGGTACTCGTAGCGGCCGTGGCCATAGGGGTGGCCTTCGTCTGCCGGGCGGCTGGCGAGGCGGAACCCGAGCAGGCTCACGATGTTGCTCGAGGCATCGGAGAGGTTGTTGAAAGCGTCGGCGATGAGGGAGACGGAGCCAGCGAGCAGGCCCGCGATGCCCTTGGCCAGGCACAAGGTGATGTTGAGGCCAATGCAGATGAGGCTTGCGGCGAAGCCGCGTTGGTGCGGCGGGAGGTATCGACCGGCTCGCCCTCGCTGCCGGGAACAAGCGTATGTACCAGCCGATTTACAAATAGCATAGCGGTCGTCCTCACAATCATGTTTAAGGGGATAGTGTAGCTCGCGCGGGGGCGCCGTGCACCGATGCTCAGAAAATGCAGCAATAGTCTGCCGGTGCTAACGAGCGAGCCTTCTCGTCTGCCTGGGTGCTCGATTTTGGGCCACATGGGTATGGGCACGTGCTTACCTGCCCGACATACTTAATGTCGACAGCCCCAGTGCAAAGGAGGACGTATTCATGGACGAGATGTTTGCCATTAAATGCCAAAACTGCGGCGGCCCTATGTACTCACACCAGGCTAAACGCAGCTTTGAGTGCGCCTATTGCGGCACGGTCGTTCCGTGGCAGGCCGATGCGGGGGAGCCCAAGAGCGCCCTGGCATTCGCCATACGCCACTGACGGTTGTCGATGGGCTGCTTAAGCTCACGCATGTGTCGCAGCTCGAGCGCCCGGTGGACCCCGACTGGTATTTCTTTAATGAGCACTGGCGCAATCAGTCGGTTCTGGAGCATCTGCTGTGGGAAGACCGCGGCACGGCCCAGGAGTTCCAAGAGGCCACGCACGTGAGCATCCCCTGTCCCTTCTGCGGAGCGTCCTTTGAGGGCGAGTCGACCCAGCGCGTGTTTGAGTGCCCGTCCTGCGGCAATAAGATCGGTGTCGCCGACCTGCTCAAGCCGGGGACGTTTAGCAAGCGCCTGACCATGGGCGTTGGTGCGGAATATGTGCCCGAGCAGGGTATTCCCTGCGAGATAACGCCGCAGCAGGCGCGCGCCAATGCGCTTGAGCTGGTGCGCCGATATCCAGACGCCTTTGCCGGTCACGATGTGGAAGACGCGATTCAAAACGACATGATGCTCTTCTACTTCCCCATGGCGCTCGCGGACCTGCGCATGATGGCGTCCTTCCCGGGCAAGGGCCTGAGCAAGGAGACCCTGGTGTACTACGAGGTGCTCGACTGGCATATCCCAGGGCAAACTACCTGGACGTTCGCCTTATGGGCATTCTGGAGCCATGGGACTTTGCCAAGTTGGGTCGTTCGACCCGGCCATGCAGGAAGGCGACTTCCGCGTTGTCTCCGTCGATGCGTCCACCAAGGACCAGGTGGTCATTGACAAGCTGGCGCTCGACATTGTTGGCAACGATGCCGAGACTTTCCTGGGGCTCAATAAAAAGAGCATCCGCACCTGGGCGCGCAAGGCCCGCAAGCACAAGGACGGCCTGGTTATGGTGCCGGTCTACTTTGTCGATCGTCCCGCGTCGGATGGACGTAATGGCGAGCAGGTGCGCATTGCCGTGAACGGCCAGACGGGCCGTGCGGCGGCGGTGGTGTTTAGCGACAAGCGCGAGACGCATATTGTGGCGCCGCTCAATCCGAGCCTGCATCTGTCCGGCGAAAGCACCGTTCACGCCACGCCCGTCGAGGTCAAATACATCAAATCGCCATTCCTGTACCAAATTGTGCGCCGTGGAGGCGACGAGCAGCCACGTCAGGTGGCAGCGGCTGCCGAGGGTTCCTACCGAGAAGAAAAACCCAAGCGCAAGGGATTGTTCGCTGCGATCTTTGGGAAGTAGGGAAGCGGAGCCGGGGCGTCGGGCTGCATCGCAAGGTCATGAGACGAATTTAAGACTGCTGGGAACGTGCTACCATTGCCGATAGCCTTAATCTTGTAAGAAGCGGAGGCCAGATTATGGGTTTTGCGGATCAGCAGCTTCAGCTTCAGGTACCGTATTCTCCTGACGACACGTTTAATGCCTTGAAGGCAGCTATGGAAAAGCTGCCTAAAGTAAAAGTTGATAGTGCATCGCCCACAACAAGAACAGTTGCAGCCGAGATTGGTATGAGCCTTTGGTCTTGGGGCGAAAATATCAGTATTTCGGTTGTTCCAGTTGAAGGCGGATCTGGCGTTACTGTCAAGTCGTCATCTAAGGTCAGGGCAAACGTATTAAACGGGGGCAAAAATGCAAAGAATATTGCCAAGATAGTCGATGCCCTATCGAAGGAGCTCGAGCGGTATCCGCAGGTTTCACAGACTATTGAGACGCTGGCGGATAGTGGTTGATGTAGTTGCAAGGCTTGAGAGGCTTGCAGCACTGCGTGAGAGTGGAGTACTTACCGAGGAAGAGTTTGCTGCAGAAAAGGCAAAAATCCTTTCGTAATCAGACACGATGGTTGGATTTGCATTCTATTATTGAACTTGTTTATACCAGGCTGAAAACATCGTGTGTAATAAAGGTGCGTAGTAGCCTCGTCTTGATTGGCGGATGTAAATAAACGGTGGAACGGCTGTAAAAGAGCCTTGCCACTGGGTAAAATCAGGATGTGCCGCGGAACCCGCTCCTCAGTCGGTCAACTTTGGAAGCGCGGGCAACGCAGGTACTATCGTCTAAAGGGCCGGGTGCGACCGGCCCTTTGCATGACTCCCTTCGCTATCCGTTACTGCTTATATTCCCGCCAGATCGAGTAGAGGTTCCGGACGATGCCGGTTACATACATCGAGAGGCGCAGGATTTCAAGAAACAAGTTCATAGGCTTCACCCCAATCGGAGATCGGAGCGTTGCCCGCAGGCGGATTCCGCGGCAGTCGTAATTCTACCTCACAGGCCGCGGCGGGAGACATCCTACCCGCCCCATGGCTTGGAGCAGTGTCGATCTAACGGGCAATCAAGCCTCTAGTTCTCTTTGAATTGAGCAAGCATCTGCCCGAAGAAGCTTAGTTCGGATGGCTCATAAATGATCGAACCGCCGTCCGCGGTCCTGTAGACCCCGCAGGGGAGGTAACGCCCGTCGGGGAGGACATAGAGGCTGGCTTCCTCCTTCAGTCCTGCTGGAAATAGCGGAATCCCGTTTTCGTCCACTTGGAACTCGTTTATATTTGCGATCTTCCTCTCCATGATGCCTCCTGCCTTATTTCTTGAATGGCGCCTTAAAACAGGCAGCTCTCAATCAGCTCTTTGCCGCGCAGAGTGTCGATCCACTCCTGTGGGATGGCTTTGAGACCGTATGCCGTGCCGGCGAGGGCGCCGGCGACGGCTGCGGTGGTGTCGGTGTCGTCGCCTAGGTTGACGGCGGCAAGCACGCAATCTTCGTAGCTGTTAGTGTTGACGAAACACCAGGTGGCTGCCTTAAGCGTGTCGCGCACGAAGCCACCCGACCTGATCTCCTGCTCAGGCACGCCTTTCAGATGGAGCGCCCACGAGGGGAGCACGTCGTTCATCACATCCCTCATCAGCTCGACAAATATGATGCATGCGTCGGTCGACGTTCTGTGGGCGTGCGTAATCGCGGAGACCTTGCTGACCTCTTCGTCTGTCGCATCGGTGAACGCCAGGGGAGCGATGCGCATGAGCGATCCGTTGCCGTTGTCGCGCTCGCCGGAGCCCCCTTTGCCGGTGCGCAGGGCGCGGGCGGTCGTACCGCCGTAATCGAAAACGCCGTCGATCGTATACTCGCCACGGGCAATCCAGCTTACGAACTTGTCGCGCATGTCCGCGGTGTCGATGTGCCCGAGCTCCCTAATCGAGTCGCAGGTAGCAAGCGTCATAGATGTGTCGTCGCTCCAGGTGCCGGCGGGTTGCCCATGCGTGCCGTAGCCGATCATGTCCGTGCATTCGAACGTACCGCGGGGCCTGAACTCGTAGGGAACGCCCAGCGCGTCACCGACGGCAAGCCCATAGATGCAGTCGCGCAGTGTTGTTTTCGGTCTGTCTGTCATGGAAAGCTCCTCTTATCCCGGGTGATGTGGAGCGCCGTCGGGGGTATCGGTCGCAACGTGCCGCTACCCTTGCGCTTCGCCATTAGTCGCTTCGTTGATGGCGCGGTACTCGGCACTCAGCTCGCGCGCCAGCTCTTCCTTGCTTGGAAGATACGGCAGGTATTTGGCGGCAAACACTTGGTCGTTGTCTTCGGGCAGCGTGTACTCGACGATCGAATCGCTTTTGTCCGCGCAGAGCACGATGCCTATGGGCGGATTGTCGCCTTCGTTCATGAGCTCGCGCGTGTAGTAGTTCACATACATTTGCATCTGGCCCAGGTCCTGGTGCGTAAGATCGTCCGTCTTAAGGTCGATGAGCACGAAGCAGCGCATCAGATAGTTGTAAAACACAAGGTCAATATAGAAATGGCGCCCATCAAAGGTGATGCGCTTTTGGCGCGCCTCGAAAGCGAAACCACGGCCAAGCTCCAGCAGGAACTTCTGAAGATGCGTGATGAGCGCCTGCTCTAGATCGCTCTCGCGAAACGCAGTATCGTCCGAGAAACCTAAAAACTCCAGTACATATGGGTCGCGGATGATATCCTCGGGGCGACGAGCCGGGGCGCTCTTTTGGATTTCCTGGGTGACGGCCTCCTTGTCCTTGCTGGCAAGCAGGCGCTCGCGGAACATGGTGTTGATCTGGCGCTCGAGCTGACGCGTGCTCCAGCGAGAATCGGCACATTCGTTCATGTACCATGTTCGAGCATCAGGGTCGGTTATACGCGATAACCTGCGGTAATGTGTCCAATTCAATTCGGAACGCAGCGCGTTCGAATTGGGAACGCAAGATAAAACTGACGCATGTATCTTAAGCTTCTGGCGTTGAAGCCTCTGCCAAAATCCTTAGTCAATCTAACGGCAAGTTCGTCGATCAGTGCATCGCCATACTTGGCGCGCTCCTCTCCGCCCTGTTCATCAACAATACTCTTGCCGATCTCCCAATATGCCTCAACCATCGCAAAGTTAACGGCGGTATAGGCCTTGTCGCGAGCGGCGTTGAGAATCGAGGAAACCTGCTTGTAAAAAACTTCTGGCACGATTGCCGATTCCCCGCGGTTTACCAGTTCACCCATCAATATCGCCCGACTTTCCTCTTGAGGAGTGCATCTTTATTGTTTTTAGTTTAAAGCCTCGTGCGGACACGGATTCTGGTGCTCTGAGCGCGATCGCGAAAAGGGTTTGCGGCGACTAGAATGTGATGGTGAAGGCAGTTTTAACTCTAACCATGAGAGCGATGCGTATGGACAACAACACCTTGCTGTTTCAGGACAAGGGTTCGGGTAGGTTTAAAGACGTCAAGATCTACCCCAACCGCATCGAGGTGCTCAAGAAGGGCACTTTTGGTGGCAAGCACGCCGAAATTGTCTATCTTAAGGACATTACGGGCGTCAATAGAATCAAAGGCCGCGATGTTTTTCTGCGCAACAGGCTGTTGACTGCTTGTGTCTTTAGCCTGAGCAGTCGTGCGAAGGCCCAGGAGTTTGTTAACGCGCTGAACATGGTGATGTAGCGTATGGCGGCGTTCGGGCAAGGTAAAAATCAGGGGGCACAGAACGGTGTCCTGCGCCCCTCGTCGAGCCGATGTGTCCAAAAGGGTCGGCTTGCCTATTCGCTGTCGTCCCCAGCGTTTTCGCGTTCGCTGGCAAGCATTGCTGCGCCGGCGACTGTCGTCGCCACGGCGGCGGCAGCGAGCCCGGCGGCGATGCCAGAGCCGTCGCCTGTGCCGGCAAGCTTTTCGCCTGAGCCCTTGCGCTTGTTGCCCTTGTCGTTCTTGTCGGCGCCGCCTGCGTTGGTGCCGTTGCCGTCGCCGGTGTCCGTAGCGCCTGCGTTGCCCGAAGCCGTCACGGTAAAGCTCGCGGCTCCGTCATTGGCAAGCTTGTAGTTCTGCGCCGCGTCGCCCAAAAGGCCTTTCGCGCGCACCCAGTACGTCCCTGCGGTAAATGCCTCGCCCTCGACCATTGCCGTGCCCGGAGCGCCGTCCGCGTCGTGCGCAAACTCGAGCTGGGCCGTGCAGGCATCGGTTTCGAGCTTGCCCTCGAGTGATGCCGCAATCTTGGCGCGCACGTCTTCGCCGGCCTTAAGGCCTTCGAGCCCCTCAAAATGGGGCGTCAACGCGCGCGGATCGATATCGATGGGCACATGACCCCGCAGCTCCGTAACGGTCTCGTTGCCCAAGGCGTCGACATCCACATATTCGATGGTAAACGCATGGCCCGAAGCCGCCACGTTGAGTACGTTGCTGCTGTCGACGAGACGGAAATGACCCTCGCCAACGGTCTTGCCATCCTGGAGTGAGGCATCGCTCAGCGAGTCGCCGTATGTCATGCGCATACGGGTCGGGAGGTAGTACGAAGCCGACTGCGTGTGCTTCGTATCGTAATTGTAATTGCGCTGGTAGATGCTCCGTGCCAGTGCCGCATCAACAAAGTCGGATGCGATGATGCCAATGTGCTTGAGGTAATCTGACTTTGTTTCCTCGTTGCCGCTGGGGTTGATGTACGGGCTCTTATACAGATGCTCGTTGACTACTCGTGCCGAGGTAAAAGGATTGCCTCCGTGCGACAAGCCCGTGCAGCTGGTGTAGTTGATAGACCAGCAACGCTCCTGCGCTTGCACCTTGGCCCCGCCATCGTCCACGACGTCCACCTTGTTGCGCGTGCGCCCGGTCGTTTCCTTCAGTGCATTATCGACCCAGCTGAGCTTGTCGGTTCCCGTGAGTTTGTACTTGTCCTGGGCGTATACCTTGGTGCAATAGGGCTCTTTGTCGCCTGTTTCCCCCGCGGCTTCAAAGCCCCGCGCGTCTTGGACGAGACACATAGTGGCGCTGTCGGAGTGAGCTTGATCTTGTCATCCCATTCGGTAAGGTCGAGGCCCCACGTGTGGCCGCTTACACTGTTGCCGGCGAGCCTAAATCGACGCAGCAGAACGATCTTTCCGCGCACCTCGTGTAGCGTGGGGATTCGGCTCGACGTATAGAACAGTTTGGGGTTGTCGTCCAAAACCTTGGCGAAAGCGTCGTAACACTTTCGTCGGTAGCCTCGTCGTTGCCTCGTGACACCAGCATGATGAGCGCTTCTGTCGGGTTTTCGTTCAAAAACGTTTTGAAGTAGCCTATGACATCGGAAAGATGCATAAAGTACGCGTCTTTTTTGAGCAGGTAGTAATCCCCGTGGTCGATACCGGGGTCGTCGCCCTTTCCGAGCCGGATATCAAAATAGCGAATGCCTTCGAGCAACTGCGTGGGAATGTAATCCTGCTGGCATTTTACTTGCGAGGATTGGGGCTCAGTGTCGTTGTCCACGCTGCAGGTGCCCGAATCGTGCGTACCCGGGATGCTCAGCTCGTCGAGGAACTTGTTGTCGTCGACGTATTTCATCCAACATGGCCCATCGACGTAGCTGCTGTACGTGATCCAGTCGAGGCTGCTAACCGTGGCATCGTTCTTTTTCATGTCGTAACCGATGAGTTCGAGCTCCCACGGAATGCTCTTACTCTTATGGCAGATCTTATTGTTGTCCTGGTCTTCGCCGTTCGATTCTATTGCCAGGTACTTAATGTCTTTTTTCTCGGTTTCTTTCTCGACCGTGCGGTCTCGGATGATATAGGTTCCGTTTGATTGACGCTCGAACGCAAAAGCGCGGCTGGGCTTGTTGTCATACTCGCCGCCCCATACGTGGATGACCTTTCCATCTTTGTCAGAGTCGTCGTCGACCGACCAAATGCTGTAGCCCGTCTTTTTATGCTCTTCGAAATTGAGCAAGGTGCGGATAGCATACCAGTTTGTATCGTCATTCTTGGTCGTTACGTTCTCAAGGATGAGCTTGCTGGACGTGCCGTCGTTAAACAGGTGACAGACGTTGCCGCGAACGTTGCCGTCTTGGTTGACGCTCGCGGTGCGAAAATAGCCCGCGGGGCGAAGGCGAATGACGAAATTGTCGAGGCTGTCCGACGGTGCGGGTGTGTTGTCTGCAAATGCCGCGCGCACGGGAAGGCCCAATCCCGCGGTTTCGGGCAGGTTTACAAATGGCGACAATGCTGCGAGTCCTAGGCCCAACGTGAATGCTCGAAGGCTGATGGCGTGGTGTTCGGTCATAACTCCTCCGTTCGCAGGGTGCGGCTGTGCGCTCGTTTTGGTCACTATACTGCCCAGATATTTAAAGGCGCCGGCTTAAATTGTGTGCGCGGCGCTATAAATCGGCGGGCGGATTGCTGGGGTGCCTGTCCATTTTGTGCCGCCACCGCGCTTGGGGGTGGTTTTGGTGCCTGGCGCCGTGGCGAGCGTTGCTCTAACATGGGGCTCTTTACTTGATATGTATGCCCCAGTTGACGCCGTCCGAGAGCCCCGAAACGTGGGGCATGTGTCCCATGTTTGCGTTGCTGCCGCCTATCGTGTGTCATAGAAATCCGCGATGGCCAGGCACGCTGACGCTCATATGCTTATGGGCTAGACTTAACACCATTACGTGTTCGATGCGGTTGGTTGGCGGTTGCCGCCCGACCGATGTATATGACTTGAAGGTGCGTGCACATGAGCCAAGAGATGATGGACAAGACCTGCCGCGGGTTTGCCGCGGCGCTTGCCGCGCGCGAGCCGGTTCCCGGCGGT
>ENA-OQBJ01000741-OQBJ01000741.1-human-gut-metagenome-genome-assembly--contig:-NODE-741-length-15753-cov-2.705171_pt1 | contig 15753 bp, 17 predicted proteins | sample MGYA00242743_ERZ504545 | MGnify/ENA primary metagenome ERZ504545 (study PRJEB26092, sample SAMD00036252) | human gut metagenome | host: Homo sapiens | study: EMG produced TPA metagenomics assembly of...
TTTTTATTTTTTGTACAAATACAGAAGCTTTTGTACGATTTATTTTGAGACTTCTAGCATTCTTATAATCAGGATCTTATTCTGTTAAACTAAGCATCTGTGCTTCCTGAGGAACATAATCTCCCTGGAAGAAGCGGCTGGCACGAAGCAAATGACGCCAGATACTTACCAACTCTTGTGATTCCTGAAGAATGTTCAGATATACCATCGAAGCTTTCAGGCTTGTGCTGTCTGCTTCCTGCATGCGGTTCATCTGCTGTTTGCGCAATGCTGATATCTTATTCTTCAAAGCATCACCTTTTACCAAAATATCATCGGCTTCGGCATAGTTGTTGTTTTCGATGACTGTTTGAGTACGATCCATCAGCTGACAGAGTTCTTCACGTATTGGTAAGAATTCTGCGATGCAATCTTTTGATATCGGGTTGAAGTTGTTGTCTACGTGTTCCTTACAAGGTTCACAAATACGCTTCAAGCAGTATAACATCTGTTCGCAGCTGTTACTTCCCAGGTGGAACCATGTATTCTTTTCGATAGCAATAGGAATAGGTATACGACGTAAACCGAGAATTTCTTTACGACGACGTTTTTTCAACATTTTCTTTTGATCGTCAGTTGAACTCATTACTTTCTTCAACTGTTTCAAGTCTTCGTTGATGAATCCGTCGGTTACTTGCATATAAGCCTGTTCGGTATAGTTGATGTAGTCGGTCAATGTTTCTTTCACGTGCAGACGGAGCAGTGACAAGACTTCTGCTTTGTCTTTGCTTGCCATCATACGTTTGAACGTATCGTCCTGCTGTTCTGCCTTTTCTTTCTTGCTGTATTTAATGTTACTGCGAACCAGCAAGAATACTGCAACACAGATGAAGATAAACATTCCAACAAAGCTAGTGTAGAACATGATGGCAGTAACCAGTGCACAGATAGTAAAGGCTACGAAAGCTGTAATGAACCATCCGCCGATAACTGACAGCATTCCAGTGATACGGTATACAGCGCTTTCACGTCCCCAAGCACGGTCGGCAAGTGAAGAACCCATAGCTACGATAAAGGTAACGTATGTAGTAGAAAGCGGCAACTTCATTGTTGTACCGATAATGATCAACAAACCAGAAAGTACCAGATTGACTGCTGCACGAACCATATCGAATGCTGCTCCATTTTCCAGGATAACTTCATCCTTGTTGAAACGGCTGTCTATCCAGCGGCGCATTCCTACCGGAATTACTTTTACCATGAATTCATTAATCGTTGTAGCGCGGCGTACGATGGTACGTGCCAGAGCAGATGAGCCGAACATTTCGTCACCCTCTTCCTGACGTGCCAGGTCGACAGATGTCTTGATTACGTTTTTAGCTTTCTTAGAGGTAGCAAGTGCATATACCATGATGATACCCGAAGCAAGCAGGAAGATGGCCGGAGTCTTGGCAGATGACATAAGAGAACTCATCATGAAGTCGTGTATACCTGCACCGTTCGAATTGGCAACGTAGTCGGTATAAGCTGAGAATCCGGCAAGAGGTACACCGATAAAGTTTACAAGGTCGTTTCCAGCAAAAGCCAGGGCCAGTGCGAAAGTACCGAGTAATACGATGATGCGGAATACGTTTACCTTACACCAGTGAAGAATCTGCATCAGCAATGTAAAGAATACAAAGCATCCGGCTACAAGTAATGTCGTGTTTTGATCTATCCAGCAAGTGATTCAGCACTCATAAACGGTGCACTTTTCAAGCCTTTGATCAGAACGAAATATGAAAGTGATGTGACTGAAATTCCTCCGAATATACCAATTGTCCAGGAAAGATGTTTTTTATAGTTGAAACTGAAAATGATTCGGGATATATACTGAACAAGAGTTCCGGCAATAAATGCGATAGCGACAGAGAGGAAGATACCCATGATAACGGACAATGCTTTTTCGGTGTTCATCATATCTCCCAATGAAAGAAGACCGGTTTCATCGCCGATAATTTTCAGAATAGCCAGAATAAATGTACCTCCCAATAATTCGAATACCATTGAAACGGTGGTTGAGGTAGGTAACCCCAGCGTGTTAAATACGTCCAGCAGCACAACATCCGTTACCATGACGGCAAGCAGGATACACATAATTTCATAGAAACTGAAATTGGCGGGTTGGAAAATGCCGTGCCGGGCGATGTCCATCATGCCGTTACTCAAAATAGCTCCGGCAAAAAACGCCGACTGCCGCTACAATGATAATTGTCCTGTACCGGGCAACCTTTGCACCTACGGCGGAGTTCATGAAGTTAACTGCATCATTGCTGACACCTACCAGAAGGTCGAATATTGCCAGCATAAAAAGGAAAAATACAATTCCCAAGTAAAGAGTTTCCATATACTACTATAAAATGAATTTTTCAGTGTCGCAAAGATATGCAGGGGGTATTATATTGAAATGTCATAAATGTTACAATCGTGTTACAAAATGAAAAAGGGATTTTTTAGAATTTCTTCGCATGTTTATCTACTGGAAATTCGTAACTTTGTGCCCTAAACATAGAATTATTATAGTAATTACTAAAATATTATAGCAATGTCAGAGTCAAAGAGAATAAAAACTGCCTTGGTATCGGTATACCATAAGGATGGTTTAGATGCAATCATTCGTCGTTTGGCGGAAGAAGGTGTAGAATTTTTGTCTACCGGCGGTACACGTCATTTTATTGAAAGTTTAGGTTATCCCTGTCATGCAGTGAAGATCTGACTGGATATCCTTCTATTCTAGGTGGTCGCGTAAAGACACTTCATCCGAAAGTGTTTGGTGGTATTTTATGCCGTCGTGAACTGGAAGAAGACCGTCAGCAGGTTACTCAGTATGAAATACCTGAAATAGATCTGGTGATTGTCGATCTTTATCCGTTTGAAGATACAGTTGCTTCAGGAGCCGATGCTCAGTCTATTATCGAAAAGATTGACATAGGTGGTATCTCATTGATTCGTGCAGCAGCGAAAAATTTCAATGATGTAGTTATCGTAGCAAGTAAAGCTCAGTATAAGCCGTTCCTTGATATCATTACAGAAAACGGTGCGGTTACTACTCGTGAAGAACGTCGCTGGTTTGCTAAAGAAGCATTTGCCGTTTCTTCTCATTATGATTCAGCTATCTTCGGATGGTTCGATGGAGGTGAAGATTCTGCATTCCGTTGTGCTGCTGAAGAACCGAAAGTATTGCGCTATGGTGAAAATCCTCATCAGAAAGGTGTTTTCTTCGGCGATTTGAACAAGATGTTCGATCAGATTCATGGAAAAGAAATTTCATACAACAATCTGCTTGACATCAATGCAGCAGTTGATTTGATTGATGAGTTCAAGGGAGAAACAACATTTGCTATCCTGAAGCACAATAATGCTTGTGGTCTGGCTTCTCGTCCTGTATTGGTAGATGCCTGGCGTGCTGCATTGGCAGGAGATCCTGTTTCTGCTTTCGGTGGTGTGCTTGTAACAAATACTGTAGTAGACCGTGCTACAGCCGAAGAAATCAATGGTTTGTTCTTCGAAGTTATTATTGCTCCTGATTACGATGTAGATGCTTTACAGATTCTTACTCAAAAGAAGAATCGCATCATTCTGGTTCGCAAAGAAGCTGAAACTCCGAAAAAACAGTTCCGTTCTTTGTTGAACGGTGTATTGGTTCAGGATCGTGATTTGAAGACTGAAACTCGTGACGATTTGAAACAGGTTTCTGAAAAAGCTCCTTCGGATGCTGAAATAGACGATATGCTTTTTGCTAACAAGATTGTAAAACAAAGCAAGAGCAATGCAATTGTACTGGCTAAAGGAAAACAGCTTGTAGCTAGTGGAGTTGGTCAGACTTCACGCGTTGATGCATTGAAGCAGGCTATCGAAAAAGCTAAGTCTTTCGGATTCGACCTGAATGGTGCTGTTATGGCTAGTGATGCTTTCTTCCCCTTCCCCGACTGTGTAGAACTTGCAGATAAGGAAGGTATTAAAGCTGTCATCCACCGGGTGGCTCAGTGAAAGATGAACTCACTTTCCAGTATTGCAATGAACATGGTGTAGCTATGGTCATTACTGGAGTGCGTCATTTCAAGCATTAATATTTACATAAGGAATATAAATAATGAGGAATAAAGGCTTTCCGTGGGGAATTGCATGAGGCGAGGCTGTATAAGTCTTTATTCTTCATTATATATTTATATTTTCCATATTAATTTAATAAGATCCTTTTATTACAGAGAAGAAAGATTATGGGATTATTTTCTTTTACACAAGAAATAGCAATGGATCTTGGAACTGCCAATACCATTATATTGAGCAATGACAAGATTGTAGTGGATGAGCCATCAGTGGTAGCACTCGACCGTCGCACTGACAAAATGATTGCTGTCGGTGAACGTGCAAAACTGATGTATGAAAAGGAAAACCCAAACATCCGTACTGTGCGCCCGCTTCGTGATGGTGTGATTGCCGACTTTAATGCGTGCGAGCAGATGATGCGTGGTTTGATAAAGAAAGTGAATACGGGGCGCCGTTTGTTTACTCCTTCACTTCGTATGGTGATTGGTGTTCCTTCTGGTTCTACTGAAGTAGAGCTGAGAGCAGTACGCGATAGTGCTGAACATGCGGGCGGACGTGATGTATATCTGATTTTTGAGCCAATGGCAGCTGCTATCGGTATCGGACTGGATGTAGAAGCTCCGGAAGGTAATATGATTGTTGATATAGGTGGTGGTTCTACGAAATTGCGGTTATTTCATTGGGAGGTATTGTGTCGAACAATTCTATCCGTATTGCCGGAGATGATTTGACAGCCGATATTCAGGAATATATGAGCCGTCAGCATAATGTGAAGGTGAGTGAACGTATGGCAGAACGTATCAAGATTCATGTGGGAGCTGCCTTGACAGATTTGGGAGAGGATGCTCCGGAAGACTATATCGTGCGTGGACCTAACCGAATTACTGCATTGCCGATGGAAGTTCCGGTTTGTTACCAGGAAATTGCTCATTGTCTGGAAAAGAGCATTGCTAAGATAGAGACTGCAATTCTGAGCGCATTGGAAAATACTCCTCCAGAATTGTATGCTGATATCGTGAGCAACGGTATTTATCTGGCTGGTGGTGGCGCATTGTTGCGTGGACTCGATAAACGTTTGACTGACAAGATCAATATTCCGTTCCATATAGCCGAAGACCCCTTGCTGAGTGTAGCTAAAGGTACAGGTATTGCACTGAAGAACGTCGATCGTTTTTCATTCTTGATGAGATAAAACTTCCATTGAAGCATTATTTATGGAAGTTGCGGGGCCTTGAAAGATTATGGCTCCGCGTTAATCTTGATATTTCTCTTCTCTGATAGGTTGTAGGTATGCGAAATCTGCTAAACTTTTTATTGAAATATGATTATTGGCTGCTCTTTGTCTTCTTAGAGGTAGTGAGCTTCATTTTGCTGTTTCGTTTCAACAGCTATCAGGGGAGTGTCTTTTTTACTTCAGCCAATCGTATTGCCGGAAACATTTATGAAGTAGCCAGCGAGATTACTTCTTATTTCGGGTTGCATACGGTAAACCGTGATTTGGTACGCCGTAATGTAGAACTGGAATTGCAAGTTGAGTCTTTGAGTAAAGCACTTAAAGCTTATACACGCGATACTACCGAAGTAGAAAAGAATTATAAAGATGTGCTGGCTGATTATTCTATCTATCCGGCTCAGGTGGTGAATAACAGTCTGACACACGTTGATAATTACATAACAATCAATAAGGGTTCTGCTGATAGTATTTGTGCTGAAATGGGGGTAGTGAGCGGAAATGGAATTGTTGGCATTGTATATCAGACTTCGGCTCATTATGCCATTGTTTTACCAGTCTTGAATTCGAAAAGCAGTATCAGTTGTAAAATACGTCGGACAGATTATTTCGGTTCTTTAAAATGGAGTGGAGGGTCTTCACTTTATGCCTGGCTTAGGGATATTCCGCGACATTCTGAGTTCTCGTTAGGCGATACAGTTGTGACTAGCGGGCATAGTGCTGTATTTCCGGAAGGTATTCCTGTGGGAATGGTAGATGATATAATGGATAGTCATGACGGGTTGTCGTATGTGTTGAAAGTAAAACTGTTTACCGATTTTGCTCGTCTGAACGATGTAAATGTGATTAGTGCTCGTGGACAGTCAGAACAGGCTGTACTCGAAGATAATATAAAATAAAGGATATGGTATTGTTCTTACATAGACTGGGCTGGTTTGTGTTTCTGGTACTGCTTCAGGTACTGGTACTGAACCATGTGCATATCTTAGGCTATGCAACTCCTATGCTTTATATCTATTATATATTGATATTGAATGCTGAAACTCCGCGTAAATCGTTGTTGTTGCAGGTCATTCTTTATTTGGACTTTGCATTGATATATTTAGTAATACTCCCGGCATGAATGCGGCAGCGGCTACAATGATGGCTTTTACCCGTCGTCCGTTACTGCGTATGCAGATGCTTCGTGATGTGACTGACGATTATGTTCCCGGCATTCGCTCAATGGGATTCTATCCGTTTTTCAGGTATGTTCTGAGTGAAACGGTGGTATTTATTGTGACTTTGCAGGTTATCGATGCTTTTACCTTTTTCCGCATGAGTGAGCTGATGTGGAAAATTCTGACAGATACATTGATGACGATTGTCGGTATTATTTGTATAGACACTATAAGGAGGAAGAAGTAGTGGATAGAAATTATAAGCTGGCAAAAAGAAGATATGTAATAGGTGGCGTCGTGCTGACGGTAGTTGTTCTTTTTATCATTCGCTTGTTTGCCTTACAAATATTGAGTGACGATTATAGAAAGAATGCAGACAGTAATGCCTTTCTGAAAAAAATCCAATATCCGAGTCGTGGAGTAATATACGACCGTACGGGTAAGCTGTTGGTTTATAATCAGCCTGCTTATGATATTACGGTGGTAATGAAGGAAATTACTTCACTGGATACGCTGGACTTGTGTCGTACGCTGAGGATTACCCCTGAATTTTTACGGCGTAAGTTTCGCGATCTGAAAGATCGTCGTTTAAATCCTGGTTATTCGCCTTATACCAATCAAGTCTTTCTTACCCAACTTTCAGCTGAAGACTGTGGGGTTTTTCAAGAGAAGCTTTTTAAATTTCCCGGTTTTTATATTCAAAGACGTACTATTCGTCAGTATAATTACAATTCGGGGGCACATATATTAGGAGATATAGGGGAAGTTTCCAAACAGGAAATGGAGGACGATGAATATTATCTGCCCGGTGATTTTATTGGAAAGCTGGGAGTGGAACGCTCTTATGAGAAACAACTTCGAGGAGAAAAGGGAGTTGAAGTACTGCTTCGTGATGCGCATGGCCGTATTCAGGGCAATTATATGGAAGGTAAATTTGATAAAGCTCCTGTTCCGGGCAAGAACTTGACATTAAGTCTGGATATTGAGCTTCAGATGTTGGGTGAAAGGCTGCTGGAAGGGAAAATTGGAAGTATTGTTGCTATTGAGCCTTCTACGGGTGAGGTACTATGCCTTGTTTCATCGCCAACTTATGATCCCAGTCTGATGATTGGACGTGACAGAGGAAAGAATCATTTAGCTATGTCAAAGGACCCTTGGAAACCCTTGCTGAACCGTGCTATAATGGGAGCTTACCCTCCGGGATCTACTTTTAAAACTACTCAGGCCTTGACTTTTCTTCAGGAAGGAATTATTAATACAGGAACCATGTATCCATGCTCTGGAGGATTCTCTTACCGTGGACTTCATGTGGGATGCCATGCTCATCCTTCGCCTCTGTCTTTGATTCCTGCCATTGCAACTTCTTGTAATGGTTATTTTTGCTGGGGATTGTATTATATGATTGGTGCACGACAGAAATATGGTTCTGTGCAGAAGGCGATGAATACCTGGCGTGATTACATGGTTTCAATGGGATTTGGCTATCAGTTGGGAATTGACTTGCCGGGAGAAAAACGTGGAATGATTCCTAATGCACAGTATTATGATAAGGCATATCGCCGTTCATGGAATGGTTTGACTATTATTAGTATTTCAATCGGACAGGGAGAAGTTACTGCTACTCCATTACAGATTGCCAACTTGGGTGCTACTATAGCCAATCGGGGATATTTTGTAACTCCTCATGTCGTAAAGGAAATAGAAGGAGAGTCGATTGATTCGATTTATACAACTCGCCGGTATACGAAAGTAGATAAAGGGCATTATGAAGAAGTTGTACAAGGCATGCGTTCGGCTGTGCTTGGAGGTACATGCCGTACGGCAAATATTCCAGAACTGGAAATCTGCGGAAAAACGGGTACAGCGCAAAATCATGGAAAGGACCATTCTGCATTTATGGGATTTGCTCCGATGAATAATCCGAAGATAGCGATTGCTGTTTATGTAGAGAATGGAGGATGGGGAGCCACATATGGGGTTCCTATCGGAAAATTGATGATAGAAAAGTATTTGACTGGTAAGCTGACTGCGGAAGACGAGGCGTTGGCAACCGATATTCAAAACCGAAGAATTGATTATGGCTTACAGGAAAGATAGTTTATGGAAAACAGTTGACTGGTGGACGATAGCTCTTTACATGGTGCTGATCGTATGTGGATGGTTCAGTGTGTGCGGAGCCAGTTATGATTATGGTGATCCTGATTTTCTGAACTTTACTACACGTGCCGGAAAGCAGTTGATGTGGATTGGATGTTCCTTGACTTTAGGTTTTGTTTTGTTGATGCTTGAAGAACGTTTGTATGATACTTATGCTTATCTGATATACGGTATTTTGTTGTTGTTGCTTTTTGGAACGATATTTAATCCACATGAGATAAAAGGATCACGTTCGTGGATTGTATTGGGACCTGTGAGTTTACAGCCCGCAGAGTTTGCGAAGTTTGCAACAGCTTTAGCTTTGGCAAAATATATGGGCGAGTATACCTTTTCTATCGAGCGGGGTAGAAACATGCTGGTATGTCTTGCTATAATTCTTATCCCTATGGTGCTGATAGTCTGTCAGAAAGAAACGGTTCGGCATTGGTTTACTTATCATTTTTTCTTGTTCTCTATAGAGAAGGTATGACAGGTTCCATCTTGTTTGCGGGTGTATGTGCCATTATTTATTTTATTGTCGGTATTCGTTTCAGCAATGACTGATGGCAGATGGACTCACTTCATTGGGAGAATTTGCCGTATTGGGGTTAATTATATTGTTTTCTGCCTTATTGGTCAAAGCATATTGTAAGAATAGCGATCGAGCTGTAGTCTATATACTTTCATTTGGATTGGGATCGATGTTATTGGGATGGCTTTTTTCGCTTTATGTCATTCCGTTTGATGTCGTTTATTTGCAGGGAGGAGTTTGTGCAGCCTTATGTATTTATCTGGTCTATTTATTCCTGCATGAACGTATTCGTAATTATTTGTATATATTGGTTTTTACCATTGGTTCGGTAGGTTTCCTTTTTTCTGCCGATTATGTGTTCAATGAAGTATTGGAACCTCACCAACAGATTCGTATAAAGGTATTATTGGGTATGGAAGACGATCCGACGGGAGCTGGATATAATGTAAATCAAAGTAAAATCGCCATTGGATCTGGAGGTTTTCTCGGTAAAGGCTTTCTGAACGGTACTCAGACAAAACTGAAGTATGTCCCTGAACAGGATACTGATTTTATTTTTTGTACGGTAGGAGAAGAAAAAGGATTTGTGGGTTCTACTTTCGTTATTCTTTTGTTTGCTTCATTAATATGGCGTTTGATTTATTTGGCTGAACGTCAGAGTACCCGTTTTGGAAGAGTATATGGATATAGTGTGTTAAGTATTTTCTTTTTTCACCTGTTTGTTAATGTAGGCATGGTGTTAGGGTTAACTCCAGTCATTGGTATACCACTTCCTTTCTTTAGTTACGGAGGATCTTCGCTTTGGGGCTTTACAATTTTATTATTTGTCTTTCTGCGTATTGATGCTGCTCGTGAACGGTAATAAGCGTATGCCTACATCACTGATACCTTTTAAAGGCTCATCTCGCATGATGTGTACTATCTGAACCATACTGTCGGATGGAGAAAAAGTGACAGGGTGGTGAGGGGAGGTATACTGGTATAAATTGCTGGAAGTTCCATTTCCTTTCCAGTTGCCTTGTTTGTCTGCCAGTGTGATATGGAGAGTATCGGGATGTCTGTCTGGACTAAGCGGATATAATATTTCCATCCATATATCTTGATAAGGATAGTTTTCTGTATGTCGTAGTCCTACTTCTAAGTCGTATTGTTTTCCTGCCAATTGAGCAGGTAACTGGTATTTCAGGGTATCTGTCTTTTTCCAGCCCTCAATACTCAGGTTTTGATAAGTATGGTAAATGGTTTGGTTATCGCATGCCGCAAGGGAGAATAGTAAACAGATTATTCCCCCTGCGATGCGAATATATGATGAAGTTTTTCGTGTGGTCATACTATCTCATTGTTATTCTTTCGTCCCTGTCGGCGTGGGCGATTGTTGGCTTGCTTGTTTCCTTCCGGTTGCGGTTGCTGAGCACGAGCTTCTGGTTGGTTAGCTTGTTTATCGGAAGGATTTGGAGCTGCTCCTTGTTGTTTAGGCGGACGATTTCCTTTTTCTCTGCGTTTTTCTCCTTGACGTTCTTCTTTTCGTCTGTTATCTTTGCCTGAATTGGACGGAACATTATTAGCTGTTGTAGCATTAACTGCTATTTTAGCTGTATTTTCTCCTTTTTCCTGACCGGCAGCATTGTTGGGTAAAGCCTTCTGAGAATTATTTTCCTGAACCGGTTGTTGACGGTTTTCTCCGTTTTTCTTCTTTTTACGGTTCTTGCTGTTCCGGCTTTTATCGAAGCGGGTTACGCTTTCTTGTTCCAGCAAGTCTTTCGGACGTGCAGGTTCATGCATTCCGTTGTCATTAAGCTTTTCAGGTTTCTCACCTCTACGGTTCATATTGATAACCTCAAAAGCACGGCGTGCTGTAAGCGTTACTTCATTGGCAAGGAAACTCTTATCGGTAGAATAAATGATTTCTCCTTTTAAAATATCTGCTTTGAAGTAATAATATGTAGCATCCAGTGTTTCGAGTGTGATTTCTTTACTCGGAAGTCGTTTCTGGCATTCTACATAGGCATCTACTTCGTAGTTGAGGCAACATTTCAGTTTTGCGCACTGTCCTGCCAGTTTTTGAGGATTAAGTGATATATCCTGATAACGTGCTGCTCCTGTAGATACAGAGATAAAGTTTGTCATCCATGTAGCACAGCATAATTCACGTCCGCATGGGCCAATACCCCCGATGCGTCCGGCTTCCTGACGTGCGCCAATCTGTTTCATCTCGATACGCACACGAAAAGCTTCTGCCAAGACTTTGATTAGCTGGCGGAAGTCGACACGCTCATCAGCAATGTAGTAGAAAATAGCTTTATTTCCGTCACCTTGATACTCTACGTCACCGATTTTCATTTGAAGCCCTAAGTCCGCAGCAATCTGGCGTGAACGAATCATTGTTGCATGTTCACGACTTTTAGCTTCTTCATATTTTTCCATGTCGACAGGCTTAGCCTTACGGTATACTCGGCGTATCTCAGCATCAGGCTTGATGTTTGCTTTACGCATTTGTAAAGGTACGAGTCGGCCAGTCAGTGTAACTGTGCCGATATCGTGTCCGGGGCTGGCTTCTACTGCTACGATATCTCCCTTTTCCAGTTTCAGATGGTTACTGTTCTTGAAATATCCTTTGCGGGTATTTTTGAATTGAACCTCTACCATATCCTGCTCTTCACTGTTGCCAGGGATATCTGCCATCCAGTCGTAAGTGTTCAGCTTGTTATCTTGTCGTCCGCAGCCCTTGCAGCATAAAGAACCGCTTCCGTTTTTCAATATAAATTTGCTCATAGTTTCAATTCTTTAATAGTACAATCATTTTCAGGCGAAATCGAAAAAAACAAATTTGGGATTTACGTTTTGTTCGATGTGTCGTCCGGCTTCCTCCAATTCTTCCATGATACCTATCACATTTCTTTCGTTTACAAAAGGAGCGAATCGTGAGGCAAATTGTGCTTCTTCACGTCCTAAATAGTTCATTTCCGAGTGGTGGAAGTTATATATAAAGTTTTCTCGTATCATACGTTGGCAATAGGCTAGCAGATTTTTCTGCCTTTCTCTGCCTAAAGCTGCAACTTGTTCACTCCAGGCTTTCATGTCCTTGAGCCGACGTGCATAAGCTAATCTCATCAGTGAAGTGAATAATTCAAAGAAAAGTCGGTTCTCTTCTCCTAAGTGTATGTTTTCTATAGCCCGCAGTACACTCCCGGCAGATAAATGTGCAATGTCGGAAGCATCTTCTGGCTGAAGCATATAACGTGTACGTAATAGTCCGGCAATATCTTCTTCGTTAAGTGGAGGCAGGTTAAAGCGCTGCATACGGCTCGTAAGTGTTGGCAAAATGCTTTCGGGAGCCTCGCTAACCAATAAAAAGATTGTGTAGGCTGGTGGTTCTTCCAACAATTTGAGCAATTTGTTTCCACACTCTGCATTCATCTTTTCCGGAAGCCATATAATCATGATTTTGTAACTGCCCTCTCCGGCTTTCAGTGAAAGCTTGCGTTGTATTTCATCGCTTTCGCGGACAAAGATCTGCGCTTGCTGATTTTCGGCTCCCATACGTGCCAGCCAGTTTGCCAGTGAAAAATATGGAGAGTCAATCAACTGTTGTCGCCAGACATCTATAAAATCGTCAGAAACGGTGTCGCGTCCTGCTTTTTTCTTTATTACCGGAAAAGCAAAATGTACGTCAGGATGAACCAGTTTGTTCATTTTTATGCATGAAGGACATTTTCCGCAGGCATCTTCTTCACCCGGATTTTCACAACACAGATAGCGAGTTAACGCTAATGCCAGAGGTAATTTCCCTGTACCTTCTGCTCCGCAAAACAATATGGCATGGGGCACTCGTCCTTCGTGTACGAGTGTCAACAAATGGCGTTTTGCCTCGGTTTGCCCTATGACGTCTTTGAAAAACACAGTTAATAAATTTCTTTAGCTACACGGCGTACGCTTTCTGTTGCCCCTACGGTGTAAAAATGAATACTAGGTACACCATGAGCTATCAACTCACGACATTGATTGATGCACCATTCTACTCCCAGCTGGCGAGCTTCTTCATCTGTTTGACATTTTAAAGCTTCCAATGCCAGTTCCTGAGGTAAATCAACTTTAAATGTTTTGGGAACAACGGACAGCTGTGACAACTTACTGAACGGTTTAATACCCGGAATAATAGGAATATCAATACCTTCCTGACGGACACGGTCTACAAATTCGAAAAATTTCCGGTTGTCATAGAATAATTGAGTTACAGCGTACTCGGCTCCAGCTTCTACTTTCTTTTTCAGCCAGTAGATATCTTGTTCCATATTAGGAGCTTCCTCATGTTTCTCTGGATAACAGGCTACTCCATAGCTGAATGGATGTACAGGAGCCTTGATTGGTGATCCGTCGACGAATACACCTTGATTAAAATCATTGATTTGATGTTCCAGTTCTATAGCATGCGCATACCCTCCTGGCTCAGGAGTGAATACTTGTTCATGTTTGGCTTTATCACCACGCAGAATCAATAAATCAGTGATTCCCAAAAACTGTAAATCTAATAATACATACTCTGTATCTTCACGTGTAAATCCGCTACATAATATGTGTGGAACTACCGTAATATTGTATTTGTTCTGTATGGCAGCTGCTACCGCTACTGTACCGGGACGACGGCGGATTCGTTTGCGCTCATAAAGACCATTACCCAGTTCGCGATATACATATTCGCTTCGATGGGTAGTGATGTTTATGTATTTAGGATCGAATTCGCGCAACGAATCGATTGTTTCATATAATTTCTCTATCCCAGTGCCTTTCAGCGGAGGAAGAATCTCGAATGAAAAGGCTGTCTTTTCAGGTGATTTTATTAAGTCGATTACTCTCATTTTGCTTTTTTTGCGCCTTGTCAGGCGTGTTACATATTTGGCAAAAATAAGAAAAATATTGTACTTAATGGGAGAATGTTTCTTAATTTTTTTAATTTACTGACCGATAATCAGAGTACAGGAGTAAACAAATGAGCGAACCATCCGACAAATCGTTTCCATGGAGTTCGCTTTTTGTAAACCTCTTTAGTCATGATCGTACTGTTCTGTTTGTCGGCACTGAATATATCAGTCAGTTGTGCTGTAACAGGCAAATCGAAAACGAATGCATTTATCTCGTAATCATATCGTAAACTCCGGCTGTTCAGGTTTGTACTACCTACGGTACAGAATCGTTCGTCTACCATCATGACTTTAGAATGATGGAATCCTCCGTTGTAAACATAAATATGCGCTCCCTTCTTTCTTAGTTGGTTAGCAAGATAAAATCCTGCATCGGGTGTGAAGCTGATATCCGACTTTCCGGGAATCATGATTTCTACTCTGACTCCACGGTCGACAGCTTTTTCAATGGCGCGGCGAATGCTGGATGTCGGGGTGAAATAAGGATTGATAATCTGTATTTTCCGTTCGGCCGATTGATGGCTGCAATATATGCATGTCTCATTGCTTCAGGAGATATTTTGGGAGCCCGCTGTACGATTGCTACCTGATGTCCCGCATGTACAGGAGCTGCATTCAACGAATCTTCCCCGAATGGAAAATATTCGTCTCCTCCGATTTGCTGTTTGGTTTCCTTATTCCACATTGTGAGGAAAACTTCCTGCAATTTTTCAACGGCAGGTCCTTTGATACGGATATGCATATCTCTCCATGCGCCGATTTTGGGAAGTCCGTTTATATAATAATCGGCAATGTTCATACCTCCTGTATATCCTACTTTACCGTCTATGACTATAATTTTTTGGTGGTCACGACTGGCTGCATGATTAACATACGGGAAAGTAATAGGGTCGAATGTAATAATCTCTATCCCTCTTTTACTTAAATCTTTAAGTAGTCTTTTACGAAGCGGACGGTTGTTTGACATATTTCCGAAGGCATCGAACATAGCTCGTACCTTCACTCCGTCTTTTACTTTCTCCGCAAGCAAGTCAAACAATGCATTTCCGATAGAGTCATTTCTGAAATTGAAGTATTCCAGATGTATATGATGCTTTGCCTTTTTGATTTCTTCAAAAAAGGTCGTTAAATTTTTCTCTGCCACTGGGCAGCAGCTTCAGGTCATTGTTATTTATGATTGCTACATTCTGACTATGCAGATATCTGGCAAATAGCGAATCAGCTGGCAGATAAGTAGAATCTTTTTCCGCAATGATGGATGATTGCGCATGGCAAGGTAAGCCGAATTTCACAATCAGTAAAATAAAACAAAGAAATTTTTTTGTGAAATTTGTAGTCATTCATTGCATTTGGTAGTTTTTGTGAGGTGCAAAAATATGGATTTTAATCAAGAAACCGTAATTGACTTTATTTGCTTTTCTCCAAATTGTTACTATTTGACTGTAAAATCAGATGAAATGACTTTTCTGCACTTCTTTTCTTCTGCTTAATTTTATTGATATCTTGTATCTTATGCCATTTTTGAATTTTTATCTTTCAGATATTTACTATAACTTCTGCCTACAGGAATTTTGATTCCATTATATAAAAGAATCTCTTTAGAAGTATAACTGGCAATCCGATAGATTGGAACAACGAAGGACTTGTGTACTCGTATAAATTTTTCTTCGGGCAAAGTTTCCTCGTAAGCGTTTTCAAACTCATTTG
>ENA-OQBJ01000743-OQBJ01000743.1-human-gut-metagenome-genome-assembly--contig:-NODE-743-length-15733-cov-4.820838_pt1 | contig 15733 bp, 16 predicted proteins | sample MGYA00242743_ERZ504545 | MGnify/ENA primary metagenome ERZ504545 (study PRJEB26092, sample SAMD00036252) | human gut metagenome | host: Homo sapiens | study: EMG produced TPA metagenomics assembly of...
AAAAAGAAAAAAAGACCTGCAAAGGTCTGTAAAAAGAAGGAGGGCCGGACCTTGCGGCCCGGCATAAGTATGAAAAAGAAAAAAGTTAAAAATCTATGTGAAAAAGCATTTGCAACCTGTTTGTAAAGCATTTGCTTTATTTGCTTATTAATATACAGGGAATTTGTGAGCAAAATGTGATGGACTGTTGAAAAAAATGTGATTAAATTCTAAAAAACTTATAAATTGGAAGTAAGATTACTGTTCACACACCACTATCCCGCGAGGTGTTTTGGCATGAATATGCCAAAATCCCGAGACATACAAGCCAAAAATTCCATTGCCGCAGGCAATCTGGAATGAATTTTGGCTACGTTACTGTGAACGGAGTGAACAGTAACCATTTTCCCATTTACAAAGTCACATACAAAAATGACAGAATTTTGAAATATCTGACACACTTGCAATAAACAAAAATTGATCATTATCTCAAAATGAAACGCACTCCACAGGAATGTCCTAATGGAGTGCGTCTCACTTTGTTTATAAATCAATACTTTAGAGAATATCAAAATTATAACTTTTATACTGCATTTACACTGCTTATTCAGCGTCTGCTGCCTCTGTCTCTTCCGGTTCTTCTGTTGTTTCCGCTTCTTTAGTGTCATCGGAGGCTGCATCAGAATCTTCTGTCTCTGCTGCATCTGCATCCTCAGCTTTCTCTTCGCTGTCCACAACACCACCTTCAACTACCAGGTCATCCGGATTGATGTTGTCACCGTATACAGGTTTCAGAGTTTCTTCGAAATCTTTATGGAAGAACTGTTCATCTGCCAGAGATTTAATCTCATCGTTGATTGCGTTCAGAAGGTCTGTATTACCCTTCTGTACTGCTGGTGCAATCGTATCAATATCACCAAGAGATTCGATTCCTACAGAGAATCCTTCATTCTGCTGAGCCCATGCAAGTACTTCTGTATTGTCTGTGGAGAATGCATCTCCTCTTCCATCAAGAAGCGCATCGTATGCTTCCTGGTATTCATCAAATTTTACAAGTTCAATATCCGGATAGTTATCTGTGAAATATGTCTCTGCTGTTGTTCCTTTTACAACGATCAGCTTCTTGCCTTCCAGATCTTTTACATCTTTGATCAGCGCATCATCAGGAGAAACAACTCCAAGAGCTACCTTCATATATGGAAATGCGAAGTCTACTTTCTCCGCTCTGTCATCGGTTACTGTAAAGTTTGCAAGGATCACATCTACTTTTGCAGACTGCAGATATTCTACACGACTTGCTGCCTCTACATAAGTAAATTCTGCATCGTCTTCACTTCCCAGAAGGTCTTTTGCAAGTCTTTTTCCAAAGTAAATATCGTATCCCTGAACATCACCGTTTTCATCTACATATCCAAATGGATTCTTGTCACTGAATACACCGATTTTGATCTTTCCGTCTTCTTTGATCTCATCCAGAGTACGGGCCTGTGCAGTGTTTCCTCCGTCATCTGCCGCACTTACAAGAATACTTCCGCCAAGAAGTGTTGTTGCTGCTACACCTGTTGCTAATAAGACTGCTAATATTTTTTTCTTCATGTTCTTTTCCTCCATGTTTTTAAAAATATGATTTTATTATAATTTTTATAACCAGCTCTTATGATATCCTGCTATTTCGTGGATATTATCATCCATTTCAGGATTTATAAAATATTCTGTTTTCCTCTATTCTATTTTTTCACTGTTTCATAATGGAAACTGTTCAGGAACTGTTTTGCCCTGTCAGTCTCCGGATTATCAAAGAACTGTTCCGGAGTGTTCTCTTCTACAATGTTTCCCTTATCCATAAAGATCACTCTGTCTGCTACGGAACGGGCAAATTCCATCTCATGAGTGACGATTAGCATGGTCATTCCTGTCTTTGCAAGTTCCAGTACTACCTGAAGTACTTCTCTTACCATCTCAGGATCAAGTGCTGCTGTAATTTCATCCAGAAGCATGATCTCCGGATGCATCAGCATGGCACGTACAATGGCAACTCGCTGTTTCTGACCACCGGAAAGCTGCCTTGGATAATTATCTTTCTTATCCAGAAGACCAACTCTGTCAAGAAGCTGCTCCGCTTCCTTTTTCACTTCTTCTTTATTTCTTTTCTGTACTTTCATTGGTGCCAGAAGAAGATTATTTAAAATTGTCATATTCGGGAAAAGATCATAGCTCTGGAAAACCATTCCTATCTTCTCTCTGACTTTGCTTATATTCTTTTTTCTTTCTCATAGCTTACACCGTTAAGCTTCAGTACACCGGTGTCAATCTCTTCCAGGCGGTTGATACATCGCAGGAAGGTACTTTTTCCACATCCGGAAGGTCCTACGATCACCACCACTTCTCCCTTTTGCAGAGAGAAGGAAACATCATCCAGAATAGGAACATTGTTTACATATGATTTCTTTAAATGTTCTACTTCTAAAATCGGCTGTCCCATTCATTTATCCTCATTTCTCTATTAATCAGCAAACTTCTTTTCCAGTACTCTGGAGAGTCTGGAAAATGGAAAACATATGATAAAATACATAAAGAATACTGCACCGTATACCCAGAGGGCCGCTGTCGGATTTGTATAACGTGATGCATCTATGATCTGTTTTCCAACTTTTAACACCTCTACTACTCCGATAAGAGCTACCAGTGATGTGGTCTTGATCATTCGGGTAAGAAGATTCACTGCGGATGGAAGAAGTCTTCTTATAGTCTGCGGAAGGATAATATAAAGATAGACCTGCCATTTGTTTAATCCAAGACCGTATCCGCTGTCATACTGGTGTTTAGGAATGGAGATCAGCGCACTTCGCACCAGATCACCCATTTCAGCAGTTCCCCAGAATGTAAATACAATGATTGCCGCTGTCTCACCGGAAAGATTCATCCCAGATGCTTGGCCGCTCCGAAATATACCAAGAACAAAAGCACCAGCTGCGGCATGATTCTTACTATTTCAAGGTAAATGCGGCAGATAAACTTAATGATTTTATTTGGGATATTCATTACCATCCCAAGAAGAAATCCAAGGATTATGGAAAATACCATGGAAATCAGTGCAATTCTTATTGTTACCCACAAGCCCTGCCAGAGTCTTAATGAGTTGATTCCCTTAAAAAGAACCTCAATCCCCATATTCTGCATAGCGGACTCTCCTTTCTACAAATGAACAGATAAGTGAGATTGGTAAAAGTATGATCAGATATGCGATTACCAACATAAACAGGGCTTCATCTGTTTTGTAATAAATTCCGATCAGGTCTTTTGTCACAAACATCAGGTCTGCAAGTGCTACTGCACTGAATACGGAGGTTTCCTTAATAAGAAAGATCGCATTTGCACAGAATGCCGGAATAGAATTGGATACCGCCTGGGGCAGGATAATGTTTGTAAATACCTGACTCTTACTCATTCCAAGGCTTAATGCGGATTCCACCTGAATGGGCGGAACATTGTCCAGGCCGCTTCGGAAAGCTTCTGCCATATAACTGCCTCCGAGAAAGGTCAGTCCTGTGATCGCACACTGTTCTGAACTGAGGACAATCCCTATTTTCGGAAGACCGAAATACAGGAAAAACAACTGGATCAACAATGGTGTATTTCTGGACAGTTCAATGTAACATTCCACGATCTGACGAAGTACAGGAATCCTGAAATACTTAATCATGCTGCAGACAAGCCCAACCACAATGGCAAGCAGCACACCAATCACCGCCATGTGAAGTGTAAGCTTTGCTGCCTCAATATAAAGAGGTGTCTGCTCGCGGATAAACTCAAAATCCATGGTTACTTTATTCTCCTTCTATTATTATGATTTAGAGCATATTTGAAGAACGCTCTGGTGTGCCTGTGCCGCTTATTACTTTTCAATCCACTGCTATTTCGGTTAAAGCAGGTAGTTTACTTGATTTAGTTAAAGCGTTACATCTGCACATCTGTGAACTATCATAACATTTCAGGCTTCATCCTGCAAGCTTTTCATAAATTGCATCTGCAAGTCTGCTATGTCCCAGTTCATCCAGATGCTCCTGATCGGCTTCTCCCGGTCGGGCAAATTCTGAAGCCGGAAGATAAGAAATATTTCTTCTTCTGGCGATTTTCTCATACACCCGGGGCAGATTCCATGATACTTCGATAGAATTCTTATCGAATTCCGGATCAAAATCCTCTTCCCAGATTCTCTCCCCAAGGTAGATTGGAGATACCAACAATATTTTAGCATCCGGATTTACAGTGTTAATCTGATCAAGGAGCTGTTCAATCCCCTGTCCGATCACTTCCGGGGTTGCGCTGTATACGCTTTTACAATCGTTCGTGCCAAGCATGAGAACGATAGTGTCTACTGGTCTGTGGCTCTCAAGGATTGCCGGAAGCATTTCCGTTCCTCTTCTTTCTGTTCGGAATGGATCGTCAAATACGGTGGTTCTTCCGCAGAGTCCTTCTTCAATTACTCTGTAGCCTTTTGTTCTTACTTTGTCATCCAGATGCTGGTCCAGCGGGTACCCCATCCGTATCTCTGATTAGTAGTTCCCGGGATTAAACCGTATGTATTGGAATCACCGAAACATAAGATTTGTTTCATGTCTTGTCACCTTCTTATCTGATATTTTTAATGGGATTTTTGTTTTCCCTGTTTTCATATTTATTTGATAGGAATACTATACAATCTTTATTTTTGTTTGTCAAGCCCTTTTTTATTTTCTTTTGAAAAAATATATTTGTGTATGGTTAATTAAATATTAAGTATTAAAGGGGGACGCCTGGAAAGAGTGCTTGTTTTCTGAGCGTCCCTTTATTAACACAAAAAGAGCAGCTACTACACCTGATATAAGATGTAATATCTGCTCTCCTTCGTGCGATATTCTGTTATGAATTATAACACTGTTATTTTCATTTATTCAATACCTGTTCTACCGCATTTTTCCGGTTGTATCTACGGAACAAAACGGATGTATGTCATTTCACCTGGAATTTCTTTCCAGGTCAATTCTGTTTTTTCCTCACACTTCTCAGAAAATAGCAAATCGACCACGCAATACTCATTCCCGCCGCAATTCCAAACGCAAAAAGAAAAGTGTCCCGTCCATATTCCAATGCCCGAACAGTATTTCCTTCCACAATGCTGTTCATACAATAATAAAGAGTACTTCCGGGAATCAGAGGGATTACGGAAGTAACAAAAAAAGATGTAGATGTTTCTTTACAGATTCTTGCAAGAATTTCTGCATACACATCTGTAACAAAGCCAGCCATCAGCGTCGGAAGAAAAACATTTCCCCAGAATTCTTTTCCCAGAAGGAATACCAGCCAGCTAAGGAAACCGCCAACTGCTGCCAAAGGCAAATATTTCTTTTTTATATGAAAAAGAATTCCAAATCCCACAGAGCCAATGGCTCCGGTAATTAATTGTATCATGATTGCTGCAGTCAAAGTCTAAACCTCCCAAATAAAATAATTGCTCCCATAAATCCAAGTGCCAGTGCCGCAGCAAGTAGTAAAGCAGCGATCAGACGGATGATTCCGGAGAGTGTATCGCCAATAAGTACATCCCGGATTGCATTTGTCGACATCAATCCCGGAATCAAAAGCATAATATCACCGATCATAATCTTATCCATGCGAAGGAATGGGTACAGCAAGGTTAATCCACAGATTGCACAGCCTGTAAGAAAAGACGCCACAAACTGAAAAGTCACTTCATTCATGCATACCGGACGAAGATATTGCTGTAATCCCCAGATCAGAACAGCCCCAAGCCCTGCTGCAACAGCATCCGGAATACTTCCACCATAAAAAAAAGCAAAACTGCATGCAGCCAGAAGGCTTCCAAGAAGTTTCCATAGCGGTTTTGTTTTATTTATATTAATTTTATCAAATTCCTTCCGAAGCTCTGCTGCCGGAACAGGATGATTACAGAAACGACGGCTCAGGTCATTCAACTGCTCCAGTTTGGTAAAATCATTTCCTCCGCACTCCCTGATCCGTCGGGTCTGTGTCCGCGCTCCTTCTCCCGGAAATTCCATGGTAATAACGATACTGGATGTGATCACAAAAACATTCATCTGCGCAGCACCACAGGCATAACCCATTCGGTTCAGCGTATCCTCCACCCGAAAAATCTCTGCACCGCTGTTTAACAATGCGTCACCCATATCAAGAAAAATGTGTAAAAAATCTTTGGACGTCTGCATAGGAATACTCCTTTAATTTTATAGAAAAGAGTCCGGCATAATATACGCCAGCATCTCATTTCTGCACTTTTGTATTCTGATGATAGCTTATAGCAATTCCATAAATTACTGCAAACAATCCAGTCCATCATAGCGTGAAGTTCTGCGTCAGATATCTTTGCCATGCGTCAGCACGCCTGCAGGTATCTTCCTTGTCCTTCGCACTCTGCTGAACTGTCTTGATTGCATTATTTTATGGAATTGCTATAAGTATAAAGCTTAACTGCCGCTAATACAACTTCTATTTTTCTAGTGCTTTCATAAAATATTAGTCCTGAATTTTATATTTTTTATATTTCGCAGGTGTGGTCCCTGTGTATTTTCTGAAAATTTTTATAAAATAGCTCTGTGTGGAAAAGCAGAGATATTCACTGATCTGTGCTGCTGTATAATCTGAATAGGTCAGCATATTACAGGCAGCTTCTATCCGTTCTTTCTGAATATAGTCGACAAAAAGCATTCCTGTTTCTTTTTTAAACGATCTGGAAAGATAACTGGCACTAATCCCTGCTGCCTCTGCAGTTTCTTTCAGTGTGATAGAAGCATGCAGATGAAGATGAATATATTTTACTGCCGCTTCAATTTCTCTGCTGTAATGTCTCATTCCGGACTTTTGCACTTCCTGGGCAAATCTCAGGGCTGCTTTTTGTAATAACTTTTCTATAGAAGATTTACTGGTGCACTCTTCTACTGTCTGAATATAACCGTCGCTTAATGCATAAGCAGTTTCTTCAGGTACGCCACCTTCAATCGCAGCTCTGGTAAACAGCGTAATTCCTGCGATAAACATATTTTTACTGTTTCGCAGTTCATTTCTGGACAAGATTCCAGGAGTTCCATCCGGTGTGATCTGAAAAACGGACTGTATTCTGTCTGTCTGACCATTCCTGATAGCATCATACTGCCGACGCTCACTTGCATAAGATTCATGTTTCTGTAAATTCTCACGTCTCTCAAATAGAGTATTCCTGCTTCGGTTCTCTGCGATCTGTTGTTCTTTTTCGTTATATTTCTTATTTTTCTCCTGCATCTTTATTCCTCTCACATATACAGCAATATTTTGTTATTTATAGCAATATTTTACTATATTTTATCATTTACAGGTGATATAGTCCAGATAAAGGCAACACAAACAATCTGTTCAACATATATTCAACTTATGGAGGAATTTATTATGAATCGTGATTTAAAAAAAATCATCAGCAGATGACTCTGGAAGAAAAAGCAGGTATGTGCTCAGGTCTTGATTTCTGGCATCTGAAGAGCGTGGAAAGACTTGGAATCCCGGAGGTAATGGTAAGCGATGGTCCTCACGGGCTTCGTAAGCAGGATGACAAGGGCGATCATCTTGGAATGAACGACAGTATCAAAGCTGTCTGCTTCCCTCCTGCTGCTTTAAGTGCCTGCTCTTTTGACCGCAACTTAATGGAATCCATGGGCGAGACTATTGGCAGAGAAGCTCAGGCAAATGACGTATCTGTTGTTTTAGGACCTGCTGTCAATATTAAACGTTCTCCGCTCTGCGGAAGAAACTTCGAATACTATTCAGAAGATCCATACCTTGCAGGTGAAATTGCTGCTGCATTTATCAATGGTGTGCAGTCCCAGCATGTAGGAACTTCCATCAAACATTTTGCAGCTAACAATCAGGAATATCACGCATGAGCAATTCTTCTGAAGCAGATGAAAGAACACTCCGCGAAATTTATTTTCCTGCATTTGAAACTGCAGTAAAAAAGGCTCAGCCATATACCTTTATGTGCTCCTACAATCAGATTAACGGTACTTTTGCTTCCGAGAACAAATGGCTTCTTACCGATGTTCTCCGCAATGACTGGGGATTTGAAGGATATGTTATGTCTGACTGGGGTGCTGTCAATGACCGTGTGAAAGGTCTGGAATCCGGCCTGGAACTGGAGATGCCAGGTTCCAACGGAACAAACGATGCTCTGATCATTGAAGCTGTAAAGAACGGAGCCCTGAAAGAAGAAGTTCTGGATCAGGCTGTAGAACGTATCCTGAATATTATTTACAAATATGCCGACCACCGCACACCACAGGAATTTACTATGGAAAAAGACCATGAAGAGGCACGCCGTATTGCAGAAGAATCTATGGTTCTTCTGCAAAACACAGACCAGATTCTGCCTCTGAAAGCCTCTGAAAAAGTAGCTTTTATAGGTGGTTTTGCCAAAAAACCTCGTTTCCAGGCGGCGGAAGTTCTCATATTAACTGTTTTAAAATTACCAATGCACTGGAATCTGTTCCTGCTGATGCACAGGTTACTTACGCAGAAGGATTTCCTGCTGATAAAGATTTATATGATGAAAAGCTGGCTGCTGAAGCAGTTCAGGCCGCAAAAACTGCTGATAAGGTTGTGATCTTCGCCGGACTTCCGGACAGTTTTGAGTCTGAAGGATATGACCGTTCTCATATGAGACTGCCTGAATGCCAGAACCGTCTTATTGCTGAGATCCTTGAAGTTCAGCCAAATACTGTGATCGTTCTTCACAATGGTTCTCCTGTGGAAATGCCATGGATCAATAATGTGAAAGGTATTCTGGAAGCTTACCTTGGCGGACAGGCAGGCGGAGCTGCTGTTGCAAATATCCTCTATGGTATTGTAAATCCAAGCGGTAAACTGGCCGAGACAATCCCGGTAAAACTGGCTGACAATCCATCCTACCTGAACTTCGGTGGCGGCGATAAAGTGGAATACCGTGAAGGTGTATTTGTAGGATATCGTTATTACGATACCAAAGCAAATGGAAGTTGCCTACCCATTTGGATACGGACTTTCCTATACTACTTTTACATACAGCAATCTGCAGATCTCCAACACAAATCCAACAGAAAAAGATACCATCACTGTTTCTGTAGATGTGACAAATACAGGCAGCATTGCAGGAAAAGAAATTGTCCAGCTCTATGTGAAAGACATGACAGCATCCACGACCCGTCCTGAAAAAGAACTGAAAGGCTTTGAAAAAGTCCAGCTTGCTCCTGGCGAAACCAAAACAGTTACTATGGAACTGGATAAGCGCAGCTTTGCATGGTACAATACCGAATTACACGACTGGTATGCTGCAAACGGCAAATATGAGATTCTGATCGGTGCATCCTCCAGAGATATCCGTCTCTCTGAAACCATTGAACTCTCCAACAGCCAGGTAATTCCCATGCATATTCATATGAACACAACACTGGGTGAACTTTTCAATAATCCAGACACAAAAGAAGCAGCAAAAGAACTGACTTCCAGATATCTCGCTGCAATGAACGGCGGTTCAGACACAGCTTCCGAATCTGCTGCTGAAGCTATCACTGAAGAAATGGTAGCAGCAATGACAGATTCCATGCCACTTCGTTCTCTGTGCAGCTTTGGCGGATTCTCACGGACTGAGATCCAGGAGATGATTGACAAACTGCAGGCAATCTATAGCAATCCTCTGAAATAATGCATTTAAGAGGATTGCTATAAAACAAAAAACTACTGTATATAAGCTGAATTTTTTTCCGGCTTTATACAGTAGTTTTTATTTATTTCTCTCTAAACCATTCCTTCATCACATCAAAAATTTTTATAAGCTCTTCGTCACTGATCACATATGGAACCATAGAGTACATGTAGTTCAAAAATGGCCTGCTGAACACACCCCGTTCATAAGCAAACTGCTGGAAGCCTTCCAGATCTCTGGAATCATGAACCTCCACGCACACACAGCCACCCATGATCCGGACTTCTTTGATCCGTGGATCTGTGAATGCTTCCATCTCACCACGTGAAACCTGTTCAATATGACGGATTTTACTCATATAATCTTCACGCTTAAAAATCTCAATCCCCTTCAAAGCCACAGCACATGCCAGCGGGTTTCCCATAAAAGTAGGACCATGCATCAGGGCAAGTCTGTCATCATCACTGTAAAAGGCATCAAATACCTTGTGATTTGCCACAGTGACAGCATGACCAATATATCCTCCTGTAAGGGCCTTTCCAAGAACCAGGATATCCGGCAGAACAAGATCTGCCACAAAGCGATTACCTGTGCGGCCAAACCCGGTTGCAACCTCGTCAAAAATCAAAAGAACATCATACTGATCACACAATTCTCTTGCTCTCTTCAGGAATGAAATATCATACATCCGCATTCCTCCTGCTCCCTGTAAAAGAGGCTCCACAATAAAGCAGTTCAGACGGTCATGATACTGTTCAAATGCCTCCTCCAGGGCCGGGATCTCAGTGGGAATATGGACAACACCCTCTTTTTTGTCAAAAGCGAAATGATAATCCTCGTCATCACCAACTTCCATTGCCTTAAAGGTATCCCCGTGATATGCATGTTCAAGAGCCAGCACTAACGGGCGCTTTCTTCCCTGATTGGTGTTGTATTGAAGGGCCATTTTAAGTGAGACCTCCACTGCAACACTTCCTGAATCTGAAAAAAAACAATAATCCAGATCTCCTGGCAGAAATTCCTGCAGCTTCGCAGAAAGCTTTTCCACCGGCTCATGTGTCAGTCCCCCAAGCATTACATGACAAAAACGGTCTGCCTGTTCCTTGATCGCTTCTGTCAGTTCCGGATGCTTATATCCATGAATCATACACCACCAGGAAGATATAGAGTCTATCAGCTTCTGATCTTTTGTATAAAGATGTACACCCTCTGCATCCAGAATCTTATAGGGATCTTTCATTGTTTTCATTTGTTCATAGGGATACCATATCATTTGATCTTCACCTCATCATAAAATTCTGCCAGTACATCTGCATCTATATCAAGATCCTTCGCATTATCCTGTACTTTTGCAATAACCGGAAGGCCTGTCATATATTGGCACATAGCAATATTATCCTCTTCCATAATATTTCCGGGATGGTAATGGTTAAAAATAATACCTTTGATTGGAAGGGAATGGGCTTTCATATACTCAGCAGTCAATACAACACTGTTTATTGTACCAAGCCCTGCATCTGCCACCAGAATACTGGAAAGCTCAAACTCTCTTATCACATCTTCAAGCTGGATTTTGCGTTCATCAAAACAGAGCGGACAGAGGATACCGCCACTTCCTTCCATGGTAATATATTCATAATCATTTGCTGCCTTCAAAAATCCTCTTCGCACAACATCAAGATCCACCGGATTACCCTCAACTCTTGAAGCAAGATGAGGAGACCAGGCATTTTCATATACATAGGGACACATATCATCCAGAGACTGGGAAATACCAGACATCTCTTTAACAAAAAGTGCATCGCCCGGGATTAGACTTCCGTCTGCACGCCGGTCATTTCCACTCATTGCAGCTTTGTAATAAGCCGGATTTTTTCCTGCCTGTGCCAGTTTTTTTACGATCAGTCCTGAGAGATAGGTTTTGCCCATGTCTGTTCCTGTTCCTGTAATAAATACCGCTTTACTCATGATTCTTCCACTTCCTTCCAATATTCTGGTGTTACATTTCTGCCCATATCAGAGAGCATTTTTCGGTCGCTGCGGATGGTTGCGCAGGCAACAGTAGTCAGCATATTCCCTGTTATTGTAGCGGAGGCACCGGATTTAAAAGCGGTTTCCCCGTCATTAGTAAGAAGTGCCCGTCCGGCAGCAAGCCGAATATTAGCCTCAGGATTAATATAACGAAAGAAGGCAATTGTCCGGAGGATATCCTGCTCTGAAAGCTGATCAAGATGTTCCAAAGGTGTTCCCGGAATGGGCATCAATGCATTGATCGGAATGGAGTCAATACCCAGCTCTGCAAGGCTGACTGCCATATCCAGACGATCCTCCCAGGTCTCTCCCATTCCTATGATGCCACCGGAACATGCACACATTCCTTCTGCCTTTACCTTTTTCAGAGTTTCAATCTTCATATCGTATGTATGTGTCGTACATATATTAGGAAAATTTCTCCGCGAAGTCTCAATATTATGATGGTAACTGGTTACTCCTGCTTCATGAAGACGATGCAGCTGTTCGGAAGAAAGAAATCCCATGGAAGCACAGAGATCGATATTGCATTCCTTATACATGGTTTCATAGGCATGAATCGCCTGATCAAATTCTTTTCCGGTCAGAGCCTTTCCTGCAGTGACAATGGAAAAACGATCAACGCCCTCCTCTTCATTCATTTTACATGCTTCCAGAATCTTTTCCTCGGGAAGAAAATCATAGATTTCACAGGAAGTATGGTGGTGTACTGACTGAGCACAATATTTGCAGTCCTCCGGACACCTGCCGCTGCGGCCATTGATAATGGAACAGAGATCTACCTTATCACCGATATATGCTTCGCGGATACGGTCTGCTCCTTCACATAACTCATCTAAATCACAGGTGAGAAAAAAAGAAAGATCATCTTTCCTTGTGATTCTGCGTCCATCAATAATTTCCTGTGCTAAAATAAGTGGATTCATTTTACAAGCTCCTCCCTTTCCAGTCTGACATTTGATTTTGAATCAAAAAGATATTGAAGCACTACCGGTCTGACACGTTTTGCAATAACAGCTCCCAGAACACTTAATGCAATGTCACCGGGTACAGCAAGAAGAAAACAATAAAGGATAAGCGGCCAGATTCCAATCGGTGTATCGATCACATAATTACAGATCACATAGTAATAAACCATTCCACAGGCATAGACGATCATCAGACCTGCCAAATTCGCAAGTAAATAGTGAAAAACTGTCTTCTGCTTAAGACGCTCTGCAATAAGTCCGGTCACGTATGTTCCCAGGCAGAACCCTATAATATAACCGAAGCTTGGCTTGAAAATATACCAGATCCCACCGCCCTCCGAAAAGATCGGAAGTCCTGCCAGTCCCAACAGCATATAGGCAACCACAGAAATCATACCCCTTCTGGATCCCAGAAACAATCCGGCAAGCATAGTGAACAGGTACTGCAGTGTAAAGGGAACTACAGGTACAGGGATTTTAATAAACGCACCTGCTGCAATCAACGCCGTAAAAAGACCGCAATAGATCATGCTTTTTGTTTTAGTCATTTGTAAACCTCCATATATTTTATGGTTTACTATTTTAAAACACAGAAGGTTAATTGTCAACTTTTTTATTTTCTCAGTTTACAGTTCGCCTTGCTATTTGCGTCACAGCATATATAATATGGTCAAGCGGATAAAATCATCCGCTTCGGTACTTGCTTGATTCGGTAATCACGACCACCGGCTAAGCCGGTGGTTTGCTTTGACCTATAAGGGTCTATTACCGGCACTGGAGTCTAAAGACTCATTATTCCTGTATTTTTTGCATTTTTCCATACCGTATCTACATAATATCCACGACACCAGAAATGTCTGTTTCCATATTTGTACTTCAGATTTGCATGTCTTTCGAATATCATTAATGTACTTTCTCCTTTTAACCATACAAAAACGGCAGACCCCCAATAAAGTCAAGGGATTCTGCCATTTTATTTTTCATCAACTGTCGAAAACGGGTGTGTGTCATTTCATCGGGAATTTCTTTCTTGCCAGGTCAGTTCTGCTTTTTCCTTACAGTTCTCAGAAAATAACAGATCGACCACGCAATACTCATTCCTGCTGCAATTCCAAAAGCAAAAAGAAACGTATCCCGTCCATATACCAATGCTCGAACAGTATTTCCTTTCACAATGCTGTTCATACAATAATAAAGAGTACTTCCGGGAATCAGAGGAATTACGGAAGTAACAAAAAAAGATGTAGATGTTTCTTTACAGATTCTTGCAAGAATTTCTGCATACACATCTGTAACAAAGCCAGCCATCAGAGTCGGAAGAAAAACATTTCCCCAGAATTCTTTTCCCAGAAGGAACACCAACCAGCTAAGGAAGCCACCAACTGCTGCCAGAGGCAAATATTTCTTTTTTATATGAAAAAGAATTCCAAATCCTACAGAGCCAATGGCTCCGGTAATTAATTGTATCATGATTGCTGCAGTCAAAGTCCAAACCTCCCAAATAAAATAATTGCCCCCATAAATCCAAGTGCCAGTGCCGCAGCAAGTAGTAAAGCAGCAATCAGACGGATGATTCCAGAGAGTGTATCACCAATAAGTACATCCCTGATTGCATTTGTCGACATCAACCCCGGAATCAAAAGCATAATGTCACCGATCATAATCTTATCCATGCGAAGGAATGGGCACAGCAAGGTTAATCCACAGATTGCACAGCCTGTAAAAAAAGACGCCACAAACTGAAAAGTCACTTCATTCATGCATACCGGACGAAGATATTGCTGTAATCCCCAGATCAGAACAGCCCCAAATCCTGCTGCAACAGCATCCGGAATACTTCCACCATAAAAAAAAGCAAAACTGCATGCAGCCAGAAGGCTTCCAAGAAGTTTCCATAACGGTTTCGTCTTATTTATGTTAATTTTATCAAATTCTTTCCGAAGCTCTGCCGCAGGGACAGGATGATTACAGAAACGACGGCTCAGATCATTCAACTGCTCTAATTTTGTAAAATCATTTCCACCACTTTCCCTGATCCGTCGGGTCTGTGTCCGCGCTCCTTCTTCTGGAAATTCCATGGTAATAACGATACTGGATGTGATCACAAAAACATTCATCTGTGCAGCACCACAGGCATAACCCATTCGGTTCAGCGTATCCTCCACTCGAAAAATCTCTGCACCGCTGTTTAACAATGCGTCACCCATATCAAGAAAAATATGTAAAAAATCTTTAGATGTCTGCATAGGATTACTCCTTTAATTTTGCAGAAAAGAGTCCGGCATAATATACGCCAGTGTCTTACTTCTGCACTTTTGTATTCTGAAGATAGCTTTAGTATAAGGCTTAATTGCAGTTAATACAACTTCTATTTTATAGCGCTTTCATAAAATAGTTCCAATTCAGATTATTTTGAAAAAATAAGATGTGTTTTTCAGATCAAAAAATATGAGTAGTAGTCAAGAGGACTTTGATGGATTAATCCGTCAAGCCCTTTCTATTTATTATGAGAAATAATCAGTGTACGAGCTGTCAAGTATTTTCTTCCTTCTTATAAAGATTAAAATTCTTGATAGCTCTGTTTTTGGCAAATAAAAAAATATCATAGAATCTAGTTTAATAGACTCATATGATATTTCTTTGATTACTCCTGTGATTACCCGTGAAGACGAAGACGTGCAAAAGCCTTCATTTTCAAAGGTTTCGAGCAGGGGATGAGAGAATCGAACTCCCACCAAAGGTTTTGGAGACCCCTATCATACCATTTGACCAATCCCCTACAAAGTATATTTTTATATACTCTCAAAACTACATACATGTTGACATTCCCTGAAAATCATTACTTCCTGCGATTCTTGGTCAAGCCCTCACCCGATTAGTAACAGTCAGCTCCATGCATTGCTGCACTTCCACCTCTGCCCTATCTACCTCGTCGTCTTCAAGGGGGTTTACTTCTTTCGAATGGGATATCTCATCTTAAGGGGGGCTTCACGCTTAGATGCCTTCAGCGTTTATCCCTTCCGGGCTTGGC
>ENA-OQBJ01000744-OQBJ01000744.1-human-gut-metagenome-genome-assembly--contig:-NODE-744-length-15725-cov-3.005962_pt1 | contig 15725 bp, 21 predicted proteins | sample MGYA00242743_ERZ504545 | MGnify/ENA primary metagenome ERZ504545 (study PRJEB26092, sample SAMD00036252) | human gut metagenome | host: Homo sapiens | study: EMG produced TPA metagenomics assembly of...
TCGGGATTGGGGAGCGGATAGCGGATAGCCGAGACTGGGGGGCTGGGGGACTGGGGGAATCGGGAATGGGGGCTGGAGACCGGAGACTGGGGAGTCGGGAGCTGATAGTGGACAGCCGATAGCCGATAGCCGGGAGCCGTCAGCGGCTCTTTCTGCAGCCGGGCTGCCGCCTGATATATTTTTTATAAAGGAACACACAGATAATGACGGACAGAAGGGATCCTGCCGGTGCGGCCATGCCCATGGGGTAAAGGGTGGAAGGGAAGAGGAGGGCGGCGGCATAGGTGCCGGGGATGCGGACAGTGAAGATGGAATCACGTTGTGGATGAAGGAGAAGGCCGCTTTCCGGCAGGCTGCAAAATAGCCGGAGAAGCAGAAATGGATGCCGGCTATGGCGCAGTCTGCCACATAGGATTGGAAGTAGTCGTTCCCCATGGCAATGACTGCGGTTTCTCCCGGTACGAAGAGGGCCACGATTTCAGGAGCTTTGAAGTGGATGAGGAGGATGCATAGAAGGCCGAAGGTGACACAGACGGTAATGCCATAGCGGAGGGCCTGTCTGCTTCTTTCTGTCAGGCCGGCGCCCAGGTTCTGGGCGGCCGTAGCCGATACAGTGGACATCATGGCAGAGGTACCAGGAAGAGGAAGCTGATAATCTTTTCTACGATGCCTACTGCCGCTGCTGCTTCTACGCCGCGGCTGTTGGCAATGGCGGTGATAATAAGGAAGGATACCTGAATGAGGCCGTCCTGGCAGGAAATGGGAACGCCGATGGAAAGGATGCGGCGGGTCCATTCTTTTCCGGGAAGAAAGGAGCGGCGGTTCAGGGAAAGGGGTGCCAGCTTCCGATAGAGGTAGACGAAGGAAAGGACTACGCTCACCACTTCACTGGCAAAGGTGCCCCAGGCAGCGCCGGCGGCGCTCATGTGGAAGGAGCCGATGAGAAGGTAGTCCAGAAAGATGTTGACTATGCCGGAAATGGCAATGAAGGTCATAGGGCTTTTGTGTTTCCCATGCCCCTGAAAAAGCCGCTCACTGTGTTATACAGTACAATGAGGGCACTCCGGCAAAGCAGATGGTCAGGTAGGCTCGGGTATCTTCCAGCGCTTCCGGCGGTGTCTGCAGCAGCTCCAGAATGAGGGGCATGGAGAGAAAGAGGAGTCCAGTGAATACCAGGGAGAAGGGGATGAAAAGGGCGGCGGCGCTTCCCATGAGGCGGAAAGCTTCTTTTTCATCTTTCGCGCCCAGGGCCCGGGCGATGGAAACGGCGCTGCCGATGGTGAGGCCTGCAATCATGACGATGATCATGTGCATCACCTGGCTGCCGATGGATACGCCGGTAACGGGGGCGGCGCCATAGTACTGGCCGGTAATGAAAAGATCCGCCATGCCGTAGAAGGTCTGGAGGAAGCAGGCTGCCAGATAGGGAATGGCAAAGCGCATCATTTTGGGAAAAAGAGGTCCCCGGGTCAGATCATTTTGAAGTATCATAGTGATTTCCTTATAAAAAAGACAGAATATTCTTATTTCAAAAGAATATCATGTCTTTTTCAGAAAGTAGAAAGAAGAAAAATCGTCGATTCAGCACTTTTTTTCATGGAAATAGGAAATGAAGCGGCGAAGGGAAGGAGATACGTGGGATGGCCTGTATACCAGACAGGTCCATTCTTCAAAGCAGGGAGGAAGGGGGAAGGCGCAGAGATTTTCACTCTGGCCCGGCGGGAGGGGAAGAATGGAAAAGCCACCGCCCAGGGACAGGCGGAGCAGCTGTTCTGTATAGTTTGATACCTTCTCGCTCTTTACAAAGGAGGTGTGGTACACTTCCTCAAATTTCTTCCTGCAGCTGTCCACATAGGAAGGACTGTGAGATTTCGTCAGGAAGGAAAGGGAACCAATGAGGCGGGGGATATCTTTGTACTTTTCGCTGCTGGATACAGAGCATACCAGGCACTGGGGAACGGGCATAAGGGGAATGGTGGCAAACCGTTTGGGAAAAGCAATGGCGTCGGGGCCTATGATTCCGTCCAGGGCCCCTTCATCAAGGGCGTTTTCCAGCTCCGGTACCGGTGCCATATGGTAGGACAGTCTGATTTGCGGAAAAGATTTCTGCAGGTCCGGGAGGAAATCAAGGCCCCTGTATTCCTGGGATGCCAGGCCCAGACGGCAGAGGGCCTTTGGGGCGGCAAGAGAAGAAAGAAGGGCCTCATAGTCTCCATGAATTTTTTTCATGCCTTCATAAAACTGGCGGCCTTCCTTTGTAAGAGAAGTCTGCTCCTGGAACGAAGGAAAAGGGTGCAGCCCGTTTCCTTCTCCAGCTGGGCAATGTACTTGCTCATGGTGGTCTGGGCAATGTGGCACCGATCGGCGGCTTTGGTAAAACTTTCGGATTCTGCCGCCGCAAAGAAATAGTACAGTTTATCAATATCCATAGAAGCCTCCCGGCATGACGTTCTTATGTGAATTATATCACGGCGGAGAGGAATGCAAGTAACGCTGGCTCTTTCAGAAAGGAACCGGGAGAAAGGGCTTAGGAACTAGTGGACTAGTGGATTAGTGGGCTAGGGAAGCACTGATTAATTCATAGAGTTTGCTTTTATAAGAATTTTCATGCACTGCTTCGTCATGAGGCTCTTTAAATAGCTCGCTATTCGCGTCGCCTCATTCCTTGCATTGTATAAAAATTCAAGGATAAAAGCAAACAACGATTTAATCAGCGCTTCCCTAGTGGGCTGCCTGGGTCACTGCCAGCTGCTTTTCTCCTGTGTCATGCACCAATGGAGACACAAAAGCCTATCCCGTAACGTCCCTTGCCTCCCCCCCCTGCCTCAGGGGAGGTGGCGAGCGGAGTGAGCCGGAAGGGGTCAGCTGCTTTTGGCAGCTCCTTCCCGCCGATTGGTATTTACTGACATTTTTGTAACTTACGATTTTTACCGAGATCCTTCGCCTACGGCTCAGGATGACAGTGTTCGGCGGGAAGGAAAGCACGTAACGCTGACTTCATACTTATCGCCCCTAAAGGGGAAACGACTCACTACATTTTGCGCGTCGCTAGCGCTCCTTCATCCTCTGCTGTCACTGACTCACTGGATTTTCGGGTCGCTGATGCTCCCTTACAAATCCAGTTCGCATAGTGCAAAATGTGTTCGCTGTGCACCGTAGGGCAATCCACAACCCTCGGCCCGAGGGGCCGTCAAACTTAAGAACCCTCCGGCCCATGGGGCCGGTCAATCCTAAGAACCTTTCCTTTTGAACCCTTTGAACCCTCGCGCCAGAGGCGCGTCAGAACCTTTTACTTTGCAATCAAGGCCCAAAGAGTGCTATAATACACCATATCTATATTTCTCAGTTGTCATCTGTTAACCAACTCTAAAAAACAGGAGGAAAGATGAAAAAAGCGATTATATTATCCAGCGGAGGCGTAGATTCCACCACCTGCGTTTCTCTGGCTGTTGACAGACTGGGAGCAGAAAACGTTGTGACTGCTTCTATTTTTTATGGGCAGAAGCATAAGAAGGAAATCCTGGCGGCCCGCAAGGTGGCACAGTATTATCATCTGAAGCATTATGAGTTTGACCTGTCCCAGATTTTCCAGTATTCCAGCTGTTCTCTTCTGGCAAACTCCACCGAGGAAATCGTCCACGAGAGCTATGCCCGGCAGATTGCGGAAAACGGGGAGGGAAAGGTATCCACCTATGTGCCTTTCCGCAACGGCCTCATGCTTTCCACCGCCGCATCCCTGGCGGCGTCTCTTTTTGAAGAAGATGATGTGGACATTTACATCGGCGCCCATGCCGACGATGCAGCCGGCGATGCTATGCAGACTGCAGCGAACCCTTCCTGCAGCATATGGGAGAAGCATCCGCATTGGCACCTACGGCAAAGTGCACCTGGTATTTCCCTTTGCGAAAATGAATAAGGCCGGCGTGGTGGCCACAGGACTGAAACTGAAGACGCCCTACGAGCTGACCTGGAGCTGCTATGAAGGGGGAGATAAACCTGCGGCACCTGCGGCACTTGTATCGACCGGGCCGCTGCCTTCGCCGCCAACGGAGTGAAGGACCCGGCATTGAATTAGCTGTCAATCGGACGGTTGACAGTATTCCCGAAAGCAAGAGGGTTCAGGCGCCTTTCGGCGCCCGGGTTCTATCGTTCGTGTGCTGCGCACCGAACGATGGGTTCGGCCCACAGAGCGGGCTGGTTCAGAGGGGAGTTTGAAATGCCGCCTGTGGCGGCAGGAAAACCATACAACCGCCCTGACGGGCGAGAAAATGCAATCCCCCTTTGGTGCTGGCGCCACCACCTTGCCCGGTGGGAAGCATGTCACTGGATTCGCGGGTCGCAGAGCTCCCCTATGAATCCAGTTCCTTTGCCACCCCCGCAAGCGGGGGCACTATAACCCGCGCTTACTGTAGAGCCGTTTATGAAGAGAGTGTTTCGCGGTGTTTTATTCTGCCCCCTGAACAGGGGGAAGTCCGGCGCAGCCCGGATAGGGGGTGGCGAGCGCAGCGAGTCAATCAGCAGAATTGTTTTCATGCCCTATGACACAGAAAAGTAAATCTCGTAACGCTGACTTTATAAGCATTGCCGCAGAGCGGCAATCTGCCACCTTCAGCGCCGCAGGCGCTGTCGCCCCCTGAGCGTCAGCGAACACAACCTGCCGCCGTCAGGCGGCCATAACCCTCGGGGCGAAGCCCCGTCAACCTTCCCCTCTGAACCCTTTGAACCTTCTGAACCTTTTGAACCCTATGAACTCACACCGAAGGTGTGTCCAGGGGCGCCACCACAACCCTCAGCCCCGCAGGGGCTGTCAAACTTAAGAACCCTCCGGCCCCAGGGCCGGTCAATCTTAAGAACCTTTTTGCACAACCCTTCTACATAACCTGCGGCGAAGCCGCGCCCCTTTTTTACCCTTTTAACTTATATTTTATAATCCTCTTATGAAAGGAATACTATGTTTACAGTAACGAAAAGAATGGAAGTGTCCGGTGCCCATTTTCTGCACCTGGACTATGAAAGCAAATGCACCAATCTCCACGGTCACAACTGGATCATTACAGTGACCGTGCAGAATGATACCCTGGACAGGAATGGCATGGTGGTGGATTTCAGCAAGATTAAGGAAATCGTAAATCAGTTTGACCATCACCTGATTAATGATGTGCTGGGAGATCTGAACCCCACTGCGAGAACATGGCCAAGTGGATCTGCGACCATATTCCCTATTGTATCCGGGTGTCCGTGCAGGAAACGGAAGGGAATGTAGCCACCTATGAAAAGTAACTATGCCTATGATGACGGCCTTTTCCATATTACCGAGATTTTTGACAGCATTGACGGAGAGGGAAAGCGCACCGGATTCATGGCCGTGTTTCTCCGCCTGGCAGGCTGCAATCTCCGCTGCAATTACTGTGATACCGCCTATTCCCTCACCCTGGAGGACACGGCAGAGGCTTTGACGGAAGAAGAAGTGATCCGCCGCATTCACGGCTATCCCTGGAAGCGCCTCACCATCACCGGCGGGGAGCCCATGCTCCATCCCCTGCACCACCTGTGCCGGACGCTGGGACAGGAAGGATACGACATCAATATAGAAACCAACGGCGCTGTGCCTTTGTGGCGGGAGCGTCCGGAAGGGGTTTTCTATACCATGGATTTCAAATGCAGCGGCAGCGGTATGAAATCTCATATGAACCCTGATAATTTCAAGCTCCTCAACGGCGGCGACGTGCTGAAGTTCGTGGTGAGCTCAAAAGAAGATTTGGATGAAATGAAGGACGTGGTGGAGCACCATTTCACAGCGGCCCGTCATCCCCAGTTTTTTGTAAGCCTGTATGGGGAAGAATCCAGCCGGATAAGCTGGTAGAGTATGTAAGAAATCATCAGCTGCAGGATGTACGGGTCCAGGTGCAGCTTCATAAAATCATCTGGGACCCGGACAGGAGAGGTGTTTGATATGGATTTAAAAAAACTGGAACAGGCCGCCCGGCTGATTATTGAAGCCGTAGGCGATGACCCGGACAGGGAAGGCCTCAGGGAAACGCCGAAGCGGTTTGCAGACATGATGGCAGAGCAGTTTGCCTATACCGCTGTTTCCAATGAAGACATTGCCAGAGAATTTGAAAAAACCTTTGCCACCCCGGAAAATGATATGGTGGTGGTGAAAGACATTCCCATCTTCTCTCACTGCGAACATCACATTGCCCTCATGTACAACATGAAAGCCGCCGTGGGCTACATTCCTCACGGAAGAGTTATCGGCCTCTCCAAAATCGCCCGCATTGCCGACGCCGTATCCAAGCGGTTCCAGATTCAGGAACGCATCGGCACCGATATCCGGGATGTCATGAAAATGGTCACCGACTCTCCCGATGTGATCGTCTACATCGAAGGAGAACACTCCTGTATGACCGCCCGGGGCATTAAGAAACCGGGCACCAGGACAAGAACCATTGCCTCCTCCGGCGCCTTCAAAACCGACAGCGCCCTGCGCGGAGAATTTATGAAACTGGCTCTGGGAAAAGAATAAAGGCTTAACGCCGCGCCCCTTTTCTTATAATCTGCGCCCGTAGCGCCACCACAACCCTCGCAGCCGTAGGTGCGTCAAACTTAAGAAACTTAAGAACCTTCGGGGCGAAGCCCCGTCAGCCCTCATGTGCGCATTCTGCATAGAATGCGCAAGTCAGCCGAAGTTGGCCCTTAGCCTGCCCATAAAAGGGCCTTCCTATTGTCGGCTGACCGTTCGCGAGCGTGTCCAAAGGCGAAGCCGCCACCACAACCCTCGGAACCCTAAGAACCCTATGAATCCTCACACCGAAGGTGTGTCCAAGGGTAAGAAACAAAAATGACACAGGCCGCCGATTGGCGGTCAGGATAGTGATGGGGGGTCAAATCGGCGCTCTGCCCCGTACACACTTTCCCGCTTCGCGGGACTTCGCCCCGGTGGGAAGCATGTCACTGGATTTTCAGATCGCTTCGCTCTCTTACAAATCCAGTTCCTTTGCCACCTCAAGGGGAAACGAGAAGTATGGAGAGGAAAAACAGAGAGTCATATATTTCATGTACCATTCTGCAGTTTCCCCCTTTGGTGGTGAACGCAGTGAGTCAATCACCAGAATGCGTATCATGCCATATGACACAGAAAGTCAATTCCCGTAACGCTGACTTCATACTCATCGCCCCAAAGGGCGATACCACAACCCTCGGACCGTAGGCCGCGTCAAACTTAAGAACCTTAAGAACCCTCGGGGCGCAGCCCCGTCAACCCTCACACCGGAGGCGTGTCCAAAGGCGGAGCCGCCATGTTCTTCCCCTTTCTCTTTTCACCTTGTGGTATAATATAAGCGACTATATGCCTGCTTCTGTCTCCCTGGCGGAGAGCAGGGCGGTGAAGTGATTTATATATAGGAGCGTATTATATGAAGAATTCCGATATACGGCGCGAGAGACCGCCCAGGAAATCGTCCTTTCTGAAGAGGATTTTCGTATTTCTTGTGGTTATCGTGATGATTGCCGGCGCTGGAGCGGCGGCGGGCTTTTTCGTGTCTGTTTCCAAGCATCTGCCCGATGTGACGGCCAATATCCAGCCCAATGCATCATCCCGCATTTACGATGATAAAGGACGGCTCATTACCACGGTGCATGCCGAGGAAAACCGCATTCCTGTGCCTATTACCGAGGTTCCCCAGAACCTGCAGAATGCCTTTGTGGCAGCGGAAGACGTGAGATTCTATGAACACCACGGCATCGATCCCCGGGGCATCCTCCGCGCCGTCTGGAACAACGTGCTCAGCCGCAACGCCACAGGACAGGGCGGCTCCACCATTACCCAGCAGCTGGCCAGAAATGCCTTCCTTACCCAGGAACAGACACTGAAAAGAAAACTGTTGGAAGTGGTACTGGCACTGCAGATTGAAAACAAGTACACCAAGAAACAGATTTTGGAAATGTACATGAACCAGATTTACTTCGGCCAGGGCTGCTACGGCATCCAGACTGCTTCCCGCGTCTATTTCGGAAAAGACGTGAAAGACCTGACACTGCCTCAGTGCGCTATGCTGGCCGGACTTCCCAACAGCCCGAACTACTACTCTCCCTTCCGGAGTCTGGAAGCGGCCAAGTACCGCCAGGGCATCGTACTGGACCAGATGGCCAAGTATGGCTATATTTCCGAAGCCGATGCCCAGGCTGCCAAGAAAGCAGACCTGCACCTGGCTAAGCCCCAGGCTGCCAAAGGCACAAACAGCACCGCTTCCTATTTCATCAGCTACGTGATCCAGACCATCAGCGACAAGTACGATTCTGATGCCATTTATAAAGAAGGACTCCAGGTGTACACCACACTGGACCTGGATATGCAGAAAGAAGCCGAAAAGGTGCTGAAGGCAGACCTTCCTGCCGGAAATAAGGATGCCAAGGGACTCACCCAGCCCCAGGCGCCCTCATGACCATTGAAACCGGCACAGGCCACATCAAAGCCATGGTAGGCGGCCGGGGCGAAGACCACTTCAACCGCGCCACCCAGATGGTCCGTCAGCCGGGATCTGCATTCAAACCTTTCGTCTACCTCACAGCCTTTGAAAATAAATTCAGCCCCTATGATACCGTAAGCAACGAAAAGAAGACCTACGGCGGCGGATGGACCCGAAGAACTACGGCGGCACCTCCGGCGGATCAGTGACACTGGAAGAAGCCCTGGTTCACTCCATGAACATTCCTACCATTGACCTGGCCAACAAAGTGGGCATGAAGAAAATTCTTGACACCGCGGAAGCCTGCGGTATTTCCACCCTGGTGAAGGACGGAAAGAGAAACGATGACAACCTGGCAGCCTCCATCGGCGGCCTCACCAACGGCGTTTCCGTATACGACATGGCCAAGGCCTACAGCGTCTTTGCCAATGGCGGCAAACTCATCGAACCCACGGCCATCATGAAAGTGGTAGATAGAAATGGCAATGTACTGGAAGACCATTCCGGAAAACCGGAAGGCAAGCAGGTGGTCAGTGAAAATGCAGTCTACCGTTTGACCAGCATCCTGGAAGAAGTGGTCTCCCGTGGCACCGGCGGCAACGCCTACATCGGCCGCACCGCAGCCGGCAAGACCGGTACCACCGATGACGAACACGACGCATGGTTCGTAGGCTATACCCCTGAACTGGTGACAGCCGTATGGATTGGTGACGATACCTCCAGCAACGCAGGCTACACCGGCGGTACCGTTCCGGCAGCATCTGGAGAGACTTCATGAAACAGGCCCTCTCTGCTACAAGACCAAGAGCTTTGATATCCCTGAATCGGTGAGAGCTGAAAACGAAAGGGCAAGAGCAGCCCAGGCGGCCAAGGCGGCAGAAACCAAGAAGAAGGACGAGGACAAGAAGAAAGACGATAAGTCTGTGAAAGATAATAAAAACGCCGGAAACAAACTCCTTGACCGGATTACCGGGAAAGGCGGCGCCAAACCTTCTGAGGGCGACGGCACCAAGACCAACTGATAAAAAAGACTGTGAAGAAATGATCTGCATTTTTTCACAGTCTTTTTTCGTGGGGAAAACGGGGCAGGAAGGTGGTGGCGGCTCCGCCTTTGGACACACCTTCGGTGTGAGGGTTGACGGGCTGCGCCCCGAAGGTTGTGGCCGCCTGTCGGCGGCAGGTTGTGTAGAAGGGTTGTGAAAAAGGGTTGTGCAGGGAAAGGTTCTTAAGATGGACCGGCCAGGGGCCGGAGGATTCTTAAGTTTGACGGCCTTTCAGGCCGAGGGTTGTGGTATCGCCCTCTCGGGCGATGAGTATGAAGTCAGCGTTACGGGATTTACTTTCAGTGCCATATGGCATAGTAAGCATTCTGGTGATTAGCCGCTACGCGGCTCCCCCTTATCCGGCTGCGCCGGACTTCCACCTAAAGGTGAAACGACTCACTATGATTTGTGCGTCGCTGGCGCTTCTTCAAATCATGTTCGCTGTGCATCCACGGGAAAGCGTGTCACACGATTCTCAGGTCGCTTTGCTCCCTTACGAATCGTGTTCCCTTGCCACCCCTGTTCAGGGGGCAGAACAACCTATGCAGCTTAAAGTAGAGTCACTTATCAAAAGATAGCGTCATGGAGCTTTATTGTCCCCCCTGCCGCAGGCGGTATAGGCATATATATGATGGCGCCGAAGGCGCCGTACCTCCCCAGTGGAACGGTACTATATAACTCCCGAGGGCGGAGCACTCAACCCGTCCGGGAGGCGTCAGCCGGTCCCGGACAGAACCCTGGCAGCCCAGGGCCGAAAGGCCCGGAGCTGGCTCAACCCTCACGCCCGTAAGGGCGTGTCAACCTTCGGGAATACTGGAAAGCACCGCCCCGATCCCGATCCCGACCGCGCCACAGGCGCCTGAACCCTCAAGCCCCTTTGCGTTCGGAAATACAGCCCATCTGATATCTGCCGTCTGACCGTCTCATGTCTTCCCGCCGGCGGTAAGCGGATAGCGGCAGGAAGATAGCCGTTCCCTAACCAACGATTTCGCCCATTTTCTCATAGAGCACTGTCAGGGGCAGGCCTACTACGTTGTCGTAGGAGCCGGAGATGGAGTCCACCAGAAGGGTGCCCAGGCCCTGGATGCCGTAGGCGCCGGCTTTGTCCATGGGTTCTCCTGTTTCGATGTACTTTCTGATTTCCTCTTCTTTAAGGTGTCGGAATCTGACTTTAGTGGCAGTGACGGAGAGACTGATTTTCCCTCTGTACAAAATGGCCATGCCTGTTTTAACCACGTGGGTTTTTCCGGAGAGGCTGCGGAGCATAGAGAAGGCTTCTTCCCGATTTCCAGGTTTCCCCAGCACCTGGTCCTCCAGCACTACAATGGTGTCAGCGCCTAGCACGGGGATCGTATCGCCCCGTCGGGAAGCGGCATCTTCGGCCTTGCCGAAGGCGTTGACGGCGCACACCAGATCTTTCGAGGAGAAGGGGACGAATTCCGTTTCCAGCCCCCTCTTTTGAATGAAAGCCAGGGCTTCTTTTTCATCGGTCACTTCCGGGAAATGACCCGGTTCTATGTCCCCTTCCCAGCGGATCTGATGAATCAGTTCCCGGCGGCGGGGCGAGGCGGATGCCAGTATAATATGCATGATTTGGATTTCCTTTCTTGTGAAATACGAAAAACGGCGCAGCGAAGCGCCGTTTCTTTTATTTGTTGCGAAGTGCCCGTTTCAGGATTTTCCCTGACGCATTTTTCGGAAGGGCGTCCATGGGAATGAAACGGCGGGGGATTTTGTAGCTGGCCAGGTTTCTGGACAGGTATTTCCTGATACGGTTTTCGTCAAAATCGTATCCTTCCTTCATCACCACATAGGCCCATACTACCTGTCCCCGGAGAGGGTCGGGATGGCCGATGACGGCGCATTCGGAAACCCCTTCCACTTCATAAATGCAGTCTTCCACTTCACCGGGATAGATATTTTCCCCATTCACGATAATCAGGTCCTTCAGCCGGTCCACAATGTAAATGAACCTATCTTCGTCCATGTAGGCAGATCGCCCGTATGGAGCCAGCCATCCGGCTCCAGCACCTTCTTCGTTTCCTCTTCCCGATGCCAGTAGCCCTTCATCACATTATCCCCCCGCACCAGGAGTTCGCCTACGGTGCCCGGTTGATAAGGGCCTTCCCTGTCTGTCATGATTTTCACTTCCACGCCGGGAATGGCAGGCCCTACAGTCAGGTATTTCAGCCGATCCGACGGCAGGACGCTCACCACCGGCGACGCCTCTGTGAGGCCGTAGCTTCCCGCACGGATGGTGGAAACGGTCGTAAAAGGCCTGGGCCACAGGCTGGGGAATGGGAGCGCCGCCGGAAATGAAATCATGCACCGTCTGCATCACCGACGGTTCGCCCCGGCGGGCCAGCAGGTTGTACATGGGCGGCACCATGATAGCCATGGTAACACTGTGCTCCACAATGGCATTGATAATTTCCGAGGGATTCTTAGAGCGAAGGATAACGATGGTGCTTCCATGCATGAGGCCTGCGTGAATGACTGTGGTCAGACCGTAGCAGTGGAACATGGGCAGCACACAGAGGATTTTATCCTCCGGCTTGAAAATCACCATCTGGGTGAACTGCTCCACATTGCGCACCAGATTTCGATGGGTCAGCATGGCGCCCTTGGGACTGCCGGTGGTGCCGGAGGTATACACAAAGGCGCACACCTCATCCTCCGTCAGGTCCGAAGGAAACGCCGGCGCTCCGATGCCTTCCGCTGCCGGGCCTGGAAATCCAGGTCATGGATATCCACGGAGGGGATGGAAACGGAAAGTTTCGTATCCGTCACCAGAAGCGACGCCTCCCCGTCCTTCAGGATGTAGTCCACCTCCCGGTCGACCAGGGAGTTGTTAATGGGGATAATCACGGCCCCCAGGCTGATCACCGCCAGATGCACATAAATAAACTCCGCCCGGTTGGCAGAGTACAGTCCCACTTTCATGCCCCGTCGGATGCCCATCTCATACAGCTGATTCCGATACAAGGAAACCAGATTCCTCAGTTCCCCGTAGGTTACCCTTTCATCGCCCTCAATGGCACATGGTCTGAAGGCGCCTGGTTGATGATTTCATGAATAAACATAGCGCACCTCACTTTGATTCTATTGTAGCAGATTACAAATGGCATCTCAAACGATGGACACTATGGACACGCCTTCGGCGTGAGGGTTCAAAGGGTTCAAAAGGTTCAGAGGGTTCAGAGGGTTCAGAGGGGTAGGTTGACGGGGCTTCGCCCCGAGGGTTGTGGCCGCCTGTCGGCGGCGGGTTGTGTAGAAGGGTTGCGGAAAAAGGTTCTTAGGATTGATGGGCCCTTTCGGGCCCAAGGGTTCTTAGGTTTGACGGGGCCTTTGGCCCCGAGGGTTGCGGATTGCCCTTACGGGCAATGCTTATAAAGTCAGCGTTACGGATTAACCTATATGCATCATACGTCATGTAAAGCATTACGTCGATCAGCCACCAAAGGGGGAATGCATTTCCTCGCCCGCAGGGCGATTGTATGGTTTGTATCATATAATCTGGCGCCTTCTATAAATTTAGAGGCGCTACCACAACCCTCAGCGGCATAGCCGCTGTCAAACCTAAGAACCCTCGGGGCGATAGCCCCGTCAAACTTTAGAACCCTCAAGCCCCAAAGGGGCTTGTCCATAGGGCGTGTCAACCTTCGGGAATACAGCTTCCCGCCGATTCTTCACAAAAACCCATGGTTTCCCTGACGCAAAAGGCGGCATATCCCATGTACCTCTTTTCATCAAAAAAGCACCATTACAGTGCTTTTTAAGTCAAACGATGTGCCGGCTGGAGAAATCAGCTGTCTATGGAATCCGCATGGACCCGAAGCTGGCTCACAAATCCGGTTTCTTCGTCGGTCTCGCTGCCTATTTCCAGAGTGCCTGTAACGGTGATGGGCGTGTCATAGGGGAGTGCGGTGATGGGATCATCAACTTTGACAACGATAATGTTATCAGGCCAGTCTGCGTCACTGGAACAGAAAGGGCAGACGGACATAGGGACTTCAGTGAGCACGAAGAAATGTATAGTCGGCGTCAGTGGCGGTGCCATATAACCTGACACGGTCACTGTGCTCCTTCCAGGCTCAGTGTCTTGTCGGAGAAGGTGAGCCCGTCAGCAGAATAGGCGGAATAAATTTCGTCGAAGGATAACTCTTCCGCTTCTGCCGGCGCCGCTCCCAAAAGCAGGACAAAGGCCGTAAGGAAAATCAAAAGAATGCGTTTCATGGTAACATCCCGGGAAAAGGATTTCCCCTGTTATTTCTTATTCTTATTGGCATCAATGCCCAAAGCTCTCATCATGCCGAAGAAGACTTCTGTGTTGTCCATGGTGCCGTGGAAGTATTCAGATCCCGGGCCGCCGGCATTGAGAAGGATATCATCGGCGGAATGGCATTCCTGGGGATCGTTCTTCGGCGTATTGGCCGGCATCAGTTCAGCCGGGTCGCCAGGATGGATACGGGCCGGGTTGCCTTGGAGGAAGCATGGGATACCTGATGGTATTCCACCTTGTCCCCGTTCTGCACAGCCTCTTCCTTCGTTTCTGTAACAGCCAGGGCCGGAGGAGTGGGGGTCTTCATGAAATGGTAGTTTTCGTAGTATTCCGGATGGTTGGCGTACTGGACGGCCAGGGTCACATCGGGATCCGGGTTATCCGGGAAACCATCATGGTCGGCATCCTTGAAGGTGGGGAATACGGAGTTTGCGTAAACGCGAACGGCTTCGGTGCCCTTCTTGCCATCCCGTTCATGGTAGGTGCCGCTGATGGAAATACCATGGGCATGGTCTGCCAGAACGATGATGAGGGTGTTATCGCCATGTTCCTTCGCCCATTTTTCTGCATATTCAATGGACTTATCAAATTCGATAGTATCGTAAGCAGCTCTCTGCCAGTCCATGACATGGAGCTGTTTATCAATGGAAGCGCCTTCAATCATAGCAAAGAAGCCGTTGGGGTTCTTGGACAGGATATCCAGAGACTTCTTCGTCATGTTCATGAGGTTCGGCTGATCATCAAATCCCTTCAGCACCTTCGGGTTCTTCAGCATTTCACGGTCAATGTACACATTCATGGTACCGGTATGGAAGAGACCCAGCATAGGCTTGTCAGAAGGAGCTGCCATCATTTCCTTGGAATTGGTGACAAAGGTATATCCCAGATCCTTGAAATCCTGGATCACATTGTCATTATCCTTTCTCTTGGAGCCGGGAACCGACTTCGGCAGATAACGGGCAGAACCGCCGCCCATAATGACATCAGGACGATGGTAAGCATCCAGATAACTCTTAGCCAGGAAATCCTGGTTTGCTCTTCTTCTGGTATGGCCGATCATGCAGCCGGAGTCGCATCGGTGGATTCCGCCTGGGTAATGATACCCACAGACATGCCGCGGGTCCGTTTCACGATTTCTGCAATATTTTCAACCTTTGGATCATCGAAAGGATCCTTGGTGGAATCTTCATAAACACCCATGGCGTTCACCACAGACTTATGGCCGGTGGCATAGGCGGAAGCAGAGTTGGCACTGTCGGTGACCAGGGAATCATAACCGGAGGTGGTAATCACTGCATTGTGATCCAGCTTTTCCATAGCCAGAAGATCATTGTACTTGCCGTTGGTCATGCCCTTGGAAAGGATGCGGGCCACCTCTCTGGCCTGAAGAGACATGCCGTCGCCTACAAAGAGAATCACATTCTTCGCCTTCTTAGCAGCCTTTTCCCGGACCACCTCATAACCGGCAGAAGCAGTGGAAAGACCCAGACCATCCTTTGCATTCACAGTGACTGCGATTTTACCGGTCTTGGAGAAATCCACATCGTCAATGCGGTAAGAAGTCACTCCATTGCCCAGATCCTTCGTAACAGCCTGCTTGCCAAAGAACTTGTCCGCAGGAACACCATTCACCTTCACATCGACCGACTGAAGATTCCTGGCATTAGACACTTCTACGTCAAAATCAAAACGGGCCCCTGCCCAGAACTTGGCATTATCTACCGGAAGAATCCGGATATCCGCTGCCTCAGAAGGAAATACACCCCCAAAAAGGGCACCTCCTGCCAGAAGACCGCAAACTGCTGCTTTCATCCAAGTTTTTCATTCCTTTGCTCCTTCCATTGATGCAATCATCACTTGTATATCTGCATTCCATCATAAAGATGGGTTGCAACGATACAGAAAGGATTCTGTACAGGAAAAGAAAAAAAG
>ENA-OQBJ01000745-OQBJ01000745.1-human-gut-metagenome-genome-assembly--contig:-NODE-745-length-15715-cov-1.750321_pt1 | contig 15715 bp, 23 predicted proteins | sample MGYA00242743_ERZ504545 | MGnify/ENA primary metagenome ERZ504545 (study PRJEB26092, sample SAMD00036252) | human gut metagenome | host: Homo sapiens | study: EMG produced TPA metagenomics assembly of...
TTCTTTCCTTTCCATTTTTGTTTTTCTGTTTTTCTGTTCATTTTTCGAAACATTTTGAAACAGAAACTGTCATGATTTTTTCTTTCCGAAAAGATCCTGCCCTTCATCATACCACAGAAATAAATTGGATACAACCATCGGAAAACGGAAAAATGGAAATAAGGAAAATGTAACTGGACAAACTACCCTATGCCATGCTATGTTTGAAGAGGGGGATACATTATTAGCTGTTATTCAAAAAAGTTTCTTCTATAATAAAATAAAGGTCGCCTCAAATTCAAATAAAGGAGCAAAAAAATGGACACAAAAGAACAGGCATCGCAGCTGCATTACAAACGTTAAAAGAATATGCTGTCATTACCGCAGCTGTTCTGATCATGGACATTGGAATTTATGTTTTTAAATTCCCTAATAATTTTTCTTTCGGCGGTGTATCCGGTATGGCCGTTGTCATCTGCCGGTTTCTTCCGTTCACTGCCTCACAGATCAACCTTTTTATCAACCTGCTGCTTCTGCTGGTTGGTTTTGCTGTGCTGGGGCGGAACTTCGGCGTCAAGACAGCCTACGTGACCGTGCTTTCCTCGGTTCTTCTGAACATTTTTGAAAAGCTGTTTCCGATGGCACATCCGCTTACCGATGAGATCATGCTGGAGCTCTGCTTTGCCATTATTCTTCCGGCACTGGCGGCAGCACTGCTGTTTTTGAGAATGCCTCCGGCGGCGGCACAGACATCATCGCCATGATTAATTAAAAAATATTCTACAATGAATATTTCCACTGCCCTGCTGGTGACCGACCTCATCGTTGTCATCCTTGCTTTCCTGATTTTCGATACTTAACCGGACTTTGTTCGGTTCTCGGTCTGATGGCGAAAACACTGCTGATTGACAAAACGATTGAGCGGATGAAGCTGAATAAATTTTTTACGATTATCTCCAACAATCCGCAGCCGATCTGCGATTTCATCACAAAGGATCTCAATCACAGCGCAACCCTTTACGACGCCGTCGGCGCTTACTCCGACCAGCAGCGGACAGTCATTCTCACGGTTGTGGATGTCAAGCAGGCCGTCTATCTTCAGCGGTTTATTCATGATACCGAGCCGACCGCGTTTATTGCGATCACAAAGAGCAGCGAAATTATCGGAAAAGGCTTCATGAGTTATGTCTGATCGATTCAAACCATATTTTTTACGCAAAAATCCGAAGGTTTTTGACGCCTTCGGATTTCTTTGTATGTGCTTATTCTGTTTATTTCTCTTCTGCTGCTTCGGTATCTTCTGCCGGTGCTTCTACGTTGTGGGAAGCCATCAGACTTACGACAATGGATTCCGGATTGGTCTTTATGGTGATATCCGGGTCAGCGGCCAGGGACAGATCTTTGACGCGGATGACATCACCGATCTTCATCTCTCCGACATCGACCATTACCTGATCGACCAGGGATGCCGGGTATGCCATGTAGGCAACCTCGTTCAGATCCTCCTGCAGAACGCCTTCTGCGATCTTTTCATGGTTTACAAGGACAATCTCTGCAACGGAATGAACTTTCTCGTTGCTGACCAGTGCCTGGAACTCGATCGAATCGATCTGTCCGGCTACCGGGTTATAATCAACATTTTTGATCAGGACATCGTATACGGTTCCGTCAACATCCAGCATAATCTGGCTGCCTTTGTGGTCTGTCTTCAGCAGTTTCTCGACATCTCTTTTTACCATCTTAACTGGAATGGATTCTTTCATCTCTCTGCCGAATACATTGCCGACAACGTATCCTTCTCTTCTGAGTCTTTTTGCTTTTACATCCAAACTTCTCTTTTCAGCTTTTAAAGTATTCATTTATCTTTTCCTCCAAAATCTGATTCTTAGCAAGCTTCTTATCTTGTGAAGGGTGTTAAGTTTGCTTTGCCTTGTGGCTATGAATAAGTTTCTTGGAACAGGATGTTTGGGAACATGCAAGGAAGAATTGGTTTCTTGTTGATTCCTTTTCTTTGTTCTAGTTGTAATATAATACCACGAACACAATTTGTCAACCCGGATTTTCCGATTTCACAGTTTCTTCACATTTTCAGCACGCTTCCTTATATTCCATCAGTTTCTGGCGTGCTGTGCGGTTCAGACTGCGCGGTACAGCAATCTCAATCGTCGCATAATGATCACCGTGCACGTTCGCATCTTTCATCGATACCATGCCCTTGCCGCGCAGACGGAGCTTACTGCCGGACTGTGTTCCTTCCTTGATTTTGCAGACCACATCTCCGTACAGTGTCGAGACACGCGCTTCGCCGCCAAAGACTGCCGTTGTGTATGGAATCTGAATCGTCGTGTAGATGTCCATTCCGCGCCGTTCAAAACCTTTCTTTTCTTCTACATTGACCTTCAAAAGCAGATCGCCGCGGCGGCCGTTTGATCCTGTATGGCCTTTGCCGCGCAGACGGATGCTCTTTCCGTTCTCGATACCGGCCGGGATTTTAACCAGCAGCGTATTGGTCGTTCCATCCGGGTTCCGCAGGGTAATCTGTTTTTCACAGCCCGATGCCGCTTCCTCCAGGCGGATCGAAACCTCAGCGTGCAGATCGAGATCCTCTGCCGTACCGCGGCCGGAAAATGCATCCTCAAACGGATGTCTGCTGCTTCCCGAACGCGTATACCGCTCGCTTCCGAATCCACGCTTTTGCCATGAAACATCTGATCAAAGAAATCGCCGAACATATCGTCCGCGTTTCCTTCAAAGTGAATTCGTGATAGCCGCCGTTGTTTCCGCTTCCGCCGAACGGGTTTCCATACGCACTGCCGTACGGATTTCCACCGCCCTGCTGGCTGTACGCGCTGGCTCCCTGGTCGAACGCCGCGAATCCGAACTGATCGTACATTTTCTTCTTTTCCGGATCGCTTAAGACAGAATACGCTTCTGTCACTTCCTTAAATTTCTTTTCCGCATCCGGGTTTCCCGCATTCGTATCGGGATGATATTTTTTCGCCAGTTTCCGGTATGCACGCTTGATTTCTTTCTCGTCTGCATTCCGGCTGACGCCTAATACTTCATAATAATCTCTTTTTGTTTCCATCATCAGGCACCTCCAGTCAAGCCTTTTCCTGATTTCCCAGGTGAACAATTCCTGGCTCTCTTTATCTGTTCTATTTGTACTATAACACGCATTTTTTACACTGTCAATTCTTTTCACGGAAGATTCAAAATTCCTATACGAATTGAAAAACCTGCCGTGCACTGTTACAATAAGAGATATACGATTCTCACGATTTTTTATGGAGGTACTTGATTGATGCATTCCATTTTCTGGTTCCGCACCCGGCAGTGGGTGTTGAGCCGCGTTCTTCATCTGACAGAGCATAAGAAACAGACACTCCTTGCAGCACCGGATGCCGTTCTGCTGCTCCCCGCGTTATTCCGGAAACGCCGGATCTCCCGGATTCTCCTGGTGACTACCCCCGGCTTTGTCCGCCGCGGAACACTGACGTCTCTGCTGGATGGCTGTAAAAAAGAAAACATTTCCGTCACCATTTTCTCCGAAATCGCCCCGGATCCGCAGATTGAGAGCGTGGAACAGGGTTTCCGTCTTTATCAGCAGATTCAGGCTCAGGCTATCCTCGCCATCGGCGGCGGATCCGTTCTCGATACAGCAAAGCTGATCGGTGCCCGCGTCTGCTGTCCGAAAAAGACGGTTCCTGCGATGCGGGGCCTCCTGAAAGTCCGTCGGAAACTTCCGCCGCTGTTTGCCGTGCCGACGACAGCCGGAACCGGTTCGGAGGCAACGGCGGCAGCTGTCATCACAGACTGTATCGACGGGAAACCATACAAATACGCCGTCAATGACCTCTGTCTGATCCGGATACGCAGTTCTCGATCCGCTCTTACGATCAGCCTCCCGTCCTCTATGACCGCAGATACCGGTATGGATGCCCTGACCCATGCCATGGAAGCTTTTCTGAACCTCTTCGCCTCCCGCAGCGTGCAGAATGCATCCATCGAGCAGTCTGCGAAAATTTCCATGCCCTGCCCGAAGCCTGGCGTGACGGCTCCCGTCTTGCCGCACGGCAGGAAATGCTTCATGCATCGTATCTGGCCGGTTTCGCTTTTACCAACAACTTTGTCGCTACGTCCATGCCATTGCCCACGCCGTCGGTGCACTGTACCACATTCCGCACGGAAGAGCCAACGCGGTTCTGCTGCCTGCTGTTCTGCGCGAATACGGTCCTGCATTGCGCCTAAACTTGCCGTTCTCGCCGATGCGCTTTCTCTCGGCGGAGATACCGTTTCTGAAAAGGCTGAGCGGATGATTGCAGCTATCGAGGCTATGCGCGATTCGTTTGACATTCCATCCACTCTGCCGCACCTTTCGCCGAATGATTACACAGAAATAGCACGCCGTGCTTTAAAAGAAGCAAATCCCACCTACCCTGTTCCGCAGATCTGGGATTCTGAAAAAAATCTTTTCTGTGCTCCGCCGTGTACAATCCTAAAGCCGCTGTTTTCTCGAATTTAAATTTGACAGAACGCAAAAAACATGGTAATTTATTAGAGATATCGCATAGAGGAGTGAATAAAATGAATAAAAGAACCATGAAAAAAATGGCCAAAGCGAAACAGCAGGCTGCAGAAGCTGCAAAAACAGCGGAAACCGTTGTAAAGACAGCGGCACCGGCAAAAGAAGTAAAACCAACGACTGAAAAAACCTTACATACAGAAGCAGCAGAAGGAAAAGCAGAAGCTGCAAAAGAGCCGAAAAAAGCAACCAAAAAAGAAACCGTTAAAAAAACAGTAAAAAAGGAGACCACGGAAACCATGGCAGAAGCAACCAAAACCCCACGTAAAATGACAAAAGTATCTGATACCGTTCTTGAGATCTTCGAGACAAAAGTATCTATGAAAGACCTCGAAGCAGTCATCAAAAAAGAAGTAAAAGCAAACGGATTAAAAGGCGAGATCAAAATCTACCTGAACGCAGAGCAGAGAGCCGCTTACTACACCGTAGACGGACAGGGATCTGACGATTTCAAAGTAGATCTGACCACTCTTGCTGAATAATTTTTCTGTCAGCTGATCTATCAGAACAGACCAAAAGCGGCATGTCCGAAACAAAGTCTTTCCGGATTTTGTTTCGGGCATGTTTTTTGCTGTCTGTTCCCAAACCTAAAAAACGACAAGGTATTTTTCTATGAAAACTGTAAACCATCTCGGAACCGACCCGATCGGAAAACTGGTTCCCCGTATTGCTTTTCCGAGCATGCTGGCACAGTTCGTGAGTGTTCTGTACAGCATTGTAGACCGTATGTACATCGGCCACATTGCCTCTGTCGGTGATCTGGCGCTCGCGGGTGTCGGCGTCTGCGGTCCCATTCTCACCATGATCGGCGCGTTCTCCTCCCTCATCGGGGTCGGCGGCGCACCGCTGCTCGGCATCCGGCTCGGAGAGAAAAAATGAAAAAGAGGCATCCCGCATCCTGGCTAATGCGTTTCTGATGCTTGTTTCCCTGTCCCTCGTTCTGACAGCCGCGGCGCTTTTTTTAACCCGCCCGATGCTGATGGCATTCGGAGCCAGCACCGTTACGTATCCTTACGCCAGAGCCTATTTTATGATCTACGTTTCCGGCTCTGTGTTTGCGCTTTTATCGACCGGCCTGAACCAGTTTGTGATCTGCCAGGGCTTTGCCAGTGAGGGAATGAAATCTGTTCTGCTAGGCGCCGTCCTGAATCTGCTGCTGGACCCTGTGTTTATCTTCGTTCTGCATCTCGGCGTGCGCGGCGCAGCAATTGCAACCGTGCTCTCCCAGATCGCAAGCTGTCTGTATGTGCTGCATATTCTGTTCGGAAAGACGATTCCGATCCGCATCACCTTCGGCGGGTATTCATTTGCGATCATGAAACGCATTCTGACAGTCGGTTTTACTCCGTTTCTAATCATTGCCATCGACAATGTGATGATCATTGCGATGAACGCCGTCCTGCAGCAATATGCACCCGCCGGACAGGGAGACAGCTTCATCACCTGTGCAACGATCGTTCAGAGCTTTATGCTGATTATTACGATACCGCTCGGCGGAATCAGTGGCGGAACGCAGTCAATCCTCGCATACAATTATGGAGCTGGAAATTCCAGGCGTATTCTTGAGGCACAGAAAACCATCATCGCACTCTGTGCCGGATTTACGACCTTGATGTTCCTCGTCTCCAATGCCGCCGGAACACTGTTTGCGCAGCTTTTTACTTCCGATCCGCAGATCGTCTCGATGGTGGTCCGCGCGATTCATATTTCGACACTCTCAGTCATTCCGCTCGGCATTCAGTACGAGATTGTAGACGGCTTTACTGCAATGGGCTGCGTGCGCTATTCGTTTGCACTCTCCTTCTTCCGGAAATTCGTCTACTTTACCGCTCTGTTTCTTCTGCCGCGGTTCTTTGCACTGGAAAACATCTTCTACGTGGAACCTATTTCCGACCTGATCGGGCCGGTTGTCTCAATGATTGTTTACTGGACTTCGATTCAGAAGATTCTGAAACAGCGGGAAGAGGCGGTACGGCTGATGCACACAAAAAAAGCATAAAAAATCTCATATCAAAAAAGCTGTTCTTTTCCGCGGAGTTTTCAAAACTCTCACCAGAAAAGAACAGCTTTTTCTGCTTCTGTTAAAATGTCTTCGGCATCGGAACGGTTTCCTGTACTTTCAGACCGTATTTTGCTGCCAGCTGCAGTGCCTTCTGTTCCGTCTCCGGATTCCAGACGGCTTTCGGCGTATGGGCATCACAGCCGAAAAACGGCGGTGTTTCCTTCTTCGCCGGCGATCTTCCAGAACTTCTCGTTCGGATACCATCTTTCTTCCATCAGACCAAGGAAATTGATCTCCAGCGGAATGTTTCTCTTTTTCACCTCACGGCAGAGTCTCCGGTATTCCCGGTCGAACACTGCTTCGTCGCCGTTGAATAAAAAGAGATCCGGGTGTGCCAGATACAGGTATTTTCCGGTATCGATGCCTGCCAGGCACTGGTCCACATACTGTTTCAGGTAGCTTCCGTCTGTTGTTCCATGGCCGCTGTAGAGAATCTTTTCGATCTCATTTCCCAGGCTGTGCTGGCCAAGCACAAAGTACTCAAACGGATAGTCCGACAAAAATCAATCAGCTGATCCCAGAATCTCGGGAAATACTCTGTTTCGAGTCCGAGATGGATTTCAATATCCTTGTCATACTCTTTTTTCAATGCCAGCACGGTGTCTACATAGCCTTCCACCTGATCGAGCCGCATCCGCATGCCGGAATCGTAGCCGTCCGGGAACGGATAAGGCGAATGGTCGGAAAAACCGAGAATTTTAAGGCCGCCCTCAATCGCGCGCTCCACATACTCCCGCTCCGTTCCGTCCGCATGGCGGCACCGCCATGTATGGGTATGATAATTTGCAATCATGATCTGTAACCTTCTTTATTTTGTATCTTATTCTGCTGCTTCTTTGGAGATATCCGTTCCAAAATATTTTTCCGAAAGCTCTGTCAGTGTTCCTTCTTCTGCGAGCTCGCCAAGTGCTTTGTTGACTGCCTCAAGCAGCGTCTTGGTCTCATCGCCTTTTTTCATCGGAATACCGACTTTTGTGGATTCCGGATCGAGACATGCAATTTTGATCTCTGCATCCGGGTGTGCTTTCATATAATCGTAATACGTTACCTCTGCGTTCAGAGTTGCATCGATACGGCCGCTTAAGAGAAGCTCGAAAGTCTGCTCCAGATCGTCAACACCGGTAACGGCTGCGCCATATTTCTCGGCAACTTCTGCATACGTACTGGAAATGGTGTTCGCGGTGCTCTTTCCGTCGAGATCCTCCATGGACTGGATTTCATCGTTAGCAGAGTTTACGATAACAGCGGTGCGGTTGTATGCGTATGGATCGGAAAAGCTGTATTTCTCAGCGCGCTCCTCTGTGATATCTACGCCGTTTACCATGATATCGTACCGGCCGAATCGATTCCTGCAAGAAGGCCGTCCCACTCACCCTCTACAAAGGTTGCTTTCACGCCGAGTTTCTCTGCGATCTGCTGTGCCACTTCTACGTCATAGCCGACCAGGTTGTCGTCCTCATCGTGATACGTCCACGGTGCCCAGGTTCCTTCCATTGCCACAACGATCTCACCCTTGCTCTGGATCTGCTCTAAAAGATCCCCAGACGCACTTGCAGAAGATGCTGATGAAGAGGAAGAAGCACTGCTGTTATCTGCCGTGCTGTTTCCGCATCCGGTCAGTAAAAAGGATGATGTCAGGATACCTGCCAGAAATACTGCTGCCTATTTTCTTTTTCATTAATATTCGCCACTCCTTTTTTGTTTTGTTCTGGAAGAAGCTGCCTTTGCTTCTTCTGTTTTCTTTATTGCAAACTGTCCGGATTCCGTGCTCCGGGCAGGATTTGCCGCTTTGCGGGATACCTTACTCGTAATGCTGTTCAATATTCTGCAAAAATGTTCTCGTCCGCTCTTCCCGCGGATTTGCGAAAAATTCCTTCGACGGACCTTCCTCAACGACAACGCCGTTTTCCATAAAGACAACTTTGTTCGAAACGTTTCTTGCAAAGCCCATCTCATGCGTGACAACGAGCATTGTCATTCCCTCTTTGGCAAGCTGGCGCATAACACCAAGCACCTCGCCGGTCAGCTCCGGGTCGAGTGCTGAGGTCGGCTCATCAAAATAGATAATTTCCGGATCGGTTGCCAGTGCACGGGCGATTGCCACCCTCTGCTGCTGTCCGCCGGAAAGCTGATGCGGATAGTAGTCCGCACGGTCCAGCATGCCTACTTTTTCAAGCGCTGCACGCGCTTTTTCCTCCGCCCTGGTTTTTGGCATTTTTCTGCCGATGATCAGGCCCTCGGTTACGTTATGAAGGGCTGTTTTGTTCAGGAACAGGTTATAGTTCTGAAATACAAATGCGGTTTTCTGACGGATCGCCGCGATATCTTTTTTGCTGATGTTGTGGAACGGATATTCTTTCCCGTCAAAGATCAGGCTGCCGCCGTCCGCATGCTCCAGAAAGTTGACACAGCGCAGCATCGTCGTTTTTCCCGAACCACTCGGACCGAGGATTGCAACAACATCGCCCTGTTTTACTTTTAAATCTACACCTTTTAATACTTCCAGGCTGCCGAACGCTTTCTTTAATCCTTTAATTTCCAGCATGGCTTATTCCCCTTTTTTCTGATATGTACTCAGTTTCTTCTCTCCGATTCCCTGCAGCTTCGTGAGCACAGTGGAGAACAGCAGGTAGATCAGTCCTACTTCAATATACAGTGCCAGCGGCTCATGGGTGCGCGCTACAATCCGCTGCGTTACCATAAACATCTCCGTTACGGTGATATTTGCGGCAAGGGAAGTATCCTTTACCATGGCGATCAGAGAGTTGGAAAGCGGCGGGAAAGCGGTGCGCATCGCCTGCGGAAGGATAATTCTCCGCATGATCTGCAGATACGACATGCCGACACAGTAGCCGGCTTCGAGCTGGCCTGCCGGAACGGCTTCCAGGGCCGCACGCATCGTCTCGGCACTGTAGGCGCCTCATTCAGGGAAAAGACGAGAACTGCCGCCGGAAACGGATCGATCAGAATACCGCGCGCGGAAGTCCGTAAAACACAACGAAAAGCTGGACCAGAAGCGGGGTTCCGCGGAAAATCCAGATATAGAAACGTGCAATCTGACGAAGGCCTTTGATGTTTGCAAACTGTACCATAGCCATTGCCGTCGCAATTACAAGTGCAATGGAAAACGAGATTACAGTAAGCGGAATCGTCACCTTAAGGCCCGGCAGAAAGATTTTCCAGAAAGAATCCAGAAGAATATTCCATAATCTTTCGCTCATTTCGATATATCCCCCTTATTTTTACATTTTCCTAGATAGGATAACACTTCAAGTCCGCTTCAAGTCAAGTGTTTTTTCATATACCCCTCCCCCGCATGCAAGAATCCCCGGGAAACACGTTTTTCAACGGCCCCGGGGACACTTATTTATGGTTGGTTTTAAGAGGAAGGATCTTGTCTTTTTTTATGGTATTATGTTATTTACTGCTTAGTCCTGTGTCACATTAAATGCTCTTGCACCAGGGTATACAGCGGCCGTTCCAAGTTCTTCTTCGATTCGGAGAAGCTGGTTGTATTTTGCAACACGCTCGGTACGGCTCGGTGCACCGGTCTTGATCTGGCAGGTGTTCAGGGCAACAGCCAGGTCTGCGATGGTGGTATCCTCGGTCTCACCGGAACGGTGGGAGGAAATTGCGGTGTAGCCTGCTTTGTGAGCCATTTTGATTGCCTCAAGGGTCTCAGATACAGAACCGATCTGGTTCAGTTTGATCAGGATGGAATTTCCGCAGCCAAGGGAGATACCTTTTGCCAGACGCTCAGTATTGGTTACAAACAGGTCGTCACCGACAAGCTGTACTTTTCCGCCAAGCTCTGCGGTCAGCTCTTTCCAGCCTTCCCAGTCTTCTTCATCCAGAGCATCCTCGATGGAGATGATCGGATATTTCTCTACCAGTGCTTTCCAGTGAGCGATCAGCTCTTTGGAAGTAAATACAGTGCCGGCTTTCGGCAGTTTGTATTCACCCTTGGTTCCTGTCTTCCACTCGGAGGAAGCAGCATCCATCGCGATCTTGAAGTCTCTGCCTGGCTCGTAGCCTGCTTTTTTCACTGCCTCAAGAATGGTCTCGATGGCTTCTTCATCGGATTTCAGAGCCGGTGCAAAACCGCCTTCATCTCCAACCGATGTTGCCAGTCCGCGCTCTTTTAAGATGGCAGCCAGTGCATGGAAGACCTCAGCGCACCATCTTAAGCACTCTTTGAAAGAAGATGCTCCAACCGGCATGATCATGAACTCCTGTACATCCAGGCCGGAAGAAAGTGCGTGGCATCCGCCGTTGATGATGTTCATCATCGGAACCGGCAGACGATTTCCGGAAACGCCGCCGAAGAAGCGGTACAGCGGAATCTCAAGTGCGTTTGCTGCTGCTCTTGCGCAGGCAATGGATACAGCCAGAATGGCGTTTGCACCCAGGCGGGATTTATCCTTTGTTCCGTCCGCATCGATCATAGCTTTATCTACAGCGTAGGTATCGGATGCATCCATACCTTTTAAGGTATCGTTGATGACGGTGTTGATGTTTTCTACTGCTTTCTGCACACCTTTTCCAAGGTATCTTGCTTTATCTCCATCTCGTAATTCCAGTGCCTCAAACTCACCGGTAGATGCGCCGCTTGGTGCCATGCCGCGTCCTACAACGCCTCCTGCAAGAACAACCTCAGCTTCTACGGTTGGGTTTCCTCTGGAATCCAGAATTTCTCTTCCTTTTACTTCCTCAATTTTCAGGCTCTTCACTTTTCGTGTGCTCCTTTCTCGTTTGTTTCTGGAGTTTCCCGCCTGCGAAGTGTCCAGGATCCGCAGACGGGAGATAACAATGATTGATTCACTTTGGTTAGCCTTTACTAACTATAATTCATTATAACTAATTTTTTAAAAATTGCAAGTGGGTAAAGTGATACTTTTTCTCAGAAATGCAAAAAGTTTTTCTGTTCTTATTTTTCCTGTTTAAATGCCTCTTCCAGCGTATGCCATCCAAGCACTGCACATTTCACTCTTGCCGGCATGTGGGAGATGTCCTTCAGTGCACCAGCCTCCTCGAGTTCGTCAATCTCCTCGTCGGATGCTTCTCCTTTGATCATGCGCAGAAACAGATTTCCCAGGCGCAGTGCCTCGTCCTTCGTCTTTCCGATGATCATGCCGAGCATAATGTCCGCCGATGCCTGCGAAATCGCACAGCCGTCGCCCACGAACGCACCGTCCGTGATCACATCGCCGTCGACTTTTAATTTCAGCCAGATATCATCGCCGCAGCTTGGGTTGACGCCCTCGAGTACGATGTCCGCATCCGGCAGATCATGCTTGAATTCCGGACGCAGATTGTGCTCCGTCAAAATTTCGTTATAAAATCCTCTACTCTCCATAGCCCATTCTCCTTCTGATTGTGGATACACTTTCGATCAGTGCATCAATCTCTTCCGGTGTATTATAAAACATCATGCTGGCTCTTGTCGAACTTCGGACGCCAAGATATTCCAGAAGCGGCTGTGCACAGTGGTGGCCTGCCCGCACATCGATGCCGTCAGAAGAAAGAATTTCGCTCACATCGTGCGGATGCACGCCGTCAATCGTAAACGAAACGATGCCCGTGTGGTTGGCCGGATCTTTGGAACCGAGGATATGAACGTACGGCAGCGCGCCGAGTCCTTCCATAGCACGTTGCGTCAGTTCCAGCTCTTTTTTCTGGATATAATCAAATCCTTTTTCCTGCAGATACCGGATCGCTGCGGCCAGCCCCACCGCACCGGCTGCATTTACCGTTCCCGCCTCAAATTTCTGCGGAACCGGTGCAAAAACGGCTCCGTCGCGGTAAACGGAATCGATCATCTCGCCTCCGGTTAAAAACGGCGGCATTTTTTCCAGCAGTTCCCGTTTTCCATACAGACAGCCGATTCCCATCGGCCCATCAGCTTATGGCCGGAAAAGGCGAGAAAATCTGCATCCAGCGCCTGTACGTCGACCGGCATATGCGGAACGCTCTGGGCGCCGTCCACAACGACAACGGCTCCCACGCGGTGCGCCATCTCCGTGATTTTCTGGATCGGATTCACGCAGCCGAGCACATTCGATACCTGCGCAACAGCCACAAGACGTGTTCTCTCATTAATGCCCTTTTGGAGCTCCTCATCGGTCAGCTCGCCCTCACTGGTACATTCCAGATATGGAGCTTTGCCCCAGTCATACGCGACACCATCTGCCACGGAAGCAGATTGCTGTGATGCTCCATGATTGTTACAGCGATCTCGTCGCCTTCCTTTAAAAAGTTCAGGCCATAGCTGTATGCCACAAGGTTCAGGCTTTCCGTTGTATTCCGGGTAAAAATAATCTCCTCCGGCTCTTCTGCATGAATAAACTCCTGTACGGTCTTTCTTGCCTCCTGATAGCTCTCCGTCGCCTCCAGGCTTAAAGGATAGAATCCTCGCAGAGGATTTGCATTTTTCTGTTCGTAAAATTCCTGTACTGCAACAAGAACGCATGACGGGCGCTGTGCCGTCGCCGCGTTGTCCAGATAGATCGTGTCCATTTGCTGCAGAAAGCGGGAAATTTTTTCTGATGTTATCTGTTGTCACGGTCAAGCACCTCCGCAAGCTGTGTTTTTACTTTCTGTTCGATGTCCGCATCGCCGATCTTCTGGATTTTTGCTTCCAGTTTCGCCCGCGCCATCGTATTTTCTGCCTGTGTACGGTCCATGCCGCGCGCACCGAAGTAAAACAGTGTCTCTTCATCGAGTTCTCCGATTGCCGCGCCGTGGCTTCCCTGTACGTTTTCCTCTGCACAGAGGATCACAGGAATCGTCTTGTTGACTACATCATCGCCGAGCAGCAATACCTGTTCTGTCTCTGCTCCGACGGAATCTGCCGAACCGCGCACAAAGTCGATTGTGCCGCGGAAGATCTTTTCCGCCGCATCCATCAGCGTTCCGTCTGCCTGGATCGTGCTCTCGGTTACTTTTCCGAAGTGGCGCACATTCAGATTGACATCAAATTTCTGCTGATTCTGCAGAAGATAGCCGATTTCTGCCTGCAGTGATGCGTGATCCTTCTGCAGTTCGGTCCAGATACCGTCATAGACATCGCCTTTTCCGACAACGACCTGTAAAAGATCCAGTGCACCATTTTCCTCGCAGATGCATCCGACATCATTTAAAAGCTCCTGTCCCTCACCGCGCATCATCACCTGCACGAGCCGGATGCGGCTGTCTTTTTTCGCGTAAAGTTCTGTCCGCACCGCGAGCTGTCCCGCTGCCTGTGCCGGTTCAAATACCTCGAAAACGGTAAGGGAAGCTCCCTCTTCTGCCACCGCGCGGATCTTTCCGGATGAAACCGTCTCTTTTCCCTGTCCGATGGAAAGCGTGACCTGTTTCGTCTGCCCCTCCTTTGCAGAGACATTCCAGTTTTTCGTCTGCTCCGGTGCAAAAAGGACATCCGTCTCTTTTCCTGCCCCGGTATTCATAGCTTCCGGAAAACCCGTTATCTCATCATCCGCAGACGGCTCTTCCGCGCAGATTTCACACGGCGCACCCGCCGCCCATTTTACTTTTGTATCATTTAATCCCAGCCAGTACCATGTTTTCGATGGAAGCTGGTTGATTTTCATGCTGTTCTGTTCTTCCATGTGTCTGGCCTCCTTATCCAATGCTGCCCTTCATCTCGAGGCGGATCAGATTGTTCATCTCCACCGCGTACTCCAGCGGCAGTTCTTTTGAAACATCATCCGCGAATCCGCTGACGATGCACGCTCTCGCATCCTCTTCCGTCATGCCGCGCGACATCAGATAAAAGACGGCTTCATCGCTGATGCTTCCGATCTGTGCTTCATGGCCGATGTTCGCATCTTTTGTACGGATATCCATCGCCGGAATCGTGTCCGACCGGGAGATATCATCGAGCATCAGAGACTGGCAGGAAACGGCTGATTTCGTTGTTCTTTGCCGCTTTTGTTACAGAGACTGACGAACGGAAGGTGCTGATGCCGCCGTCCTTCGAGATCGATTTCGTGTTAATATAGGAACTCGTATCCGGCGCGCTGTGGACAACCTTCGCTCCGGTATCGAGATTCTGGCCCTTACCGGCAAACGTGATGCCGGTAAATTCCATCTTTGCGCCTCTTCCTTTCAGCACGCTCATCGGGTACAGGTAGGAAACGTGGGAGCCGAATGAACCGGAAACCCACTCGATTTTTCCGCCCTCCTCGACCTGCGCGCGCTTCGTGTTCAGGTTGTACATATTCTTCGACCAGTTTTCAATCGTAGAATAACGGAGTCTTGCATTCTTTCCGACAAACAGCTCCACACATCCGGCATGGAGGTTGGCCACATTGTATTTCGGTGCGGAACAGCCCTCGATAAAGTGAAGGTCCGCGTCCTCATCGACAATAATCAGCGTATGCTCGAACTGGCCTGCGCCCGGCGCATTCAGGCGGAAATACGACTGCAGCGGGATTTCCACGGAAACCCCCTTCGGCACATAGACAAACGAACCGCCGGACCAGACGGCTCCGTGCAGTGCGGCAAATTTGTGGTCGGTCGGTTTCACCAGTTTCATAAAGTGTTTCCGCACCATATCCGCGTACTCACCATGCAGCGCACTCTCCATATCGGTATAGACAACACCCTGCGCCGCAACTTCCGCGCGGACGTGTGATAGACCAGCTCCGAATCATACTGTGCGCCCACGCCGGCGAGTGATTTCCGCTCTGCCTGCGGGATGCCAAGACGCTCAAACGTATTTTTGATGTCATCCGGCACATCGGACCACTTTGCTTTCATTTTCGTATTCGGGCGGACATACGTTACGATGTCATCCATGTTCAGACCCTCAATCGACGGACCCCAATCCGGAATCGGCATCTGGTTGTAGATCTGTAAAGAACGCAGACGGAACAGCTGCATCCAGGCAGGGTCTTTCTTCTCATCCGAAATTTTCTGTACAATTTCCGGCGTCAGGCCGGCTTTTACTTTATAGGCATCCTTTTCATCGTCTTTGAAATCATAGATGCTTCGGTCAATATCCTCTACATAACTTTTTTCTCTCACAGCGTTTTCATCCTTTCTGTACCTTCGGTTTTACGCCAGTGACTTTCGTATTTTCCAAATCC
>ENA-OQBJ01000747-OQBJ01000747.1-human-gut-metagenome-genome-assembly--contig:-NODE-747-length-15705-cov-4.163500_pt1 | contig 15705 bp, 20 predicted proteins | sample MGYA00242743_ERZ504545 | MGnify/ENA primary metagenome ERZ504545 (study PRJEB26092, sample SAMD00036252) | human gut metagenome | host: Homo sapiens | study: EMG produced TPA metagenomics assembly of...
CTTTCTTTTCTTTTTCAGGAAGGAAATCAAGAGTTTTTTCGATTACCCGACGCAGTTTTGTGGTAGTATCAATATGATTTCCCCTGCGGATCTCATCGGTAATGGCTTTGGCGAGTTCCTCACAGTATGGTTCATCGGAATTTTCATAGAGCATTCCCGCAAGCTCTTCTCTGGAAATGGTATCCAGACGCCGGGCTGCACTGATGCCGGTTTCCTGATTCAGGCGCAGATCCAGAGGTCCGTCTGTTTTAAATGAGAAACCTCTTTTGGGATTATCAATCTGCATGGAGGAAACGCCGAGATCTGCCAGAATAAAGTCAAATCCTCCAACCTCTTTGGCAATCTCATCAATGGTGCAGAAGTTCTGAAGCTTTACTGTCAGCAGTTCTTCCCCGAATCCCTGCTCTGCCAGACGTTTCTTTGTTTTGGCGGATTCCTCAGGGTCTACATCTGTTGCATAAATATGGCCCTTGCCATTCAGACACTGAAGCATTGCTTTCGTATGGCCGCCATAGCCCAATGTGGCATCAAATCCTGTTTCGCCCGGCTGGATATTAAGAAAATCAAGGATTTCCTTAACCATAATGGAGATATGCATTCCCGCCGGGGTATTTCCTTTCTGAATCACATGTTCAATGGTATCTTTATATTTCTCAGGCTGTAATTCCTTGTATTTCTCTTCAAATTTCTTCGGATATTTTCCTTTATAACGGACACGTCTTTTATGTGGTGTCTGATTCTGGTTTTCCATAAAATCCCCTTTTTGTTTTTTATTCCTGTGTGATACCAGTTACTTCATAGCCGGCTTCTTTGATTACTTCGCGGATCTTATCCTCGTCCAGTTTCTCCGGAGCATGGATCACTGTGGTTCCTTTTTCATGGGAGGAAACTACATCTTCCACTCCAAATGCCTCTTTTACTGCCTTTGTCACATGTGCTTCACAATGTCCACACATCATTCCTGTTACGTTTACTGTGATTGTTGTCATTTCTTTATTCTCCTTGTTTTCTTTTATATTTTCCTGATCTTTTGGATCATGAATTTCACTGTTGCAAAAGTCTGGATTCTCTGCCTTTAGACTTTTGTTTTCTGTTACATTTTTCATTTCTGCATTAGCTGAAATATCATGGATTTCTTCCACATTCTGTTTTATTTTTTTGTCTCTGGAAGCATCATGTACCTTAAAGAGATTCAGTCTCAGTGCATTGGTTACCACACAGAAACTGGAAAGGCTCATGCAGCTGCACCAAACATGGGGTTCAGTGTCCATCCGAAAATCGGAATCCATACACCGGCTGCCAGTGGAATACCGATCACATTGTAGAAGAATGCCCAGAAAAGATTCTCATGGATATTTCTCAATGTTGCCCGGCTTAAACGTATGGCAGCAGGTACATCACTGAGCCGGCTCTTCATTAATACCACATCTGCGGCATCAATGGCAACATCTGTTCCTGCACCGATTGCAATACCGATGTCTGCCTGGTAAGTGCAGGGGCATCATTGATTCCGTCTCCTACCATGGCAACCTTTCCCTGTTCCTTCAGAGAACGGATCACACTTTCCTTGCCATCCGGAAGAACACCTGCAATTACATCGTCCACTCCTGCCTGTGCTCCGATCGCTTTTGCTGTGCGTTCATTATCACCGGTAAGCATTACTACCCGGATTCCCATGTTCTGCAGTTCTTTTATTGCCTGAGGACTGTCCTCTTTTATAACATCTGCCACTGCGATCATGCCGAGAAGCTTCCCGCCTTTTGCAAAAAGAAGTGGTGTTTTTCCTTCTCCTGCAAGTTTTTCTGCCTGCTTCATCAGTTCCGGTGATACAGAGGTTTCATTGCTGATAAATTTCATATTTCCGCCTGTAAGCACATCACTGTTTAATGCTGCACGAAGACCGTTTCCAGGAAGAGCCTGAAAATCAGAAACCTTCTGCAAAACAATCTTTTTCTCTTCTGCTCTGGCAATAATGGCTTTTGCAAGAGGATGTTCACTCTTCTTCTCAAGTGCATAGGCATAGCCTAAAAGCTCTTCCTCTGAGATTCCCTTTGCAGGAACCATATCTGTCACCTGTGGTTCACCCTTGGTGATAGTTCCTGTCTTATCTAATGCAACGATCTGGATTTTACCTGCTTCCTCCAGGGATACTGCTGTTTTAAACAGGATTCCGTTTTTGGCCCCCATTCCGTTTCCTACCATAATGGCAACCGGTGTGGCAAGTCCAAGGGCACAGGGACAGCTGATGACCAGAACAGAAATACCTCTGGCAAGTGCATATCCGAACTCTTTTCCTGCCAGCAGCCAGACAATGGTGGTGACAACCGCAATACTGATAACTGTCGGAACAAAAACTCCGGAAACCCTGTCTGCGATTTTGGCAATAGGTGCTTTTGTTGCAGCCGCATCACTGACCATCTTAATAATCTGGGAAAGAGTAGTGTCCTCGCCTACCCGGGTAGCTTCGCATCTGATAAATCCGGACTGGTTTACGGTTGCAGCAGAGACTGCATCTCCCGGATTCTTGTCAACAGGAATACTCTCCCTGTAAGTGCCGCCTCATTGACAGCACTGTTTCCCTCAAGGACCACTCCGTCCACCGGAATGTTCTCACCGGGACGTACCACAAAAACATCACCTTTTCGGACCTGTTCGATGGGCACCGTAGCCTCTTGTCCGTTCCGGACAACAACTGCTGTCTTAGGTGCCAGCTTCATCAGACCTTTCAGCGCATCCGTTGTCCTTCCCTTAGATCGGGCTTCCAGCATTTTTCCAACTGTGATCAGGGTAAGGATCATGGCGGCAGATTCAAAATAGAACTCCATCATGTAATTCATAACTGCTGCAGAATCTCCGTCCACCTGTGCCCTTGTCATTGCAAAAAGTACATAAACACTCCACAAAAAGGATGCCATGGAACCAAGTGCCACAAGGGTATCCATATTTGGTGCACGATGCCACAAACTCTTAAAGCCGCTGATAAAAAATTTCTGGTTAATGACCATTATGATTCCGGCGAGAAGAAGCTGCACCAGTCCCATGGCAATATGATTATCATTAAACCATGCCGGAAGAGGCCAGCCCCACATCATATGTCCCATGGAAAAATACATCAGCACAAGCAGAAAGCCTACAGATGCGATCAGCCTTTGTTTCAGTGCCGGTGTTTCATGGTCTTCCAGTGCCTCCTCTGCCGCAGAAGCAGATATCTGTTCTCCGGATGCCACCTTTAAGGATGCTCCATAACCTGCATCCTGTACTGCCTTGATGATCGCACCTGCACCGGCAGTTCCCTCTACTCCCATGGAGTTGGTCAGCAGACTGACCGAACAGGATGTCACCCCCGGAACCCTGGATACGGCCTTCTCCACTCTGCTGCTGCAGGCTGCACAGCTCATTCCGGTTACATTGTATTGTTCCATTTCTATTCCTCCTACGACTTGTTGTTCCTTACCTGATATCTACTGCTCTGTTGCTTTGCAGTTCCCGGATCTTTGTTCTGCTGTACTCTGATGCTATAACAGTCTGAACACAGCTTTCACTTCATCAGTTTCTGCAAAGTAGCCACCAGTTCATCGATCGTCTCATCCTTGCCCCCGCGGATATCTCTTGCCACACAGTTGCGGATATGCTGGCAAGCAGTTCTTTGTTAAATGCGTTCACTGCTGCGTTGACTGCTGCGGACTGGATCAGGATATCGTTACAGTACGCATCATTCTCCAGCATACCGATAATCCCTCGAATTTGTCCTTCCACACGTTTAAGACGATTGATCAGCTTCTTTCTCTCCTCCTCAGAACGCATTGTATGTTTTGTGCAACAGGGACAGACTTTTTTCTCCTGTGTATCTGCCATATGGGAAATCCTCCTTCTGATTTTTATGTACTCTCGGAATCTTTTTGTACTTGATTTTATGAGAAGATTTTTTTGTCAGATGTGCCCGAATTTTTGAGGCGTACGCGGTGCGTACGTTGATAAAATTCGGGTGCATCTGGCGAAAAATCAGCCATAAAAGCAAGTGCAATAAAGACTCCGAGAGTACATTTTTATAAATAAGCTCTGTTTTATATAAATTTCTGAAATATATAACAATTTCAAAATACCCTTATGGGGTATCTTTACAATAGTCACTATATACCCTTATGGGGTATTTGTCAATACTGTTTTTCATATCGGAAACAAAAAGATTACTGTGAGTTACTGTTCACTCCGTTCCCAGCAACACGCTTCGCGGGATATTACCAGTGAACAGTAACTACTGTGAACAGAGTAAGCAGCAGTAACACAAAAAAGAGCTCTCACAGAAAATAACCGCCGGTAATATTCTGCCGGTAATTATTTTTCGCGAAAGCTCAAAGACCTATACTCTATGCACTTTTCTTCTGACAAAATAAAAACAGGTGACCTGCATAATGATCGTCAGCATCCAGGATGCAGGATAGGAAATAAACAGAACAGCCAGTGATCTGTGATGCGGGAATATTCCAAATATCCATACGATCCTGGTTCCTACTGTTCCGATCACTGACAGGATCATTGGAACGCCGGAATGTCCCATTCCACGCAGGCACCCGGAAATAGATCCATAATCCCGCAGAGAAAATAAGGTACGGTAGTGTAAGACAGGATTTCCAGTCCGCAGCGGATTACTTCCGGATCGGCAGTATAAATCTTAAGAATCTCAGAACCGAAGAAATATGCACCGCATCCAAGGGAAAAGGAGGTAACTACGGAAATAATAAGACAGTCGACCAGAACCTTATCCATACGTCTAAATTTATGCACACCATAGTTCTGACTGGTAAAGCTCATACATGCCTGTGTGACAGAGTTCACCGCCACATACAGAAAACCGAAAATATTATTGGCCGCCGTATACCCTGCATGGCGGTCGATCCAAAGGAGTTAACCGAGGACTGAAGCAGAGCATTTGACAGATTAATGACTGTGCTCTGGATCCCGGCCGGAATCCCAACCTGGAAAATCTGTTTTAAGTAAACAGTATTGATCCTTAATTTTCCAAAATGAAGCTGATAGCTGGTTTTAGATGTACGCAGACATCTGAGTACCAGAATGCAGGAAATTAACTGGGAGATCACAGTAGCAATGGCTACGCCCGCCACATCCATATGAAACATGATCACGAGGATCAGATTCAGTACTGCATTTACAACACCGGAAATAACCAGAAAGATCAGTGGACGTTTCGTATCTCCTACAGCCCGCAGAATCGCAGCTCCATAATTATAAAGCATAAAAAACGGCATACCCAGAAAATAGATTTTCATATACAGTGCAGACTGTCCGATCACATCATCCGGGTACCCATCAGTCCAGAGCCCATCTGGAAAAATCAGTCCCACAAATGCCATGACGATACCGCTTACCAGTGCAAGAGTTACAGCCGTATGAACGGTATCTGACATTTCCCGGTCTTTTCCTGCCGCATAGAACCGGGCAGCAAGTACATTCGCACCAAGTGAGATACCAATAAACAGATTGGTAAACACATTGATCAGTGCTGTGGTTGAGCCTACGGCTGCAAGTGCCTGACTTCCGCTAAATCTTCCCACCACTATGATATCCACAGCATTAAACATCAGCTGCAGGATTCCGGACAGCATCAGCGGCAGTGAAAAGGAAATCAGCTTGTCCATGATGGTTCCGTTACACATATCTATTTCGTATTTATTTTGTTTCACTTTTATCTTCCACCCTTTATATCCAAATTGATATGGGCTTCTGTAGAAGTCCTTTATATTGCTGTTCAGAAACAGCCATCATTTTTATTCTGCAAGGCTTCCGAAATAATAGAATCCCTTGCAGGTATCCAGTTTTACTTTTACATATTTACCGATCAGATCCTGACATCCCGGGAAATGGACCAGAAGGTTATATTCTGTTCTTCCTGTAAAGATACCTTTTTCTCTGCTTTCTTCCTCTACAAGGATTTCCTGAACAGTTCCTCGAAACGGGAAGAACCTTTCGGCCTTTTTCCTGAACCAGAGCAAGAAGACGGTCAAAACGGTCTTTTACTACATCCTCAGGTACCTGATTCTCCATTTTGGCAGCAGGTGTGCCGCTTCTTTTGGAATAAATAAAGGTAAACGCAGAATCAAAATCGCATTTTTCCACAACGTCCAGAGTATCCTGGAAATCCTCTTCCGTTTCTCCCGGAAAACCTACAATGATATCTGTAGTAAGGGAAATATCCGGTACGGCATTACGGATCTTGTCTACAAGCTCCAGATACTTTTCTTTGTCATAACGGCGGTTCATGATCTTTAAGATTCGGCTGCTTCCGGACTGCATGGGAAGGTGGAGGTGATGGCACACTTTTTTGCTCTCTGCCATTGTCCGGATCAGTTCATCAGACAGATCCTTCGGATGGGAAGTCATGAAACGGATTCTCTTTAATCCTTCAATTGCTTCCACCTGTTTCAGAAGCTGTGCAAAAGTAATCGGATGTTCCAGTGTCTTTCCATAGGAATTAACGTTCTGTCCCAGAAGCATAACTTCCGTTACACCGTCAGCCACCAGACCCTTGATCTCTTCTATGATCGCCTCCGGTTCGCGACTCTTCTCTCTTCCTCTTACATATGGTACAATACAGTAACTGCAGAAATTATTGCAGCCAAACATAATATTGACACCCGTTTTAAAGGAATATTTACGGTCAGAAGGCATACCCTCCACGATTTCATCAGATTCCTTCCAGACATCAATGATCTGTCCCTCCGTATTTAAGCTTCTGTAGAAAAGCTCCGGAAACTTATGGAAGTTATGGGTACCGAAAACCAGATCAACAAAAGAATATTCTTTGTGGATCTTCTCAATTACTTCCGGCTCCTGCATCATGCAGCCAAACAATATAATCTTCAGTTCAGGATTCTTTTTCTTAATACTTTTCAGATGGCCAAGATGACCGTAAATCTTCAGGTTTGCATTCTCCCGGACTGTGCAGGTGTTATAGATGACAACATCTGCATCTTCTTCTCTGGATACTTCTGTATAGCCCATACGTTTCACGATACCGGCCACTGTATCCGTCTGCAGGGAATTCATCTGGCAGCCTGCATTCTGGATAAAGAAAGCTGGCGCCTTTTCATATTTTTCCTTCACAAGCTCTGTACATTTATTGATATATTCTAACTGTATTTTACTTTCCTGTGTATTATTATTCACTATTGATTCCTCATCTTTCTGTTTATCAACATTTCGGGGCACTCTTTTTATCATACAGAATCTATGCTTTATGTCAAACGCTAATCTCTGTTTTTACATGTTTTTATTACTTTTTTATTTTCAGAGACTGTTTTTCTTTGACTGTGTGACGGATTTATGCGTTTGCCAATATGCCGCTGTTTAAAGAATAAAGATATTCAAGTGGAATCAGACGCAGTTCTTCCATATCGTCCTTGCGGTATTCCGGAATCTCAATTGCCAGAGAGGGCTGACGGATTACTTCCGCATAAAACTGTTCCGGAGATCCCATCTCAGGTTTTGCTCCGGCTTTTTTGACTCTCGCACCACCTGCAATCCCTTTTTCCAGACGATAGCCGGAACATTTCTGTAAATGCTTGCCAGTCTGTAATTTTTCTGATTGTAGGCAAAGCCTTTCTCCTGTCTGCAGTAAACGATCTTCCCTCTGGAATAACTGAATGTAAGCAGGCCAAGGCTTGAATATTCCTGAAAAATGCTGATCAGGCACGAGTCTCATTCTCACTGGCAGGCTCCTGATTCACTCTTTTCCGCTGATAATAATTAGTCGGAAAATTTCTGCGCAGATCAATTCCCCTGGCATTACATTCATACTCTTCCACAGGCCTGTCCTGCATTTTCAGCATCTGTCTGTGGATGGGATTATGTATGGCACCATATCCGTATTCACATATCTCATAGCTGTCAGGATTCAGCATGGGGATCATACAGATACGAACCTTATCCAGAAGTTTACGAACTTCATAACTTTCTCCGATGGTCCAGTTGCTTTCATAGGATCTGCAGTAATCTTTTGCAATGGACAAAAGATATTCCGGGAGATTTCTGTCTCCGCTTTCCACTCCGCTCAGACAGATAATGCAGGTATCACCCTTTCCAATCTCAAGCATGGGGATCATTCTGTCATCATGACTTCTTCCGATCACTCTGAACTGGACAAAATTTCCATATCTCTGTCCGAGTTCCCACAATGCGAAGTATATTTTTTCATAAGTTCCCATCTGTTCTGTTGACATACATTCTTTCCTCCTTTTTGGCAAATGTTCAGCAGCCTGGATCAGATTCCGGATTCTGACCTGTATGGACGGCTGAATGGCTGCCTTATTATTATATATATGAAAAGAGACAGGCCATAAGACCTGTCTCTTAAAAATAATTGAATTATATTTACATTTCTTTTTTACGTCTTCTTATTAGTACATAACCACCTGCAAGAACAGAAGCTGCAGCAAGAGCCAGCATAGTTCCGATCGGTGATTCATCACCTGTGGATACTGCTGATTTCGCTGTTCCGTTTGTTCCGTCTGCATAGGTTGTCGGAGTTACATCTGTAGTTCCTCCATCTGTAGTTCCGTCGCCGGATCCGTTCCGTCTCCGTTTGTTCCGTTTGCACCTGGTGTGGTAGTGGCCTGTGTCAGAGGAGCTGCCTTGACTGATAGGCAGAACTTCGGAAGCATCTGTTTCCTGCCAGTCATTTCCACTGTATACCTGTTTTGCATATTTAATGTAAATAGTATATGCTTTCTCGGCATCTGTATAAATACCGCTCTTGGCACCAATTTTCCAGGATGTGTTCCAGGTTGACGGGTTAGAAGACATACTCCATCCTACAGGTACCCATCTGACATCACCTTCTCCCGGATTATTGTTCTGTGTACCTGCACCGATTACCTTGAAGTCATAGAAAGTATTCGGATAGAACACAAGTGCTTTCTCAAATCCCTGTACAACACTCTCTTTTACATCGGGTACTACCGGAGTATGAGATGGTGTAGGTGTAACAGGACGTTCCTTTGAATCAGGCTGGAACATTACAGAGCCATAATTACTCTTATCCTTATCACTGATCACACATACATAAATATCAACATCATAGTCAGGAAGATCAGTAACTTTTGCTGTTACATTTGTATCAGCCTCAATAGGAGCACCTACTCTGGAAGTATCGATTGTCGGTGCTTTCTCACCACGTTTTACCCAGTCAATATAATAGGTACCTTTTACATTTGACTGGAACTTAATTTTAACAGTACCACTTCCAGACCATTTGCATTCTTTTCCTGTTACTTTCAGTTTTTCTTCTGCAGGAGTTGGGGTAGGGGACGGTTCTGTTGTACTGACTAAAGTTCCGTCTTCTCCGATTTTAAGGCTGGAATCTCCCTCATATGTAATCTGAGAAAGAACATCTGTCAGTTTCACATCAGTAACAGCGTCATCCAGCTTTACTACTGTTCTTCCGGCGCTAGCCTCCTGAACAGCAACACCAATGGCAGAGCCTGTAACAGCACCGCTTACATTGATCACACCGTCTTTGGCAAGCACAAGGTTACTTATAGCTTCAAAAGAATTTGTAACGGTATTTCCTGTAACACTTAAGGTTCCCTGAATATTTACAGTTCCTTCACTGTAAATTGCACCGCCTGCTGCAGCGGAGTTTGCTGTAATTGTGCCATTCTGAAGATATACATTTGCACCGGCTGCATTATTAATCGCGCCACCATTTCCTGTCGTGCTGTTTGCTGTGATCGTACCTCCTAAAAGATATGCATTCGCACTGTTGTTGATTGCACTGCCATCTCCTGTTGTAGTATTACCTGTCAGAGTTGCTCCATCAGATAAAGCATAGTTACCACTTATCACTTCAACAATAGAACCAGTAACCCCTTCACCAGTTCCATCAACAATTAAAGTACTGTCAACAGCGCCTGTTGCCGCATCTTCTGCCGAACCTGCCATCTGAAGATTACCACCATTTACAGTAAACATGCTTCCGATAAATCCTGCCGCACGTTTAATAGTCGCATCTTCTGCTGCAACCAGCATAATATTTTTATTAGAAGGAACATCAACCGTAGCACTGATTTCAATATCACCTTTTACTTTGACGTACTTTGCCTCATCGGTCATATCTGCACTTTCAGGTACTGCCTCAAATGCTTCAGCAAGTGTTGAATAAGAATTTCCATCAACTACAATAGCAGATCCTGCCTCAGCAGCCTGCTCATCAGTTTCTTCAGCAGCCGGTGCCTCTGTAGGATCAGCTGTTGTTTCGGCAGGAGTTTCGGCCGGATCTTCCGGTGTCTCGGCTGGATCTTCGGCTGGTTCCTCAGGAGTTTCAGCCGGATCTTCAGAAGGTTCTTCTGTATCTGCAGAGTCAAGTTCACCTTCCAGTTCGCCTTCGGCTGATGTCTCAGCAGCAGTATCTGCTGCAAATGTGGCTGTCGGTGCCATTCCTACAGACAGGCACCTGCCATTAATAATGCAAAAAGTTGTTTTTTTCTCATTGTATGTCCTCCCATAGATGAGTTTTAGTTAAAATCACTACTGACACCATCCGATTTCTTATTCCCCACGAAGCAGTCAGTAATCCCAAATCTGAATTGAAGTATAGCACATCCCTCAGAAAAAATCAATGTGCCGTCTATGGGCGTACCTGTCCGTTTCCATAGATGATATATTTCGTTGTGGTCAGAGCCAGAAGTCCCATAGGTCCCCTCGCATGAAGCTTCTGTGTGCTGATACCGATCTCTGCCCCGAAACCGAATTCAAATCCATCTGTAAAACGTGTGGAGGCATTGACATAAACTGCCGCAGCATCCACTTCATCCAGAAACTTCTGTGCATGTTCATAATTATTGGTAATAATTGCCTCTGAATGTTTCGTATTATATTTATTGATGTGAGCGATCGCCTCTTCCACAGAAGAAACCACTTTAATAGAAAGAATATAATCCAGATATTCTTTGCCCCAGTCTTCTTCTGTTGCGTGTACAGCTCCCGGGATCAACGCATAAGCCGCTTCATCTGCGCGGATCTCCACATGTTTCTCCTGCAGACGCTTTGCAAGGACTGGAAGCAGGGCATCCTTTACATCTTTATGTACAAGAACAGATTCGCAGGCATTGCAGACGCCTACTCTCTGAGTCTTGGCATTCATGATAATGTCTGCTGCCATCTCAAGGTCTGCGGTTTCATCCACATAAATATGGCAGTTTCCAGTACCGGTCTCAATCACAGATGGTGCTCTGCTCCACTACGGCTTTGATCAGGCCTCTGCCGCCTCGCGGGATGAGTACATCCACATACTGGTTCATCTTCATGAATTCTGCTGCTGTCTCTCTGGATGTATCAGAAATCAGCTGGATCGCATCCTCTGTCACGCCCTGTTCATTCAGAGTTTCCCTGATACAGTTTACAATTGCCTCGTTGGAATGGATCGCATCACTTCCACCCTTTAGGATTACCACATTACCGGTCTTAAAGCAGAGTGCAAATGCATCCGCAGTTACATTCGGTCTTGCTTCATAGATAATTCCGATCACGCCAAGAGGTACTCTCTTCTGCCCGATCAGCAGTCCGTTTGGGCGTTTTTCATCCCGGTTACTTCCCCGACAGGATCATCCAGGGCTGCAACCTGACGCAGGCCCTCTGCCATTCCTTCAATCCTGCTCTCTGTGAGAAGAAGCCTGTCGATCAGCCCCTCAGGCATATGATTCCTTTTTCCGGTTTCTACATCCAGCCTGTTGGCACTGAGCAGAGTCTGTGCGTCCTCTACCAGTTTGTCTGCTACTGCAAGAAGCACTTCATTTTTTTTGTTTGTAGAAAGATTTCTCATTTCTGTTTCAGCTGCCTTCGCATTCATGCCAAGCGGTTCAGCATTTCATTCATGTTCAGTTCCCCTTTCAGTCAGTAAGATAGCATATCTCCTCTTCTGTTACTATGATCTGCGGACAGATATCAGTAGGTTCTGTGGGAACCTCCGGCAACATCTGAAAAGAAAATGCAATGGCAATTCTTTCAAGCTGCGGATGTTTTTCAAGATAACGGTCATAGAAGCCACCACCGTATCCGACTCTGTGGTTTGCTCTGTCAAAAGCTACTCCAGGCATGATCATAAGAGCCTTGGACCAGTTAACGATCTCCCCTGATACAGGCTCAGGAATCCCAAAATATCCGGGTTCCAGCCGGGCAAAGTCTGTCAGCTTATAAAATACCATATCCTTTCCCACAACCTTGGGAACTGCAACCTCCTTGCCGGCCTTCCATGCTTCTTTTATAAGATACTCTGTGACAACTTCATGGTTGTAATCTGCATATACCAGAATGCGGTCCGCATTCTTAAATGCAGGAAGTGCGGTCACTTTGTCAGTGATCGTGCGGCTCATTATTTCTATCTGTTCATCTGTGCGCAGCTTTCTTTCTGCGAAAATCTTCTTTCTAATGTCTTTTTTTTGATTCCATATCTTTCACCCAGATTAATGATTGTTCCGTCTTCCTGCTGAACATCCATATTGTCCAGCTGAGCGCGAAGGTTCATGCGGACAGATGCAATATATTCCTTGCGCAGCAGTTCTCTTTCTTTTTTCTCTTCTTCAGTAAGCCCCACACTTTTGGCCTTATGTGCAAGTGCATTAATGCGGTCGATTTTCTCAACTTCCATAGTTCTTCCTCCTGTTTTTTGTCTGCGGCAGTCTGTCTGTAAACACTGCCATTTACTTTGTGAATGTCATTTGGCACCGGTAAATTTCCGGTATTATAACAATCTGTCAATAATATCGATCAGATAAACTTCTTCTTTGGACTGGCTTACAAACAGCGTACCGTACCTGCGTCCCTCTGTGATCTTATGGATAATATGGAAATCGGCTCCGTTTGCGATCACCATATCTACGCCTGCTGCAGAAGCGATCTGTGCTGCTGTCAGCTTAGTAGCCATTCCGCCGGTTCCTACCTTACTTCCAGAAGTACCTTTTCCCATGTTAAGCAGATTGTCATCCAGATTTTCTACCACATCAATGAATTTTGCATCAGGATTTGTATTGGGGTCATCTGTAAAAAGACCATCAATATCTGATAACAGAATCAGCAGGTCCGCCCGTACAAGTGCGGCAACCATTGCAGACAATGTATCATTGTCTCCGAATTTCTCCAGGTTCTGAAGCTCATAAGTGGAAATGGAGTCATTCTCATTTACAATGGGAATGACTCCCAGACTGAGCAGTTCATCGAAAGTATTCTGAGCATTCTTTCGGTTAACATTATTAACCATAGTATTTTTGGTCATAAGGATCTGAGCGGAAAGCTGATTATATTCAGAAAAAAGTTTCTGATAAATCATCATCAGTCTGGCCTGTCCTACTGCTGCACATGCCTGTTTTCCTTTCAGTTCTGTGGGTTTCTCATGCATTCCAAGAGCTGCCACACCTGTTGCTATAGCTCCTGAAGAAACCAGTATGACATCTTTTCCCTGATTGCGAAGGTCACTGAGCTCTCTTGCCAGCACTTCCAGTTTGCGAAGGTTCAGTCTTCCTGTCTCCGAATGAGTCAGGGAAGAAGAACCGATCTTAATTACAATACGTTTTTTATCTTTAAGTCGTTCCCGGTAATTCATCTTTTTGTTACTCCATATAAATATATTTTTTGTAACTGCTCAGTGTCTTTACAGTTACGAGACAAAATCCATCAGAAATTGCCTGCAATAACAGAATTTGAAGATCAGCGTGTAATCCCAAGCTCCTCCAGGGCTTTCGCCTGTTTTGCCTCCATGACTGCCGCTTCCCCGGGAGTCATATGGTCATATCCCAGCAGATGCAGCATACTGTGTGCAACCAGAAAACAGAATTCTCTTGTCACACTGTGTCCGTATTCCTCTGCCTGCGCAAATACCTTGTCAACTGAGATCATGATATCTCCAAGAAGAAGTTCGTCTGTATCCAGATCAAAGTAAGATTCATCTTCCTCCACAATATCATATCCTGCCGGTGTCTCAAAAGGAATCATAGGGAAGGATAAAACATCCGTAGGTCTTGCGATATCGCGAAACTCAGTATTAACTCTCTCAATCTCTTCGTTATCTGTAAGTACAAGATTCACCTGTGCATCATAGGGACATTTTTCCATTTCAAGAACCTTGTCAGCTACCTTTACTGCCAGTGTCTCATAGTCGATCCCCAGTTCACGCTCTGTCTCATAATCAATCTGCATGTTCATCGTTCATTTACCCCGTTTCTGCGTCTTGCCGGTCTTTCAGGTTTTTGTTTCTTCTCATAGGCATCATAAGCCTGTACGATCTGCTGTACCAGAGGATGACGGACAACATCCTTGCTGGTAAGCTGGCAGAAGCCAATGTCATCTATTTTTTTCAGTACTTTCATTGCCACGTCAAGTCCGGATGTAGTATCTCTTGGAAGATCTTTCTGTGAGGCATCTCCGGTGATGATAACCTTGGAACCAAATCCGATACGTGTCAGGAACATCTTCATCTGTGCCGGAGTAGTATTCTGTGCTTCATCGAGAATGATAAATGCATTATCCAGTGTACGTCCGCGCATATATGCAAGCGGTGCAACCTCGATCAGGCCGCGCTCCATATTTTTCGCAAAGCTGTCCGCTCCCATGATCTGATACAGTGCATCATAGAGTGGTCTCAGATAAGGATCTACCTTGCTCTGCAGATCCCCCGGAAGAAATCCCAGCTTCTCACCGGCCTCAATAGCAGGACGTGTCAGGATGATCCTGCTGACCTCCTCATTTCGGAAGGCTGTGACAGCCATTGCCATCGCCAGATAGGTCTTGCCGGTACCGGCAGGACCTACACCGAACACGATCATTTTTTTGCGTATCTGTTCTACATAATCTTTCTGCCCCAGTGTTTTGGGCTTGATAGGTCTGCCCTGTATGGTATTACAGATAAAATCTTTGTCTATTTCTGTGAGAACTTCGTTTCTCTGCTCCATTGCCAGAGAAAGAGCATAATTGACATTCTGTTTCGTGATCGTGTTGCCTCTTTTTGCAAGTACTGTCAGTTCTTCTATCAGTTTCTTCGCAGAAGCCGCACTCTGTTCATTGCCAAGTATCTTAAGGATTCCGTCTCTGGAAATCACTGTCACATTCAGTGTTCTCTCAATCAGCTTAAGATGCTCATCAAACTGGCCAAATACATTTGCTTCCAGTTCTGCGGGGACTTCTGTGTGTAATTCAATAATATTGCCAGCCATCCTGTGATGTCCTTTCCTGTTGATAAGTTAATAATGGATTATTGCCTCGTTTATGGACGATAATCAAAGTCCGGTTAAAACCAGATGCATCCATTGTAACACCTCCCTGCAACTTTTTTAAATACAAATTTTTATGGAATTTTATGTTATCCGGCTTTTTTCGCCTGTCTGTTCGATGATAAGCAGGGTTCCTCCGGTAATGCACAGAGATTCTGTCAGCCTGGTAGTAATATGATTTTCACGGATCTTAATGCCATTTTGAAGCAGCTTCTTTTCATATTGATGAAATCTTCGCACAGCTTCCTTCTCGGCTTCTTTCCTGGTATAGGTTTCTTCTTTTACTGTATAATCAGTAGTTTCGGTCCATCCGATCCATACAGGAAGTATAAAATTTTCTGTGATACGCAGAGGAATTTCCTCTGTGATACGTTTCTGACCTGTATGTAATGTCGGATACAATCCCAGATACCAGTGCCCAAACCGGAAG
>ENA-OQBJ01000750-OQBJ01000750.1-human-gut-metagenome-genome-assembly--contig:-NODE-750-length-15631-cov-2.257353_pt1 | contig 15631 bp, 23 predicted proteins | sample MGYA00242743_ERZ504545 | MGnify/ENA primary metagenome ERZ504545 (study PRJEB26092, sample SAMD00036252) | human gut metagenome | host: Homo sapiens | study: EMG produced TPA metagenomics assembly of...
TGTAGAAAGAAGAAAAAGGAATATTGTATTTGTAAGAATAGTAATCATTCAAAAACTGTGAAGAACGAACCAACAGAAAAGCATACGATGGATTTGTATGGAAGAAAATCTCTGGTGCCGGCCTTACATTATGGGTGCAGGAGAATGAAAATATCCGGCTTATAGCCGACCCGTCTTTACCAGGCATATCGATGGTAAGAAAAGGTGACAAAGCACCGCATATGCTTATTCAGGTTTTTCATCTGCCAAATAAAGATATAAATGATGTCATCAGAACTTTAGAAAAATCGGAGAACTGGGATAAACGACAGACATGTAAATTTGAAGAAATAAAGTCCCAGAGAAAAGGAGTCAGAAAATTTATTATGGTTCCTGATGGCGATTATGCTACAGAAGTTAAAGCACAGATGCAGTCTGAACCCGTTCCAGCTCCTTGTAACGGATGGGGTGTAGGCAACAGTGGACAAAGATATTTTGAAATACACGATAGCAATCCCGATAAAGCGATTTTCATTGAGATAGGTCAAGACGCCCCGCTGTTCGACGAAAACAGCATCATATTTTCTAATGCACAATAAAAAATATTTACCTTATAATAACACAAGCTATGGAAACCAAAAGACTAATACTGCGTCGATGGAACGAAAATGATGCAGAAGCACTTTACAAATATGCTCAAAACCCGAATATCGGTCCTATAGCAGGATGGCCGCCACACACATCTGTGGAAGATAGCAGAAATGTTATCCGCAACATTCTCTCTGCCCCTGAAACATACGCTGTGGTATTGAAAGAAACCCAAGAACCCATAGGAAGTGTGGGTATCATGTTTGGCGACAGTGTACACAGTGCAGACATGCAGGAAGGCGATGCAGAAATAGGCTATTGGATAGGAGTTCCTTAGTTGGGGAGAAGGTCTGATACCGGAAGCCGTACATCGCCTGTTAGAACATTGTTTTGAAGACTTGGGAATTAAAAGAGTATGGTGCGGATATTACGATGGGAATTTCAAATCGCGCCGGGTAATGGACAAATGCGGATTTAAATTCCATCATACAGAACAAGGAAAAACATCCCCATTAGGAGATGTACGGACAGAACATTTCACACTCTTGACTATAGACGAATGGAAAAATAAAAAGGCATGTGAATAAAAACGACTTCCAGAATTACTGAATCTTCGTTTTATCAGGCCTAATATAAATAAGATATCCAATATATCCTTGTATACAACTGACACATACGCTGGTAATCCCAATTATCAAGTCATCAGACAGATTAAATAATCTCAATACATAAGAAAACAATACATAAATTACAGCACCTGCTAACACAAAAAGAATGAATTTCAGCATATTACAGATTATTGCTTAATAATAAATCCAACAAATGCATGAATTACAGCGAGCTGTTACAGCACATACTGCGCCAGTACTCGCTGTATCTCTATAATGTTCGAATCCTTACCAAAATTCTGTTCCAGAGGTTCTTCACATCCCCTTATCCAGATTTTCATTTCGGCATCCATATCAAATGTACCGGCAGTTTCTATCGAAAAACGTTCTATGGAACGATAGGGTACAGACAAATATTCTCTTTTCTTACCCGTCACTCCCTGAACATCCTGAATGATCAGACGCTTATTGGTAAATACCCACTTGTCCCTTATCAGCTTATAAGCCCTTTCAATACGTTCTCCCTCGCAAAGCAATGCGCCAAACTCTTTTTGTAAACTGGCAATATCCATTTCGGAAACATTTCCGAAAATAGTATTCATGATTCCCATATTAATTTTATTTTTGTTTTCAAATCTTAATCAGTCGAAAGATAAACAGAAAAAAGCAGACAACCAACAGTTTTCAGCTTGTTTTATTCGTCATCGCTTCATCAGTATATCATAAAAGGTCTTGGGTAGGATGATGTTCGGCACGTCGAGTGCATCGGTAAACAGTGGAGCGATTTCTCTGTCTTTGAATCCTGCTATTCCACAGCCTATCCGAGTTACCCAGAACTTATTTTCCGGATGTACTTTGGCATATGCTACAAAATCTTTTACATAGGGACGGATGGTTTCTGCTCCTCCCTGCATGGTAGGTATGGCATAACATTGTCCGGTCATTCCAACGCCTGTCCCCCACTTCGCACCGAATCGTTCATAAGCCAGTCGTGCTGCTCCACCACCGTGATGTCCTGCCAGATTAGAACCGAAGACAAATACCTCACCCGGTTTCAGCGAGGAAATCCGGTCGGGGTATATTCTCTGTTTTTTGCCGGAGTGTATCCAGCTATATATTTTGCGTAACATGAGGCATAAGCTCCGTCTGCCAACTGCTTCAGCAGACTGAGAAATTCTTCAGGCAATAAAGAAAGTACTTTGTCCGCTATAAACGAGGGAATTTCCTGATAGTATGCTTCGGCCACTGCCCCCGTGATGCAGGCCAGTGTATCGCTGTCGCCGCCCATGGAAACTGCCATGCGGAGTGCACTCTCCATGTCCTTGCTTTCGAGAAAAGCAATCAGTGCCTGCGGAACCGTGCCTTGGCAACTCGAATCCCAACGGTAGGTTTGATGCAAATGTTCCCAGCTTTCATTCAGGTTGTAACCGAAGCGTTTTTCGATATATTGTTTGATTTCTGCTTTCCCACTGCCGGTACGTGCCAGATAGATGACTGCCGCTACTGCCTGCGCACCTTTTATTCCCTCGGGATGATTGTGTGTGATAGAAGCCGAAATGCCGGCCACTCTCTCGGTTTCTTCTAACGTATCAAACAGCCAGCCTATGGATGAAACTCGCATGGCAGAGCCATTTCCCCAGGAATTGTAAGGACACCGACGTACTGCCGGCTTTCCGGTTGTATCGTCTGTCAGGCTTTGAGGATAAAAAAGCCACAGACGGAACTTACCTCCGTAACCACCCATCGGACAAGGATAAGCGTTAGCTACTTTTACCATACACTCTTCCAGTAGCTGATGCGGGTAAGCCGTTTCGCCTGCCGCCTTGCACTTCATCGCCCAATCGGCAACTGCCATGGTCATAACGGTATCATCTGTATAATTACTGGAAGAAGAAAACATCGGAAAATTGTAATCGCGGGTATTGTGAAACTCGTACACGGAACCCACTACATCACCTATAACTGCACCTAACATAGCATGATATTTTAAAGATTATACAAATGTAAAGAATTTTTCTTCCAGTCAGACAAATAATACGCACTATTTATCACGAGATATTGCCAAGAAAGGTTCTCACACTATTTATAATTCTTAAAATTTATGTTAATATCACATTTCAGGTATCTACTCAGACGCGATATTGCTTTACTTTGTACTTCAAACAAGAGTGCACTTAAACAAGATCCGAACGCCTGCCATATCCAGACGGGCTCAGGATGTAATCACTAAATTGAAAAGAATGGACCTAACAAACAAACTCTATAAGGTATTTTTAATTGCTGGAAGTGAACCGCTGGGCACGGCGGGCATGCAGGCCGACATCAAATCCATATCGGCATGTGGAGGATATGCTGCCGGAGCAATTACCTGCATAGTCGATGAAGATACAATAAAGGTAAAAAGTATTCAGACCATCCCTGTTGAGATGGTTGTCAGCCAGACTTATTCGTTTCTGGAAGACGTAGGGGCCGACTGCATCAAGACGGGTATGCTATACTCTCAGGAGTTGGTAACGGCTATCGGGGATGTGGTGAAAAAACAGTCTATACCGATCGTGGTAGACCCCGTGATGGTTTCTTCTGCCGGCGACAAGCTGCTGCAGGACGATGCAATCCAGGCCTACAAGGATTGTCTTTTCCCCTATTCTACCATCATCACGCCCAACCGGAGAGAAGCCGACCTGCTACTGGGAAAGAGCCTGACCAAAGATAACATGAAGGAGTATATTCCCGAACTAAGCAAGTGGGGAAACTGTGTCATCGTCAAATCCATAGAAGACGGAGATTACCTGATTGATGTATTTTACAACCCGATCAGCAAGTGCTTCAAGCTGTACAAGAAGGCACGCATACAAACCAAGAACGTAAACGGCACGGGAGATACGTTTGCTTCTTCCATCGCAACTTATCTGGCAAGGGGATACGACATGAATACGGCTGTCGACAAGGCAGAGAATTTCATCTACAATGCGATTCTCTACGGATCGAATGTCAAGTTCGGCTCCGGATATGGTCCGGTCTATCCGTTTTACGAAAATTTAAGCAACTTCCTGAAAGAAGATATCCAGTATGCAGCAGCCATACAGGTAGAACAATATATTCTCTGAAAGACAGCAAAGCAGACAAAAAATATTCGCATAAAAATTATAATACCCCTTACTTTTCAACTATTTTCAAAAGTAAGGGGTATTTTTTATCTAGCCTGATTTATTTCAGAAGGACTTCTTCGATTCCTTTCTCCAAAACTTCCTGTGGCAAAGCACCTTGTGAAACTTGTGGCGTATCTCCCAATGGGATGAATACGAGAGTAGGCAGACTTGTAATGCCGAAGGCTGCTGCAAGCTCACGCTCCTTATCGGTATTGACCTTATAAATTACAATCTTATCCTTATATTTTTCTGCCAGCTTCTCCAGTACGGGGGACAGCCTGCGGCAAGGTCCGCACCAGTCGGCGTAAAAATCGATGATGGCTGGTTTGCTTCCCTCATAGACCCATTTGTCCGGATTCTTCTTATAGTCGTATACCTTTTCTATAAACTCCGACTGGTTGATGTGAATAACTTTACCTGTCTGTCCGTAAACCAGACTGCCTGTCATAAAAACAGATACAATCAGCAATAATATCTTTTTCATATCAATTTTCTTTTATGGAACATTTATTTACCACTCAACAGTACATTCTGAATAGCTTCTACCAGTGTTTTCTTAGGAAGTGCTCCCTGTGCCATCTGCGGTGCATCCGTCAACGGGACGAAAAGCAAGGTAGGTACGCTTCTGATTCTGAAAAGAGCTGCAAGTTCTTCTTCCTCGTCTACGTTTACCTTATATACGTCTACCCGACCGGCATATTCTTCGGCAATTTCATCCAATATGGGAGCCAGCATCTTGCATGGACCGCACCAGGTAGCGTAGAAATCGATTATTGCGGGACGTTCACCCAAAAACTTCCATTCGGGATTTACTTCATAGTTTGCTACTTTATTCAGGAAATCGGCTTTTGTAAGGTTTACTGCTTTCATATTCTTTTATCTTTATGGTTTATACTTTACTATCGGAACAAATTCTTCTCATTTTCAATGATCAGGTATTTGTTTCTGATGCAAAAATACAATCTGCCTGAAAGGTTTACAACAGCTTTTTTCTATCTTTGTATAGATAAATCTATTGATGTATGACTTACAGCAAATGGAATATATAGTAGCGCTGGACAAGTATCGTCACTTTGTGCTGGCTGCCGAGGCTTGTGGTGTGACTCAGCTACTCTGAGTGCCATGATCCAGAAACTGGAAGAAGAGTTGGATGTGAAAATATTCAGCAGGGACCGGAAGAATATTTCTCCTACTGCCATCGGAGAAAAAATAATAAGGCAGGCAAGAATAGCCTTGAACGAAACCCAGAGAATCAGAGAGGTGGTAGCTGATGAAAGCAGCAGCATGAACGGCAGTCTGCGTATCGGCATCCTGCCAACCATCGCTCCCTATCTTGTTCCCGACTTTATCTATCATTTCAGAAATACATATCCCAATGTGAATCTTTCCATCGACGAAAAGGAGAACAAATCGCTGGTTCAGGATCTCAGATTCGGGAATCTGGACATTGCCATCACCACGCCTCCCGAAGCGCAGGCCAACATTCTGGAGATTCCGGTATATGTGGAAAAGTTTGTTGCCTACTTCTCGGAAAGATGCAGTAAAGCACGGCAGATAATCGCAAACGGCAATCTGCCACCGGAACACATGTGGATTCTGAAAGAGGGACACTGCCTTCCCAACAGTGGCATAAATTTCTGTAAAAACAAAGATATAGGTAACCATATCTATGAGGCGGGAAGTATTGATACGCTCATAAAAATAGTAGATAAAAACGGTGGATACACCATTATTCCGGAACTGCATATCAGTACATTGAGTGAAGAACAGAAAAAGAACATACAGACTCTCGATGTCAATCCGCCTGCACAAAGAAATGTCTCGATTCTTATAAAGGACGATTTTATAAGGGAGAGGATGGTAAATGCCGTACTCGATACCATAAAGGCAATCATACCTGCACACATGATGGATGAACGTTTCAACAGGCTTTCCATCAAACTGAGATAAACAGTCCGTTCCACCCAGGAAAATAAAATGGGGGAAACCAAACTTCTGCTCTCATGACAGAAGATACGGCCTCCCCCATAAATAGTTATTTAAAGAAACAAGAGAGCATCTTTATTCATCACAGCATCCTCCGCAAGAGCATTTGGGAAGTTCCTGCTTTTTGACTTCCGTGAGATAGAAACGGGCAAAGGCGTCTTTAATCTCATCGCGCACACGACGGAATTCGGCATCTATAAACTCCGGTGTCCCTACAGCATGCGAAGGATCGTCGAAACCAATGTGAAGGCGTCTGCCTACTTTTCCCGTAAAGGCAGGGCAACTCTCATTGGCTCCTCCACATACGGTTATTACATAATCCCAGGCCTGGTCAAGATAAGTATCTACATGAGTGGGAATGTGACTGCTAATATCGATACCTGCTTCTTTCATCACTTCCACAGCCTTGGCATTGACACAAGCTGCGGGGTGAGTTCCTCCCGAATAAACTTCAAGAGAAGCATCGAACGATTGCAAAAAAGCCGTGCGCCATCTGGCTCCGGCAACTGTTTCCTGTGCAAAGAATCAATATTTTCATAGAATACATGAATCTGATTATTACAGAATTAGATTAAACAAATATCCTGAAAGGATAATAAACAATGCGACTGTACCGAAAAAAATGCCGATAAGACGCCAGGTCATGACCTTCTTGAGTAATGTGGCTTCCGGCAAAGACAGACCGACAACTGCCATCATGAATGCAATGGCTGTTCCCATAGGAATACCCTTTGCAACAAATACCTGGATGACCGGTACAATACCGGCGGCATTGGCATACATCGGAACCGCAAAAATTACAGAAAGCGGCACAGCCAGCCAGTTGTCTTTCGAAAGGTAGGCTTCAAAAAATCCTTCCGGCACAAAACCGTGCATAAAGGCTCCGATACCGATACCTATCAGTATATATATCAGTACTCCTCTTACTATACGCCAGGCATCGCGGACGATAGACGGAAGCCGTTTGAAGAAAGAGATATGTTCTTTCTCCCACTCGTCTGCCTGAGCCGAAGAGTCTGCCTGGATCTGGCGGACCCAGTCGCTCAGATAAGGTGACAGATTCATCTTTCCCAAAACAAATCCTCCGATCACTCCGAGCAGTATGCCGCTGATAACATATATAAGTGTCACTTTCAGTCCGAATGAACCGAGAAACATTGCCACAGCAACTTCGTTCACAAGCGGAGAAGTTATCAGAAATGCAAATGTAACTCCAAGTGGAATACCCCCTTTCACAAATCCGATAAACAACGGAATGGATGAACACGAACAGAACGGAGTGATGGCTCCGAATAAAGAAGCCAGTAAATACTGCAACCCATACATTTTATGAGTAACCAGATAATTACGCAGCCGTTCAATGGGGAAATAGGCGTTGATAATACCCATCAGCACACTGATGAAAAACAGCAGAATAAGAATCTTGACAGTATCGTAAAAGAAGAAATTGACTGCTATACCCAGTGAGGTATCTGCACTTAGTCCGGAGATGTCGTAAACCAGCCAGTCGGCAAATCGTTGTATCATATATTTACTATCAAATACCTAACAGTCTTTTCACATCACTTTCCGAAGGAACCTGCCCTTTCATCTTCACTTCACCGTCTACTACTACAGCAGGAGTGGTCATGATATTATAACTCATCATTTCCATAATATCGTCCACCTTTGTAAGTTTCACGTCTAAATTTGTTCTCTTTTATTACCTTTTCTATCACCTGAAAGGTTGTTTTGCACTTGGCACAACCCGGTCCTAAAACTTTTACTTCCATTGTTCTAAATGTTTTTTAAATGATTATTTATGATAAATATATGATATAGCAATAATACATGCCAATAATGACAAAAAGCACTCCTACCACCAGATTCAGCCATCTCTGTATGACCTGCATCTTTCCGTAAAAAGTGCCCAGACGCTGCACACTGAACGCCAGTACCCATGCTACAAGCAGTACCGGAATAGCAGTTGCTACAGCAAAAACCACAGGCAGAGCATAGCCGGCAGTTGCAGTAGCCGACATCGGAATCAGCATTCCAAAGTAAAACACCCCACTGGTAGGACAAAAGGCAAGAGCAAACAGAATGCCTATCAACAAAGCACCCCACCCTCCTTTTTGGCCAAGCTTCGGCATTTCCACTAAACCCAAACTGAGGAAGGTTCAGTCTGCTTCCGAAAAGCATGAACAGTCCGATGAGCAACAACAGCGGTCCTAACAGCCATTCACCGTATGTACCTATTGTCTTTTGAATCCCGAACATGCTGGATCCCTCCTTCAGTACAGTAATCAATATAGTTCCCAGTAAGGTATAGGCAACAATACGCCCCAGCGTATAAAGCAAGCCGTTACGGAAAATCTGTCTGCGATTTTCAATATCTTTTCCGATAAAACCGATAGCAGCTATATTTGTAGCCAATGGACAAGGTGAAAGAGCTGTAAGCAGGCCTAATAAAAAGGCTGTCAGCAGGGGTGTCGTACTATTATCCAATAATGTCTGTAGCCAGTCCATAATGAAATCAGTTTATCATTTCATTAATTTTATCCACTAATCCTTTCTTAAATTCTCCCGGAGATTTACGGGCATTCGAAAAAGCAAATTCAGTCATGTTTTCGGCTTTTTCCTGTCCGTTTTTATGACTGACAATATAAAGAGAAGACCATGTTACCTGATATTTCTCGCTATTGCCTCATTTTCCGGTTTCGAGATGTCTATAATTCTGAAACTCAATGTACCGTCTGCCAGTCTGTCTGCAAAAGCACTGTCAATTGCTGCCCTTTGCATTTTTTTTCGATTGCAATACAGGTAGCACAGCGTTGCTTGCTGTGGAAACAAAGAACTTCTACACCATCTGGACGAACTGCCGTTTCTTTTTCTGCCGGCAAAACGGTTCCTTCAGTCTTGGATTTCATCCCGCAAGCAACAAAAATAAAACATGCAGCTAATAAAAATAAAATCTTTTTCATATTTACATATACTTAAAGTTAGTCTTTCGTAGAATAACGAACAATAAATAGAAAAAAAGAGCCGGCTTAGCCGCAACAGCTCTCTTTCTTGCACACCTGTTGTCCGAAGAAACCGGCAAACATTTTCTGCGCCAGTGCCCAGTTCTCCTTATTAATGCAATATTTCACTTTAGGAGCCTCTATTTCTCCTTGAATCAGACCTGCTTCTTTCAGCTCCTTGAGATGTTGTGAAACTGTAGCTTTTGCTATAGGCAGTTCTTCGTGAATATCACCAAAAAACAGGTTTCCTGGCGGAGCAGAAACTGCAAGATGGCCATACGCGCAGGATGTCCCATCGCTTTGGCAAAACGGGCTATCTGTTCTTGTTCGTCTGTATATTTCTTATCAGCCATAGAATATTTATTATTTGTTGTTCGCAAAACTACGAATAAAATAATTATTCTGCAAATTCTTTCTGAATTTTAACTGTAGGGATATTGCACAACGAGTGCTTTACCATTATACTTCTTCCCTCGCATACATGCAGTAAAGAGCATAAAAGTAAACAATAAAATATAGTTTGAAATAAGATATGACTTCCAGAATGAGAAGCCAGAGAAAAGAAAATCAACGGAAGGTTATCCACTTGTTGCTCATGAAGTTGATTGCACCGTACACAAAAAGTCCAAGGAACTGAGCAAGATACTCATTACACCCGCAAATTTCGACAAGAAACAAAAGAAACAGGAACTGCGCTGCATACGCTACCGCAAAAGCACAGGCAAAAAACAAGATTTCATGCCAGATGGTATTCTTTTTCCGGTCAGCATCAAAAGGGAAAATCCAGAACTTACACCATATAAAGTTATGAATCTGCGCCACTACATAAGCCACTACATTGGCTATCATGTAATGTTCACCCTCTATATGCATGAGCAATCCTACAATCAGTGCAGTTATCAGGGCGTTCAATGTACCTACTATGGCAAAACGTAGAATACGGACAGACTCTCTCATCAAAAATAATCGGGAAAAGGCATAAAAAGATTTCGAGGCAAAGCAAGTACAGTCGTCGCGACTATCTTGCCTTGCTCGAAATTATAATATCTGAAAATAACTTTATTTTATTCTTTTATTTCAACTTTCAAGTTAAGCTCGTCGAGCTGTTTCTGATCGAGATAACCCGGTGCATCCAACATGACATCGCGTCCGGAATTGTTTTTCGGGAAAGCAATACAGTCGCGGATAGAATCGAGTCCGGCAAACAGCGAAACCCAACGATCGAGTCCGTATGCCAAACCACCGTGAGGAGGCGCACCAAACTTAAAGGCGTTCATCAGGAAGCCAAACTGTTCCTGAGCCTTTTCGGGAGTGAATCCCAAAATCTCAAACATCTTGGCCTGAAGCTGTGAATCGTGAATACGGATAGAACCACCACCTACTTCTACTCCATTTACTACCATATCGTAAGCGTCTGCACGGACAGCAGCCGGATTAGTATCAAGCAACGGAATATCTTCGTCCTTCGGATGAGTGAACGGATGGTGCATTGCCATCAATCGGCCTTCTTCTTCGCTCCATTCGAACATCGGGAAGTCTACTACCCACAAGCAAGCAAACTGGTTTTTGTCGCGCAAGCCCAGCTGGTTACCCATTTCCAGACGAAGTTCGCACAACTGCTTGCGAGTCTTCATGGCGTCATCACCGCTCAAAATCAGAATCAGGTCACCCGGTTTAGCACCGAAAGCTTCCTTCATCTGCTGAAGCACTTCCTGACTGTAGAACTTGTCAACGCTTGATTTCACATTACCGTCGGCTTCCACACGTGCATAAACCAATCCTTTCGCACCAATCTGCGGACGTTTTACAAATTCTGTCAGCTGATCGAGCTGCTTACGTGTATAGTGCGCTGCACCTTCGGCACAAATACCGCCGATATAAGCTGCATTATCGAATACAGAGAAACCGTAACCTTTCAGAATATCCATCAGTTCGACAAACTTCATACCGAAACGCAAATCGGGGCTTGTCGCTACCATAGTATTTCATGGCATCAGCCCATGGCATGCGGATAAACGGTTCTGTCAGTTCCACGCCACGCAATTCTTTAAACAAATGCTTAGCCATACCCTCGAACATCTGGATAATGTCTTCCTGTTCTACGAAACTCATTTCACAGTCAATCTGTGTAAACTCAGGCTGACGGTCGGCACGAAGGTCTTCATCGCGGAAGCATTTTACAATCTGGAAATAACGGTCGAAACCAGAAACCATAAGTAATTGTTTCAGTGTTTGAGGCGACTGTGGAAGTGCATAGAACTGTCCCGGGTTCATACGAGAAGGAACAACGAAATCGCGTGCACCTTCAGGAGTAGAACCAATCAGCATCGGAGTTTCTACTTCGAGGAATCCCTTGCTGTCGAGATAACGGCGTACTTCCATCGTCATACGATGACGCAGTTCCAGATTTTTACGGACTGCCGTACGGCGCAAATCAAGGTAACGGTATTTCATACGGAGGTCATCGCCACCGTCGGTATTGTCTTCGATTGTAAACGGAGGAGTCAGTGCAGTATTCAGCACATTCAGTTCTGAAACAATGATTTCAATATCTCCTGTCGGAAGATTGGCATTCTTGCTTGAGCGTTCGCTAACCTGGCCTTTCACCTGTATGACAAACTCACGGCCCAAATGATTGGCACGTTCGCACAATTCTGCATTCACATCTGTATTGAACACCAACTGAGTGATGCCATAACGGTCGCGGAGATCAACAAATGTCATTCCGCCCATTTTACGTGTACGCTGTACCCATCCGGCAAGTGTCACGTTTTTACCTGCATCGGCAAGTCTTAACTCGCCGCATGTATACGTTCTGAACATATCTTTTTCTATTTATAGACACTTATAATTTGTGACAAAGGTAGCACATGTTTTTGATTTATGCAATAAATTTGCGCCTGCAAAAGAGGGAAAGGGCTGTATGGCCCTTACAAATTAGCAGTAAAAATGAATTTACATTATAACAGAGCAAACGATTTAACCCAAGGCAGCATCATGGGAACGATGTTGCGCTTTGCCGTTCCGATGATTCTGGGCAATCTGCTGCAGCAGTGCTACAACATAGCCGACACACTGATAGTAGGTCATTATCTGGGGGCAGATGCACTGGCTGCCGTAGGATCGGCTTATACGCTTATGGTATTTATCACATCGGTGTTTATCGGTCTGTGCATGGGCAGCGGCGCTGTCTTTTCGATACAATACGGAGCTAAAGATTATGAAGGTATGAAACAAAGTCTGGTTTCATCGCTGGTGCTGACAGGAGGTGTCACACTGGTGCTGAACATAATTGCACTGGCTGGTATCCATCCTATCATCCGCCTGCTTCAGACTCCCGCAGAAATAGAAGGCTGATGTTCGACTATCTGTTCATCATATTCCTGGGCATAGCAAGTACATTCATTTATAATTATTACGCATACCTGCTGCGCGCACTGGGTAATTCAATAGTACCTCTCTATTTTCTGGCAGTTTCTGTAGTATTGAATATTGTGCTCGACTTACTTTTTATTCCGATATTTCATTGGGGAGTATCAGGAGCAGCAGCGGCTACTGTCATTTCGCAAACCATAGCAGCGGCAGGACTTTGTATCTATGCATTGTATCGTTTTCCGATATTCAGACTGAAGCGTAACCAAATCCGCCTGCACCGGAAATCAGTAAAAGAAATTGCTACTTATTCGTCGCTGACGTGTATGCAACAATCCGTTATGAATTTCGGTATTCTGATGGTACAGGGACTGGTTAACAGCTTCGGAACAAGCGTCATGGCAGCTTTTGCTGTTGCGGTAAAAATTGATTCGCTTGCCTACATGCCGGTACAGGATTTCGGAAATGCCTTTTCTACATTTGTAGCACAGAACTTCGGTGCCGGACAAAAAGAACGTATCCGGCGAGGTATCCGCAGTGCTGTCAGTGTTACAACGTGGTTTTGCCTGATAATCTCAGCAGTGGTATTCATCTTTGCCCGCCCGCTGATGCAGTTCTTTATCGATAACACGGAAACTGAAATTATCAATATCGGAGTCGAATATCTGCGGGTAGAAGGCAGCTTCTATGTAGGTATAGGTTATCTGTTTCTTTTATACGGGTTTTACCGGGCTGTACGCATGCCGGGCATGTCGGTTGTACTGACTGTTTTTTCACTGGGTACACGTGTCGTTCTGGCATATGCACTGGCAACAATATCCGCCATAGGCGTTCACGGCATCTGGTGGTCGATTCCTGTGGGATGGATATTAGCCGACTGCTTTGGTGTTTGGTATTACCATAAAGTTGTCAGGCACGGTCTTTGGAGTTCAGGATATGGCTCTGTGCAAGATACTCGGGAGTAGCGGCATAGATATACATCACACTTCCTCCTTTGATGGTATCGATAAGTGGTCGGGAAAGTTTTTGCGGAACGGCAGGACATCCGAAACTTCTTCCTAGCCTACCCCCTGCACGAATGACGGAAGGATCGGCATAGGCAGCTCCATGTACTACGATGGCACGCTCACGGGCGCGGTCGTTTATACCTTTCTCCAGTCCGTCGAGTATCAACGAATAACCGTTCTTTCCCTGATAAGTAGAAGCCGTAAGATAGAATCCCAATGAACTTTTGTACGAGCCATATTCATTGGAGAAAGACGTCGCATATACTCCTCCGCTATTCTTTCCATGAGCTACTACCGAAGAAAAAAGCATTTTCTTTTCTTTCATATCAAATACATACAGACGCTTTTCGGTAGAAGGTTTGGAAAAATCTATCAGAGTCAGTATTTCTTTTTTGCGCTGAGCAATCCGGTAATATCCTGTTACCGCCTGACGAAAAGCGGTGTAATTCACTTCACCCTCCAATTGCATTTCTCTAAAAAGTTCAGCACACCGGTCGGGTTTTGCCATACTTTTAACTTCAGGTACGGCAGATGCTCCCTCACCCAGTCCGGTAAAGGAATACAAAAAAGAAACAAACAGGAAAAATACAGTTAATGATATACGCAGCATGGTCTTTCTTAAAAATAACGGCTGCAAAATTACTCATTTTATCTGTAACTATTTATTATCAGATAGTTAAAAGCAACAAGTTTTATTATTTATTCACTCTATTACGACTATCAGCGTAGCTTCGGCAGGCATATTGTCGAATATAAACTTGGAATGTGAAGTAGCATTACGCACACACATGTGCGAACGGGGAATGGTTCCCAGCGACCAGCTGTATTCTATCATTGCTGTACGGGGTACATTAACGGGCACTCCATGTATATATGCCCCGTTGGTAAACCGTGAGGCATAAGGAGCATATCCGCCCGTAGCTGAACCTCCGTCTTTCAGGAACACCATTTTTGTTTTCTTTTCCTGAAGCAGAAACATTCCCAATGGCGTTTCCTGAGCATAAGGCGGACGATGTACGCCTGTAGTAGCCGGATTCATGCTTCGTATCACCCACTCACCTTCTGACAGACGTTCTAAAGTTGCTATATTCTGATCGCCCCGGTCGACAAAAACGACATAGTGAAAAACAGTGCTGTCGGGCAAGACACGAAGATAGCGCGGCGGCACAAGATATTCTTCATCTTCCACCACCGGAGCTATACGCAGGAAACTGCCAGCCTTTCCACGGAGATATGCCAGCGAGCCGTCACGTCCATAACGTTCCGGGACAGAAGAATCTGTCGTTAGATACAGGGGAACAGACTGATATCGCTCCACACCAAGCGTATCGGCAATCCGTCCGTAAGCATTGCGTATATAACGTCGTACCAGAGGAGCCTCACTGTTTAGGTTTTTATAGTTTCGCAACACTACCCATTGTGACGTATCACGATGCATGTTTTCGATAAAGGCAAGACACTTCCGTATCGTTTCCCATTTGAAACTGCGCACGGTATCACCATAGGGATAAGTATCCTCAAGTGTATATTTATCGTAGAGCAAATCTTTGGTCAGATTGATATCAGCCGCAACGAGAAGTTCCGGAGTATGAGCGGAAGAACCGGAAGAAGAAGACTGTCGGGAGTTAGTTCTGTTTCTTCTGACAGACGGGGCATACCGGTTTGTTGTTCGCCGCAGGCAAATAAAAACAAGCAAACGGTCAACAGCAATATGGAGAAGCCCTTTTTCATAGCAAGGAGGTTAATGTTCATTGTAAAAGTAATAAAAAAATTTCAAAAAAAGAATCTTTTACCTAATAAACAAACCACTTTGCCACGGCTCTTTCATTTAAAACAACCTCTATAATCCTTGTTATTCTCCGAAAAACCATTATTTTTGCGCACAGCGATGCAGGAAGCACCGCTTCCGGTGTTTCTTTTTATCGTTCATATAAAATTAT
>ENA-OQBJ01000751-OQBJ01000751.1-human-gut-metagenome-genome-assembly--contig:-NODE-751-length-15630-cov-3.714829_pt1 | contig 15630 bp, 20 predicted proteins | sample MGYA00242743_ERZ504545 | MGnify/ENA primary metagenome ERZ504545 (study PRJEB26092, sample SAMD00036252) | human gut metagenome | host: Homo sapiens | study: EMG produced TPA metagenomics assembly of...
ACTATTCGGTTCTGTATTCGCCTACAAAGCAAAGCAACAAGGCAAAAAATGCTTGGTAATTGACCGCCGTCCTCATCTGGGAGGAAATATTTATTGTGAAAAGATGGAAGGTATCAATGTGCATAAATATGGTGCCCATATCTTCCATACATCAAATAAAACAGTTTGGGATTTTGTAAACTCCATCGTGGAGTTCAACCGTTATACGAATTCACCCGTAGCAAACTACAAAGGTAAGTTATACAACCTGCCTTTCAATATGAACACGTTCTATCAGATGTGGGGAGTAACTACTCCTGCTGAAGCCACTGCTAAAATTGAAGAACAAAAAGCTGAAGCTGTTGCACGCATGAAAGAACAGGGAGTGACTGAGCCGCGCAACCTGGAGGAACAGGCACAGTTGCTTATCGGGAAAGATATTTACGAAGCGCTGATAAAAGGTTATACAGAAAAACAGTGGGGACGTAAATGTACGGAACTACCTGCCTTTATCATCAAGCGTCTGCCTGTACGCCTGGTATTTGATAACAATTACTTCAATGATAAATATCAGGGTATTCCTATCGGTGGATATAATGTACTGATTGAGCGTCTGCTGGAAGGTGTGGAAATTCGCCTGAACTGCGATTTCTTTGCGAACCGTGAAGAGTTTTCTGCTATGGCCGACAAAATTGTGTTTACGGGAGCTATCGATGAATTTTATAATTACCAGTTTGGTAAGTTAGAGTATCGTACGGTAAATTTTGAAACTGAAGTGCTGGATATGCCTAACTACCAAGGCAATGCGGTGGTAAACTATACAGAAAAGGAAGTGCCCTACACACGTGTGATTGAACACAAACATTTCGAAATGTTCGGGGCGGATATAGAAGCTTGCCCTAAAACGGTGATTTCGAAAGAATATAGTTCAGAATGGACTGAAGGCAGTGAGCCGTATTATCCGGTGAACGATGAAAAGAACAATTCGTTGTATCTGAAATACAAGGAACTGGCAGATAAGGAAACTAGCGTAATATTTGGTGGTCGCCTGGCTGAATATAAGTATTATGACATGCACCATATCGTAGAAAAGGCACTGAATTATTTCAAATAAAAAATAGAATTCATAGATTTGTAATCTCCTGCTTGTTTTTTCATTTCTGCCATTATCTCTTTTTGTCATATCTGTGGTTACGAAGGATGGACATACTCAATTTACAAGTGCCTTTATATATTTGGAAAATTTTATTCTTCTCTCAGCACGTTTTTTCTGCAAATTATTCATTTTCTTTGTAGAAAGAATGACTGAAAACTGATTGCCGTATGGAAAATTATATTCGTTTTGACTGGGCCATGAAGCGCTTGCTGCGTAACAAGGCTAACTACGCGGTGCTGGAAGGACTGCTCACTACCCTGTTCGAAGAAAAGGTGACCATTCACAAACTGCTGGAAAGTGAAAGCAACCAAGAGGATGAGTTTGACAAGTACAACCGCGTGGACATGCTGGCTGAAAACTCGAAGGGTGAACTGGTGCTCATCGAGGTGCAGAACAACAATGAGTATGCGTATTTCCAGCGCATGCTGTTCGGTGCGTCCAAGCTGGTGACGGAATACATCAACCGGGGTGAGGGATATGAGAAGGTGCGCAAGGTGTACAGCGTGAACATCGTGTATTTCTCGCTAGGCCACGGGAAGGATTTTGTGTATCACGGAAAGACGGAATTCGTGGGAATCCATAATGGGGATGTACTGGAACTGAGCCCGTTTCAAAAACAGACTTTCAAGGTGGACAAGGTGAGCCAACTCTATCCGGAGTATTATATCCTGAAGGTGAACGACTTTAACCGGGTGGCCAAAACGCCGCTGGAGGAGTGGATTTACTACCTGAACACGGGAAATGTGCCCGAGAATGCAACTGCTCCGGGACTGGACACGGTGAAGGAGCAACTGAAACTGGACCGCATGAACCGGGAGGAACTGAGGGCGTATTACAAGCATCTGGACAATATCGTAATTCTGCGTGACAACATCATGACGGAACGTGCGGAAGGTCGTGCGGAAGGTCGTGCGGAAGGTCGTGCGGAAGGTCGTGCGGAAGGTCGTGCGGAAGGTCGTGCGGAAGAAAAAAACCGCTATTGCCCGTAACCTGAAAGCACTAGGACTGACTACCGCGCAAATTGCACAGGCTACCGGCCTGACAGAGGATGAAATCAGAAGAATAGAACAAACTATATGAAAAAACTGTTGTCGCTGCCACCGAATCTGGTGGAGTGTTTTCACGATATTATGCACGCAGACCACAAGGAGTGGTTCTGCACATCGGACCCGGTGGGAAAGAAACTGGGTTCGGGAGGTGGTACGGCCTGGCTGCTGAATGCTTGCCGGGAGGAAGAGGATAAGGATGCCGCACTGGGCGACTGGCTGGCACGGGAGAAGCGTATCCTGCTGCACGCCGGAGGCAGAGCCGCCGTTTGCCGGGCTATGCGCCGTCGGGCAAGGTGCTGACGCCGATTCCGGTGTTCCGCTGGGCACGGGGACAGAAGCTTACACAGGACTTGCTGTCGCTGCAGCTGCCGCTGTATGAGGAAATCATGGAGCGGGCGCCGGAGGGACTGCGCACGCTGATTGCGAGCGGCGACGTGTACATCCGTGCCACGGAGCCGCTGCAGGAGATTCCGGATGTGGACGTGGTGTGCTACGGCTTGTGGGTGGACCCGGAACTGGCGAAGAACCACGGAGTGTTCGTGTCGTCGCGGAGGGAACCGGAGAAGCTGGACTTCATGCTGCAGAAACCGAGCGTGGAGGAAATGGGCCAGCTGATGCAGGATTACCTGTTCCTGATGGACATCGGCATCTGGCTGCTGAGTGACCGTGCCATCGAGCTGATGGTGAAACGTTCTACCGACAAGGACGGGGGCGTGAAGTTCTACGACATGTACTCGGAGTTCGGACTGGCACTGGGGGCGCATCCGCGCATCGTGGATAAGGAGCTGAACGGTTTGAAGGTGGCTATCCTGCCCCTGCCGGGCGGTGAGTTCCACCATTACGGTACGAGCCGGGAGATGATTTCGTCGACGCTGGCGGTGCAGAACTGTGTGACGGACCAGCGGGCGATTATGCACCACAAGGTGAAGCCGCATCCGGCGGTGTTCGTGCAGAATGCGGAGATGGAGTTCCCGCTGACGGCCGACAACGCGGAGGTGTGGGTGGAAAACAGCCACGTGGGCAGGAACTGGAAGCTGCACAGCCGGAACATCATCACGGGGGTGCCGCGCAACGACTGGGCGCTGAACGTGCCCGAAGGGGTGTGCATCGACGTGGTGCCGATGGGCGAACGGGAGTTTGCCGCACGTCCGTACGGTTTTAACGATAAATTCAAGGGAAGCCTGAAGGAGGCTTTGACTACATACCTGGACCGTCCGGTAACGGAATGGCTGGCGGAAAGAGGTCTGACAGCGGACGAAATCCGGGGCTGTGAGGACTTGCAGGGGGCAGCGATTTTCCCGGTGACGGACTCGATAGAAGAATTGGGCACGGTGCTGCAATGGATGACGGACGGCGGACAGGGTGAAGCCGGACGGGCTATCTGGATGAAGGCGCGCAAGGTGTCGGCCGACGAGATTTCGGCGTATGCCAACCTGCGAAGCTGTTCGCCCAGCGGGAGGTGTTCCGCAAGGAGAACTGGAGCCTGCTGGCCAGGAACCAGGAACGGAGCGTGTTCTATCAGATAGACTTGCAGGAGGCGGCCGGGGCGTATGCCAAAGGGGGCATCGCCTTGCCGGAGGAACTGCCGGAGGGGTCTCCCCTGCTGAAGCGTATCAGCGACGCGATGTTCCGCGCGAAGGTGTGCGAACTGGAGGGCAAGCCGGAGGCGAAGGAACTGGAAGCACGGGCGTTCGGCCTGATGCGAGAGGGACTGACCGGCACGATGGATTACCGTCAGCAGCCGAAGCTGTCGGTGTATGCCGACCAGATTGTGTGGGGACGCAGCCCGGTGCGCATCGACATTGCAGGGGGATGGACGGATACCCCACCCTACAGCCTGATGGAGGGCGGAAATGTGGTGAACCTGGCCATTGAACTGAACGGACAGCCGCCGCTGCAGGTGTATGTGAAGCCGTCGAAGGAATACCGCATCACGCTGCGCTCGATTGACCTGGGGGCCATGGAAGTGGTTTCCACCTACGAGGAGTTGCAGGATTACCGCAAGGTGGGCTCGCCGTTCTCCATTCCGAAAGCGGCACTGGTGCTGGCGGGGTTCCATCCGGATTTCTCCACAGAACGGTTTGCTTCGCTGGAGCACAACTGAAGGCGTTCGGCACGGGTATCGAAGTGACGTTGCTGTCGGCCATTCCGGCGGGTTCGGGTCTGGTACCAGCTCCATTCTGGCAGCTACGGTGTTAGGGGCGCTGAATGATTTCTGCGGCCTGAACTGGGACAAACAGGGCATCGGCAGCCGTACGCTGGTGCTGGAACAGTTGCTCACCACAGGGGGCGGCTGGCAGGATCAGTACGGAGGTGTGCTGCACGGGGTGAAGCTGTTACAGACGCAGCCGGGATGGCACCAGGAGCCGAAGGTGCGCTGGCTGCCGGACTACCTGTTCACGAGCGACGAGTACCGCAAGTGTCACCTGCTGTATTACACGGGCATCACGCGCACGGCCAAGGGTATTCTGGCAGAGATTGTGAAGGGGATGTTCCTGAACTCGAACCGTCACCTGCACTTGCTGGAGCAGATGAAGGGACATGCCATGGACATGTACGACGCCATCCTGCGGAATGACTTTGAGGAAACGGGAAGACTCATACGGAAGACGTGGATGCAGAACCAGCGGCTGGATGAGGGTACGAACCCGCCGGCCGTGCAGGCGCTGACGGAACGGATTGACGACCTCTGCCTGGGATACAAGTTGCCGGGCGCCGGTGGGGGCGGCTACCTGTACATGGTGGCCAAAGATCCGGATGCGGCCGTGCGTATCCGCCGGATTCTGACGGAGCACCGGGCGAACGACCGGGCACGCTTCGTGGAGATGAGTTTATCGAACAAGGGATTGGAAATCAGCAGGAGCTGACGGAACTGGCTGCTGCCACAAGAAACTGAATATTGAATATATAACATTATTAAATAGAACTGACATCATGAAACAATTAAATATCGCCGTAGCCGGAACAGGGTACGTGGGTTTATCAATAGCGACTCTGCTGGCACAGCATCATCGGGTAACGGCTGTGGATGTAATTCCTGAAAAGGTGGAGAAAATCAACAAACGTATCAGCCCAATCCAGGATGAATACATCGAGAAGTATCTGACAGAGAAGGAACTCAACCTGATAGCTACGCTGGACGGAGCCTCGGCTTATAAAAACGCGGATTTTGTGGTCATCGCGGCTCCTACGAACTATGATCCGGTGAAGAATTACTTTGATACTTCGCACGTGGAGGAAGTTATCGACCTGGTGCTGGAAGTGAATCCGGATGCAGTGATGGTAATCAAGAGTACCATCCCGGTGGGATATTGCCGCAGCCTGTACGTGAAGTATGCCGAAAAGTTCCGCAGCGTTCCTGCTCTGGCAGGTAAAAAGTTCAACCTGCTGTTCTCGCCGGAGTTTCTGCGCGAGAGCAAGGCACTGTATGACAACCTCTACCCTAGCCGCATCATCGTGGGCTATCCGAAACTGATTAAGGGATTAGATGAAGAGAACAAGGCTATCAAAACCATTGCAGGTGTAAACTTGAAGGAGAAGGCGCAGGAGTTTGCAGCACTACTGCAGGAAGGGGCACTGAAGCCGGATGTGGACACGCTGTTTATGGGACTGAAGGAAGCGGAAGCGGTGAAGCTATTTGCCAATACTTATCTGGCACTGCGCGTAAGCTACTTCAATGAGCTGGATACGTATGCGGAAGTGAAGGGACTGGATACGCAGGCGATTATTCAGGGTATCTGTCTGGACCCGCGCATCGGTACGCACTATAACAATCCGTCATTCGGATACGGAGGATACTGTCTGCCGAAGGATACGAAGCAGTTGCTGGCCAACTATGCGGACGTACCGGAGAACCTGATTCATGCCATCGTGGAGAGCAACCGTACGCGCAAGGACTTCATCGCCGACCAGGTGCTGAAGAAGGCGGGATATTATGATTATTACAACCGGGGAGACTTCAGTCCGGAAGCTGAAAAGCAGTGTGTAATCGGGGTGTACCGCCTGACCATGAAATCGAACAGCGACAATTTCCGTCAGAGCTCGATTCAGGGGGTAATGAAGCGTATCAAGGCGAAAGGGGCCACGGTAATTATTTACGAACCGACACTGGAAGACGGTACGACGTTCTTCGGCTCAAGAGTGGTGAACGACCTGGAGGCATTCAAGAAGCAGGCGGATGCCATCATTGCCAACCGTTACGACACGTGTCTGGACGACGTGAAGGACAAGGTGTACACACGGGATATTTTCAGAAGGGATTAGTTACAGTTAATATTTAATAAAGTAAAAATTAAAAACGAGAGGGTGTCTACCGTTATTAATTTTTCATTTTTTCATTATGAAAAGATATTGTCAGACACTGGAGCTCTATGACGATAAGGAGCTGATTGAGGCATACGTGGCGGAACATGCACACGTGTGGGAGGAAGTGAAAGCGGGTATCCGCGAAGTAGGTATCACGGACATGCAGATTTATATCGACGGGAACCGCCTGTTCATGATTATGGACACGACGGATGAATTTGACATGGAACGGGACTATGCACGCCTGGCTACCCTGCCCCGACAGGCGGAATGGGAAGCACACATGGCGAAGTTCCAGAAGGCTGCACCGGGGGCAACCTCGCAGGAGAAATGGAAATTGATGAAACGGATTTTTAAGTTGTAGCATGTAGTAAAATATAATCTATTTGTCATATTTTCAGGTCAAAAAGTACAATTAAAGGGGTAAACGCAAAATTTTCAGACTGAAAACGTGCGATTTACCTCTTTCTTTTCTACCTTTGTAGAAATTATTTTTACTGAATGTTTGCGAACATGAGTTTATTGAAATCATTGTTATTTATGGCCCTGGCAATTCCTGCTGCGGCTCAAGAAAAACCACAAGAATTCCACTATCGGGTAGAAGCTACTGCCACTGCATCGACGGGGACGTATGCCCCGCTCTGGCTGACGGCGAACCGGTTTGGAATGGAGAGTGAAAAGCCGAACAGCGGATACCTGAGGGCGGGAATAGAATGGAATAAGAAGTTGAACAGAGGATGGCGTATTGATGCCGGACTGGATCTGGCAGGAGGCGTGAAACAGACGTCGGACTTCTGGATTCAACAGGCGTATGCGGACTTCTCATGGAAAATGTTGACACTCAGCATAGGAAGTAAGGAAAGAATGGGATTCCCGCTGGAAAAGAACAGTGATCTGACCAGCGGATGGATGGCGGAAGGACCGAACATGCGGCCAATTCCGCAAATCAGAGGGGAAATCAAGAATTATCTGGCTATACCGTTCACACGGAACTGGCTGGCTTTCAAAGGGCATCTGGCTTACGGAATGTTTACAGACGGTAACTGGCAGGAGGATTTCACTACTGCCAACCAGCTATTCGTCAAGAAGGTGATGTATCACAGCAAGTCGCTGATGTTCCGCCTGGGAAACAAGGAGAAGCTGCCCCTGGAATTTGAATTCGGCCTGTATATGGCCACACAGTTCGGAGGCGACCAGTACAAGAAACTGGCCAACGGGGAATCGGAACAGACCATTGATATGCCCGATGGACTGAAAGCGTACTGGCATGCTTTGTTCCCTACTGCCGGCGGAGAGGATACTCCGGAAGGGGAACAGGTGAACGTGGAAGGAAACATGCTGGGAAGCTGGAACTTCGCACTGAATTATTACTTCGGCGACTGGAAGGTTAGGGCTACGCTGGATCATTATTTCGAAGATCACTCGCAGATGTTCTGGGAATACGGACGCTGGAAGGACGGACAACTGGGAATCGAGCTGTATCTGCCTAAAAACAAGTGGGTATCGGCCGTGTTATGGGAAGGTATCAGCACGAAGGATGCGTCGGGACCGATTCTGTATGACGGTTTCTGGGGCTCTTTCTCGGACTTGCAGATGAGCGGTGGGATGATTATTATAACCACTATATCTATCAGGCATGGCAGCACTACGGCAGGGTATCGGCAATCCGCTGCTGGCAGGACCGATTTATAACGAAGATGGAGAAATCCGCTTCAAGAGTAACCGAATGAAGGCGCAGCATGTGGGCCTGTCCGGAAATCCGACGGAGGAATGGAAATGGAGAATCATGGCTTCGTATGCCCGTCACTGGGGCTCGTATGCTCACCCGCTGGATAAGATGCGGAAGCAGTTCAGCAGCATGGCCGAGGTGACTTATATGCCGCAATGGACCAAAGGATGGAGCCTGACCGCCACACTGGGCGTGGACCGGGGAAATTACCTGGGAAACAGCACGGGAGGCATGATTACACTTAGAAAAACAGGAGGACTGGGAAGATGAGAAAATGGATATATATGCTCATTGCGGCTGCCGGACTGCTTGCTGGTGCAGCCGGATGCAAAAAGGCACCGATAAACAGTGACGTGGAAGGGCTCTGGGTGCTGGAACGATTCACCGTGGCGGAAACGGGGGAAACCGTGGAATGTGAAAGACTGTACTACAGCATTACCCGCATGGTGACGGAGGTGGCCGAGAAAGACGGCTCAAAAGGATATGGGGCTTACATAGGACGTACGGAATACCGCAACGGGGAAACACAGCTCGTGGTGAAAGACTTTAAAGTGAGACAGTCTACCGGTGACAACGGAAAGGATGCCCCGGTAGAGAAACTGAAACACTTCGGTATCGGGAATCAACAGGAAACCGTTTTCGATATCGAATACTGCAACGGAAAAAAAATGACCTTACAATCGGACTATGCCCGACTGGAACTGACAAAATTCTAAGTAAGAGAGAGAATTTTAGCTAAAAATTTGGAAGGAAAGAGGAAATATCATTAATTTACGAATTGTAGTCTTAAATTATTCAAATCGTATGAAAACAAAGTATGACACATACAACAGATGGGCCAGCCTCTTTGTCGTAACTTGCGAAACGCTGATCACAGGGGGACTGTTTTATGCATTGTTCTTGGCCACGGAGGATACGCCCTGGCACAAAATCCTTAAAGCTCCACACCTGCAGGTGATTCTGACCGTGATGCTCTGCTATTTTGTTTCGGCCATACAGATTGGTGTGGTACTTTACCGCCGAAAAGTATATGCTCACCAGATTATAGGACGAGTATTAAGAAGTACGATTTTCTTTGGGGTACTGTCGGGAGTAGTACTTGAACTGGGAGATTTTATGGATGCCTGGTCATACTTCTACCTCACATTCCTAGGGCTGCTCTTTGTATGTCTGGCTATTTTCCGTACACCATGAGATGGGGACTAAAAAGATACCGTTCCAGAGGAGGAAATGTACGTTATGTAGTACTGGTGGGTAGTTCGGAAAACAACCGGGAACTGTATTATGAACTGACAACCCAGGGCTGGATGGGCTTCAAGGTGAAGGGATATTTCGACTTCCAGCCTAATCCGGAGTTTCCACAGGAATGTCCGTACCTGGGACAGCCTCAGGAGGTAGAAGAATATCTGGAAAAGAACGGAAATACGCATTATCTGTTCTGCTGTCTGCCTTCAAAGGAACATGTGATTATCCGTTTGCTGATTGATTACTGCGAGAACCATCTGGTGCATTTCTATAGTGTGCCGAATATTTATAACTACCTGCACAACCGCGTGTACTTCAACATGCTGGGTAATGTGCCTTTCCTGAGCCTGCGACCGGACCCGCTGAGCAAGACCGGAAACAAGACTCTGAAACGGACGTTCGACATCGTGTTCTCACTGCTGTTCTTGTGTACGTTCTTCCCTATCATTCTGATAATTGTGACCATTGTGACGAAAATAACCATGCCGGGCCCTGTGTTCTTCAAGCAGAAACGAAACGGAATGAACGACAAGGAATTTTATTGTTACAAGTTCCGTAGCATGAAGGTGAACGCACAAGCCGACACGCTGCAGGCGACCAAGGATGACCCGCGCAAGACACGCTGGGGAAACATCATGCGTAAGACGAACATCGATGAACTGCCGCAGTTTATCAACGTGCTGCTGGGTGACATGAGTATCGTAGGACCACGCCCGCACATGCTGAAGCATACGGAGGAATATTCAAAGCTGATCAACAAGTACATGGTGCGGCATTTCGTGAAGCCGGGTATTACAGGCTGGAGCCAGGTGACGGGCTTCCGTGGGGAAACCAAGGAACTGAAGGACATGGAAGGCCGCGTGCGCGGAGATATCTGGTACATTGAACACTGGAGCTTCGGACTGGATTTGTTCATTATCTACAAGACCGTGGCCAATGCCCTGCACGGTGAAAAGAATGCATATTAAGTATAGTCACTACTAAAAAAAGAAGCTGTTTCACGCACGGAACCTTCCGGCAGTGTGAAACAGCTTCTTTTATTTTAGCTCTTTTCAGGAGGGTTATTCTACGTAAAGCACCAGTCCCTTGAGGTATTCGCCTTCCGGATGGTAGATATTGACCGGATGGTCGCCCGGCTGGGTGAGCTGGTGAAGGATGCGCACGCTGCGTCCGCTCTGTGCAGCGGCGGTAAACACGGCGTTACGGAAGTCCTGCTTGTTCACCACCTGCGAACAGGAGAAGGTAAAGAGGATGCCGCCCGGGCGTATCTTTTCGAAAGCTTGGCATTGAGTTTGGTGTAACCGCGAAGGGCATTGCGCAGGGCATCGCGATGCTTGGCAAAGGCCGGCGGGTCGAGGATAATCAGGTCGTACTGGTCGCCCATGCGGTCGAGGAACTTGAAGGCATCTTCCGCAAAAGCCTGGTGACGGGTATCGCCGGGGAAGTTGAGAGATACGTTCTCGTTGGTCAGGTCGATGGCTTTGGCAGAGCTGTCTACCGAGTGAACGAGGTTGGCCCCTCCCCTCATGGCATAGAACGAGAAACCGCCGGTGTAGCAGAACATATTGAGCACGTTACGGCCCTTGGCATAGCGTTCCAGCAGGGCACGGTTCTCACGCTGGTCGACGAAGAAACCGGTCTTCTGTCCCTTGAGCCAGTCTACGTGGAACTTCAGTCCGTTCTCCATGGCCACGTTCTCCGGACTTCCGCCTTTGAGGAAGCCGTTTTCAGTAGCCAGCAGGTCGGCCTTGAAGGGCAGTGTGGTTTCTGATTTATAATAGATGTGCTGGATGACGTCGCCATCACTTCTTCAAGGGCTTCGGCCACCGCCATACGGTCGAGGTGCATGCCGGCAGAGTGTGCCTGCATCACGGCGGTATGGTCGTACACGTCGATAATCAGTCCGGGCAGGTTATCGCCCTCGCCGTGTACCAGACGGTAAGTATTGTTCTGAGGATTGCCCAGCACGCCCAAGGCACAGCGGAGGTCTTTGGCCACCTGCAGGCGGCGTATCCAGAACGCATGGTCGATGGGTTCCTGACGGAAGGAAAGCACACGCACGGCGATGCTGCCAATCTGGAAATGTCCGCAGGCAATGAATTCTTTCTTGGAGGTGTAGACATCTACTACTTCACCTTCTTCCGGCTCTCCTTCCACACGGGCGATGGCGCCGGAAAAGACCCAGGGATGAAAACGCTTGAGCGATTCTTCCTTTCCGGGTTTGAGAAATACTTTCTTATAGCTCATTTGTATGGTTTAAGTGATTAATCTTCGAGAATGTGTTCAGGGGCTTCCGTGCGTATCACGCGGTACTTGCCCGAAAGGCGAAGTTCTTCCAGGTACTGTAGATGCGTACGCAGGCCCAGGCATCGGTGGCGGCATAAAGCTGCTGTGCCTCGGTCAGGGTGTCGGCCTCCCAGTTGGACAGGCGCTGGCTCTTGGAAATCTTTTCCTGAAAAAGAAGGGCATAGATTTTCTGGAGGCTCTTTTCTTCGATGCCGAAAGAGGCTACGTAGTCCTGCAGTTCCACCCAGTTGCCCATGCGCGGGTCTTTCTTGTTGCGGCGGCGGAGCATGGCGAAATCGTCTTTCAGCGACAGGCCGATCTTGAGCACGTTGTTCTGAAGGAACTCTTCCAGGAAGTCCGGCAGCCCGAGGTGATTCAGACGGAACAGGAAGCAGGTGTCGTAAGTAGAGACCTGCAAGAGGGCCACCTTGTTGACGGCTCCCTTCCGGAATGAAGGACGTGTTTCGGTATCCACTCCCACCAGTACATGGGTATTGAGGTAATCAATGGCCTTGCGGGCTTCGGCCTCGGTGTAGATTACGAAGATGCGACCGGGGAAAGAAACCTTAGGTAACTCCGCAACGATTTTCTTATCTATTTTACTCTGTAGTTCTACCATTCAGTTTACGGGTTTAGGGTTATTCGTCGTCGCCCATGTCAAGGCCTTCGTAGAGTTCTTCTTCGGTGCAGTTGTCTTCGTAGAGTGCAGAATCTTCCTCCTCCTGGCTGCCGTGTGCCAGCTGGCGGTACTTCACATCGTGAAGGGCACGCATCACATTGACCAGGCGCTGACCCCAGAACTCGGCAAAGAGTTCACGGCAGATGGCCAGAGAATCGTTCATGGTGTGCTTCAGGCCCAACTGGAACACGCAGATAAAATCCTTAACAGGCTGGTAAATGTCGGCCAGGCTTTCGGAGATGTTCTGATGAATGGGAGTATCACTATAGGCCATGTCATCGAGGAACACTTCGAGGTAGTCATCGTATTCGCCCAACAGGGAGGCAATGGAACCGCGAAGCACTTCGTAATCGGTCTCGGTCACGAAGGTTTCCGGATCAGCTTCTTCCATCCGCTCGCAAGCAGGAAGCAGCGAAGCCTTCAGATATAAAAGGGGAAGGAGTTTCAGGGACTTGTCGACGAAATCCCGACAGCGCATATCGGAAACACGCTCCAGGAATCCACAGAGCTCGGCAGCCACTGTCACGAACTCGACCGCATTTTTATCGAATATTACTTGAGATTTTTTTTCTTCCATAATCATGCTAATTGAGACGCAAAGGTACAAAAAAAATTTCTCAGTTCTAGTTTTATTCGTACATTTGCACGTATGTTTAGCTAATTCGAATCATCATGCAAACCAAAAAAACAGATACAAGCAAAAGTGGAAAAGCGGCAACCATGGCCGGAAAAACATGGACTATTCTTAAAAGTGAAACTACGGGGTTCGTCATCGGACTGCTTTTTGTAATCTTTGGCGTGTACTTGCTGCTGGCTTTCAGCTCGTTCTTCTTTACGGGAGGAAATGATCAGAGTATTCTGTCGCATCCCAACCCGTCGGAACTGCTGGAAACGAGCAACCGCATACAGAACTATGCCGGAGCACGGGGAGCGCAGCTGGCACAATACCTGATTAACGACTGCTTCGGGTTTTCGGCTTACTGCATCATCATCTTCTTAGTGGTGGCCGGCATGAAGCTGATGAAGGCGTATGAATTCCGCATCCGTTACTGGTTCTTAGGCTGTGCCACGGTGATGGTGTGGCTCTCTATCACCCTGGGATTTGCATTCGGGGGACTGCTGGAAGATTCTTATATTTATCCGGGGGGACTGCATGGCTATAACGTGAGCCTGTGGATTCGCTCGCAAATCGGTGCACTGGGATTGATTCTGGTGCTGCTGGCTACGGCCATACTGTTCGGCGTGGCACTGACCCGACAGACCATGGGCGTGGTGAGAAAGGCACTTCATCCGCAAAAGGGCAATAACGCAGCCATGGCAGAGGAAGTAACTCCCCAGCCGGAACCGACATTCCGGAAGCCGGTAGTGGACGAAGCGGAAGCGACCGTTGCGGAGGACGAATCGGATAAGAAGGAAAAGAAAGAAAGTTTCTGGAAGAGCTGGACGCACCGGAAACCGAAACAGAAAGAGGAGGAAGAAACTCCGCAGGAAGAACCGGAGAAAGCGGCTGAACCTGTAAAGGAGGAACCGGAGAAGGTGATTGTGAAAGAGGAACCGGCACCGGAACGCATCATCGACCTGCCCCTTGATACCGAGGAAGAGGATGAGAAGAAGCACCCTTTTGAGGTGAAGCCGGCCCTGGTGAGGAAGACTTCGACAAGGAAGAAGAGGAGCCGGCATTTGAGGTCAGCAACGATACCAAGGAAGAGGATCAGGCTTACCGTGGAGACGTGTCGCAACCGTATAACCCGCGTCTGGACCTGGAGTTTTACCGCTTCCCTACCCTCGACTTGCTGAATACGTATCAGAACGACGATCCGGACATCGACATGGAGGAACAGAATGCCAACAAGAACCGCATCATCAAGGTGCTGCGCAGTTTCGGCATTGAAATCAGTTCCATCAAGGCCAGTGTGGGTCCGACCATTACCTTATATGAAATTACGCCGGCAGAAGGGGTACGTATCTCGAAAATCCGTAACCTGGAAGACGACATCGCCCTGAGTCTTTCGGCACTGGGTATCCGTATCATCGCACCGATTCCGGGCAAGGGTACCATCGGTATCGAGGTGCCGAACGCAAACCCGCACATCGTGCCCATGAGTTCTATCCTGACCAGCAAGAAGTTCCAGGAAACCACGTTCGACTTGCCGGTGGCACTCGGAAAGACCATTACCAACGAGGTGTTCATGGTGGATCTGGCCAAGCGCCCCACATGCTGGTGGCCGGTGCGACAGGTCAAGGTAAGTCTGTGGGACTGAATGCCATCGTGACCTCCCTGCTCTACAAGAAGCATCCCAGTGAACTGAAGTTCGTCATCATCGACCCGAAGAAGGTGGAATTTGCCATCTATGCGCCGATTGAGCGTCACTTCCTGGCCAAGTTGCCCGACGGAGAGGATGCCATCATCACCGACGTGACGAAGGTGGTACAGACACTGAACTCGCTGTGTGTGGAAATGGACAACCGTTACAAGCTCTTGCAGAACGCGGGATGCCGTAACATCAAGGAATATAACGCGAAGTTTATCAACCGCCAGCTGAATCCGGAGAACGGTCACCGCTTCCTGCCTTACATCGTCATCATCATTGATGAGTTCGGCGACCTGATTATGACGGCCGGCAAGGAGGTGGAACTGCCTATCTGCCGTATCGCCCAGCTGGCCCGTGCGGTGGGTATCCACGCTATCATCGCTACCCAGCGTCCGACCACGAACATCATTACGGGTACCATCAAGGCCAACTTCCCGGCACGTGTGGCTTTCCGTGTGGCTTCCATGATGGACTCACGCACCATTCTGGACCGTCCGGGTGCCCAGCAGCTCATTGGTAAGGGTGACATGCTGTACCTGCAAGGAAACGACCCCGTGCGCGTGCAGTGTGCGTTTGTCGATACGCCGGAAGTGGAACGCATCGCGGAATTCATCGGCAAGCAGCAGGGTTATCCTACGGCCTTCATGCTGCCGGAATACGTGGATGAGAATGCAGAACCCAGCAGTGCAGCGACGTGGACATGAACCGTCTGGACCCGCTCTTTGAAGAAGCGGCTCGTCTGGTCATCTACCACCAGCAGGTTCCACTTCGCTGATTCAGCGTAATTCTCCATCGGCTACAACCGTGCAGGACGCATCATGGACCAGTTGGAAAAGGCGGGTATCGTAGGTCCGGCCAACGGTAGCAAGGCGCGCGACGTGCTTTGTCTG
>ENA-OQBJ01000752-OQBJ01000752.1-human-gut-metagenome-genome-assembly--contig:-NODE-752-length-15601-cov-7.037288_pt1 | contig 15601 bp, 18 predicted proteins | sample MGYA00242743_ERZ504545 | MGnify/ENA primary metagenome ERZ504545 (study PRJEB26092, sample SAMD00036252) | human gut metagenome | host: Homo sapiens | study: EMG produced TPA metagenomics assembly of...
CAGCCTTACAGACGGCACTTATGAACAGATGTCTCTGTTTGAAGATACAGAAAATAAAGAACGCCGCAGAAAGCTGGATGCAGCTATGGATGAGATCCGGATGAAATTTGGAAATGATAAGATCACCCGTGCCAGTATTATGAACAGCAATGCACGGATTGGGCGAAAAGCGAAAGCACAGATGAAAAACGAAAAGACAGAAGAACCGTAAGTAAAGGGAGGACTGAGCATTAAGAATAATGCGACAATCCTCCTTTATAAAAATTTCAGAAAAAGTTTTATCGTTCCATCATACTGATAGATTCGATTCCTACACTTCCTCCACGTACCACTTCAATTCTGTGAAATTCTTCCTTGATCAGTTTCACTACTGCGTCATTCTTGGTTGCTGTCTGGACAAATTCCAGGAGCAGACTGTCTTTGCCATAGTCAATGACCTTTGCCTTGAAGGTTTCGGCAATCTGAAACAGTTCAACCTTATCTTCTTTGGAACAGTTAAAAACCTTAATATACAGAATCTCTTTCATGCGGACAAATACGTCTGTGAAATCAATAACCTTAATAACCTCGATCATACGGTTCAACTGTTTTTTGATCTGCTCAAAAGTTTCATCATCACTGACAGTTGCAATTGTCATTCGGGATACTGTAGGGTCTTCTGTTGTTCCTACTGTAAGACTGTCCAGGTTATAACATTTTCCGGAAAAAAGTCCGGAGATTTTGGACAGAACACCCACCTGGTTCTCAACATAGAGAGAAATCCATCTTTTTTTCATTCCTTTATCCATAATAATTTTCCTCCTGATCAACAGTCCATAATCATATCTTCCAGAGTTCCGCCTGGTTTGATCATAGGATAAACCATTTCCTCAGGGTCAATGATGAATTCAATTACTGTAGGTGCCTTTGTGTTCTTTTTTGCTTCCTCGAAGGCTGCTGCAATTTCCTCTTTCTTTGTGACACGGATTCCTTTTGCCCTGTAGCTCTCTGCAAGTTTGATGAAATCCGGCGTGTACTGTGGATATTCCATGCCCTCTGTGCGGCGGGAAAGTGCTCCGGCGCGCAGGTTGGTCATGGCGTAGCGTTTACCGTAGAAGAGTTTCTGCCACTGGCGTACCATTCCAAGGTATTCATTGTTAAAGATGCACAGGATAACAGGAAGTTCTTCCAGAACTGCAGTTGCAAGCTCCTGAATGTTCATCTGCACACCGCCGTCACCGGAGATAACGATGACAGGTCTGGCGGGATTTCCGATTTTGGCTCCGATGCCGCCTGGAAGACCATAGCCCATTGTTCCCAGACCACCGGACATGATCATCTGTTTGCCCTCTGTGATTTCCGCATACTGGGAGACAAGCATCTGATGCTGTCCTACATCTGTTACGATAATACTGTTCTCAAACTGTTCGTTGATCTCTTTCAGGATATCCATCGGACTTAAAAGATCATTTGGACGCATTTTAAGCGGATGCTCTTCTTTCCAGTTTTTGATCAGGTTAAGCCACTTGTCCGTTGAACATTCCTGGACGTATTCGTTCATTTTGGTGATAGTCTCTTTTGCATCAGCAACAATGGGGATATCCACCTGAATGTTTCGGGAAATGGATGCTGTATCAATATCAATGTGGATAATCTGGGCATGTGGTGCAAATTCATGAAGTTTTCCGGTGATTCTGTCATTGAATCTGGTTCCGATGGAGAACAGCACATCGCAGTTGCTGACTGCCATGTTTGCTGCATAGGCACCATGCATGCCGAGGTTTCCGATATAAAGCGGATGGTCAGTAGGAATGGAACCTTTGCCCATTACGGTTGTGACAACCGGTACTTTTGTTTTTTCTACTACTTCCCGGAAGATTTCGTGGGCGCGGGAGATTACTACACCGCCGCCTGCAAGGAATAAGGGACGTTTTGCTTTATTTAAAAGTTTGATGGCACGTTTGAGCTGGCCGATGTGGACATCTGTGTTTGGTTTGTATCCGCGGATGTTTACATTTTTAGGATATTCAGCGCTGCCAAGTTCTGCCATTACGTCCTTTGGAAGGTCGATAAGGACAGGTCCAGGACGGCCGGTGCGGGCAATGTAGAAGGCTTCTTTGATGATACGTCCCAGGTCTTCACGTCTGCGGACAGTAACACCGTATTTGGTGATGCTTCTGGTGATTCCTACGATGTCTACTTCCTGAAATGCATCGTTGCCGATGAGGTGGCGGGCTACCTGGCCGGTGAAGCATACAAGAGGTACGCTGTCATAGTTGGCGGTTGCAAGTCCTGTTACAAGGTTGGTTGCTCCGGGACCGCTGGTTACCAGACATACGCCGACTTTGCCGGTGGTTCTGGCGTAGGCGTCTGCTTCGTGGACAAGGGCCTGTTCGTGACGGGGGAGGATGATTTTGACGTCGTCCTGTTTGTAGAGTTCGTCACTGATGTCGATGGTACAGGCTCCGGGGTAGCCGAAGAGGTATTCTACGCCTTCTTCTTTTAAGGCTTTGACTAAGAGTTTGTTGCCGGATATTTGTTTCATATTTGGGTAAACCTCCTTTGTGTATGTGTATAGGACGCTCGGAAATTTATTTGTTTTCGGGTGCGGTTTCGGGGTCTAGGAACTCTAAGTGTCTGAAAATCTGCTAAAACCGTTCAGAAATCTCAAACTCGCCGCGGATGCGGCTCAGACAGTGAGATTTTTCTGAACAACGCAGATTTCCAGGCACTAAGAGTTACTACGACTCCTGCAAATGCACCCGAAAACAAATAAATTTCCGAGCTGTGTATTGGCGAATACAGGGTGGGGCAGAATGGCGCTGCGCTGATTCTGCCGAGTGTGGGGTGGCGGGTTTGATGTGACAGATGTAAATGATGTTAGGGTCAAAAGGTATTTTGACCCTGATATCTAAATATAGTAAAAAACGCCCTGGGCTTGTTTGCCCAGGGCGAAAATGTTTCCGCGGTACCACCTGTATTCAGAGTCTGGCTCTGCACTTTGTCAGTACTGATATACTGTGTTCCTGTAACGTGGAACTGACGTTGAAGCCTACTTGGCATGTCCGTTCAGGTCTTGTGGATCAGACGGGATATACGGTTTGGTTCACTGCTCGGGGGCTACTTCCACAATTCGTTCACGAAAGCTCGCACCGACCGCTTTCTCTCTGTGCTTCCCGGGGTTGTGTACTCCTCCCTGTCATGGCATTTGGCTGATATAGGGATATTCATTGTCCGAATAGGGTGGACAAATGTTTTCTTGGGTTACATTATACATTTATAGAGAGGAAATTGTCAACCGGGTTTTGGATAATTGCTATAAAATTTATGTTCTTGAATGAATTTTGGCTACGTTACTGAGAACGGAGTGAACAGTAATGTAATTGACAGATTTCTATATTGCTGATATAAAAAAGAAATAGTACAGTTGTTTGGAAGGAGGGGACATATGGATTATTTATCAAACAATGTGGCGGTGAATCTGAAGAGGATTCGGAAATCCAAGAGTATGAGTCTGGATCAGGTGTCTGAGCAGACGGGGGTGAGTAAGAGTATGCTGGCTCAGATTGAGAGAGGGACTGCCAATCCTTCTCTGGGTGTGCTGGGGAAGATTACAAGTGGTCTGAGGATAGAGTTTCAGGAGCTGATACAGCCGCGAGAGTGGACTGTTGTCTGGTGACACCGGCAGAACTGGTTCCTACCAAGGAGATAGCAGGACAGTACAGGGTATGGACCTGTCTGCCTTATGAGGATACCCGTCTGGTGGAGGTGTACCGGATCGAGGTGGAACCGGGTGGTGTTTATATCAGTGGCAGCCATGGGGAGAAGACAAGAGAATATCTGGCTGTTATGGAGGGTGTGCTTACTCTGGAATGTCATGGTGAGAAGTATGAAATCCACAGAGATCAGGTGTTTAAGTTTGAAACGGATCAGGAGCATGTCTATCGGAACACAGGGAAGGAGAAAGCCTGCTGTACCTGTTTTTTTCTGGATTATCATTGATGCAGTTGTATCAGGAGTTTTGTTGCTGAAGCGGTCTGCCGCAGGTGGAGAATCCTGTTTGCGGGATTCTCCCTTGTATGATTGGTGGATTACCATAGTGTAGAACTGAGTAGTGAAGCAGGTGATTTTATCCGAAGTATGAGTGTAAAATGTACAATATAATGCACAAAATAATGAAAAAGATACACCAGGAAATGAATATCTGAAAAGAAAGGATGTATGTAATGGTTTGTCAGTCTGCCATTTCATGAAGAGGCTGTGTTGTTATGAATTGTTGAGAAACCTTTATAATATCGCATGAATATGCAGGAAATATTGGATATACAATAAGGAGAACATTACTGTTCACTCCGTTCTCAGTAACGATCTTTCTGTAAAAAAATGTAAATGTTCAAAAAAACATGTTGACAAATCATAAGGGCAGTGATATTGTAAGGATGTACAAAATAATACACAGAAAAAGTTGAGCAAAGGCGCTTACCCATACGGGTCAGTTTGTCTTTGCTTTTTTTATTATCTTAAGGATGCAGGAGGGCACAGCTATGAAATTAAAAGACACAGGATTAACTTTTCAGGACATTAAGGACAAAGTAAACAAGTACATGATCGAGACTTATGAGAGATTTGATTTCCTTGCAGAGACAGCAGAGGGCATGTACATTTATGATGAGAATAAAACCCCATATCTTGATTTTTATGCTGGTATTGCAGTAAACAGCGCAGGAAACTGTAACCCTAAGGTTGTAGCTGCTGCAAAGGATCAGTTAGATGATATTATGCATACATTCAACTATCCATACACAATCCCGCAGGCGCTGCTTGCTGAGAAGGTCTGTGAAACAATCGGAATGGACAAGATTTTCTATCAGAACTCTGGTACAGAGGCTAACGAGGCAATGATCAAAATGGCCCGTAAATATGGTATTGAAAAGTATGGTCCAAACCGTTATCATATCGTAACTGCAAAGATGGGATTCCATGGAAGAACCTTTGGTGCCATGTCTGCAACAGGTCAGCCGGGTAATGGATGCCAGGTTGGATTCGGACCTATGACTTATGGTTTCTCCTATGCACCGTACAATGACCTTCAGGCTTTCAAGGATGCATGTACAGAGAACACAATTGCCATTATGGTTGAGCCTGTACAGGGCGAGGGTGGCGTACATCCTGCAACAATGGAATTCATGCAGGGACTTCGTAAATTCTGTGATGAGAACGATATGCTTCTTCTGATCGATGAGGTACAGACAGGATGGTGCAGAACAGGTGCTGTTATGTCCTATATGAATTATGGTATCAAACCGGATATCGTATCTATGGCAAAGGCTCTGGGCGGTGGAATGCCGATCGGTGCCATCTGTGCAACAGCAGAGGTTGCCAAAGCTTTCACAGCTGGTTCCCATGGAACTACATTCGGCGGACATCCGGTAAGCTGTGCAGCTGCACTGGCTGAGGTGAATGAGCTTCTGGACAGAGATCTGGCTGGAAATGCAAAGAAGGTTGGCGATTACTTTGCAGCTAAGCTTGAGAAGCTTCCTCATGTAAAAGAAGTAAGACATCAGGGACTTCTGGTAGGTGTGGAATTTGATGATACTATCGGCGGAGTGGATGTAAAACATGGTTGTCTTGACAGACATCTTCTGATCACAGCTATCGGAGCGCATATCATCCGTATGATCCCACCGCTTATTGTTACAGAAGAAGAGTGCGACAAAGCTGTAGCAATCATCGAAGATACAATTAAATCTCTGGAAAAATAAAAATCTGGCAACGGAGTGATACAGTAAGGACAAGGGCGTCACGAATTATATTCGTGCGCCCTTTTATGATATCAGGGCCAAAAGGTCAAAAAGTCGTTCGTGCCTGCACGATAAGACTTTTGAACTTGGGACCTGCCAAACATGAGAAAGTAGCGATTTACATAGCAAATCAGTGGATTTCGAATGTTTGAGAATCTGATAAAAATTTGAGTGTGAGAGGGAAGAGCATGAAACATCTGGTAATTACGATTGGCTGCGAATATGGAGCCAAGGGCAATGCCATCGGTAAGAAGATTGCACAGGATCTGGGGATTAAGTTTTATGATCGTGATCTTGTGGATGAGATTATCAAAGAGGTAGGCATCCCTACAGATATTATGGACAGAGTAGAGGAAGGCGGAACCATCGCAGGTAAAGGTGCACAGGGTGATGTGAGAGGTTCCTTTTCCAAATATGCGGATCTGACAGACCGCGCCATTCATGTACAGAAGCAGATTATCCGGAAGCTGGCTCAGAAAGAAGCCTGCGTGATCATAGGACGGTCTGCAGATTATATTCTGAAAGATACAGAAGGAATCCAGCTGGTGAGAGCATTTATTTATGCACCTAATGATGTTCGCGTCCACAACATTATGGAAAGTCATAATCTCTCGGAAAAGGATGCAAAGCTTCTGCTGGATGAGAAAGACAAGCGTTATCATAAGAGACATCTGGCACTGACAGGAAGTAACCGTGGTGACAGACATAACAGGGATATTCTTATTAACAGTGATTTTCTGGGAATTCAGGGAACAGCAGAATATCTGGAAGACCTGATCGCAAAAAAATACGGAAAAAAGGAGGTCTGACCTATGGAACAGAAAACATCTGAATTTGACAAAGTACTTGGTGCATGGGACATACTTGTAATTGCATTTGGCGCCATGATCGGCTGGGGCTGGGTAGTTTCTTCCGGTAACTGGATTGAATCCGGTGGTGTGCTTGGTGCAGCTATTGCATTTGCAATCGGTGGAATCATGATCTTCTTCGTAGGTCTGACTTACGCAGAGCTTACAGCAGCCATGCCTCAGTGTGGTGGTGAGCATGTATTCAGCTACAGGGCAATGGGCTCTACAGGTTCTTTTATCTGCACCTGGGCGATCATTCTTGGATATGTAAGTGTTGCCTGCTTTGAGGCATGTGCGTTTCCCACAATCATCACCTATCTGTGGCCGGGATTTCTGAAAGGATATCTCTATACAGTTGCAGGCTTTGATGTTTATGCATCCTGGTTGATCGTGGCGATTGTGATTGCTTTTCTTATTATGATAATTAACATTAATGGAGCAAAGACTGCGGCAGTTCTGCAGACTGTTCTTACCTGTATTATCGCGGTGCCGGAATTATTCTGATCGTGGCTTCTGTGGTTACAGGAAGTGTGGATAATCTTCAGGGACAGATGTTTGTTGGAAACGGTACTGGCGAAGCAATGAAAAGTATTATTAAGGTTGCAGTTATCACTCCGTTTTTCTTTATTGGTTTTGACGTTATCCCACAGGCAGCAGAGGAAATCAATGTTCCGCTGAAAAAAATCGGTAAAATGATGATCCTCTCTGTTGTGCTGGCAGTTGTATTTTACTCACTGGTGATTCTTGCAGTAGGTTTTATCCTGAATCCGGCAGAGATCATTGAGTTTCAGCAGGGAACAGGACTTGTAACGGCAGATGCCATGGCCAAGGCTTTCGGGACAAAGGTTATGGCCAAGGTTATCATTGTAGGTGGAATGTGTGGTATTATTACATCATGGAACTCCTTCCTCCTTGGCGGTTCTCGTGCCATGTACTCTATGGCAGAATCCTACATGATTCCTCCGTTTTTTGCAAAGCTTCATCCGAAGCACAAAACTCCGGTTAATTCTCTGTATCTGATCGGTGCCCTGACTATGCTGGCTCCTTTTGCAGGAAGAACAATGATGGTCTGGATCTGTGATGCAGGTAACTTCGGATGCTGCCTTGCATACTGTATGGTCTCTATCTCTTTCCTGATCCTTCGTAAAAAGGAACCGGATATGGCAAGACCTTACAAAGTAGGTTACTACAAATTTGTAGGCTTTATGGCAGTAGTCATGTCAGGCTGATGCTTCTGGTTTACTGTATTCCGGGTTCCGGTGGAAGTCTGGTATTTCAGGAATGGATTATGGTAGGCGGCTGGAGCTTACTTGGAGTTGTATTTTATGCGATCTGTAAACGTAAATATAAAGAAGACTTTGGTAAACTTATTGAACTGATCTCTGATGAGGATGCAGCAAGTCTTATGCCGGAGGCTGATGATGAAGAGCTTGCTGTGGTAATCGATGCGGCTATTGACAGGGTACTTTCCTCTATGGCATAACGCTATAAACGACAATGGCAATTATTGCTTGGAATTATTTTGGGTAACAGAGTTTTGAATTTGTGCAGGGTAGATGCCCTGCACATTGCAATATTGAAAAAATTGTTGAAAAAAATACAGGAAAAGAGGCAGAAATTAATGAATCCATTTGAATTTTTTATTCCTCAGAATATTACAGTCGGTGCTGGTACTCTGGCAAAGCTTCCGGAATGTGCCAAAAAGCTTGGGGGCTCTCATGCAATGCTGATCTCCGGACCAACTCTCCGGAAAATGGGAGTTGTGGATAAGGCGGCGGATTATCTGAAAGACGCCGGAATGGAAGTGGATATTTTTACAGATGTGGAAGCAAACCCATCTGTTACCACAGTAGAAAAAGCGACAGAGGCGTATAAGGAATCCGGTGCAGATTTCATTGTAGCACTGGGTGGAGGATCACCTATGGATGTGGCAAAGGCAGTGGGAGTCACGGCTAAATATGGCGGAAGCATTACAGAATATGAAGGGGCGCATAAGGTTCCCGGAAAAATTGTTCCGCTGATCGCAATCCCGACTACTGCGGGAACCGGCTCAGAGGTTACGGCATTTTCTGTTATCACTGATCACAGCAGAGATTATAAGCTGACTGTATTCAGTTATGAACTTCTTCCTGCATATGCGATTCTGGATCCTGAACTTCTCACTTCTGCTCCGGCATCTGTGGCAGCAGCCTGCGGAATCGATGCTTTTATCCATGCGGAGGAGGCTTATGTTTCCACAGCAGCCTCTCCATTCTCTGACGCAATGGCAGAGAAAGCAATGGAGTTGATCGGTGGAAATATCCGCCGTTTTGTGGCAAGACGTACAGATCTGGAGGCTGCAGAGGCAATGCTTACGGGATCTCTTTTTGCAGGAATCGCCTTTTCCTTTGCAAGACTTGGAAATGTCCATGCCATGAGTCATCCGGTAAGTGCTTTCTTTAATGTAGCACATGGAGTGGCAAATGCAGTTCTTCTCCCTGTGATTGCAGAATATAATGCGCTGGCAGATCATGGCAGATATCTGAAGATTTATAATTATATCAGTCCGATCCCTGCATATGAGGATGAATTCGAACCACTGATGTTGGTGGATGCCATCAGGGAATTAAACGAAGATATCGGAATCCCGGAAGACCTGACCACAGCCATCCGCCAGGCAAAGAAGGGAGAAGAGATTTCTGATGAGGAGATTGAAAGCAAGATTGATGCCATGGCAGATGATGCTATGAAGAGCGGAAATATTGCAGTAAATCCAAGATCCTCCAGAAAGCAGGATATTGTGAAACTGTATTATAAAGCTTTATAAGATAAAGAATAATGCAGTATTTTATGTGATTGCTACAGGTAGGATATTGATTAAAAATATCTGTTATTATAAAAAACGTGCAGAAACATCGAAGTCGACAGATAACTTCAGGCTTGAAGGTTTATCTCGATTTCAAAATGTATCTGCACGTTATTTTTTTGAGAAATTTCCATTGTATAACTTGCCTGATAGAAAGAAAGATTATATAGTATTAATCAAAATATAGTAAAGTAATGTGAGTCAAAATATTGATTGTTCAGGAGGATTTTATGGCAAAGAAGAAAATATATGCAGTACGCAAGGGACATAAAACAGGACTTTTTGCTACATGGGCGGAGTGCCAGAAGGCAGTAAGCGGATATTCAGGAGCTGAGTTTCGGGGATTTATAGAGAAAGAGGAAGCATTGGCTTTTCTGAACATGGAGACAACAGGAAATGTATCCGGTGATAAAGCAAAAGAGGCGGCAGGAATCGTGGAAGTACCTGAAAATATGGTCATTGCCTATGTGGACGGAAGCTTTGAGAAAAGTATTGGCAGATATGCTTTTGGCTGTGTGATCCTTACACCGGACGGACAGGAAGTCCGCAAATCAGGCAGCGGAAGCGATCCTGCAGGAGTTGCCATCCGGAATGTGGCAGGGGAGATGCTTGGTTCTATGACTGCAGTAAACTGGGCGATAGAAAACAAATATCCGGCTGTGGAAATCCGCTATGATTATGAAGGGGTAGAGAAATGGGTAACAGGTGTATGGAGAGCAAAAACACCACTGACCAGCAAATACGCAGCCCATATGCAGGAAGCAGGAAAGAAAATAAAGATTTCTTTTTGTAAAATAGCAGCCCATACAGGCAATCACTACAATGAAGAGGCGGATCAGCTGGCTAAGAGTGCATTGCTTAAAATGGATGAAGAAGTACGGATATAAAAATCTTATCACTGAAAGGTGATTTCCAAAAGGCTGTAGGAAACTTGATACTAAGGGACAAAAATTATGTGGATGACAATTTGCGTGATCCGGAGGAAAATCAATATACGGAAGTGGAAAAATAAAAAACAGCTGTGCTACCATTGAAACTGTTAACTGAAAACTTTATGAAGTAACAGTTTCAATTGACAGGTAATACAGCTGCTTTTATTTATGAAAGTGTCATATCCCCGTCTTTCACCCATCCAAGCTTACGGGCAAACATGTTGATGAGCGGACACAGGATTGCAGGCAGGATAAAGGAAATCAGCAAAAGTCCGGCCCAGTCCCAGCCTGTGACAGCTGTTTTTGTTCCTGCGGCGATATCATTCATCCATCCGGTGTAGACACCAATCTGTCCTACGAAACCACAGGTACCCATACCGGAAGAAACCGGAGTACCGTTCATCTGAAGTTTGAACAGACAGGTTGCAAGAGGTCCGGTGATGGCAGAAGTAAGGATCGGTGCAATCCAGATGCGTGGATTTTTTACGATATTTCCCATCTGGAGCATGGATGTTCCGATTCCCTGAGAAACAAGACCACCCCATTTATTTTCGCGGAAGGACATTACTGCGAAACCTACCATTTGTGCACAGCAGCCTGCTACAGCAGCTCCTCCGGCAAGTCCGGTAAGGCCAAGCGCAGCACAGATTGCGCAGATGAGATAGGAAGTGTCAGTGCAATACCCACAAATACAGAAACAAGGATTCCCATCAGGAACGGCTGCAGGTTGGTTGCCCACATAATAATATTTCCCACTTTCATTGCGGCACTTCCAAGTGCCGGAGCCCACCATGCGGACAGGGCAACACCTATACCGATCGTGACAAGTGGAGTGACCAGAATATCAATTTTGGTTTCCTTAGATACTGCTTTTCCGATTTCGGAAGCGAAGATGGCTACAAATAATACAGCCAGCGGTCCGCCTGCACCGCCTAATGCGTTAGATGCAAAGCCAACAGTGATCAGTGAAAACAACACCAACGGCGGACAATGTAGCGCATAGCCGATGGCAACAGCATGGCAGGACCACTCATTGCAGATGCCAGAGAGCCTACGGTATACTGGGTGTCGTTTACAGTTGCCACAGCAGTGGTCAGAAATGAAATATGAAACTGTGTTCCAAGTGTGTTGATGATCGTACCAATCAGCAGGGAGCAGAAAAGACCCTGCGCCATGGCACCAAGGGCATCGATTCCATAACGTTTTATGGAGATTTCGATGTCTTTGCGTTTGAGAAATGCTTTAAACTTTTCCATAGATTACTTTCTCCTGTTTTTATTATGTATAGAAGGGTGTATATACACTATATACGTTTTTCTCATTATAGTCATATTCACGGAGTAAATCAAGTAGTTTTGTAACTGTTCACATACCACTATCCCGCGAGGTGTTTTGGCATGAATATGCCAAAATCACAATAAAATAGTGGAAAACAATTTACAGAAAGAATATTGTAAAGTATTTTACTGTCTGATATGATAGAAAGAGTTAATTTTACGGAGGAAAAAGAGATGAGTGAATGGATCAGAAAAATAAACTGGAAGTATGTGGTCGTAATGTTGATTGGAAATATAATCCTTGGTTTGGGAATTGCGATATTTAAACTTTCCGGACTTGGAAATGACCCTTTCAGCGGAATGGTAATGGCACTGGCAGAATGTGTGGGAATTGAATATGCCCGTTTTTTAATTCTTCTGAATCTGGGATTTTTTGTAATAGAAATTATCTGGGGAAGAAAGCTTATCGGATTGGGAACGATCATAAATGCGTTATTCCTTGGATATTTTGTTACATTTTTCTATAACCTGATCACATCTGTGATCGATGCACCGGATCAGATGGCAATGCAGGTGGTTACCGTATTTATTGGAGTTATCATAACAAGCCTTGGAATTTCCATGTACCAGCTTCCGAAACAGGGAGTTGCACCATATGACAGTATTTCTCTGATCATGACAGAAAAATGGCCGAAAATTCCGTATTTCTGGTGCAGAGTATCTAATGATGCGATCAGTGCACTGGTGTGTTGGCTTGCAGGGGGAATCGTCGGACTGGGAACACTGGTCAGTGCATTTGGATTCGGACCTTTTGTTCAGTTTTTCGATACACATTTTACATCAAAAGTGCTGGCAAAGCTGGAAAAATAATAAAAAACTGTCCTGTATATGCACATTATACGTAGAAAATAGGTGCATTACAGAGACAGTTTTTATTTGTCAGCCTGTTAACTGCATATATGGCATGCTTTACATGCAGAGGGCGTAGTAGCGCATCCTCCCATAGCAGTTTCACGCAGTTCTGCAGGAAGCTTTTTACCCACGGTAAACATCGTCTGGATCATTTCGTCCAGAGGAATCAACTGCGGGATTCCTGCGAGAGCCATTTCTGCGGCAATTATAGCGTTTGCCACACCTGCAGCATTTCTGTTCTGACATGGATATTCTACCAGACCGCCGACCGGATCGCATACCAGACCGAGCATGTTCATAAGAACAGTAGATGCAGCAAAAGTACATTCTTTCGGTGAACCTCCCATCAGCTCTACAGCAGCAGATGCAGCCATTGCAGATGCAACCCCTACCTCGGCCTGGCATCCGCCTACCGCACCTGCAACAGTTGCATTTCGCATTGCCAGATAACCAATGGCACTTGCGTTAAATAATGCCCGTATAATCTCTTCATCAGAGAATTGATAATGTTCCTGCATTGCCAGCATCAGCCCGGTACGATTCCGGCAGAACCGGCAGTAGGAGAGGCCACGATCAGTCCCATGGAGCATTCGTTTCCAGTGTAGCCATAGCATAAGTAATTGCCTTCTGAAGCAGATTTCCGCAGAGACCTTTTTTCTCCTGAGCGTGGAGACTCAGCTTTCTGGCTTCGCCGCCGATCAGACCACCCATAGATTTTACCGGCTGTCTGATTGGTGAGAAAGCAGCATCTTTCATAATTCCCAGTACTCGTGTCATTTTTTTATTTACAATCTCAGAGGCTGTTTCGCCAAGCTCAATCTCACGGATACGCATAATCTCTGAGATAGGAAGATTTTTTTCTTCACAGAGTGCTAAGAGTTCATTTGCATTTTTAAAATCCATGATAAAAATCCTCCTTTCTTTACATCTGTACGATCATAACTTCATGAATATTCGGGTTCTCGCGAATCGCAGGAACGATATTCTCAGGAAGTTTGCCGTCAGATTCTACGATTGTATAAGCAATCTCTCCCTTGCTTTCACGGAACAGACGCATAAATGCAATATTGATATTGCGGTCACTCAGGCATTTGGTAATATAGGCCACAACGCCGGGAGTGTCCTGATGAATCACGATCACTGCACTGTACTCGCCTGTAAAGTCTACCTGTACGTGATTGATATCTACAATACGGACCTTGCCTCCTCCAAGGGATTCGCCGCGTACGGTCATTTTCTGGCCTTTTTCATTTTCCATGCAGATATCTACGGTGTTCGGATGAATATCTGTTTCCTGCTCATTTGGAGTGAAAGAGAATTTCAGACCTTTTTCATGAGCAATATCAAAAGAATTTCGGATGCGCATATCATCAGTAGAGAATCCCATAATACCACCCAGCAGAGCTCGGTCAGTACCGTGACCATGGTAAGTTTTTGCAAAAGAGCCGTACAGGATGAAGTCGGCTCTCTTTAACGGGCCTTCGATCATTTTCTGGGCAAGATAGGAAATACGCGCCGCACCTGCGGTATGTGAACTTGAAGGACCGATCATGTTCGGCCCCATAACATCAAATACACTGATAAATGACATATTTTTTCTCCTGTGAATATCAATTATAGTCTTGCATGTTTATGGCAATAATCTTATTATTTGTAAATTTCTAATTATATTCTATCATTTAGGAATAAAAGAAGCAAACTTATCATTAACATTAACAAAAATTAATGTAAAAAATGAGAAAACAGGGTTGCTTTTTCTCTACTGGGCGGTTACAATAACTGTGCAAATTGAAAATAATTTTAAAAATGCTGTTTCAAAATAGGGAACAGCATAAAATTTGCTGTTAGAAATCAGATTCCCGAAAACAGGGTCTGATATCCGAAATCGTAAATTTTAAAGAAAAGGCAGGTGGAACAGAATGGATAATTGCGATTCTCATGGGCGAAGTAGTAGCACAGGATCTGAATTAAAAAGAGTATATGAGTATAGCAGCCGTTTTTGTTCTGCTGTAGTCATATATTTTCAGGATTTTCCATGTATGCATATAAAATAGAAGTTTTTTACTGTCGGTGATCTGACAGTTTCTGTATGTGGAAGATTGGATGTCTTTTTCATTTCTTATCCTGTATTTATGAAATTCCCCCGAATCATGCAATTACATATTGAGCAGTAATGATCCGGCGAAGATGCCGGACAGTTACGGACAGCGGATGAATAGCAGGTTATGGTTTGATACCCTGCGGTTTATTGTGCTGGAAAAAGCATGGAAGAAATGGCAGTAAAATGTAATAAATAACAGACTGCTTTCTTTTGGTGTGCTTTTATGCAAAAAAACGGAGGATGAAAGAATGGAGAAAAGAGTACAGGATTATTCCAAAGAAATTCTGAAGATCATCCGCAGCAACACCTCTCCGGCCGTTATGGGAGAAAGGCTGCAGGATTATCATGAGAATGACCTGGCAGATGTAATGCCGAAACTGACTGTACAGGAGCGGTGCAAGCTGTACCGTATCCTGGATACAGATATGCTCTCTGATATTTTTGAATATACAGATGAGGAGAATGCAGCAGAGTATCTGAATGAAATGGATGTGAAAAAAGCAGCAGCCATTTTATCCAGAATGGAGACAGATGCTCTTGCAGATGTATTAAATAAAGTTGAAAAAACAAAGAAAAAAATACTGATCGATCTGCTTGAACCTGAGGTTCGACGTGATGTGGAGATGATCGCATCCTTTGATGAGGATGAGATCGGAAGCCGCATGACAACAAATTATATTGTGATCACAGATAAACTGACAGTTAAGCAGGCAATGAGCAGTCTGATCGAACAGGCTGCAAAAAATGACAATATCTCCACTATTTTTGTAGTGACAGAGCAGCAGAAATTTTATGGGGCCATTAATCTGAAAGACTGATCATTGCCAGACGGGATGATCTGCTTGAGAATCTGGTGGTGACTTCCTATCCATATGTATATGCGGAAGAGAATATTGATGAATGTAT
>ENA-OQBJ01000753-OQBJ01000753.1-human-gut-metagenome-genome-assembly--contig:-NODE-753-length-15593-cov-10.465149_pt1 | contig 15593 bp, 17 predicted proteins | sample MGYA00242743_ERZ504545 | MGnify/ENA primary metagenome ERZ504545 (study PRJEB26092, sample SAMD00036252) | human gut metagenome | host: Homo sapiens | study: EMG produced TPA metagenomics assembly of...
GTATCCGCTGACAACCCATATAGTGATAAAAATAAAAATGCGTAACTCATTTAGTGATAAGAAAAATAGATAGTAACAAATTTAGTTTAACCATCCTAAAGGTGACAACTTTTTCACGTATAAGACATGTATTCTATCATGCGGGATAGAGAAAAATGGAGAAAAGGAACGATTTCTCAGATTTTCTTTGTAATTTTGTCGCCAAATTCAGAAAAGACCCTGAATTGATGGATAATGGAATTTCTCTAATTATTATGACGACAATGGAACAGTCAATAGAAAATCTCTACAAATTAGACGGCAGAGTGCCCGTAGGTAAAGCACTCCCATTTGGTCTTCAGCATGTGCTGGCGATGTTTGTCAGCAATATTGCGCCAATCATGATTCTCGCTGGTGCGATAGGTCTGGACAGTTCGGTGAGCGCCGTGCTTATCCAGAACTGTATGGTCATCGCCGGTATCGGTACCTTGGTGCAGCTTTATCCGGTATGGCGTATCGGTTCTCGCCTTCCTATCGTGATGGGTATCTCCTTCACCTTCCTTTCGCTCGCCATCGCCATTGCCGGTGCTCATGGTATGGGTACTTTGATAGGCGCTGTCATCATTGGTGGTCTGGTAGAAGGAACACTCGGACTTTTCGCCAAGTATTGGATCAAGCTCATTCCGCCTGTAGTAGCCGCTACCGTGGTAACAGCCATTGGTTTCTCGCTCCTTCCTGTTGGTGCCAACTCTTTTGCGGGTGGTCAGGGTGCTGCTGATTTCGGTAGCATGAACAACTGGGTTGTGGGTTCTGTCACTTTGCTGGCTTGTCTGCTTTGTCAGATTTTCGTCAAGGGTTTCTTGCGTTCACTCTCTGTATTGGTAGGACTGCTGGTAGGTTACATTCTGGCGCTGTTTATGGGAATGATAGATTTCAGCGGACTTTCTGGTCTCTCTATCGTAGCTTTGCCAAAGCTTCTTCCATTCACTCCTGAATTCAATATCGGTGCTATTCTCTCGGTGGTAGCAGTATATCTGGTTTCTGCCACAGAGACGATTGGTGATACTTCTGCGCTCTGCAACAGTGCGTTGAAGCGTGATCCTAAGACTAAGGAGATGGGTGCGGCAGTCTGCTGCGATGGTTTCGTCAGTTCGGTTTCCGGTCTTTTCGGTTGTACTCCTATCACTTCTTTCAGTCAGAACGTAGGTTTGGCAGCGATGTCGGGAGTGGTGAACCGCTTTACAATTGCCATGGGTGCCATTATCATGATTATCGGTGGTATCTTCCCAGCTATCGGTTATGTACTTACTACGATTCCTCAGGCTGTATTGGGCGGCTGTACCATCATGATGTTCGGTAGCATCCTCTTTGCCGGTTTCGGCATGATGGCGCGTACCGGCTTCTCTCAGCGCAACATGGTCATCGTGAGCCTCTCGCTCAGCGTAGGTCTCGGATTCACATCTGCAACAGGTATGTTCAACATCTTCCCAGAGATTGTACGCACCGTTTTTGCAGATAACTGTGTGGCAGTAGTCTTCCTGCTCGCCGTTATCCTGAACCTCGTGTTGCCGAAGAATCTGGATAAGGCATAAGAATCAAAGATATTTATAGATAAAAAGGTGCAACTCACAAGTAAGAAAGTGAGTTGCACCTTTTTTGCTATAAACTATTAACTAAATCACTGTCCTCCCAGTCTTTCGAAGAAGGTGATGATTTCTTCGAAGGTCTTGAATTCATCGCTGCCGTATTCTATCGTCGTACCCATGAAACCATCGCATGGGCTAGGGTCGATGAAGTAATCGCCGTAGAGCAGGTTCTTCTGGTTGCAGAAGATGATGTGGTTGTAGGCTGGGGTAGAGAGGTATTCCTCCACCCAAGTCTGTACCTTCGCCATGTATTCATGGTCGTTGGTTGGCGCTGGGGCTACGATATATACGTTGTAATGCTCTATCAGCATTTCGTAAGCCTTGTGCATCGAGCTGGTTGCCTTCATGTAACTGTCGTGCAGGGCATCGAAGTCGATGTATACGATAGGGCGCTCCTTGCCGTTCTGCTTGTCGTCAATCCAGCGGATTACCGGACAGAGATAGTGGAATGCTACCTTGTCGATAAGTCGGTGCTCGCCATGGAATGGGATGGCGAGCGGATAGTGCTCATGGAAGAGGTCGAAGGTATGGACCAGCGGATCAGCATCTCCGAAGAGACCGTAAACACGTTGCTGCTCCTCGGGAGTAATGTCCTGGAAGCAACGCTCGGTAAAGTCACGGTATTCCTTGATGAGGCCTTTGTTAACCATCAGTTCGTTCACTCCGTCCTTTCTCGGGTTCTGGAATTCCTGCTTGCCGGTCATGCTGCTCATCGTATTGCCCATCTCGAAGGCAGGGTTTACGAGGATGCGGTCGAATCCTTTCAGTAGTTCGGTATACATGCCTCCCATCGAGGTACCGATGATGAGGTCGGGCTTCTCAGTCTCCGCCATCTTCTGCAGCATCTCTATGCCCTCTTCCGGATGTACCGGGATGTCTTCAGCCAGGAGGGTGGCATTCGGCATCAGTTCCTGCAACATCTTTACGGTGCCGCTCTGTGCAGAAGAGAGGAAACCGTGAACATACATGATTTTCTTGCCCGCCATGAGGTCGGGGAATTGTTTGATATATGGATTCATATTCTTATAGTTTTATAGGGAGTATCATATCATGCTCCCTGAACATCTTATTCATTTCTGCTGCAAAATTACGCTAAATTGCAGACAAAACAAAATTATTGGGCGATAAACTTCCTTGTTTGCGAAAAAAGTAGTAATTTTGCACCCAATAATCATATTAAAGTTCAAGTCATAATGGATTTACTGAAAGAAAGAATTATGCAGGAGGGCAGATGCTTTCCTGGTGGAATCTTAAAAGTAGACAGCTTTGTAAACCATCAGATGGACCTATTCTGATGATGGACTTAGCTAAGGAATTCGTGCGCCTTTTCAAGGATATCAAGTACAACAAGATTGTTACTATTGAGGCTTCGGGCATCGCGCCTGCCATCATGGTAGGTTATCTGACCAATCTTCCTGTTGTATTTGTGAAGAAAAAGCAGCCTAAGACTATGGAGGGTATGATTACCTCTGTGGTTCACTCTTTTACAAAGGACCGCGATTATACGGTTTGTGTGAGCAACAGTTATCTTACTCCTGAGGACCATGTTATCTTTATCGATGACTTCCTTGCCAATGGTAATGCGTCTAAGGGCGTGATGGACCTTTGCGAGAAGGCTGGTGCCAAGATTGAGGCGATGGGTTTCATCATCGAGAAGGCTTTCCAGCATGGTGGTGACTTCCTGCGCAAGGAGGGAATCCGTTATGAGGCGCTCGCTACCGTAGAGAGCCTGGACGATTGCAAGATTGTCTTGAAGTAAAACATCTTATTATATATATTAAAAGCCGCCTGTAATAGGGCGGCTTTTTTATTTGATAATGTCGGCAGCATAGATTCCCATCGCCTTGTAGCCTGCAGGATTCGGGTGGAGCCAGTCGTTGCTGGCATATTCCCGCTTCATCCTTCTGTCATCATTCGGGTCTTGAAGCAGCTTGGCGAAGTCTAGAACGCCATCTGCTTTCTTTGCCTGACTTCGAATCCAGTCGTTTACATAGAGTCGGGCTGCTTCGTGGAAATGGCTGTAGTAGCCGGCACCCTTGAAAGGCGTGATGGTGCCCAGATAAACTTTCATCTTCCGGGCCTCGCTTTCCTCATCATTCCCTGTATGCTCTCTATAATCTGGCGGGCTACCGTCTCGCTGTTGCCGCTCTTGGCAGCACCTATGTCGTTGATGCCTTCAAAGATAATTACCTTCTTTACGCCGCTCTGCATCAGAATGTCTCGGTCGAAGCGTTCCTTGGCGAGTGCCCCGAAACCGCCCGGCACGGTTACGCGGTTGTTGCCGATGCCCAGGTTCAGTACACCCTGGTTGGTTATCTTATGTTTCAGCTGCAGCATCTCCGACATAACATCCGGCCACCGGTTCTGGGCATTATCCGTAGAACATTTGCCGTCGGTGATGGAGTTGCCCATGATGGCGATGGCGCTCATGTTGGTGCTCATCGTATACACATCGATACCGCTGATGTTGTACCAGTGGTTCTCGCGGAAAGCCTTTTCGAAGTTGGAGTGGGCATTGGTTACTCCCTTCATGATATAAGAGGTGGTACGTGAGCCCATGTGGACGGTAGGCACATCGGGAGCCGAGGTGTAGTTGATGGTGATGGCTACGCGCTCCAGATTCTTGAGATTGAACTTCAGGGCATCGCTCACTATCTGTCTGCCGGCAGGGATAGTAGCCTTGTAGCTGTTGCCGAACTTGAAGTATTGAGCCGATTTGGCATCAATCTTGAAGGAGTCTTTGGCGTGGGCGATATAGATGGAGCGTATCACTACGGGTTGCATCGAGTAGATATTGCTCAGTTTCAGTCTTATCACGTCGCCTCCCACGCTTACCTTTACTATCTGGCGAACCGAACGGTTTGTCATGTTGTTATTATAGGGCATAAACGCTTTCACCACAGTCTGCGGTGCCGTAGCCCAAGTTCCAATCCATGTTTGTGCCGCCATCTGTAGTGTGTATGTGCAGATGAAGCATAGTATCATTATAAATCTTTTCACCTTGTTGTATTTTTTAATTATAATCCTTGCGCCCGATGAGCCGTCTCATTATGCATTATCTCATAAAAAGGTCGATGCCATAAGAGGCACCGACCAATTCTGTTTATAATGATTTGATATTTTCTTCCGATAGCCCTGTGAATTGCATGATTTGCTCTATAGGCAGACCAGCTTGACGCATTTTTAGAGCGATGGCATTTTTTTCTTCAGTTTTACCTTCTGCTCTACCTTCTGCTCTACCTTCCGCTCTGCCTTCTGCTCTACCTTCTGCATGCCCTTCTAATCTAGCGTTTCCAAGAACGTCATTTTGAATCATGATGGCATTGACATGTTCATCGTAGGCGTGCCGTTCGGCATTCGACATAGAGTAGTATTTCAGCTTCTCGCGAGCTTCTTGCAATCCTGGTGCTTTCGTGTCAGGATTGATGACTCCGTTTTTGAGGTAATCAACCATTCCTCCAATGGAGACTTGGCAACCTTGTTGAACTCATTTACGCGCACTAGCATATAGGTTGGGAATATTTCGGCAGGCGACTTTCTCACGATTGTATCTTTCTCCTTGGTACTGATGATGAGTTGGTCTTGCGTATGCAGGCCGATAAAATTGTTTTGTCCTACATAGATATAGTCCGACCCTTTGCCAAGGTCAAAATAAAGTATACTAATGGAATATACCTTTTTTACTTCTTTGTAGGTGTTGCCGAGATTGATATGCTCGGTAATAGCCTTTGCCACCCCATAGAGTACGCGCTCCAGATAATACAGCTCACTTGTGTTCTGTATCTCCACGATGATGATGTCCCCTTTGCTATTTTTCGCCTTGATGTCAACTCTGTTAAACTTGTCATCGGCTTCCTGTTGATTACCCTCGCTTTCCAATATGTCGATAATCTTGATAGGCTCACCGATAAACACAGTAAGGAATCCCTCAAGTACTCCAAAGTTAGCCTTCTGACGAAGCAATCGTTTGATTGCCCAATCGAATCGAATGTATTTATCTTTTAGCTCTTCCATATAGGTTTCCTCCTAAAATTAATATTCGGTTGCAAAGTTACGCTTTTCTTTTGAAAGAAGCAAGGATTTTTGGGAAAATGTTTGAGTTGTAAAACTACTATTGTACTGTCAATGAGTTTATACTTGTACAACAGTAGGCTTATGGTTGTACAACTAAAGGGTATACAGTCGTACGACTAAAGAGTGTGTAGTTGTATGATAAAGAGGTGTTGTCACTAGGCTCGGCAGACCTGCTGACTGCAGTCGCAGAGCTGCTGACTAGGCTCAGCAGAGCTGCCGAGCCTAGTGGGAATCTTCAAGAAGCAGTCTGCTTGAACCTCAGATACAATCTCTCTGAACCTCAGATACAGACTCCTTGAACCTCCTAATCTATATCTTTGACCCAGCGCAGTCGTATCCTTGTGCCAGATGAGCCGTCTCGTTACGCTTATTCAGCCGCATTATTATGCTTGCTCAGCCACCTTGTTGAATTCGCGCAGCTGGTAGGCACACCTTTTTAGTATAATAAATCTAAAAATTTTTGGTTAGAACTCTACTTTCACATATCTTTGCACTTAAAAAAAGTGGCACATGTGCCATAAATTTTAAGTAGAGGCATAAATCGAAACAATAACCTAAATCTATAACGGCACCTATAACTGCTGGAGTTTTTATAGAAGAATTAAAATGGAATATACCAAAGATCTTTTCGAAAAATTACGTCGGAACGTATCTGTAGCTACGTTGGGACGTAGGAAATACTACGTCGGGACGTAATTTTTGCTGCATCGTGTTAGAAGTTTTTCGGGAAAAGTTTTGGAGTTTAGGAGATAAAGTATTATCTTTGCCATCAGATTCAAAAACGAATAATCAAACTGAGTTATGATAGTAAGACCAAAGCGCATTTATCGCAAGCGCATACCATACGGCATGCAGAATTTTGAGGATGTCATAAAAGAGGATTGTTACTATGTGGACAAGACTCCTTTCATAGAGCAAATAGAAGAATCCAACAAGTATTTCTTCTATATTCGCCCTCGCCGTTTCGGCAAGACACTTACCCTCTCCATGCTTGAGAATTACTATGACATCAACAAGAAAGACAAGTTTGATGAAATCTTTGGCAAGCTATACATCGGCAGAATCCTACACCAGAGCATAATACATATCTCATCATCCACCTCAATTTTGCCGAGGTGGCAGCAGGATTGGATGATTATAAGGATGGATTGGACAACCATTGTCGCCTTGTATTCAATTTCTTCTGCGACATCTATGCACATATTCTTCCTGCTGGTACCAAGGAAGGATTGCAACAGGAGCCTGATGCGGTATCCAAGTTGAGGTTTCTTTGCCAGAAATGCCAGGAGGTGGGGAAGAAGATTTATCTCTTCATCGATGAGTACGACAACTTCACCAACATGATTCTCGCCCATGAGGAGCATCTCGTGAGGTATCGCAACCAGACCCACGGAGAGGGATACTTGCGCCAGTTCTTCAACACCATCAAGGGTGCGGCTGGCAATACTCTGGGCAGAGTGTTCGTCACGGGAGTAAGCCCTGTGACCATGGACGACCTGACCAGCGGATTCAACATCGGAACCAACTACTCCCTAAGCCCAAAATTCAATGAGATGACGGGCTTCACGGAAGAAGAAGTGAGAGAGATGCTGGATTATTACCGCAGCGTCCTGCCGTTCAATCACACCACCGATGAGCTGATCAAGGTGATGAAGCCTTGGTACGACAACTATTGCTTTGCCGTCAAGAGCTATGGCAAGACCACGATGTACAACTCCGTGATGGTACTCAATTTCATTAGTAACTATATAGATAATGAGTACGACATCCCCGACTCCATGGTAGAGACCAACATCCGTATCGACTATGACAAGATGCGAATGCTCATCCGCCACGACAAGGAGTTTGCCCACGATGCCAGCATCATCCAGCAGTTGGTAACCCAGGGATTCGTGATAGGCACGCTCAACGAGAACTTCCCTGCCGAGCGAATCAACGACCCAGACAACTTCCTCAGCCTGCTGTTCTATTTCGGCATGGTGACGATAGACGGAACATACAAGGGTGAGACCAAGTTCATCATCCCGAATGAGGTGGTGCGTGACCAGATGTACACCTACCTGCTCGACACCTACAAGGAGAACGACTTGGTATATGATAGATATAGCAAGGGTAAATTGGAGAGCAAACTGGCATACGATGGGCAATTCAAGCTATACTTTGAGTATATCGCCGACTGCCTGAAGAAGTACTCCTCCCAGCGAGACAAGCAGAAGGGAGAGGCTTTCGTGCATGGCTTCACCTTGGCGATGACAAGCCAGAACAAGTTCTATCGCCCTATCTCTGAGCTGGACAATGACGGCGGCTATGCCGACATCTTCCTCTCTCCGCTCTGTGACATCTACAAGGACATGGTAGATTCATATATCATCGAGTTGAAATATTGCAAGAGCCAAACCACAGATGAGCAAGTAAAAAAGCTCTTCGAGGAGGCTTCAGCTCAAATCTCTCGCTATGCGGACAGTGATATGGTCAGAGAGGCAGTAAAGACTACAAAGCTCCACAAACTGGTGGTTATCTACCGCGGAGCTGAAATGGTGGCTTGCGAGGAGATATAAAACTATTTCAACCATACAGGTCGAAAAATGTTTGAGAGAGATAAAAAGAAAATTTTCGACGACCTCTATTGTTTGATCTTTCGATCTACATGCAGTGATTACAAAGTCACAATTCATTTATAGTATTTCGGTTCAGGGGAGATTGTCCGTGTATAGACAATCTCTCCTGAGCCATTTATGTCATTTTTTGGGAACGAGAAAATGGGAAAGTGACGAAAAGTGGTAAAACTACCACTTTTTGCTTGTAAAGCAAGGGATAACTGGGAGGTCAGGTTTGTTACCTGCCCAATAGCAAGAATGCCCTATACAAACAATATATTCATTATCCCATTCCTTGACCTTTGTGTATCGTTTGAGGCATTTTGGAGTACGAAATTGGATATTACTATTGCTATATCTAAATGAAGTCATATCTCCCTGATTGGAGAGTAATGCTTCTGATGAAAGATTCACGTTGTCCATATTCTACCTCCTTATTTTAATGATTCACTTATCCTTCTGTTGCAAAAAAATCTTTTATTATGCTTGATAATAAATAGTATCTTCTTCATTTGACGGTTTGTATATACCAGCATCTGCGAATAGTCCTTCAAAGCATAAATCTTCGTCTAATTCAGGCCAATGGATACCATATCTGCTCAATACGAAAGCCTTACGCTGGGCAGGTGTGGCGTTAGCAAGACGGCTCCAACGGCTGAACGGATAGTTAGCCTTCCAGCCATTTTGGGTTTCTGCCCAAATATGGGCATCGTCAACCCAAACGCGATTTACTCTATATTGCTCCATAATATCTTATTTTTGATTAAAATACTCTTTCCATCTATCTATAATGACCGCCTCATTCTCAGAAATAATAGATTCTATCAAAGCAATATCATGCTTTTTGAATCCATGGTTATAAATCTGGGTCAGAGGGGATACATTGTATTTTGCTTCATTTCCATCCTTGATAACATGGACATGAATTGGTTCATGATTATTAGAATAAAACATGAATCTGAATCCGAAAAATATAAATATTGTTGGCATCGTTTCTTTTTTCTGCAAAGATACGCTTTTCTTCTGAAAGTTCCAAGGAATTATTGAAAAATGTTTGAGAATGAGGATTATAAAAGGCAAGTCGCTTCCTTGTCTGACCAGTGATGGGGCGGCAAGGGTGCAACTTTGACTTTAAAGGTTGGGTTTATCTTTTCCCTAGTATATCAGAATGGAATTATTGATAATACTAGGCGTTTTAACTCCTTTTTAGGGGCTACGTCTGGTAGCCTTTTGAGATATTCAAAATTGCACCATATAAGGTAATGGATCTTCTTAACTCTGTTAGGTATAACTAGTATCAACACAATACATAACAGCAGCAAAAGTCCTTTCAATATACAGATGAATTCAGGATAAGGCATATATGGATATAAGCTTTTGGGCAAAATAAGAAATAATGAAATCGGTATAATCATACTTTGCATAAATGCTACTTGTCCTTCAATAATTGAAACGTCATTATTGTATCCATTCTTGCTTGCGTAATAATAGGCTTCGTAATATCGATTTAAAATTTCGTGATTTTCTTTACTTGGAGCTACCGATGGATCTATTCCCTTAAAACTAAAATATAAGAGAAAGCTGAATGCTGCCAACGAAAGCAATTCCGGAATATAGATGTACTTAATGCTGCTAGCTTGTAAAAAGCAAGCAACAACAATAGCTGCTAGCAAATAAATGCAAGGAATGGTAACATGTAACTGCTTCGTGTAAGAATATTCTTTTTGAGGAAGGTATTTATAGTCTTTTATCTCTTTTTTTGTATTCTGTAAAGTCTCAGCTAAAAAGTCATGGCTATTTCTTGTCTTATTCCATATTCGTGATGTTAGTACATGGTTTATAATGCCGATAAGGTAAGCAGCAATAAGCCAAATTGCCCAGATTATAGAATTGTCAACTTCAAAAGTATTTGGCATCCATGACAATTTACACATAGATAATCCCCATAAAAGGATAATGAATCCTGGTACAATCATCGCCAAGATGTCATATAAAGAAAGTTTCGATAGAAAATTCATTGCTTATGGATTTGTAATTATCTAAAAAGGTGTATCTTAAAAGTCCCCTAGATGGACAAGAAAGATACACCTTTTGTTGTTTTTATATTTTTGTATTAGCGGCTACCACCAGCCCACCATACATTTTCGGTAAAGATATACTTACCGGCATCATTTCCTGAACCGAAAGCTTCCTTCACGTTAGGGTTTGAAAGAACATCGCTTGAACCATAAGGCAAACGAAGTGGCAAACGGTTCTGACCTGCCTGAGTATTGTTAGGATTGGTCATTGCTACAGGATAGCTGCCATCAAGATACTTGCAGCGGCGCATATCGTTGAAGGTCTCCAACTGCTCGTCACGAGTCTGGGCGATATACTTCTGAACCAAAATCTCGCTCAATGGATTTGCAGCAAACTTAGCAGCAGTCTCGCCAGCAAGATAAGCAGCAACATCCTCAGCACTGAACTCAGTAGCACCTACAGTAGCATAGTCAGCAAGAGAAGCCTTGACTGCAGTCTCGAAATCAGCCTTGGCATTCTGACCCAAGCGAGCCTTTACCTCTGCGATAATGAAGTAAAGCTCTGACTTGCTCATCAAATGGCTAGGAATCTTAACCTCGTTCACACCATTCCAGAACCAGAGAGGAAAATTGGTAGCACTGGTAGCACCGGCTGCTTCCTTGTCACCAGGAGTCATCAAGCCCAACTCAGCAGGAGCACCATAGTAGTCTGCACCATTATAATTATAGATAGCCTCACGTGGGTCCTGACGAGCTACCATCAAGTCATTAACAGTCTTGGATGAAGCACTATACTCACGCTAACCCAGTAAGCAGACCATGCATCAATCTGGTTGTTGCCATCGAAGATATTCAGGTTTGCACCATTGAAGCCATCAGCTACAGCAGCATTAGCCTCTTCCAGAATCTGAGCATACTGTGCATTCTTGTCGGTAGCACGACCTACCTCATGCAAGAGATAGCGAGCCTTCAAGGCATGAGCAAGACCACGCCACTGAGTCAAGTTGCCATTGAACAAGACATCGAAGGCCCCCGCATTCTTCATATTGCCGGCAATAGCCTGATCCAAGTTACCCTTTGCAGCATCCAGCAATTCCAGAATGTGCTTGTAAATATCTTCCTGAGTATCGAGCTTAGGAGCAGATACCTTGAAAGCCTCAGAGCAAGGAATGTTACCAAACAAATCGGTCATAATTCCCCAATCGTAAGCTGCCAAAATCTGACCCATAGCCTTGATATCAAGCTGTCCGGCGCTATTGCCACCCTCTTCACACTTAGCAATCATCTGCTGAATGTTGTTGAGGTTAAGATAAGTACCGTTCCACTCATTATCGAAAGTAGAAGCAGCAGCAGTCTCATTGATGCTGCGGAGCTCTGCATTCTTAAGCTGGTTGTTACCTGTACCCAGGATTTGCTCTGTATAAGAAGCAACATACCAGGCGAAGTTACCTGTGTTGGTAGTGAAAACACTAGAAACGATGGCATCTGTGAGCTGGAATTTGGCAGAAACAACGCTTTCACCTGGGTGAGCCTCGTCTTTGTTGATTCTGTCCATGATATCCTCTGAGCAAGATACAGTCATCATAGAAACTGCAGAGATAGCCAAGATGCCAAATATATTCTTAAAATTCATCATTGTTTTATCCTTTATTAATATTGATACTTTAAATGATTCCGAGGTGGGTCCGCCGATTAGAATGTAATCTTGAAACCACCACCGAAGCTTGAAGTATTTGGCAGAGAGAAACGCTCGAAAGCACCACTCATATTACCATTACCTTGAGAAGACTCAGGATCCAGATCCTTCATCTTAGACCAGAGGAGCACGTTGCGTGCGAAACCATATACAGAGATGTCGATGCCAGCAAACTTTGGAAGCTGGTAACTCAAGGTTACATCGCGGAGCTTCAGGAAGCTACGGTCGTAGATACCTGCCTCAGTCACGTTATTGTAAGCCATCCAGTAATCCTGCTTGCTTACCTCAACCTTGTTTGGTTCACCTGTTGCAATATCAATACCCTCAGCTACCATAGTACCCTCGTGGTATGGAATAGACTCCTTGGTTGCACCGAAATAATTCAAAGTCAAGAGTGTACCGTTATACATCTTGCCACCCTTCTGCCAATCCATGGTTGCACTCAAAGACAAGCGCTTCCAGCGAGCCTTCAGGTTGAAGCCCATATTGAAATCAGGTGTACACTCACCCAGGTTCTGGCTAGCGGCAGTACCGATAGGAAGACCCTCCTGAAGCAAGAGGCGGCCCTGCTCATCGCGCTGGAATGCTACACCATAGATATTTGGATAGGTATAACCTGCCTGGGCACGTATCTGTGGCTCAACGAAACCACCCAGCATGATACTCTCTACGCCATTAGCCAAAGACTTAACCTTGTTGGTTAGCTTGGTGAAGTTTACACCAAGATCCAAATCCCAATCCTTAGTCTGGATGATGCTTGCGTTGATGGCAAACTCATGAGACCATGTGGTCATCTCACCGGCATTGGTACGGAGGTACTGATAACCTGTAGAACCTGCTGTAGGAACATCGAAAATCTGATTCTTGATATCCTGATAGCTGGCTGTATATTCCAGACGAACACGATTGTCGAAGAAGTTCAAGTCTGCACCAAACTCCCAGTTCACGGTGTTCTGTGGCTTCAGATTAGGGTCATATTTCACGTAGTAAGGCACATAAGAACTTACGCCGTTGATAGCATAACTGATAGGAGTGATACCATACATACCGCTACCATAACCTGGAACATAGTAATAGTTAGCATAGTAGTGACCTGCCTGACCTACCTGAGCGAATGAAGCACGGAGCTTACCATAAGAGAGGATGTGATTATTCTTCAATGCTGGAAGCTCTGTGAAAATCCAGCCGAGTGATACAGATGGATAGAAGAAGCTACGGTTGTTGCGTGGCATAGTAGAAACGATATCGTTACGACCTGTCACAGTCAGATAAACCTGATTAGCATAGCTCAAAGACAACTGACCGAAGAAACCTACGGTACGCTCCTGAGCCTGATATTCCTCTGTTACTGGCTTAACAGTGGTATTGGTCATAGTAGGCTGACCATAGAACAGGAAGTTGGTTCCATCGTAATCCCAGACACGCTGATAGTCATGATTGAACTCAGAACCGAGCAATGCACCGAAATCCCACGCATTGTCAGCACCCAACTTAGCTGTGAAGTTGGCAGTGAAGAGGTTGTTGAAGATATTGTGCTGAACACCATAGTTTTCAATCTCACCACCTTCATTCTGTGCAGAACCCTTTTCATATACATCACTATTGTTAGTGGTGTAAACATCAAGACCAGCCTGCTCACGGATTACCAGGTTGTAACGCTCTGTATCCCAGCCGAAGTTAGGACGATACTCAAGATAAGCATTACCGAATACACGGTTGGTGCGCTGGCTGAATTCATTGTTGTCCTTCCACCAATATGGGTTATTGAATGAGGTAGAACGGAACAAGATCTGATTTGTAGGGGCGTTTGGTGCATGGGTAGGAGTGCCCTTCAGATTGTACTCAGAAGGAGCAGAATAAACCACGTTCATAATACCGTCGTTGGCACCTGGAGCAGATGTAATCTTGGTAGAGCTGTAGTTGGCAGAGAAACCAGTCTTCACTGTTTGTTGATTTCGAAATCAACAGCACCACGGGCGGTAGTACGCATCATACCTGTAGAAGGGATGATACCTTTCTGATAAGTGTCACCGATACCGAAAGAATAAGCCAAGTTGCCATTCTTCTGGGAAATACTCAAGTTTGAGTTCTGGGTAAAACCAGTATCGAAGAAATCACCTACATTGTCATAAATCTGTGGAGTAGCCCAACCGTCAAGACCTGCTGCTGCATACTTAGGGTTGTAGTACATACTCGTGCTTGCCATACTTCTGAGTATAAGCATTGTCGGTATTGCCACCATAAGTAGCATCGTTTGCCAGATCAGCAATCTTAGGACCCCAATTCATAGATGATGATGGGTTATAAGCATTTATGCCATTACCCTGGGCATAAATATCCTGACGATCAAACTTCTTGCTGACAGTCTGAGCACTCAAGTCGGTAGAGAATGTAATCTGAGGGCGACCACCATTTGCCTTACCACGCTTGGTGGTAATGATGATGACGCCATTAGATGCACGGATACCATAAAGGCAGAAGCAGCCTGACCCTTCAATACGTCGATGCTCTCGATGTCATCAGGGTTAATATCGATAGAACGATTTGCTTTATCTGCACCAGTAACAGAGGCACCTGTATCATAGTCTGCAGAAGAAGCGATAGGCATACCATCTACGACATAGAGAGGGGTGTTGTCGCCAGAGAATGAACGGGCACCACGGATGACAATCTGAGAAGATGCACCAGGAGCACCAGAAGACTGACGGATATCAACACCGGTCAACTTACCCTGCATAGCGCTAGCCAAAGAGCTAGTACCAGCAATGTTCAGATCTTCAGAACCTAATTTCTGTGATGCATAACCGAGGGCTTTCTTGTCTCGGGAGATACCCATTGCGGTAACCACAACCTCGTCAAGAGTCTTGTTATCCGCTTCCAATACAATCTTCATCTTTTGTCCAGCCTTTACAGTCTGAGGCAACATGCCGAGGTATGTTACTTCCAACTTTGCACCAGCTGGAACATTCAATGAGAAGTTACCATCAACATCGGTAACTGTACCGGTATTGGTACCTGCTACTTTGATAGATGCACCAATGACTGGTTCACCATCCTCTGCAGAGGTTACTTTACCGGAAACTTGAGTTTGCGCCAACGCCATTCCTAAACTAAGGAAGAGGCAGGCAATAAACGTCATGAGTCTTTTTTCCATAAATCTCTCTCGTTTAATTAATTAATAAATATATAATGTTTTATATTTCTTTCTCACTACATATCCTCCCAACTTTTATTGAGCGTGGGGCTCATTTCTTGTCTCCAACTCTTATCCCGAACTGGTAGGGGTATGTTGCCATACCTTATTATATATAAGGAAGTATCTCAAACTTCACTAAATTTTAATAATATTTTTAATCGGCTGCAAAATTAAGCATTTTTTAGGAAATAACCAAACTTTTTTCTAGAAAAGTTGCACTTTGTTCGATATTTTGTTATAAATATGCGGTTTTTATACACTTTTGCTTATGAAAAACAAGCGAAAGCGGCAGTTTTGTCAAAAAACTGCCGCTTTCGCTGAAATACTAACTTTCTGCCTTTAATTCTTTGTCTAGAACAAAGAGCATATAGAGGGGGATGTTGGTGG
>ENA-OQBJ01000754-OQBJ01000754.1-human-gut-metagenome-genome-assembly--contig:-NODE-754-length-15589-cov-2.820398_pt1 | contig 15589 bp, 22 predicted proteins | sample MGYA00242743_ERZ504545 | MGnify/ENA primary metagenome ERZ504545 (study PRJEB26092, sample SAMD00036252) | human gut metagenome | host: Homo sapiens | study: EMG produced TPA metagenomics assembly of...
TAGGGAGTACGTGACGTGTGAAATGCACAGTGGCTTGAACGAAGTGAAAGCCAGCGCCTTGAGACGCTGGCTTTCAGCAACAAAGGCTTATAGCCGCCCGTCGAGCCACCCGTTTTACGGGTGGAGGCGACTATATAGAAAGAGGAGGAGTTTACTTGCCTTCGTAATAGTAGCGGGTCCACATGACGACTTCCGAAAGGGACGGGTGCGGGGTCATGGTTTCACTGAAGGTATAGACCGATTTCGGCGTCAGGGTCCGCGTCAAGGGCAGGGCCGCAGCTTCTTGGCCGTTTCCGAAGCGATGTCTTCGTGGACGGGTTTGATGGTGTGATCGCCGCTCATGAGGTTGTTGATGAAGGGCTGGATGAGAATCGACGCTTCGGGACCTACGATGTGGGCGCCGAGGATGAATTTCGTCTTTTTGTCGACGACCAGTTTTACGAAGCCGTCGTCGTCCTGACCCGGTTCAAAGCCCATGGCGTAGCCTTTGGCCGAAGCCGAGTAGTGGTTGATGGCCGTTTCGACGTCGTAGCCTTTTTTCTTGGCGTTTTCTTCGCTGAGACCGACTTGGGCCACTTCCGGATAGGTGTAGGTGACGGCCGGGATGATGTCGTAGCTGGCCCAGCGCCAGTTTTCCGGTTCATTGCCCGAGAAGAGGTTGTGGGCGATGATTTCGGCTTCGTAGTTGGCTTTGTGGCGGAAGGGCGCCATGCCGTTGATGTCGCCGAGGGCCCAGATGCCGTCAGCCGTCGTTTCCAGGAACTCATTGGTTTCGATGTAGCCGCGCTTATCGAGGCGGACGTCGGTGTTTTCGATATGGAGTAAATCTGTCGTCGGTTTGATGCCCGGGGCAACCAGGATTTCTTCGGCAGCGACTTCAGCTTCTTCACCGGTGTCGATGTCGCGAATCTTGAGGACTTTGAGGCCGTCGCGGAGGGTAACGCTTACGGTGTCCTGCTTTAAGCGGACGTCCATGCCATAGCTGCGGAACTGTTTGAGGATGAATGCCGAAATGGCTTCATCTTCTTTCGGTAGCAGGCGGGCGTTGTGCTGGACGATGGTGATCTTGGTGCCGGCCGCGTCGAAGACGTGGCAAATTCACAGCCGATGGGACCGCCGCCGATGATGATCAGGCTCTTATAAGGCTTCTTGGGGAAGGATTCACCGAAGAAGGATTCCGACGTCAAGTAGCCGACATCGTCAAGGCCTTCAATGCGGGGGATGTTGGTCCGGCCGCCGGTAGCGATGAAGATCTTGTCGCCCTGGATCGTTGCCTCCGTGCCGTCATTTAAGGTGACATCCAAGGTGTGATTGTCGACGAAGGCTGCCGTGCCGTTGTAGGTGTCGACGTTGGGGAACTTGTCGTAGTAGCCTGGATCGATTTGCTTTCATCGATTTTTTCCCACAGCCGTTTCGATAAAATATCCCAGTCGAGACGGGCGTTGTCGGCAAAGACGCCGATGCGGCCGCCTTCACGGATTTCACGGATGCGGCTGGCTGCCGTGACCATGACCTTGGTCGGGATGCAGCCGCGGTTGAGGCAGGTGCCGCCGAAACTGCCCCGTTCGATAATGGCGACGGACAAACCCTGAACAATGGCTGCGTCGGCAATGATGTTGGCCGAACCGGTCCCAATGAGGATGACGTCATATTTTTCATAAGCAAGTCTCCTTTACTTCTCAATATTTATTATTAAATACAACCTTTTTCGTATAGTATAAGCGAAAGGGGGCGGTTTGACAAGACTCGGACCGGAGAGAGAGGTATACATATTGTAAAAACAACATCCTTGTGTAAAACAAAAAGTGATGGCATAATAGATAGGCAGTCAAGGGAATAAATTTTTTATCGTAAAGGGCGTGGCGTACGATTCCCTAAAGATTCCCCCATAATTACTTTACACAACTGGCCGGGTATAGTATAATATCTATGTCGTACGGGTGCTCGGTGTCTCGATGACTCCGACGATCACTTAGCACTTTGCGAATAAGTTTTAATTTTTTACACATGGAGGAAAGATACAATGTTAAGCGTAGAAGAAAAAAAAGCAATCGTAGCTAAATTTGGTGCCAATGAAAACGATACGGGTTCTCCGGAAGTACAGATCGCGCTGCTCACCAACCGCATCACTTATTTGACGGAACATCTCCGCAGCCACAAGAAGGACCATGCGTCCCGCCGCGGCTTGTTGAAACTCGTCGGCCAGCGCCGTAATTTGCTCGGTTACTTGCAGAAACACGACCTCGATCGGTATCGTGCGATTCTCGAAAAATTGAACTTGCGTAAATAATTTCGCATACTGTAGGGCTGATGTGACTGCATCGGCCCTTTTTTCAGAACACAGGTTGGTAGGTTGTAGTTTGGGCGAATCGCCGATTTTTCCAAACTAGTGCCTATCACCTGTAAGATTCAAGGAGGTTACAATGGAAGAACAGAAATTCCAAATGGATTTCGCCGGCCGCCCGCTGGTGATTGAAGTCGGCAAATTGGCAAAACAGGCCAGCGGTGCCGCACTGGTACGGTATGGTGACACCGCCGTTTTCGTAACGGCAACGGGGTCCAAGGAAGCCCGTGAAGACGCAGACTTTTTCCCGCTCACCGTCGATTACGAAGAAAAGATGTATTCTGTCGGCAAAATCCCCGGCGGCTTTATTAAACGCGAAGGCAAACCGCCCGAATCGGCAACCCTCTTTGCCCGCCTGATCGACCGCCCGATCCGTCCGCTCTTCCCGAAAACGTATCGTCATGACGTCCACGTCGTGGCTTATGATTTTTGTGTAGATCACGATAATGCCCCGGAAATCGCCGCCATGATCGGCGCCTCCGTTTCCCTGTGCATGTCTCATATTCCTTTGCCGGCCCGATTGCCGGTGTCCGCGTCGGCCGCGTAGACGGTGAATTTGTCATCAATCCGACGGTCGCTCAGAGCGAACAGAGCGACATGGACATCGTCGTCGCCGGTACGAAAGACGCTATCCTCATGGTTGAAGGTGGCGCCAAAGAAGTTCCGGAAGACAGATTCTCGATGCATCATGGTCGCCCATGAAGAGATCAAGAAAGTCGTCGAATTCCAGCTTTCTTTCTTAGACAGCATTTCCGTACCGAAACAGGAATTCGTCGAAAAAGAACCGCCGGCTGACATTGTCGAAGCCGTTCACGCTTACGGCGAAGAAGCCATGAAGACGGCTATCTTTACGGCTGACAAGATCGAACGCGAAGAAAAGATGAATGCCGTCGAAGCCGACATTTATGAACACTTTGCTGACATCTATCCCGATAATGCTGACGACGTAGCCGACATTACCCAGAAGATGATTAAGGAAATCGTCCGCCACATGATCGCCGTCGACAAGATCCGTCCGGACGGCCGCCGCGTCGACGAAGTCCGTCCGGTCAGCTGTGAAGTCGGCCTCTTTGCCCGCACTCACGGCACGGGCCTCTTTACCCGCGGCCAGACGCAGATCATGAGCTTCTGCACCTTGGCCCCCTTGTCGGAAAGCCAGCACATTGACGGCGTCGGTTTGGAAACGGATCGCCGCTACATGCACCACTATAATTTCCCGTCCTTCTGCGTCGGTGAAACGAAATCGTCCCGCGGTCCCGGCCGTCGTGAAATCGGTCACGGCAAATTGGCCGAACGGGCCCTCACGCAGGTCATGCCGAGTGAAGAAGAATTCCCTTACGCCATCCGCGTCGTATCGGAAGTCCTCGAATCGAACGGCTCGAGCTCTATGGGCAGCGTTTGCGGCAGCACTCTGTCCCTGATGGATGCCGGAGTCCCCATTAAGCTCCCGTAGCCGGCGTCGCCATGGGCCTCGTTACCAAGGGCGAAGACTTCACCATCCTCACCGATATCCAGGGCATGGAAGATGCTCTCGGCGATATGGACTTTAAAGTCGCCGGTACGATGAAGGGCGTTACGGCCATTCAGATGGATATCAAGATCAAAGGCCTCAGCCGTGAAATCCTCGACCAGGCTTTGAAACAGGCTCACGAAGGCCGTCTCCACATCATGAGCAAGATGCTGCAGGCCATCGCTGAACCGCGGAAGGAACTGTCTCCTTTTGCGCCGCGCATCATCTCCATGCACATCAACCCCGATAAGATCCGCGACGTCATCGGGCCGGGCGGCAAGATGATCAAGCAGATTACCGAAGAAACAGGCGCTAAGATCGACATCGACGATTCGGGCCTTGTTTACATCGCAGCCGTCGACGGCGAAAGCGGTGACAAAGCCAAAGAATGGATCGAAAAACTGACGGAAGACGTAGAAGTCGGTAAGACTTACGTCGGCAAAGTCACGCGGCTCATGAACTTTGGCGCCTTCGTCGAAGTCCTGCCCGGGAAAGAAGGCCTGGTCCATATTTCTCAGCTGGCCATGGAACGCGTTGAAAAAGTCGAAGACGTGGTCAACGTCGGCGATGAAATCATGGTCAAATGCGTCGAAATCGACAGCCAGGGCCGAGTCAATCTGTCCCGCAAAGCCCTCCTCGGCGGCGGTGACGAAGCTCCGTCCCACCGGAGTCGCGGTCCTCGCGGCGGTCACAACGCAATCGCGACCGCCAGAAACGGTAGGCTGTGATGACGGGCAGAGGTTTGAAATCGTCACGGCGTATAAAGACCGTGACATCCACCTTCCCATTCGTAAGACGGCCAAGAGTGCCGGCTACGATTTGGAAGCCGCTGAAACGACGGTGTTGGCGCCCCATGCCGTAACCGTCGTCCCGACGGGCCTGAAGGCCTTCATGGAAGGCGATGAATACCTGTCTATTTTCATCCGCTCCAGCCTGGCTTTTAAGAAAGGACTCATGCTGGCCAACAGCACGGGCATCGTCGACAGCGACTATTATAATAATGAAGACAACGAAGGTCATATCATGATCGCTTACTACAATACGAACGATGTGGCCTACACGATTGAAAAAGGCGACCGCATCGGGCAGGGCATCTTCATGAAGTACCTGACCGTAAACGATGATACAGCCAGCGGCCTGCGTACAGGCGGCATCGGCAGTACGGGCGTCTAAGCTTTTTCAAGGAAACAACGGCCGGCAGGGGAAACCTTGCTGGACTGCTGTCATAAATGGATACCAACGATTATATATTTTTAATTAAGGAGGCTTAATTATGAAAATGTATGATGTCATCGTAATTGGTTTTGGGAAAGCCGGTAAAACCTTAGCCGGACAATTAGGCAAACAGGGCAAGAAAGTAGCCTTGATCGAAAAAGACAACGGCATGTACGGCGGTACCTGCATCAACGTCGGCTGCATTCCGTCCAAACGCCTCATTACCGAAGCGGCAACGGCTCCAAAGTCGGATTTCGCTTCTAAAGCTGCCTATTATAAAAAAGCCATCGAAGGCAAACGCGCATTGACGGGTGCCTTGAATCAGGCCAACTACAATAAACTGATCCAGGCCGGCGTCGAAGTCATCGACGGCATGGCATCCTTCGTCGACGCAACCCACGTCGAAGTCAAGACGAAAGACGGCGTCCTTCAGCTCGAAGGCAAGCAGTTCGTCATCAATACCGGCGCTACGTCGGTCATCCCGGGCATCCCCGGCGTCAAAGACAGTGACAAAGTCTACACGTCGGAATCGATGATGGATTTGGATGAACTTCCGGAAAAACTGACCATCGTCGGCGGCGGCTACATTGGCCTGGAATTTGCAGCCATGTACGCCAACTTCGGCAGCAAGGTCACGGTCGTTCAGGATATCGACGTTTTCCTGCCTCGCGAAGACAAGGATATTGCCGACAACATCCGTTCCGTCCTGGAAGCCAAGGGCATTGAAATCGTAACTGGCGCCAAGACGACGAAAATCGAAGGCGCAACCTTGTACTACACCGTCGGCGATACGGATACGGTCTTAGAAGGGGACGCCATCTTGATGGCAACGGGCCGCCGTCCGAACACGGATGGTCTCGAAGCTCAGAAGGCCGGCATTGCTTTGTCGGACCGCGGTGCCGTCGTAACCGATGAACACCTGCGGACCAATGTTCCTAACATCTGGGCAGCCGGTGACGTCTGCGGCAATTTGCAATTCACCTATATTTCCCTCGACGACAGCCGTATCATCATGTCGGACATGAGCGGCAAAGGCGACCGGACGACACAGAACCGCGGTGCCTTCTCGTACTCGGTCTTCATCGATCCGCCTTTCTCGCGGGTCGGCCTCAGCGAAAGCGAAGCCAAGGCTAAGAATATCGAATACCGGGTCATGAACCTGCCGTCTGCAGCCATTCCTAAGGCTAAAGTCCTCCGTAAACCGGAAGGCGTCCTCAAGGCCCTCGTCGGTGCTGACGACCAGATTCTCGCGTCAGCTCTTCTGCGCCGAATCCCATGAAATGATCAACCTCGTCAAGATGGCTATGGACAATAACTTGAAATACCAGGTCCTGCGCGACTTCATCTATACCCATCCGACGATGTCCGAAAGCCTGAACGATTTGTTCGCTTTCTAAGTTTGTATGACCATGTTTCTCTGACGGCGGCAGTCTCTCAAGACGCCGGGCCGCCTTATACATAAGGATACAGCCTGCGGCTTGCTGTCGGCGTTAGAATAAAAAGCTTCTCGGGTTCGCAGCAGCGGAGTTCGGGAAGCTTTTTTGAAAGGATGATACTATGAGTATTAGTAAGGAAACCCTCGTTTCCCGTAAAGAAATCATGAAAGGACGGGTGCTCCACGTCACAGTCGACACCGTATCCATTGACGACGGTCAGGGTGGGGAAAAGAAAACCGCTACCCGCGAAGCGGTCTGGCATTTCGGCGCCTGCGCCATTTTGCCCCTGACCGATGACGGCAAGATCATTCTCGTCCGCCAGTACCGCTATGCAGCGGCCGAAGCCATGTTGGAAGTACCGGCCGGGAAAATCGAACACGACGGCGAATCTCCGGACTACTGCGCCGCCCGGGAACTCGAAGAAGAAGCCGGCGTAACGGCTAAGGAAATCCTGCCCATGGGCTACGTCTACACGTCGCCCGGTTTCTGCAACGAACGAATTTACCTCTATTTGGCCAGAGGTCTTGAAAAGGGCAAACAGCACCTCGACGACGATGAATTCATGAACGTCGAATACTATACGCCGCAGGAAGTCGAAGCCCTCATCGATAAGAACGAAATTACCGATGCCAAGACCATTGCAGCCTTTGCCAAAGCCCGTAAATATCTGCCGGGATTATAAGGAGGGGAGCACATGAAATTCAATCGCATCATCGTCATCGTTACCGACAGCGTCGCGCCGGCGGAGCTCCCGATGCCGAACGCTTCGGCGATAAAGGGGCCGATACCTACGGCCACATCGACGCAAACGTTCCCTTGAGCCTGCCCAATCTGCGCCGCATGGGCCTGGGGAAGGTCGCCAACATTCATCCTGAAGATACGGACGTCGTCGGTTCCTACGGCCTCATGGAAGAAATCTCCATGGGTAAGGATACGACCAGCGGCCACTGGGAATTTATGGGAAACCCCGTCAAAAATCCCTTCCCGACCTTTGAAAAGGCCTTCCCACAGGATCTCCTCGACGCCTTTACGGAAAAGACGGGATATGGCTACATCGGCAATGAAATCGCATCGGGTACAGAAATCATTGAACGCCTCGGGCCCGAACACTTCAAGACTGGAAAGCCCATCGTCTACACGTCGGCCGACAGCGTCTTTCAAATCGCTGCCCATAACGACGTCATTCCTCTAGAAGAACTGTACCGCATCTGCGACGTGACGCGCCGCGAAGTCTGCGTCGGTCCCTATGAAGTGGGCCGGGTCATTGCCCGTCCCTTCATCGGCGAGCAGGGAAACTTTGTCCGCACGGGAGACCGCCGCGACTACAGCCGCCTGCCCAAGCGGAAGATGGTCTTTTCTTACTTGTCGGAAGCGGGCTACGCCGTCGTCGGTGTCGGTAAAATCGGCGACATCTACGCCCATATCGGCCTCACCGAATCGTATCATACGGCCAATAACCATGAAGACATGGTGGCCCTGCGGGAACAATTAGCGGCTCATCGCAAGGACAAGGGCCTCCTAATGGCCAACTTCGTCGACTTTGACAGCATGTACGGCCACCGCCGCGACGTCAAAGGCTATGCTGCATGCCTGGAAAGCTTCGATGGGGAATTGGGACCCCTCATGCCGAACTGCAAGATGACGAACTTTTGATCATACGGCCGATCACGGCAACGACCCGACGTGGCACGGTACGGATCACACCCGCGAACGGGTTCCGGTCCTGGCCTACAGTCCGGCCTTTTCGGAATCGGTCGACCTCGGCATTCGCAAGACCTATGCCGATTTGGGCAAGACCATCATGGATAATTTCGACCTCACGGGACTTCAATTTGGAACCAGCTTTTTAACAGAACTGAGGTGATTCTATGTGGCCTATGGACTGCATCGCCCATAAACGGGACGGCAAGGTATTGACGGCTGACGAAATTCGCAGCTTTATCGCCGACTACACGGCTGGCCGCATTGCCGACTATCAGGCAGCGGCCTGGCTGATGGCCATCTACCTTCAGGGTATGACCGATGAAGAAACGACGGAATTGACCCTGGCCATGGCAAAATCCGGCGACATCGTCGATTTATCGTCCATTCCGGGCATCAAAGTTGATAAGCACAGCACTGGCGGCATTGCCGACACGACGACCCTCATCGTCGCACCCCTGGTGGCCGCAGCCGGCGTGCCCGTCGCAAGATGAGCGGCCGGGGACTGGCTTTACAGGCGGAACTGCGGATAAACTGGAATCGATTCCGGGCTTTCAGATCGTCTTGCCGGAAGAAAAAATTCTTAGATCAAGTGCGCCGCGTCGGCATTTCCCTCATTACCCAATCCGGCGAAATCGCAGCGGCCGATAAACTACTCTACGCCCTTCGCGATGCGACGGCGACCGTCGAAAGCATCCCCCTCATTGCCAGCTCCATCATGAGTAAGAAAATCGCTTCCGGTGCCGATGCCATCGTCCTCGACGTCAAGTACGGCGACGGAGCCTTCATGAAGACCAAAGAACGGGCCCGGGAACTGGCTAAAATCATGGTCAGCATCGGCCGCCTCGCCGGTCGTCCGACGCGGGCCGTCATTACGTCCATGTCGGCGCCCTTGGGAACGGCCATCGGCAATGCCTCGAAGTCGACGAAGCCGTCGAAGCTTTGTCGGGGAAGGGCGGCCGCAGACTGATGGAAGTCGTCGAAGCCCTGGGGGCCAGATGCTCATCGTCGGCCAAAAAGCTGCTGATGAAGCACAGGGCAGAGCCATGATCCGCGACTTGATCGCCTCCGGCAAGGGCCTGGCTAAATTTAAGGAATGCATCAAGGCCCAGGGCGGCAGCACGTCGTGGATCGGTAAGCGTCCCTTGACCAAAGCCGAACAAGTCTTTACGGCGGTCAGTACCGACGGCGGCTATATCACCCGCATCGACGGCCGGGCCCTCGGCGAAATCGCCATGGAAATGGGCGCCGGTCGGGCGCGGAAAGAAGACGCCATTGAGCCCATGGTCGGCATCCGCCTCTTTAAAGAACTCTACGATCCGGTACGACCCGGCGAAGCCTTATTCACCTTATACGGAAAGAAAACAGACGATATGATGGCCCTCGCGCAGCGTGCCGCCGACCATATCATCGTAACCGACGAACAGGCAGCCATTCAGGAACCTGTCGTCAGTGACATCATCTTATAAAGGGCAGAGAAAAGGCCTTGTACCGTTTTTGGAAAGATGCGTACAAGGCCCTTTGCCAAGAAAGGAATCTCATGAAAGAAACACGGCAAATCCCTGTGCAGAAGGGGAAAACCTATGAGCTGTCCATTCAAGGACTGGGAACGAGCGGCGAAGGCATTGGCCGCTATGAAGGCTTCACGGTCTTCGTACCTTACGCACTTCCCGGTGAAACGGTGCGGGCCCGGGTGACGATGGTCAAGAAAACCTATGCCTCGGCGGCCTTAGAACAGGTCCTCACGCCGTCGCCGGATCGAGAAAAGCCGCCCTGTCCGGTCTACGAACGCTGCGGCGGCTGTCAGCTCCAGCACCTCAGCTATGAAGGCGAACTGAAGGAAAAACGGCAGCAAGTAAAAGATGCCATTGAGCGCATCGGCCACTTGCAGGGCGTCGACGTCCTGCCCGTCCTCGGCGCTAAGACGCCGTGGAATTACCGCAATAAAATGCAGTTTCCCGTCGCCGCTGCCGGCAAGCGTAACGTCGCCATCGGCTGCTTTGCGGCAGCTACGCACGAAGTCATCGACGTCGAAAACTGTGCCATTCAAAAAGAAGGCAATAACGTCATCGCTGCCGTCGTCCGCCAGTGGATGAAAGATTTCAAGATCCCGGCTTACGACGAAGACGCAAGGACGGGCATCGTCCGCCACATCATGGGCCGCGTCGGCGTCCATACGGGCGAAGTCATGGTCTGCCTGGTGACGGCATCGGATATGTCCCGCACATGAAAGATTTGGTCCAATACCTGCGCCGTGACGTGCCGGGCCTTAAAAGCGTCGTCCAAAACGTCAATAAGCGCCATACCAACGTCATCTTAGGCCCCAAGACCAAGACCATTTACGGAAGCGGTACCATTCACGATTCCATCGGTTCTTTGACCTTCCATATCTCGGCCCAGTCCTTCTTCCAGGTCAACAGCGAACAGGCCCAGCGCCTCTACGAAACGGCCCTCGACTTTGCCGACTTAAAAGGCGGAGAAATCGTAGCCGACGTCTACTGCGGCACGGGGACAATCACCTTATTCTTAGCACAGAAGGCAAAACAGGTCTACGGCATCGAAATTGTCGATTCGGCCATTCGCGACGCCGTCCGCAATGCCAAGGACAATAAGATCGGCAACGCCCAATTCATCCTGGGCGACGCATCTATAAACTGCCCGAACTCATTCGAAACGGCGTCCGTCCCGACGTCATCGTCTTGGATCCGCCCCGTGCTGGCTGCGGTGAACCGGTCTTAAAAGCCATCGCCAACAGCAAACCAAAGCGCGTCGTCTACGTTTCCTGTAACCCGGCGACCCTAGCACGCGACCTGGCCTACCTTAAAGAACACGGCTACCAGACACAGAAGGTCCAGCCCGTCGACATGTTCCCACGGACTCACCATGTTGAAGCCGTGGCCCTCATAACTCCATAACGGTAAAGAGCCAGCTGCACTTTCGTATGCAGCTGGCTCTTTTATACTTGACTTTACTTTTTCGGTTCAAAAGATACTTTTAAAACCATGTTCATGCCGTCAGCCAGGCGCTGTAAAATCTTTAAGGAAGGATTTCGGCTGCCATTTTCAATTCGGCTGATTTCTGTTTGGGCAATACCTGTTTTCTCGGCTAATTCCTGTTGGGTAAGATGTTGAGCAATTCTTGTGTCCACGATAGCCCGGATGATATTCATTTCAGGTTCAACTTCCATATAAGCAGCAGCAAAAGCAGGGTCTTTCATCTGTTCTGCTTTAAAATCTGTTAAGCGTTTCATGTTAAGCCCTCCATTCGGCGAATGTAATCGGTTCGGCGCTTTTTTGCCAGCACTATTTCTTTTTGTGGCGTTTTCTGTGTCTTTTTAGTAAATCCGTTAGTAACGACGATTTGTCCTCTTATATAAAAGAAAAACAAGGCGCGTGTAATATTATTTGCTTGTTTGCAGCGTAATTCAAAAATCCCGTCTTCCAATGGTTTGGTGTATGGCTCTCGCAATTCAAATCTTATATAAATCCTCCTATCTATAATTTATGAGATATAACTCATATAGTCAAGCTGATTTTTCAGAAAACCTAGGGGGGGAGCCTTGTCTTTTTCCTTGAAAATTATATATGATTAGGGAGAGGAACACGATAATTAGGCTACAAGACCTTTGATTTCAAGAGCTGACAAAGAGAATTGCATTGGCACGATGAGTCGCAATGACTGCTGAGACTTTTGCACTTTCCCGAACTCGAGAAGGCAATAGAATTTGATGACTATGTTGAGTTTGCAGAGAGGAGATAGCATGGACTTACAAGAAGTAACCAAGATGTCGATGGAAATCCGTAAACAGTATCACGCCTTAGAGCGGCAGCTCCATGAACAAGAATGGACGACCGAAGAAGATGCTCTGGCCTTTCTGACCGATGCCGGCTTGGTCGGGCGCCAAGTCATGGCCAAGGAAGGACGCTGGCCCAGTGACAATGAAGATATCCTGCCGGCCAAAATCGGAGACTGCGTCTGGGGGTTGGCCGTCTTGGCAGAAAGAAGCGGCATCGATTTTTCAGAAGCTGTGGAAGACTTTTTTAAAGACACGGTTAGAAGATTTGTCGAAAATTTAAAAAAGAGATTATATGAAAAAATATGAACTTATGGAAAGCTGTCCCCATGGATTCATAGCTCTTATTTTTACCTGTGAGGTCTGCGCTGTTGATTGGGTAGCGCCTGCGAAATAATAATCCTGCTGCTGTACAGGGGTGTGCTTGTATAAGGATATATGACAAGTGGCTTAAACGAAATAAAAGCCGGCGCTTTTAAACGCCGGCTTTTCGCAGTACAGATTCATAGATGTCAGTCGAGCCATCCGATGTTTCCGTGGAGGCGACCGGCAGATCTGTTCTGGATTCTATAAAAATTGATATCCTATATGGTTCGTAAAATATTTCCTACTAGAGGCGAAGACCTTAGTATCGGTACAAGGTTTCTCCATAGAATTTAATATATTGAGGCAAGTTCCAGTCGATGATCAGATATCGACTTCCATTGGCTTCAGCAATTAAAAATTTTCCCGTTGCCTTAGAAGCACCGCCGGCAAAGTCATATCCGCCGAGAACCTCGCAGCCATTAATATACCCGTCATGGATAGAGAGAACGACTGCACCTTTGGAATTGTACCAATCACCTTCCATCCGTTGCAAGGCTTGATAGGTAAAGCGATCATCCATGCGCTTTGCATAGACTTGAGGGGCAGTATAAAAAGAAGCGCCGACAAAAGAGAATACTAGGAAAAGAATTGATAAGAAGATTTTTGCCTTTTTCACTATTATCACCACCTTATACTGATTATAACATAATTGTAATAATTTTATAATATATTTCAGCATCATTTAATTGATTATGAAAAGAATCTATACATGATGCTGATGAAACCGGCAAGAAACGGAAGTCCGTAAAATCTTTTTGCATACAGACTAAAATTCTCAGAAATGGCTTGTATTGCGCTGTATGGCTTCATTGAGGTTCGCTTTTTAGACGAGGTGTCTGGCGTTACCGAAAGAGAAGATAAGAAGAGAAATGGAAATAAGAATTATGAGATTCATAAAATGAAAAGATAAATCAGGCTCATTTTATAAGGGCCGACTTCATTCATAATGGAAATGAAGTATCGGATAGGTACATCGTTATACTGATATCTATAGCTTAGGCACAGTTCGTAGAGACAACCTTTAAATGATAGAAATATCATTTAAAGGTTGTCTTTTTTAATGTTTTTGTTTTATAATAGAGAATAAAGATGAATCTTGACTTATCTGTTCAAATTTTGTAAAAATCTAACGAGTAAGGATACGTTCGTACCAGAAGCGAATAAGATACCTAAAGATGTGAATTTGGGTTGCTGTTTGATACGTAACGACCTCTGATTGGATATTGCTGATTAGCGTTAGCTAAGTATAAATAATTATCATTTGAAAGGAGCCTATAGTATGAAGAAATTAGCAGCAGCAGTACTTTGCAGCCTTTGCATTACCGCAACAGCCGGTTTTAGTATGGTGGCTGAGGCAGCTCATGGAGACAAGGTAAATATTGCAGAGCCCTTCAAGGCAACTGTCCTGGTAGATGGCCTTGGTTCTCCTTGGGAAGTCCTTTGGGGACCGGACGATTCGTTGTGGGTAACGGAACGTCAGTCGAAATCGATTTCTAAGGTTGACCCCAAAACGGGTAAGCATACGGTGCTCTATACCTTCCAGAATGCCGTGGCAGCGCCGCCTCATCAAGGGGTTTTAGGGCTGGCACTGGATCCGCAGTTCCTTAAGGGAAATAACTATGTCTACACGGCCTATACCTATGAAGTCAATGGTGAAAAGCATGCCCGTATCGTCCGGATGACCTATGATCCTAAGACCGAGACGCTTCGCGATGAAACGGCTATCCTCGATAATCTGCCGGCCAGCGTGGACCATAACTCCGGTCGTCTTCGTTTTGGACCTGATGGCAAGCTGTACTATACCATCGGTGACCAAGGGAATAACCAGGGAAGCCGCGTAGCCAAGGAAATCCAGGCGCAGATGCTGCCGACGGCCGCGCAGGTAGCCGCGAAAGATTACAGCCTCTATCCGGCAAAGTCTTGCGTCTCAATAAAGATGGCTCCATTCCCGATGATAACCCCGTATTAAACGGTGTCCGCAGTCATGTCTATGCCTATGGATTCCGCAATAGCCAGGGCCTGGCCTTTGTAGGCGATAAGCTCTTTTGCGACCGAACATGGCCCGTCGACGATGATGAACTGAACCTCATCGAAAAAGGCGGTAACTATGGATGGCCTTATGTAGCCGGCTATCGGGATAATGAATCCTATGTCTATGCCAACTATTCCAAGGCTCCCAAAGAATTACAGGAAAAATTCGATCCCAACTACATCCCGGCAGGCGTTCCTACTCAGAAGGAAACAGACTTTGATGCTCCGAATCTCAAAGATCCGCTCAAATCCTTTAATGTGGTCCGCAATGGGTATAATTTTGCCGATGAAACCTATGCACCCCTTTATTACATAGGCTGGCCGACTATCGCTCCTTCCAGCGTGGCCTACTATCCGGACAACGGAAAAATTAAAGAATGGCGCAATTCTCTGCTCATTACGACCTTAAGAGTGGCGCCATCTATCGGGTGAAACTCGATGGCAAGAAAGAACAGGTCCAGGGTGACGTAGAAAAAATGTTCAAGACCAATAACCGTTACCGCAATGTCCTCGTAAGCCCGGATACGACAAAAATCTACGTGGCTACGGATAACGGCGGTAATGCGATGGGTAAAGATGGCAAGCCGATTACAGAAATGGACAATAAGGCGCCATCATCGTCATCGAATATACGGGAGATAAGAAGGACAAATAAAGAGACTCATTTCCCACAGAAATTTCATATGATGTGACCCCAAAAGTCAGACTTTTATTTCCGAGTGACCTGAAATGGTTGCTCGGAAATTTTTTGGCGCCGAATAGACATGATAGGCCCCCGATTAATGAAATATTTACGGGCAGCCCGAAAAAGTAGGCAACACAAGAGCACCGAGTAGGGAGCTGCCAGTAATAAAAATGTGATTGCCAGAATTTTCAGCAATTATTATGCAAGGATGGTCCTGTCTTTTTTCTTGAAAATTATATATGATTAGAGAGAGAACAGCGATAATGACCTATCGTTTTGAGTATGGGGTTTACCCTGTTGAGCTGGCAACGCCTGCGAAACAATAACCCACCCGCTATGCGGGTGAGTGCCAATAGTTATACTAAAAAATCACCTTTCCAGTATAATAGAGGAGTCCAAGCCACTATTACATTAAAAGGAAAGGTGATTTATATGGCGAAGAAAGCCAATGATTTAGCACATACGAAATGGTTGTGCAAATATCATATCGTCTTCACACCTAAGTATA
>ENA-OQBJ01000755-OQBJ01000755.1-human-gut-metagenome-genome-assembly--contig:-NODE-755-length-15589-cov-2.664015_pt1 | contig 15589 bp, 18 predicted proteins | sample MGYA00242743_ERZ504545 | MGnify/ENA primary metagenome ERZ504545 (study PRJEB26092, sample SAMD00036252) | human gut metagenome | host: Homo sapiens | study: EMG produced TPA metagenomics assembly of...
AGCATCTGCTACGTAGGCATTCAACCATCCGGCAAGCACCATCTTGGAAGCTACATAGGTATCTTCACCAAGGATGACATCTGACGGAAAACCACCGATTTCTTCCAAAGCTGCCGGTCGATAAGCTGCAAAAGTATCAGAAATAAAAGATACTTTGATCCCCAATTCAGGAGCATCAGCAGTACCTTTAAATCGACTGCCCTCAGGGTAGTTAAAATGTCTTGCTCGCGCAGCCAAAATCGTAGCGTCTTTATGCGGAAGCTGCCGCCCATAGGCGCACCCGACTTTAGGGTTTTCAAAAGCAGTTAAAAGATTATGCAGCGTAAATTCATTCGCAGGGATAGCATCCTGGGTCATATAAATCAGATATTGATACCCCTTACAAGCCTCTGCTGCGGCCTGTCGTGTCCCGCCATGATTAAAGTTTTGAGGAGTCGTTGTTATGATCGTATACGAAAGTCCATCCAGTTCATTCAGGTAATCTTCCACGCACGAACCAGAATCGATGATATACACATCAAAAGAAACCTCTTTTTGCTGCTTCAGCATAGCAAGAAGCTTTTTAAATTTATCATCCGGACGATAAATCGGAATGATAACAACAGATTTTTTCAACATCACTAACTCCTATAGACTTTTCTATTTAGCCAAAGTGTATCGATCATCTTCAACATACTTCAGCGAGTTGTGTTTCAATCGTCTGACATGGCCTTTTATATTAAAACCATTTTAGTAAGCGCCCTTATGTTTCAGTACGACGGCAACGGTTCTCCAAATGAGGACGATATCGAACCAGACGTTCCAGTTTCTTACGTACCAGGTATCCATCTGGACTCGTTCGTCATAGGTCGTATCACTGCGGCCGCTGGTCTGCCACATGCCGGTGACGCCGGGGCGGACCATATAGAAGTCTTTGATAAAGGCGCCGTATTTCTTGATTTCATCTTGAATAATCGGCCGCGGTCCGACGAGGCTCATTTCCCCTTTCAGGACGTTGAATAACTGCGGCAGTTCGTCAAGGCTTGTCTTACGCAAAAAGGCCCCGCTCTTGGTAACTCGCGGATCATTTTTCAGTTTGAATTCTGTTTCCCATTCTTTCCGGGCTTCTGGATCTCGTTCGAGGAGTTCTTTCAGCTTGACGTCGGCATCAACACACATGCTGCGGAATTTATAGCAGTTAAATTCTTTGCCATCTCGACCGATGCGTCGATGTTTGAAGATGATTGGCCCCGGCGAATCGAGACGAATCCACAAGCTACGGCCAAGAAAAACGGGGACAAACAGATGATGCCAATGAGGGTGCAGAGCAAATCAAAAGTCCGCTTGATAGCCCGGTTATACCACAGCGCCAGATTGTTCCGGAAACTGAGGGAGATAACTCGACCGTCGATGAGGGGATTGGTCTCGAGGGTGGCCAAGGGCAAGCTGCCCATGTCGGGAATGAAAGCTACTTTTTTGACCAGTGGTTGAACCCGATAGACGATGTTCTGAATATCCTGATTTTTAAGCCCCGGTGCGATAACCATGACGTGCTGGACACCAGTTACCTGAATGACATGCTCGGCATCATGGAAGGTTCCCAGATGAGGAATCATAGCTGCAACTCTCGGATCCGGGGTATTGTCTTCAAGGAAGCCAATAAATTCATAGCCGACACCTGTATCGTTCTTGAAGTATTCCAACATAAGAGCTGCCGTCTTACCGGCGCCCATGATGAGAACTGGCAGCTGGAGCATCTTCATGCGGATCAAAATGCGTTTGACAACGTAGCGTTCAATGACCAAGAAGAGAAAGGACGTTATAGCCAATAAGCCCACGAACAATCGCGACGTCACGGCTGCCGTCTGAGCGATATAGATGAAGAAAATCAGTAAGGCAATGGAATAGAACGTCGCCTTAAAAATATTGGAAATGATCTGCCAAAACTGCATGCGTCGCGTATAGAGGTGGTGCAGCTTCAAAAATAGCAAGTATACCGCCGGGACGATGACATGAATACTGAGCCACGATAACCGAAATGGAGTGTCCGGAATAAAGAATTCTCGAATTCCGAACGATGCGTATTCCGCCAGCCAAATGGCGATATAGTCGGCAACGGCCAGCACAATGGGCAGCACCTCATTACTGTACTTATTTTTAATCGAAATCGAACACGACTGCGGCGAACACTTCAAAACAGTTCCTCCTCACGGCAGAGTATGGGCTCTGTCATTTATTTTATAATTGTATATGACATGCAAAAAGCCGGAGATTTCCCTCCGTTTAAGACTTTACAATAATTTATTATACCATTCTTTAAGACAAAAAAAAACCGACCGTTTCTCCCCATGCCTTATTAGAATGTAAAAAAACGATAAAGAAAGCCGTAGGCTGTATGAAAAAGTTTCTTCTGAACCTTGTTTTGAGCTTGCTAGTAAAACTTTCATCACGCAAAGCTTTTTAACGGCTTCACCGGCTTTACAGGAACAAAAAATGGATGCCTTCTGCTTATACAGTTGGCATCCATTTTTATTTTCTTCCGTTCCTTACGATATTCGGAGTTTTGAATAGTTCTTGCAGGAAATGTTATATCCTTATCTTCCCTATCGTTCGAGCCATTCTTTGAATTCGGCTTCGCTGATGATGGGCGTTCCCAGTTGCTGGCTTTTCGTACTTGCTGCCCGGATCGGCACCGACGACGACGAGGGTCGTTTTTTTTCGTTACTGACGAGGTGCATTTGCCGCCTCGGGCTTCTACGGCCTGTTCGGCTTCTTTCCGGGTGAAGAGTTCTAGTTTCCCTGTGAGGACGACGATTTCGCCGTCGAAGGTGGTGTTGATGAGTTCTTTCTTTTCAGCGGTCATGTCGACGCCGTGATTCTTCAGTTTTTCGATGAGGGCCTTATTTTTTTCTTCGCTAAAGTAGGAGACGATGCTGTCGGCAATGCGCGGGCCGATGTCGTCGATGGCGGTCAGGTCATCGGCACTGGCCTTCATCAGGCATCGACGCTGCCGAAGGATTCGGCAAGGACTCTTCCGGCTTTGGCACCGACGAAGCGGATGCCCAGGGCAAAGAGGACTCGTGCCAGGCCGACGCTCTTGCTGGCTTCAATGGCTTTTAAGAGGTTATCCGCCGATTTTTCGCCAAAGCTTCGAGGGCGACGAGTTCGTCTTTGGTAAGGCCGTAGATGTCGGCTACGTCGTGGATGAGTTCTTTGGTGAGGAGCTGCTGGACGATGGCGTCACCGAGGCCGTCGATGTTCATGGCATCGCGGGATACGAAGTGGGCGATCTTTTCGCCGATGACGGCCGGGCAGTCGGGATTTGACGCAGCGCCGGGCCGCTTCCCCATCGCGGCGGACGACGTCTGAGCCGCAGGCCGGGCAGGTATGGGGCATGGAAAAGACGACTTCGGAACCGTCGCGCTTATCGGGCAGGGAACGGACGACTTCGGGGATGATTTCGCCGGCCTTCTGGATGATGACCCGGTCGCCGACGCGGATGTCTTTGTCGCGGATATAGTCTTCGTTGTGAAGGGTGGCCCGCTTGACCGTCGTTCCGGCCAGGCGTACCGGTTTAAGGTCGGCTGCCGGCGTCAGGACCCCGGTGCGGCCGAGGCTGACCGAGATGGCCAGGACTTGGTTTCGGCCTGTTCCGGCGGGAATTTATAGGCAATGGCCCAGCGGGGAATCTTGACCGTATTGCCGAGCTGAGCCTGCTGGGCAAAGGAATTGACTTTGACGACCATGCCGTCGGTTGCGTAAGGCAGCCTGTCGCGGCGGTCGTCCCAGCTGTGGATGAAGGTGATGACGTCTTCGATGTCGGTGAATTTCCGGTATTCCCCATTGACCTGGAAGTGGAACTGGCGCAGATCCTGCAGGAGTTCTTCCTGGCTTTCGATGGTGATGCCCGTATTGCCGCCTAAGGCGTAGGCAAAGAAGGCCAGTTTACGCTGGGCCGTGATCTGGGGATCGAGCTGGCGCAGGGAGCCGGCAGCGGCGTTCCGGGGATTGGCAAAGGGTTCGAGTTCGTCGTTACGCCGCTGTTCGTTGAGGGCCGTAAAAGAGGCTACAGGCATGTAGACTTCACCGCGGATCTCGATGTGCGGTGACGTGCTGTCGATGCGCAGCGGTATGGTGCGGATGGTGCGGACGTTGTTGGTAATGTCTTCGCCGACGACGCCGTCGCCGCGGGTGACGCCGCGGACGAACTGGCCATTTTCATAGATGAGGTTGACGGCCAGGCCATCGATCTTGAGTTCGACGACGTATTCTAAGGCTTCTCCCCCGAGGTCGCTGCGGACGCGGCGGTCGAATTCGCGCAGTTCGTCATCGTTAAAGACGTCGCCCAGGCTCAGCATGGGCCGGTCGTGGGTATACTTTTCAAAGCCGCCGGAAATCTTAGAACCTACGCGCTGCGTCGGTGAGTCGGGCGTCACCCATTCGGGGTGGGCTTTTTCGATGTTTTCCAGCTCCCGGTAGAGCATATCGTATTCGTAGTCGGTCATGGTCGGCTTGTCGAGGGTGTAATACTGGTAGCTCAGTTCATCGATTTTTTGGCGCAGGGCCAGGAGCCGCGCTTTTTCTTGTTCCATAAGATTCCCTTCCTTTACAGCGTATCGAGATAGCTATACTTTTTCTAACGGTGCATATTTGACGACGACTTGGCGGACGCCTTTCGTCGGAAATTGAATTTTCATCTGCATGTTCGGTCCGTCGCCGATGACGTCGAGGACGGTGCCGATGCCCCAGATCTTGTGGCGTACTTTGTCGCCCTTGGCAAAGGAGTCGGTCACGGCGTGCTTCTTGGGAAGGCTCGTGGCCACGGGCTTGGACAGGATGGACACGCGCTGCTGGCCGGGAATGGAAGTCATCCGGCTCTGGGGCATGGCGCTCTTACGCCGGTATTCTTCGACGAGTTCCGGCGGGATTTCTCCGAGGAAACGGCTGGGCATGTAGGCCGAAACGCGGCCGTACATGGTCCGGGTAATGGCGTTGGTGACGTAGAGCTGCCGTTCGGCACGGGTGATGCCGACGTAGGCCAGGCGCCGTTCTTCTTCGATCTGTTCGGGATCCATCAGGGTCCGGCTGTGGGGGAACAATCCTTCGTCGAGACCGGCCAGGAAGACGACGGGAAATTCAAGGCCCTTGGCCGAATGAAGGGTCATGAGGGTGACCTTGGAGTCGCTGCTTTCAAAGTCGTCGACGTCGCTGACGAGGGCTACGTTTTCGAGGAAGTCCTGCAAATTGCCGTCAGGGTTGCTGTCCATGTAGTCTTTGGCCACCGACAGGAATTCGCCGACGTTTTCCTTGCGGCTTTCGCCTGGGGATCGTGTTCGGCGTCTTTATCGAGCATTTCGCCGTAGCCCGTATCTTTGATGACCTTTTCGATGAGGCTCAGGACATCCATGCCGTCGATGTCGTTTAGGAGGTCGAAGATCATGGCGGCGAAGTTTTCAAGGGACGTCTGGGCCCGTTTGGTGACCGGAATGGCGTCCGGTGACGACAGTGCTTCAAAGAGGGAGATCCCCTCCTTCAGCGTAAGCGGCGACCTTTTCCATCGTCGTGGCCCCGATGTTTCGCTTAGGGACGTTGATGATACGGGTCAGGCTCAGGCTGTCTTCGGGGTTATATAAAAGGCGTAGGTAGGCCAGGACGTCCTTGATTTCCTTGCGGTCATAGAACTTGGTGCCGCCGACCATGGTATAGGGAATGGCGTAGCGCATCAATTTTTCTTCAAGGACACGGGACTGGGCGTTGGTCCGGATGAGGATGGCCATGTCGCCGTAGTTCGTGGCTGATTTCGTGGCGGTTGTAGATGGCGCCGGCGATGTAATCGGCTTCGTCGTGTTCGGTCTGGGCCTGGTAATGGATGACCTTGTTGCCCGACGGGTTTTCCGTCCAAAGTGTCTTTCGCGGCCGGCTTTCGTTGTTGTCGATGACGGCGTTGGCGGCGTTCAGGATGGTCTTGGTCGAGCGGTAATTCTGTTCGAGCTTGATCGACGCTGCGTCGGGATAGTCCCGGGTAAAGTCGATGATGTTGCGGATGTCGGCACCGCGCCAGGCGTAGATACTCTGGTCGGCATCGCCGACGACGCAGATGTTGCGCCACTGGGCAGCCAGGATCTTAGTAAGGGCATACTGGGCGTGGTTCGTATCCTGATATTCGTCGACCAGGACGTATTGGAACCGTTCCTGATATTTTTCCCGGACGTCGTCTTTTTCTTCCAAGAGGCGGACGGCCAAGAACAGGAGGTCGTCGAAGTCGAGGGCGTTGTTTTCCTTCAGTTTGGCCTGGTAGAGCTCGTAGGCTTCGGATACTTTCTGCTGGAAAAAGTCTTCGGCCTGACGGGCAAAGGCCTTGGCGTCCATGAGGACGTTCTTGGCGGCGGAAATCGTGGCCAGGACCGACCGCGGCGTAAATTGTTTATCGTCGAGATTCAACTTTTTCAGGCAGTCCTTGATGAGCACCAGTTGGTCCGACGAATCGTAAATGGTAAAGTTCCGGGTGTAGCCGTGAAAGCCGTCGATTTCAAAGCGCAGCAGCTTGGCACAGAAGGAATGGAAGGTGCTGAGCCAGATGGAATCGGCCTGGGCCCCGACGAGGTTCTGGACACGCTCTTTCATTTCCTTGGCAGCCTTATTGGTAAAGGTGATGGCCAGGATCCGGTACGGCGAGACGCCGAGCTCTAAGAGGTGGGCAATGCGGCAGGTCAGGACCTTGGTCTTCCCCGATCCGGCGCCGGCTGTAATCAGGAGCGGGCCTTCGGTATGGTTTACGGCCTCACACTGGCGGTCGTTCAAGGTGTCTAAATCGGATTCATCTAAATGCGGGCAAGATACTCCGACCTCTTAGGTCGGGGCGGAATGCCGCTCACCTCACTTTCTTAAAATACTAGAGTTTTAGTAACATATATGATATGGTGGTCTTAATGAATGCAATATATTCTTATGAAAGGCAGGTGAGAAAAAGTGTCCGACCTAACCAAAACCATAAAACTTCGCATCCATGTTTCTCCGGAACAAGAGATTTTGTTTCGCCAAATGACGGAGCAATATCGTCAGGCTTGTAATTTTGTGTCGCAATATATCTTCGACAATCAATTCAACTTGACTTACCAAAGACTCAACAAAGAGCTGTACAGCGACCTTCGTGTGTTGTTTGGCTTAAAGTCGCAGCTTGCACAATCGTCCATCAAGAGACTATGGCTCGCTATAAGACGGTCAGTCAGCAGCTATTTCAAAAGCCATACAAATACAAGGACGAAGATGGTAACTGGAAATACATCACGAAAACGCTCGAATGGCTTTGGAAGCCCATCTTCTTCAAGCGCCCGCAAGCGGATTTGGTTCGCAATCGTGATTACAGCTTCGTGGATAACGGCCAAAGCCTGTCTATCAACACCCTTGGTAAAAGAACAAAATGTACCTTTGAAAGGAAGCCATTTTCGAAATATCTGGATGGCTCATGGACTCTTGGTACGGCAAAGTTAGTTGAACTCAAAGGCCGGTGGTATCTGCATATTCCCGTCACCAAAGCTGTCGAAGATTTCCAGAAGGAGAACGTCCGTCACGTTGTCGGTATGGACCGTGGTTTACGATTCCTGACGGTCAGTTACGATGAGCAAGGTAAAACCGAATTTGTTTCCGGGCGAAAAATTGCGGCAAAAAGGAACAAGTTTCTCAAAGTCAGACAGCAGCTCCAATCAAAAGGCACAAAATCTGCAAAGCGCAGACTCAAAGCCCTTTCCGGACGAGAGAACCGTTGGATGTCTGATGTAAATCATCGGATTTCTAAGACACTCGTTACGAAATACGGAAAAGATACATTGTTTGTGCTGGAAGATTTAACGGGTGTCAGCTTTGAAGCATCGAATCTCTCCCAAACTGCAAAGCAGAACTATGACCTGCGGAGTTGGACTTTCTATCAGTTTGAGCAATTTCTGACCTACAAGGCTCACGAAAATCGCTCGGAAGTATTGAAAGTCTCGGCAAAATACACCTCTCAGCGTTGCCCGAAATGCAGTACAATCCGTAAGGAAAACCGTAAGCCTCACCAACATCTGTATCGCTGCCAGTGCGGATACCAATCCAACGATGACCGTATCGGAGCTATGAATATCCAGCTCCTCGGTTCGATGTGGATTTCTGGAGATAACAATCCTCGTTACGAGAAAAAAACGACTGCCTTGGAGTAAATCTCCTTGGCAAAACGGGCATCGTCAACTGCCCGATGATGTAGGCAGAATTAGGGAGATGTTGTTCTCAACATCGCTGCACCTATGTTTCTCTGACTTACAAGCTCCCGCTTCTATAAGAGGGAGTCGTTGACTAAAAAACTCCCTTTAGCTGACAGATAAAAGGCCCTCACCAGAAGGTTCGGGCCTCTCAAAATCATTACTTATTTCATTGCAGACAGGATCGGCGGAATAACCTGTTTCTTGCGGCTCATGACCTTCGGCAGGTAGACTTCTTTGTCGAGGACGTCTTTGCCAAAAGCGGAGCTTACGGCTTCGTCCATATTGCCTGCGAAGATGAGGTTCGTCGATTCGTCGATGATGCTGGTGATCATCAGGAAGGAAGCGACGTAGCCGTTTTCAGCCCGGAGTTTTTCGAGGGCGTTCAAGAGGACCTGTTTCTGATTGAGGAGGTCCGTCGTATCCATGACCTGTACCTGAGCGACGGTGAAGGTAGCGTCGCCGCCGGTGAATTCTTTCATGTCGTTGTGGACGATCTGGTCCGGCGTGAGGTCCGATACGTTGGCACCGGCTTTGAGCATTTCCATGCCGTATTTTTCGATGTCGACACCGGCGATGTTAGCCAGTTTTTCGGCAGCTTCCCGGTCGGTCGGCGTGCAGGTCGGCGAACGGAAGAGAACCGTGTCGGAAATGACGGCCGAAAGGAGGAGTCCTGCGACGTCTTTTGGAATGGCGATGCCAGCCTGTTCATAGAGGCCGGTTACGATCGTTGCCGTGCAGCCGACAGTCTTGAAGAGGATGGAAATCGGGCCGTCGGTAGCCAGCGTGCCACCGATGCGGTGATGGTCGATGACGCCGACGATGGAAGCTTCGTCAATGCCGTCGATGATCTGTTTCTTTTCGTTATGGTCGACGAGGATGACCTGCTGTTTTTCAACGCTTGCGATGGAAGAAGCGCAGACCATGCCGACGTATTTGCCGTTTTCGACGACGGCGTAGCGGCCTTTTTCAGGAACGTCATGGCCGCAGTCGTTCGGGCTGAAGACCAATTCCGGGTCGTGAACGAGGCCTTTGACGGTGCTCAGTTCTTCGCCCATGACGGTCTTGATGAACTGATCGGCGAGCTGTGCTTTTTCGATGACGCCGACGAACTGGCCGTTGTCGACGACAGGAGCGACGTCGCTTTCATGGTCGGTAAACCATTTGGCAGCGTCTTTCAGGCTGGCGTTGATGGCCAGGCCTTCGACGTCGGAGTAGACGCTTCACCGACTTGACGTAGAAATCTTTTACCAACGGCTGGGGTGTAACGTTGAAGTAGTTGAGCGCAAAAGCCGTTTCTTTATTCGGTTCGCCGGCGCGGATCGGCGCAGCGTTAATACCCTGTTAACTGTTTAATTTTGCATATGCAATGGACGAACAAATCGAGTCCGTATCCGGGTTTTTATGGCCCGTAACAAAAATCTGTTTTGCCACAATAATCACCTCATTGAAAATTGTACGTATTTATAAATGTATCTGTAATAGTATATCATGAATCGAAGAAATGGTCTATCGAGATGTATTTTGATTTTGTAAAAACATTTTTACTTAACTTTATAAAGGGGCGATGGTCTTGCGATAACTCCAGTTGCCCATGACGACGCCTTTTTCGTGAAGGTACGATTCATCGAACTCTTCGAAACCCTGCCGTGTATAGAAATTCCGGTTGCCGCCGTCATTGGTATTGAAGGTAAATAATCCGCCTCCCTCTTTGGCAATATAAGGAAGGATGCCGTCACGCAGCATCCGGCTACCAATGCCCTGCCCTTTTACCTCGTCGGACACGGCCAAGAGGACGAGATACCATTTTTCGCCAGCAAGGGACTGACAGGCAGCGTCGGAGATGTCACACATATGGATAAAATCAGAGACGGTCTGCGGATCAGCCAGGGCCGTCAGTTTTTCAACGTCAGGGCCATGGACGTCGATGATCTCGATATCGTCGTCATGGGGTCCCTGCAGGACGGCGACGCCTGTGATGACGCCATCATCTTCTGCCACCAGGACCCGCCCTTTTTCAAAACAGGATTTCAACCACAGGTCCATCATGCGCTCAAAAAATTCCTGTTTGTGCGGCGGTTTTCCCGTATAGATTTCAAAAAAGGGATAGCCTGCAAAGGCGCTCTTGAGGACGCGGCTGCAGGCTTCCATCTGACTTTTATCAGCTTTATAGAAATTCATGGGCATCCCCTTTTTACGAATAATGACTGTGTTTCATGACGACGCCTTTTTCGTGAAAACGCGATTTCCGATCGATTCACAAATGATAAGAGCTCCCTTCTATCCGAACATGATGGGAGCTCCTGCTAATGAGACGAGTTCAAGGCCGGTCGTCTTTTTCTTTGATATCTTCCTCGATTTTATGGAGGACTTTTTGGGCATCCTGCCGCCTTTTCCAGTACCACAGGCCGCCGTAGACGATGGCCATGGCAAAGAGGACGACGGCCAATCGCTGGGAATGGCCTTCCATCATGACCAGGTCGTGCCCGACGAGGACTTCGATGGCAACGGATGGTAATTTCCCAATGAGACAGCCGATGATGTAGTCGCGGTAGCTGATGTGGCTCACGGCGCCGAGGGCGGTGATGAGGCCGTTTGGCGAATACGGGACGGCCCGGGCGATGGCCATGGCTGCCACGTCGTGTAGTGGTCGATCTTGCTCAGCATCTTGCTGGTCTCAATGATTTTCTGGGCCTTATTGCGGAACAGGACCCGCATGAAAAAGAAACTGATGATGACGCCGATGGTCTCGGCAATCCATGAAACGACGGTTCCGCCGACGACGCCAAAGACGACGCCGTTGGCCGTCGAAATGAAGATGGACGGCAGGAACCCGACGACGTTGATGACGATGTTGATGATCATGCTGATGAAGACGGCCCAGCCCCTAAAGGAACGCAGGTAGTCGATGGTCCCGTGGAGGTTGCCGCTCATGGAAAGGTCCCAGACGGTCGCGTAAAAGTCGGGGATGAGCAGGTGAATGCCGCCGAAGATGATCAACAGGGCCAGGAACAAGGCGATTTTAAGATGGGTTTCATGGATTCTGTCGGGAAGCATTACGTTTCCCCTTTCTTTTCTCGAGTTCGCGTCTTAGCCATTTCCGCGATTTTATCGTGCTTCAGTTTGGTCAGGTACATCGACCCGCCGATGATGAGGGCGCCGCCGAAAACGGTCATGGCGGCCAGTGCTTCATCGAAGAGGACAAAGCCCCACAGGGCGTTGAAGAAGACGCCGATATAGGTGACGAAGCTGACGACGACGGGGTTGGCCGAGGCGTAGGCGTTGGTCATCCAAATCTGCGCCAACACGCTCAGGATGCCGAGGGCCAGATAGAGCAGCCAGTCCGTTCCCGTCGGGACGACGAAGTCCCCGGTCAGGGCCATGATGATGACCCCCGATAAGGCGGCACTCATCAGAAAATACATGACCACTTCATAGGGATGGTGACCGCCGGCTCCAGTCAATTTGCTGACCGTCGTATAGGCACCGGCGGCAAAGATGGCCTGGCCTAAGGCGAACAAGGAATAGACGTTGAAGGAATCAAAATTCCAAGGCCGAACGACGAGGCAGGCGCCGGCAAAAATGAAGACCAAGGGCCATTTCGAGCCCGGCGGCAGGACTTCTTTGAGGAAGATGGCCGCAAAGAGCATGACGAAAAAGGCCGACAGCTGGGAAATGATTGACACGTCCGCCAGCGGCATGCCGCGAAGGGCATAGAAGCTGCAGATCATGCCGATGCCGCCGAGGAGGCCCCGGAGGGTCAGGGTCGGATATCCCGATTGGACATATGCACATCCTGAAGGCGCATGAGCCTACGATCATCAGGGCACTGAGCCAACCGCGAAAGAATGCGATTTGCCCGGTGCTGACCGTATAGGATAAGACTTTTACGACGATATTTTGAAAACTGAAGGCCAACGCCGACAGGATGGCGAAGATAACACCTTTATTCAACAGTCTGCCCTTCTTTCTAGGCTTTGGACGAAATGGCGTCGACGAAGGATAAGACGGCCTGTTTCATGGCTTCCTTATCGATGGATTCGTCGAAGCAAACGGGTTTATGCTTGAGGTCGGCCAAGGGTTTCGGAAGCGCAATACCGGTGACGCTGCTGATATCGACGAGGGTGTCGAAGGGATCGGCACTTTCGCGAAGGGCCAAGGCGGCGCTGATAACTGGCGGGAACTTATAGGGATGGGCCGTGGCCATGATGACCGTGTGACGGCCTTCGTCAAGGCCTAAGCGGTGACGGTTCATGCCGACGCCGTAGGCAACGGCCGTATGGGGGTCGAGGAGGTAGCCGAAGTCGTTATAGACGTGGTTGATGACGGCTTCCGTTTCTTCGTCGCCAATCCAGCCGCCTTCAAAGTCCTTGCGGAGGGCCTGGAGTTCTTCCGGCGTGACCCGCATAGTTCCCGTTTCCAGGAGATCTTTTTCCCACTGGTCGACTTTTTTGGCATCTTCGCCGGCAGCATAGAACAGGAAGCGTTCAAAGTTGCTCGACAAGAGGATGTCCATGGACGGGCTGTCCGTCGTATAGAAGTCACGGTTCATGTCGTAGACGCCCGTTTCAAAGAAGTCGGCCAGGACCTTATTCTTATTGGAGGCGCAGATCAATTTGCCGATGGGAATGCCCATTTTCTTAGCAAAGTAGCCGGCCAAAATATTTCCGAAATTGCCCGTCGGGACGATGACGTCAAAGGTTTCCCCTTCACTGATGGCGCCGTTGTCGACGAGGGTGACGTACGTCGAAACGTAGTAGACGATCTGCGGGAAGAGGCGGCCGATGTTGATCGAGTTGGCACTCGAAAAGAGGACGCCCTTGTCATTGGCATAGGCGTTGACGTCGGGGTTGGTGAAGACGCGCTTTAAGAAGCTCTGGGCATCGTCGAAGTTGCCGTGGATGGCCGAGACGCGGACGTTGTCCCCTTCCTGCTTTTGCATCTGCTGCATCTGCATGGGGCTGACGCCTTCGCTGGGGTAAAAGACCATGATGTTGGTCCCGGGCACGTCTTTGAAGCCTTCGAGGGCGGCTTTGCCCGTATCGCCGCTGGTCGCCGTCAGGATGAGGATCTCACGCTGTTCCTGCTCCTGCTTTTTGGCAGCCGTCAAAAGGTACGGGAAGAGCGACAGGGCCAGGTCCTTAAAGGCCAGGGTCCGACCGTGGAAGAGTTCGGCCACAGAGAGATCGGTGTCGATGGAATGAAGAGGCACGATGTCCGGGTCGCGGAAGGTTTCGTCATTATAAGCCGAGGCGATCATGCTTTTCGTTCTTCCGCTGTAAAGTTGGTGAAGAAATGAGCCAAGACGGTTTCGGCAATGTCCTGATAGGATTTGCCGCTCAGGGCTTTATAAGAAAGGACATCCTCGGGAAAGGCTTCCGGCACGTAGAGACCGCCGTCGGCAGCCAGGCCGTGGAGCAAGGCATAGGATGGAGAAACACATTCATCAGAGCGCGTACTTCTAAAGTTCATAAACAAAATCCCCCTTTGGCAAATCTGAAACAGCTTAGGTATCTCTTTATTATAGCCGAAAAAGGCGTAAAAGGCTACCTTCCGAAGAGGCAGTATCGGCGGCAATATAAAACACCGCTCCCCCGCCCCCACGGTAACGATGGAAGGCAGTGAAGCGGTACTTGTCTTTTGTATGAAAATCTTTGCCCTTTACCAGGCAGCAGGCAGCCAGCCGAAGATGCTCAGGACGGCGTAGACGCGGCACCGGCAAATAACAGGACGACCAGGGTCTGCACGATGGGATGGGCAATCCAGCCGCACTTCCAGCAAGGCAGCTTGTCGCCGTGTTTTCGCGCCCGGCGCAGCATGAAGACCGGCAGGATCGACATGATGATGCCGCCGAAGGTCCCGGCGCTGAAGATGGCATTGACGAAGCCGACGAGACCGCTATAGGCCAGGAGCACCGGCGGAATGACGATGACGGCCAGACACAGAGCCCGCGTGCGGACGTCCGTTTCCGATTTGAAGCCTAAACGATCGATCATGTTGGTCAAGAAGCTTTCGGCAATGGCCCAAAAGGAGGTCAGCATGGCGCAGAAGGCAAAGAGATTGACGATGACAAAAAAGACGGGCGAACCCAAAGCCTGCCCCCACGACAAAGATGCGACTTCGGTAATGTCGCCGACGGGCAGCATGAGAAAGACGGCCAGAGGCACCAAGGCCAGGATGAAGAAGGAAATCCCGGCGCCGGCCATGATGGACGGCACGAGTTTTCCCGGATCATGAGTAAAGCCGCGGGAGATTTCCGGTACGATGTACTGGACGGCATAACAGAAGACGGCGATGTTAAAGACCGGCACGGCATAGAGCCAATGGGCGTAGAAAATATCTGTCACAGGTACACGGGCCGAAAGAAACGACGCGCCGACGAGAATGATAAGCATGGCCGTCATACCTGAACTCAAATATTTTTCTGCAATACCCGTCGCTTTAAGGCCCAGCCAGACGACACTCGTCGCCCCGACGGCAAAGAGAACGCTGGCAAGCTCCAGCGAAATGCCAAAAAATTCGCTCAAAATCTTACCGCAGCCGCTGGTGTAAGCGATGAGGCTGCAAAAAGACGTAGCCCCGACGGAAAAGAACATCAGCCAGGAACCGACCTTACCGACGTACTTTTCAGCAAGGCCCGACAACTGCAAGGGCCGCGCCGTCCTAAGCGTCGCTTCGGCTACGTAGAGCATGGAAATGACAGAAAAAAAGCCTGCTACGACAAGCCACGTAAGCAGGACCGGCCAGCCGGCATTGCGACTGGCAAAAGCTAAACCTAAAACACCGGAACCAATGGTAGACCCGACGACCATCATCGTAGCCTCCATGAAAGTGAGACGATGTACCTTGAGAGCCGCATCCTTTGCCGCAGCTCCCGCCGATATAGTGTCCAACTCGTTCACATATTCCATCACGAAAAAACCTCTTTTCTATGGGAAAATATGTTACCTGATGTCAGCATGTCCTGCTCATTATATCATAAGGATCCCTAAAAAATCCACCTTTACAGCGCATAAAAAATGACGGAATTACCACTCTTCGGAATGGACTTTCGAGGACCTGTCCGCTACCGGCGATGCCCTCCCTAGAAGGTCGAACTTTCGGAAAAATATGATTTCCCCATCATAGCCAAGATTGACGAAACCGATGAAAGACCGGTATAATGAAATTACAAATTGGGCCATGAATCCCAAAAACCATTTTTCCTATCATTGTCTTCGCTGAAGGCAAAAAGAAAAGGCACTCTCAATGAACCGCCCCCCTAAAGTTGGACCAAAAATTCAACTTTAGGGGGTTAATTTTATGGCAAAATATAGTTATGAATTTAAGATGCAGATTGTTCTCGAGTATATACAAGGAGATATTGGATACAAGGC
>ENA-OQBJ01000756-OQBJ01000756.1-human-gut-metagenome-genome-assembly--contig:-NODE-756-length-15576-cov-2.733251_pt1 | contig 15576 bp, 12 predicted proteins | sample MGYA00242743_ERZ504545 | MGnify/ENA primary metagenome ERZ504545 (study PRJEB26092, sample SAMD00036252) | human gut metagenome | host: Homo sapiens | study: EMG produced TPA metagenomics assembly of...
TTTCTTTGTCCTTGCCGGAATTATAAAATATCCTTCAAAAATCTCTGATTATCCGGTCGTTACAAATCCAAAACTTTTGCTCTTCTCATACAAACCGATCACTTTTGTCGTTCCATGAGATACCACACGCACAATCTTTCCTTCTTTTCGTCTTCCCTCCGGTGACTTGGTGATCAGAAATTCCACTTCATCTCCCTGAAATGCACCGTTGATATTCTCTTCCGGAATAAAAACATCCTCTTCATCCTCTCTGAGCACAAATCCGAATCCGCGAAGATTCGCCTGAAATATTCCTTTTAAATACTGAGGCTGTCCTTTGACATATTTCCCTTTCTTTGAGACGTAAATCTTGCCATCCGCCTCCAGGGCTTCCAATACTTCCTTTAATTCGTTTCTCTGTTCTCTCGGAATCTGCAGAAGCATCGCAATCTCCTTCAGCTTCATCGGTACATAAAGATCGTCACAGATCAAATCATAAATCACCTTTTTTCGTTTCTCAAATGTATGTTCCATTCGTTCACCTTCTTTCATACTTAGTAGTTCCTTTTTTTATATCCTCTATTCGACTTCCGTCAATTTTTCATAAAAGAAAAACACCCTATTTTTGCATAGAGTGTTTTATCGCTTTCTCTTAGTTAAATACTTTCAGATTCAGCACTGCTGCAAGTACTAAAAATAAAATAGCAAGAAACTTGGTAGACTTCACAAGAGCGCCTTCCATAGAACGACCTTTATTCTGTCCCCAATAAGAATCTGCCGCACCACTGATCGTTCCAAGTCCTGCGGACTTTCCTTCCTGAAGAAGAATAATTGCTGACAACGCAATACAATCTATTACAAAAATAATCATTAACACAATTTTTAAAATATCCATACGTTCACACCTCCTGTGGATAACCTTTTATAGTCTAACACAAAATCTGCAATTCTGCAATAGATTTACGTGATAAAAATGGCGGATGAAACCAATTATTTCATCCACCATCTCATTTTTTCAGGCTTTTACAATCCTGTTTATTTTTTCTTTCTTCTGATAATCACTACTGCGCCGACAGCTGCTACTGCTGCCACCAGAAGTACTGCCCACATGATCACATTGGCATTGTCTCCTGTCTGCACACTCTGAGAGTGTGAACCGGATGTACTTCCATTGTTATGACTTCCGCTGTTGCTGCTTCCACCGTTGTTTCCTGTATTGTTGTTTCCACCATTGTTATCATTTCCGTTGTGATCGTCGTCCGGACCCGGGTCTGGATTCGGATTTGGATCTGGATTTGGATCGGCTTTTTCTCCTCTGACCAAAACCTTCACATCAGCTTTGGCTGTTGCTCCGTTTGTATCCGTTACCTGAATGGTCACGATCACATCCGTATCGTTTTCCGGTGTTGTTACCTTTCCATCCAGTCCGATGATTCCTTCCGGATTCACTGCCACGATCTCGATCTTGCTTCCTTCCGGAACTTCCGGCAGAACCAGAGTTTCTGTTCCTGCTTTCACTTCTGATGGAATCTTATGGTTTGCCAGAATGTCATCTAAGATTTCCTGTGCACTCGGAATATGCGGCACTTCCACGGCTTTGAATTCTCCGGTCAGCTCGATGTTCTTTGTCACTTTAAACTGATATTCTGCATCCTTCGATACATATTCGGTCTGTCCTTTTTCTTTCCAGCCCACAAATTCAAATCTTTCTTTGGCTTCTGCCTTCACAGATGCTGTCGCACCCTCTTTGTATGTGCCATCCTCTTTATCCATGGAAACCCTTCCCATGTTCTCATCATTGGACTGTACCACAACACGGTAGTATGTTTCCGGAACCGGAGCCAGTCTAAACTCGGCACGCAGTACACGGTCTGACTCTGCATGAAATTTGTATTCTGCCTGAGCGCCTTCTACTGGTGTCAGAACTTCTTCTCCATCTGCTTCTGTCACTTCCAGCCACTGGGTAAACTCATATCCATCCTTCGGCTCTGCTTTCACCGTGATCTCTGTTCCCTCTTTGTAGATGTTTCCTTCATTTGCAGGATCCATTGTGACCGTTCCCATCTGCGGATCCGGTGACTCTACATAGATCAGGTAGGAATGCTCTACTTCTTTAAAGTTTGCAGTCAGTTCCATATTTTCCTGGATCTGGAATACGTACGGATTCTCCTTGCTGACAATCTCCTGGGTTCCTTTCTTTGTGAATCCTACGAATTCATAATCCTCGGATACCGGCACTGCACTCACCTTGATCTCGGTTCCTGCCTCGTAGGTATCCTGCTGCGGTTCTACTGCAACGCTTCCCATCTTCTCATCATTTGCTGCAACAGAGAATGTATATTTTTCTGCAGGGATCTTTTCAAAGTTTGCAGTCAGATCCAGATCCTTTGTCACCTCAAATACATATGGATTGGACTCACTGATCACGTTTCCTTCTGCATCGGTCCAGTTTACAAAACGGAATCCTTCGTTTGCCACTGCGATAACTTCTGCTTTTTCTCCTTTTTTGTAGCTTCCGTCTGCTGAATCAATGGTTACAGTTCCCATACTGTTGTCATTGGCTTTGATCGTTACATGGAAGATTTCTTCTGGCACTTCTTCTTTCACAAAGTTTGCAGTCAGATCTGTATTTTCTGTGATTGCAAACTTGTATGCTGCTTCTGTGCTGACTTCTTCCTCTGTTCCGGTCTTTGTCCAGTTTACAAAGCGGAATCCTTCCTTCGCTTCTGCTTTGACTGTTACCTCAGTTCCTGCTTCATAGGAATCCTGCTGTGGTTCTACACTCACGGTTCCCATTTCTTCTGCATTCGCTGCTGCCTTCAATGTGAAGTTCTCTTTTTCCGGCTCTGTAAATGTAAACTTAAATGGAGCTGGAATTGATTCATTTCCTGCGTTATCTACTGCTGTAATACGTACCTCATAAACAGTTCCGACTTCCAGTTTATCCATTGTAAATTCTGTGTTCTTACTGTCCCCGATCTTCACACCATTCTGATAAATATTATAGCTTGCCACGTCTGTGTCAGCCGGTGCTGTCCATGTCAGCTTTGCTGAATCCTCATCAACAGGTGTTGCTTTGATTTCTGTAACGACTCCCGGTTTTACCACATCTGTTGTTGTAATTCCGTGAATTTCAATCGCATTTTCAGACGGCACATCTTTTGTATTCAGCGCAAAAATGTTAAAGTCATAAGTCACACCCGATTCCAATCCTTCAATCCGGATTCGCGTATCTGAGGTCTTGACTTCCTGATCATTCCATTTTACAAGATAAGATGCTGCACCCTTTACCTGACCCCATTCCAGAATCACAGCTGAACTTTCAACATGTACTGCTTCTCCTTGTACTTCTCCGATTTCCGGAACATTTGGATCTCCAAGTGCTTCCATCGCCGCATTCAGAGCTGCTGCTGCTTTTTCAACCGCATCCTGATCTGCATCCGCATTATTCATTACTTCTACTGCCACTTTGTATGCTTCCTTAAATGCTTCCCATTTGTCCGCATCATATGCGCCCTCTATGAGTCCGGCCCCGCTTTCGATGGCTGTCTGAAGATCCGCTTTATTCACCTCCGCTGCCTGTACCGGTGCGAAGATTTTTAAGTAGTCAAGGTTTGCCTGTGTTTTTCCGTCACGAGCTGCAATTGTGCATCTGATTGTATGCTGTTTGTTCTCAAGATTTTTTGCTTCAAAAATCTTCTGCTGTGGATCTCCTCCACCGGATCCCGCTAATGATACATTTTCAGCTTTTCCACCATCAATGCTTACATCATAACTTGCAAAGTTTGCATGTTTCTGTGCATAAACTTCAATTCCAGTTCCTGTAAACGTATATTCAAAATATTTACCTGCCTGGTTTCCAGTTGAAGGAACTTCTGTCTTTGTCTTTCCATGATGTTTCTCCGGCTCTCCAGCCATGTAGACCATTCAGAGCCGCTCCAGCTAATCGCATCATTTCTCTTTCCATCCTCAGATGCATCTTCTACGATCGTCTCTCCGGAACCAAGGTCTCCAAAGAGTGCCACAGTCAGTTTACAGCTTCCGCTCACTTCAGAATCGGCATTTGCTGTTGCTGTGATCGTCACTTCTCCGTTTTTCTTGTGAACTGTCACCAGTCCGTTTTCATCTACAGATGCGATGCTTGTATCAGAAGAAGTCCATGTAACACTCTTGTCTTTTGTATCTCCCGGTGTTACTTTTGCCTGCATCTGTACAGTGCCTTCTTTTCCGATCGTTGTAATTCCGGAAACTGTAGATACTTCTACTTTCTCCGGCAGTGTGATCGTATTATCCAGAATATTCAGAGCATCCAGTTCTACTTTTGTACCAGAACTTGCATCTACTTTTTCATTGAGCACTTTCAGCTCTAATGTATGTGTACCATGCTTCAGATCATCCTTTTTAAATACAACCTGCTGACGTTTTGTAGTAGAACTGTATGTATCTACCTTTCCGCAAGACTCTCCGTCAATAAATACTTCGTATTTTCCACGGTCTGTATTTGTACAAGTAATCACTTCGATGCCTGTTCCCACAAACTCCAGTTCTACAGTCTCTTTTCCTGTCGGTTTGTTCAGATACTTGATCGTATCCTTGTAGTTGCCTTCGTTTGCTGTGTCCCAGTCACCCCATGCACCTGTATACACAATATGCGGATCCTTATTATCAATCTTTCCTGCTCCAAGCGGCTCTGTCAGCTCTACTTTTTCACTGAGCTTTGTCTCTTTGCCATCGACTACTGCTGATACCTGATATCGGATCGTACCCAATGCCTTATCTGCATTTTTATCAATGTATTCTGTTTTTTCTACACCGCCTGCAATTTTCTGTACGTCTCCGGACTCAATCTGACGATATACATTGTAAGTAATGTCTTTGTCTTTTTTCGTCTTGACTTCATCCCATGTCAGTTTTCCTGTATTATCATCTGTACGTTTTGCAGATAATCCTGTCGGTGCCTCCCCTTTCACAGGAACATCTTTGACATAATACGTCTGTCCGGCCTGTGTCTCAAAGGAAACTCTGTCCTGAGATTCTACTTTTACATCTACAACATTTCCATTTGCATCTGTAATTGTTGCAAAGGAAGCATTTGGAACCTGAACAGTTGCTGTTCCTCCGTTATTTGAAAGAATCTCTGCGCTTGTCAGATGTTTGTTCTTCCAGTTCATGGATACTTCAAAGTTTCCGCGTGCAACCAGTCCGCTGACACTTCCTGATGCCCATGCATCCGGCAGTGCAGGAAGCATATTGATATATCCCATGTTGCTCTGCAGAAGCATCTCTGCAACACCTGATGTCATCCCAAAGTTTCCGTCGATCTGGAATGGCGGATGCGTATCCCAGAGATTGGTCATAATTCCGTTTTTAAACAAATCTGTGATCAGCTTATATGCACGGTTTCCATCTGCCAGTCTTGCCCATGTATTGATTCGCTGTCCCATTCCCCAGCCGGTACTTTCATCTGTACGGTTGTTCATGGACACTCTTGCTGCCTCAAAGTACTCCGGTGTATCAGATGAGATCAGATCTCCCGGGAAAAGTCCCAGCATATGGGAAATATGTCTGTGCCCGTATCCCTGTCCCATACTGTTTACAGTCGTTTCTTCATACCACTCTTTGATCTGTCCGCTATCGCCAATCTCGATCGGTCCTTTTAACCTGGACTGATGATCTTTCCATGTTGCCACCAGATCCGCATCAACACCAAGAGTTTCTGCTGCTTTGATAGTATCCTCATATAACTGCCAGATCAGTGTCTGCTCATAAGTATTACCTGCCGTTCTTGGTCCATGCTCCGGTGAATAACTTGGTGAAGATACCAGATGTCCGGTTCCATCATCTATCAAAATATTATCGTAGAAAATTGCCTCTTCCTTCATCATTGGATAGATGTAATTTTGCATATAGGATACATCACCTGTAAATTCATAGTATTCCCAGCAATTCTGAAGAATCCACGGTACCGCTGCCGGTGACCATCCCCAGTCAAATGACCATCCCGGACAAGTCCATCCAAACGGATTGTTCTGGGTATGTGCCATAAATCCCTGATCCACACCTGCATAAATTTTTGCAGTAACACGTCCTGGTTCTCTTAAAGAATCTACGTACGAAATCAACGGCTGCGCACACTCTGCCATATTCGTAGAATAGGTCGGCCAGTAGTTCATCTGCAGATTAACATTCATATGATAGTCAGAATGCCATGCTGAGCTGTTCGCTCCAACCCAGATTCCCTGAAGGTTAGACGGAAGTGTCGCTCTGGACGGATCATCTTCCGGTGTCTCTCTGGAAGACTCAATTGTCAGATAACGGCCGTACTGGAACAGCATCACTTCCAGGTAGCGTCTCTCCTGATCACTTGCAGAACCATCATTATAAGCTTTCAACAGTTTATCTGTTGTCTTCTCAGATGGAACCTGTCCAAGATCCAGATTGACACGTCCAAAGATAGAAGAGTAATCATCCACATGTGTCTGTCTCAAAGCATCATAAGAATCTTTTTCTACAGTATCTGCTGCTTTATCCACATAAGCACGCACTCTGGAAGCAACCTGCTCCTGCTTTCGCCTGTGCGATATACCGGATAATCATTCTTGTAATCTGTTCCAATCGATGTAATAATCGTAACAGCCTTTGCATCCTTGACTGTAACCTTTTCGTCACCATCTTCTGTTGTTCCGCCTTCTGTCAGAACCTTTGTCTGAGAACTGAATTTCATCTGATTGTCTTTCAGCTGTCCGTCGATAGAAATCAGCGCATCCTCGACATTTGTCGTCCATTCTCTTTCATAAGACTGTGGCTGTGGGTTGTTGCTTCCATTCCCCTTTTTATTATCCGGCTCCACTCTGACATCCAGATTCAGCTTATCGCCACCTTCCGCAGTCAGTCGTGTCACAAGTACATTGTCCGGATAACTTACAAAGTTCTCACGAGTATAATGTGTATCCCCGTTATCATACTCAACTCCGGCAATTGCCGTATTCAGATCCAGTGTTCTCTCGTAATTTTCAACGTCTTTGTCCGAGATACCTTTAAAATCCAGATACATATTTCCGTAACTCAGATAATATCCGTATCCGTTTACTCCTGCATCATCACTTAAACCTACCAGTCTCCACACTTACTGCTTGCTGCATCATTGTCCCCATTAGCAAACAGTTGCTGAATCTCTTTTACTGTCTGTCCGTTTCTTCCTTTTTCTTCCAGGTTTCCTCCGTTATAATCCGGACGGCTTTCGCTTGGTCCGCCGGACCAGAGTGACTTCTCATTCAACTGAATACGCTCTGTCTGCACACCACCAAATACACTTGCCCCGATTCCACTGTTTCCGATTGGAAGAGACCATTTTTCCCATCCATCATAACTATCCGGTGCTGCGCTTGTATATCTCAGCTTTAATTCGCTCCTGTCCTGAGATTCTTCTGCATGAACGACTGAATTGGAAACCGGAACTGCAGATGCTGCAACCACTGCTGCCAGTGCACTGGCCAGAACACGTTTTGTCTGTTTCTTTCTCCTTGTTTTCATGTATACCCTTTTTCCTCTCAAAATTTAAAATAAAATCTTACTGACTATACCTCTCTTAACCTCCTTCTTCACCTTAAACTGAAGATTTGTAATGGTTATAACATAATCAATTCGGAAAGTAAATTTACAAAACTACTACTTTATGTCATTATTTTACTGTTTCAGAAAAATGTGGCAGATTTTTAACCTTTTACACAAAAGGGACTACTCTTTCGAATAGTCCCCTGTCTCTTATTCTAATTCTTCTCCGTTGGATGCAATGACCTTCTTATACCAGTAGAAAGAATCTTTTCTGCTTCTTTCCATAGATCCGTTTCCGTCATCATCCATATCTACATAGATAAAGCCATATCGTTTTCTCATCTCTCCGGTAGATGCGCTGACAAGGTCAATACATCCCCACGGTGTAAATGCGATCAGTTCTACTCCGTCATCGATTGCCTCTGACATTGCTCTGACATGATCCTTCAAATATGCGATACGATAGTCATCATGATGCTTCCATCCGCTTCTACAGTATCAATCGCACCGAGTCCGTTTTCTACAATCATAATCGGCACCTGATAACGTCCATAGATCTCATTCAGAATGTATCGCAGTCCGTCCGCATCCATACCCCATCCCCAGTCAGAATACTGGATGTATGGGTTTTTATATCCGAGTACCAGATTGCCTGCCCCGTCTTTTGGTGCATCTGTATGTGTCGTCTCACAGCTTGTGCTGTAGTAGGAAAAACTGAAGAAATCGGCTCTTCCTTCTTTTAAAATCTCCAAATCCTCTTCCGGGACTTCAAATGACACGCCGTCTTCTCTCCACATTCTCTTCGCAAATACCGGATAATGTCCGCGGATCATCACGTCCCCGCTGTAATAGAAATCTTCCTGCATCTTATGCTGTGCACGCAGAACATCCTGCGGATCACAAGTCAGCGGATATGTCGTCATACCTGCGATCATGCATCCTACCACATATTCCGGATACTGCTCATGAGCAAGCTTTACCGCTCTGGCGCTTGCCACAAACTGATTGTGAAGTCCTGCATACGCATTTTCCAGCATCTGTTTCGGAGCATTCGGAACGAAATTCTTCATCATCAGCTGACTGTTGATCTCATTGAATGTAAGCCAGTATCTGACCAGTCCTTTATATTCTTCAAAGATCACTTTTGCATATTTTTCAAACGCATCCACCAACTGACGGTTCGTCCATCCGCCTAACACTTCCTCCAGATACAGTGGTGTATCATAATGGCACATCGTCACAAGCGGCTCGATGTCGTATTTTCTCAGTTCTGTAAATACATTCCGGTAAAATTCGATTCCCTCACGGTTGGGCTCCTCTTCAATTCCCTTCGGGAAAATCCGGGACCAGGAAATCGACATACGGAACATCTTAAATCCCATTTCTGCAAATAATGCAATGTCTTCTTTATAATGATGATAAAAATCAATCGCCTTGTGGTTCGGATAATAATATCCGTCCAGCACTGCATAGGATGCACCTTCCGGTATCCGGGAAAATCCGCCCACCATGCCTTCTGTTCCGTCCGGCATGCGGTACGTGATCCCTCTTGATTTCTTTGCGGAACCACCTGTTGTCACATCTGTTTTGGCCGGTCCTCTTCCACCTTCGTTCCAGCCGCCTTCACACTGGTTCGCGGCTGTAGCGCCGCCCCAGTAAAAATTCTTTGGAAAACTCATTGCTCTTTTACTCCTTTCATCGAATCACATGCAGCATGTCCTCACCATGTACATGGCGGTCATGATCTTTTTCTACAATATCCAAATACTCATCCGTGTTTGTTATGATCACAGGAATCTCACAGCTGTAACCTTCCTGTTCGATTTTTTCTTTCTCAAAGGATACAAGAAGCTGCCCTTTTTTCACGCAGTCTCCCTGCTGTACATGAGTTTCGAAATATTTTCCATCCAGATTCACCGTATTGATTCCGATGTGGATGAGCGCTTCACATCCACCTCACTGGCAAGCCCGATCGCATGTTTTGTCGGGAACAGCACACGTACAGTACCGTCAAACGGTGCATATACATTTCCATTTTCCGGGATTACAAGACAACCCTTTCCAAGCGCTTCATTCGCAAATGCCTCATCTGCCGCTTCGGAAAGTGGCTTGATCATACCGTCTGCCGGCATTGCGAGCATCTCTTTTTCTTTTAAAAGCGCCGGAGCAGCTTCTTTTTTCTCTTCCGTCTTCTCTTCTTTTGACACTGACTTGATGTCTGTTTCTACTACATCATTCAAATATTCATAATCGGAATCTTTGTAAACCAGCATACCAAGAACAAAAGATACCACAAACGGAACGATCGCAGATAATGCGATTCCGATAAGTTCGGTCCGTCCGGATTGACAAATCCAAGAAGACCGATGATTCCCATTCCCGCATAGCTGTACATCGCCAGGTTGCTGAGTGCAACTACAACACCACTTGCAGCACCACCGATACAGCAGATGGCAAACATCTTCTTACGAGGAAGTGTCACACCGTAAGTTCCCGGCTCTGTCACTCCGAAGATTGCAGAAATAAAGGACGGCAGTGCCACTTCTTTGAGTTTTGCATCTTTTGTCTTTAAGATGATTGAGAGCAGAACTCCGCATGTAGCAAAGGATGCACCGTAGGAAAATGCCAGCAGCTGGCTTGGATTTCCTGCGAGCAGATCCATAAACGCAAAAATTGTAAGAACACCATGGATACCGAACAATACAAAAATCTGCCAGCATCCGCCCAGAATCAGTCCTGCAAGCAGCGGTGAGAATTCACAGATACTTGTGAGAACAACATTAAGTCCCGCACCGATCATATTTGCCAGAGGTCCGATCACAATAAAGGTCAGCGGGAAAATAATGATCAATGTAAGCATCGGTGTCATAAAACCTTTGATCATCTTCGGAAGCACTTTGTCAAACCACTTATACAGCGGAACTGCTGCCAGAAGACCAAATAAAATCGGCAGGAATGTAGAAGTATAGGTCGTATTTACGACATATCCCCATAAATTGATGTCTACATTCTGAATTGCCGGATAACACATTGCAGCTGCCAGGATCAGTCCGAAGAATGGATCGATCTGGAATTTTTTTGCAAAGTTAAATCCAAGAATCAGCGGCAGGAAATAGAAGAAACAGTCTCCTGCTGCATTCATCAGCATATAAATTCCATCTGTCGGTTTGATTCCGACAAATGTCAGAAGGACTAACAGCCCTTTGATAATACCGCAGGCACAGAGCAGATGAAGAGTCGGTCCCATACCACCCATGATTGTTCCCAGAACTTTCTCGAGGGGACTCTTCTTTTTCGCATTTTTCTGTTCTTTGTTCTCTGCCTGCATGCGTCTAAGCCAAGCTGGCTGCATACTTCATCGTATACATCCGCCACGTGCTCCCCGATGACTACCATGTATTCTCCCATGGCTTTCATCACGGTCACCACACCGTCCATATTTTTGATGACCTCATCATTTGCGATGGATTCATCAATCAGACGGAATCTTAATCTTGTAACGCAGTGTCTTAAACTTTCAACATTTTTCTTTTCCACCGACATTTTTAATAATGTCTGCGGCTAAACTTGAGTATTTACCATGTCATCCTCCTTATATACAGTTTTCATTGTATAAAGGTGTAGCCAACTTAATGTTACCATCCTGACAAAGCAGAAACACTCCTCATCTGTGCGCGCTTCCGATGATTCGCTAATCTCTGCTCTTATATATAACGCGTTCAATATGAATGGTCAGATATAATTTTTCTTCATCTGAAAGTTCCTTTTCATATTTACGCGATATAAACTCTGCGATTTTTTCCACACACTTATAAGAAGTGCGGTACTTTTGCCGAATTGTATTGAAAAAGTTCGTTGTCCTGATCGTCTTCATACTCTTTATCTGTCAGAAGACGCTGTGCAAAGAACTTCAAATGGGTAATAAAACGATAATAATAAACCGATTCTGTATTAAACTCTACGGAAAAATAATAACGGACAATATTGGAAATCTCCTGCATCAGCTTTGTGACTTCCATCGTCTGCTTTAAGTTCTCATTGTCCATCTCTGCATTGACAATGTGCAGGGTAATAAAACCAATCTCATCTTCCGGTAATTCTACCTTGAACGTCTGATTGATCATCTTCCAGACCTTCTTCGCCGCCTGATATTCTTTCTCATAAAAACGCTTGATATCCCACAGCATGGAATTCTTCACCACAACACCGTCCAGATATCTGGTGATTGCCATATAAATATGGTCGCTTAATGAAATATAGATTGCTTCATTTAGTTTTCTTTCCAGTGTTTGTGTGAGCATCTCCACAATCTCTGTCGTGATCTGAATATATTCCATAGGAATCTCAGAGATAATCTCCTGAAAATGCTGTTTCTGAGCAGTGTCCTTCAAAACAAACACTTTGTTGATCAGCTTTTCTGATAAAAGGTCTCCCGCCTTTTTCTTGTAGGCGATTCCTTTTCCGCAGACAACCTGCTCTTCTCCATTCTCATCTTTTATGATCACGACATTGTTGTTCAATATCCTGTCTATCCGCATCTTTTCCCCTTCTTAATACATAATAAAAACCTATCTGCACGAAAAACCAGTCCTGTCTCTGCTGCAAATAGGTTTTGTTCTTATTTATTCTATTATTTATATTGTTTACATGTCAACATTTCTTCTGCATAAATATTTTGTGCAAAATAACTATTTCAAGAATGTTTTTTGTGTATATTTTCAGAGATAGAAAGTAGCTGATCACCATCAACACTGCTGCCATCACCAGACAACCAATGATCCAAATACTTTTTTCCACCTGCATGATTTCCTCCAGCCCGATATTAAAACACGCTGAGCAAAAACGCAATTACAAGTCCTACCATCGCAAGAAATGTAAAAATCACACCTTTCAAATTACCAAGCCAGAAATATGCTACATAGCTCACTGCAAAGTAAATCACACCTCCGACTACACCGATTCCCCATGTCGGAAGTGCGTCTTCCAGGGTGATCGTCCGATATCCATACACATAGATCAATACAAACACAAATGAATAAAGTGTCATACCTCCCTGTACGATCAGACCGCCCAGATATTTGGACAGAACAATCTCGCTTTTGCTCAGCGGATAGGTGAGCTGAATCCGGTCAAATTCTGCCTTTTCATCCTGTTCCACCGTCATCTGAAGCAGTGTACTTCCCATCACAGGAAATAGGAGTACTACAATCAGCAAAAATCCATAGGCACCTCTCATAAATTCACTGATCGCTGTCAGCGCAGACGTAAATATCATAGAAGCCAGCCAGTTGATCAGATTCTTCTTAATACAGAATCCCTCATATAAATCTTTTAAAATAATCCTCTCATGCCACTTTCTCTCCTCTCACGCAGTACAGCATCACGTCTTCGATCGTTGCCTGTTCAATCTCCAGATCTGAAAATACCTTCCGGATTCCCTGCTTATTGTTGACCAGAACCCGATATCCATAGGTATCCTTTCTGTATGCCTCAATATCCTCCCGGTTCAGTGCGTCAAAGATCCGCTGTCCACAGTTTAAGACGCCGTAATTTTCCTGAAGCTCATCATAGGTCTTTGTAAACAACAACTCCCCATCATGAATAAATGCGATATAATCCGAAATCTTATCCAGATCACTGGTAATATGAGAGGACATCAGAATCGTATGTTCTTCATCCTCTGTGTACTCTCTGAGAATATCCAGAATCTCGTCCCGGAATACCGGATCCAGACCGCTTGTCGCCTCATCCAGAATGAGAAGCTTCGGATCGTGGCTTAGGGCTGCGGCAAATTCCATTTTCATCTTCATTCCCTTGGAAAATTCTTTTAATTTCTTTTTCTTCGGCAGTTCAAACCGATCCAGATACATATGATATTTTTCCATATCCCAGTTGGAATACACATTACTCAATATCTTTCCGATAAACAGCGGTGTAAAATTCAGATCATAACAGGTCTTGTCAAAGATCACCGCAATCTCTTCTTTGATCTGCTTTTCATTTCCTGCATACTCTTGTCCAAAAATCCTTAAAGACTCATAGTCGCATTCAATCAGCCCGAGAATCGCATTAATCAGAGTAGATTTTCCGGCGCCATTCTCTCCGATCAGCCGAGCACACAGCCCTTGGGCAATTTCATCGAAATATTTTTTAATCCAAATTCTTTGTATGTTTTACGCAGTCCTTTGACTTCCAGTGCAAATTCCATCACACATCCTCCTCTTGATACAATACGTCTAATGTCGTTCTCAATTCCTCAAGTTCAATTCCATTTTCCTTTGCCAGCTCTACCGCATCTGTTAAAAGCAGTTCTACCGTCTTCTGTTCTCCTCCCGATAAAGTCCTGGTTCTGTGCAGATACAAAGGTTCCTTTTGCCGGAACTGTCACGATAAATCCGTCCTTTTGCAAATCATCATAAGCTCTCTGTGTCGTGATCACACTGACGTGAAGCTCCTTTGCAAGCTTTCGCATGGACGGCATCGGGTCTCCTGCCTTCAGCTCTCCGTTCATGATCATGGCTTTTATCTGGGAAGTGATCTGCTCATAGATTGGTTTCGGACTGGCATTACTTAAAATAATTTCCACTTCATCACTCCTTCTGTCATATCTGTACTTGCCTTGTAAGTACAGTATATCTCAAATTGTAATTACTGTCAATATCAAATATGTACAGTTTGTAAAATAAAATGACCACTCCGGAAAAAGATCTCTCACTCTCTCCGGAATGGTCCTCTCATCACATGGATTTCCACAATGTTTCTTCAATTCGAAGCAACTGATTATATTTTGCCACACGTTCCGAGCGGCACGGTGCACCGGTTTTGATCTGTCCGGTATGAAATGCCACCGCCAGATCTGCGATCGTGGTATCTTCCGTTTCACCAGATCGGTGAGACATAATCGTCCGATACCCTGCCTGATGCGCCAGTTCCACCGCTCTTGCCGCCTCTGTCAGTGTCCCGATCTGATTCACCTTGATCAGCACCGAATTAGCTGCTTTTTTGCTATCCCCAATGCGACTCTCTCCGGATTGGTCACAAACAGATCGTCTCCCACAAGCTGTACTTTCTCCCCAATTTTTGCTGTCAGTCTGCTCCAGCCATCCCAATCCTCCTCATCCAACGGATCCTCAATGGAATAGATTGGATAATCCAGAATCAATCTTTCATAGTATTCCATCATCTCATCCGATGTTCTCGCGATCTTTTTCCCGCTCTTTTTGCTTTCCCCCACAAAATAATACCGCTGTTCTTTTGCCCGGTAAATTTCTGAAGCCGCCACATCTAAAGCAATCCCTACATCTTTTCCCGGCTGATATCCCGCCTGATGTGCTGCCTCGATCAGAAATTCAATCGCCTCTCTGGAATCTCTCAATTCCGGTGCAAATCCGCCCTCGTCCCCGACAGCTGTAGTCAATCCTTTTTGCTTCAAAAGTGTTCGCAGTACGTGATAAATTTCTGTCCCCATGCGCAATCTTTCTTTAAAGCTGTCCGGTCCATAAGGAACCAGCATAAACTCCTGAATATCCAGATTATTGTCCGCATGAGCACCGCCGTTTAACACATTCATCATAGGAATAGGCATTACCTTTTCTCCTACATTTCCAAGATAGTCATACAGCGGAATCCTAAGTGCAGCCGCAGCGGTCTTTGCCGCAGCCAGCGAGACACCTAAGATTGCATTTGCCCCCAGATTATGCTTGTCAATGCTGCCGTCGAGTTCCTTTAAAATATGATCGATCTCCGTTTGTGCCAACACATTTTTTCCAATCAGAGCCTCGGCGATTTCTTCATTGACGTGACGCACCGCCTGCTCTACCCCTTTTCCTCCATACCGCTTCTCCCGGTCACGAAGCTCTACTGCTTCAAATTTTCCCGTTGATGCGCCGGATGGAACCGCTGCTCTTCCCACGATTTTCTCCCCGGCAAGTATCTCCACTTCTACCGTCGGATTGCCCCGGGAGTCTAAAATTTCTCTTGCGTAAATATCCTGAATCGGTAAATCCTGATACATCTTTTTTCACCCTCCTTGTTGAAAGTTAG
>ENA-OQBJ01000757-OQBJ01000757.1-human-gut-metagenome-genome-assembly--contig:-NODE-757-length-15575-cov-2.430606_pt1 | contig 15575 bp, 17 predicted proteins | sample MGYA00242743_ERZ504545 | MGnify/ENA primary metagenome ERZ504545 (study PRJEB26092, sample SAMD00036252) | human gut metagenome | host: Homo sapiens | study: EMG produced TPA metagenomics assembly of...
CACGGCTACGGTCAAAATGGCCTGTTTCTGAATAATACGGTCCGCAAGGTTGATTTCCATGGTCGATATGGGCAATAAATACAAAATTACGAATTTTACTCTGATCTATTCCTGACAAGTTTTTCCTCCTGCTTTTTCACGGGTTAAATATCAATTTTATCTCATGTCTATTTTGTATGATACGAAATTCCACTCAAAAAGCAAGATAAATTTATCCGCCTGATGCCGGACTTTTGCCCGACAGAACCTTATGCAGGATATCCGCAAACGGCCCCATTGCATTTTTCACCTCCTCGACCGTATTCGTCTGCGCACCAACCTCGAGAAGAACAGATCTCGGGCGGAGATGGAGGTTGTAGCGGTAGCCTTTTAAATAGATACAGCGCGAAAAGCCGGGATAATACTGTTTTGCCTCATACTCCATCTGAAAGGAAAATGCAAGGTTTTCCGCCTGATACGGATTGGGCAGGCTTGTCAGTTCGCCGCTTTCTTTCGTGCGGGAAAGGCCGTTGAAAAACATGATCTGTGCGGTCGGCTTTCCGTTGATTTCTGTCACAAGACGTTTTGAACCATTGACCCCGTCTCGGTGCAGGTCGATCACGACCTGAATGGACGGGTGTTCTTCCAGCGCCGCTGCGATGACCGGCTCCGCGTAGTTGTAGGCGCGGCTCCGCTCGAGACAGCCTTCTTTCATGTCAAATGCCTCTGTAATATGAAGCACTTCGTATCCGTACTGCTTTTCCAGAAGCTCCTGCAGATCATCACCGAGGCCGATTACCGTGTCCGCTCTTTCTCCCGGACGGGAATCGGCGAAGGTTTCCTGCGAATGGGTATGATAGATCAGAATCTGCGGGCCTTCGGCATTTTCCGGCAGGGTCAGGTCTTTTCCGAGCAGGGTGCTGCCGTCGATCTCGCCCCGGCAGGACCGAAGTGTTGGGATCGACAACGAAGAAGCGGTTCAGGAGCGCCTGCGGGTCAGCAAGAAGGTCAGGGGAAATTGTCTCCTGAATCGTGTCGGCCTCCGGGTAGAGAATCTCACGCGGTGCGCCGCCGGTTTCGATGGTCTCCTCCGGGACAGACTGCGGCGCTTCGGGTTCTGCCGTTGATGCCGACTCTCCGGCTGCCGGTTCTGTGATTCCTGTTTCCGTCTGCTCCGGCTCCGTGATTTCCATTCCATCTTTTTGAGTTCCATCCTTTTGATCTTCCTCAGTTCCCTGCTCCTTCGATTCTGTCTGCCCTCTTTCTGCTCCCGGTCCCGGATTCGAATCCTGCTTCGCCGTATCCGTTTCCGCTGTTTCTGTCCCGGCAGACAGCGTATTTTCTGCCGTGCTTCCCTCCCGAAGCGCCGGTATCTGATCCCGCACTGCCGCGAGGAGATTTTCCATCCATCCCCTTCCGTCCTCTTTTCCGTCATAAAAAAAGAAGCGGCATCATCACATCCACGGATAACTGCTCCGCCTGTGCTGCCGCCCGCTGCAGCAGAACTTTCCCCTCTGAGAAATGATTTTTCCGGAGAACCGCTGCACTGCGGAACAGCAGTATACTGCAGGACAGGAAAAGACATCCCCATCCGAACCATCGTCCATTTCGCCTGGCATTCCACATATTATCACCATATTCATGATATGTTACATTTCCCCGGAAAATGCCTGATTCATACCTGCCGCAAGAACCCCGGCCAGGCGGCGGACCATCTCGTCGATCTCTTTTGTCGTCACGTAAAGGCTTTCGAGCGCCGGTGAAATGACTTCTCCCAGAAATTCATCCATCTCGGACTCCTCCAGCGATTCCAGAACGCCTGCGACGGCATCGTGGACGATCGTTCCTGCCCCTACAACGGTCGGCACACCGATTCCGATGACCGGCACGCCGAGCGTCTCCTGATTTAAGGCATTGCGGTGGTTTCCGACGCCCGAGCCCGGCCAGATTCCGGTGTCGGCAAGCTGGATCGTACAGTTCAGCCGGTGAATACTGCATGCGGCAAGGGCATCCACGGCGAGAATCACATCTGGATGGGTCTGTTCTGCCGTTCCGCGCAGGATTTCCACTGCCTCCATGCCCGTCTGTGCCATAACGCCGGGAGCAAGGGCACTCACTTCCCGGCCCTTCTTTCCGTAGGTGCGCACCAGATGGCGCGTAACGTTAAGCTGCTCCACCGTCTCCGGCCCGAGCGCATCCGGCGTGATGCCGCGGTTGCCGAGGCCGGCCACAAGAACGGATCCGCACGCTTCCGGCACCATTTCCATCAGACAGTGGGAAAACTCCTCCGCCGCTTTCCGGCTCTCCTCCTCGTCTGCCGTCAAAAGCAGCGGCGCTTCGATCGTCACATACGTCCCTTTCGGCTTTCCCATCATTTTTGCACCCTGCTCCGATGTGATTTTCACAATGGTTGTCTGAATTTCCGCCTTTCTTTTCTTCTTCTCAATCTCGACCCCGGAGATCTCCACATGGTCCCTCTCAAATTTTTCCTGATTCTCCATCGCCAGGTCTGTCCGCATCCTATACTTTCCTATCATACTTTTCTCCTTCTCCTGTATTTTTGTTGTAGTTTTTGCAATTTTTTCAAAAATATGTATTGACAAAACATGCGAAATATTATAGGATAATAAAGCATGTTTCAGTGGAGCGCCCGTGTCTGTTCCATTGAATAACATCCCTTAAATCACATTAATTTTAAAAATATTGGAGGTGTACAGTTTGGCTAACATTAAATCCGCAAAGAAAAGAATCCTGGTAAATCAGACAAAGGCAGACCGCAACAAAGCAATCCGTTCTGCAGTTAAGACTTCTATGAAAAAAAGTAGATGCTGCTGTTGCTGCAAACGATAAAGAGGCTGCTGCTGCTGCATTAGTAAATGCGATCTCTACCATCGACAAGGCTGCTTCTAAGGGCGTTTATCATAAAACAACGCTGCCAGAAAAGTATCCAATCTGAGCAAAGCTGTAAACTCAATCGCATAATAAAGATATAAACCAAAGAGAACTTAGTCATACCGTCATGTGGCTGGGTTCTTTTTTTTTATGCTTACCAAAAGAGTGCGCCGCGACAGATCTTTTGATAAACACAGAACAAGGCGTACCGGTACAGGAAAACTGGCCGATACGCCTTGTTCTTTTTAGAAAACTCTGCTCTTACGCCGCCCTGCTGTATTTCGTAATCAGCAGCTCCACGCTCAGCAGATCGGAAATTTTTCCCGTCTTCACGTCCTCTTCCATCTGCACGCAGTCATTGACCGCCGCTTTTAATTCCTCCGCCGCATACTGGCGCGACATGGGAATATAGTTCCGCACAACGAAGCTCTGCAGTCCCGTCCGTTTTGCGATCGTCGCCTGATCGCAGTGCTCTGCCAGCAGCTCTTTGACCTGCAGCAGCAGATTGAACTGGCGTGCCAGCAGAAAGAGAATCCGCATCGGCGGCTCCTTTAAAGCCAGCAGATCCTGATACAGATCGAGCGCTTTCCGCTGCTTCTTCTCCGTTACCGCGCGGATCATCTCGAAAATCCGGTTCGTAATCTGCGTTGTGCAGACTGCCTCGATATCCGCCCGCGTGATCACATCTCTTCCCATCGTATAGCTGAGCAGTTTTTCCAGCTCCTGCGAGATATTTCCCATATCCGCGCCGTCTTTTCCAGAAAATCTTCATATCCTGGCGCGTGATCTTTTTTCCCTCTTTTTTCATCATGCCGAGTACCCAGGTCATCAGCGTCTTTTCGTCCTGACGAGCAAATTCCACTGCTCTTCCCTGCTTCTGCACCGCCTTGTACATACGGTTCCGCTTATCGACTTCCTCCTCCACGAAGATCAGCACCAGATAATCCGGCAGGGATCCCATGTAGTCTGCCAGCGCGTCGGCTTTGTTTTTGAAAAATCCTGTATTTTCCAGCAGAATCACACGGCGGTCCGCAAAAAACGGCATCGTCTCCGCAAGGTCAATCACTTTGGGAATCTCGGTTCCTTTTCCCTCAAAGCGGGAGAAATTCATCGTGTCGTCCTCCGGCAGCAGTGCGTTTTTCAGCTTGTTTTTATACTGATGCTTCAGATAGGCTTCTTCTCCGTAGAGCAGGTAGGCCTGCTTAAAATTCTGCGTTTTGATATCTTCTAAAATGCTTTTCATTCCATCCTCTTTCTTTTGTTCCGGCAGAAGCACGTTTGCGCAGTGCCGCAGCAGCCGGAGCTTTTGACCATTCAGGAGACGGGAAATTCCACATCCGACCGGTATCCGTGAACCGCCAGGCGGTCACGCTTCAGCTGTACTGTCACGGCTCCATCCACCGGTGTTCCGTAGATATGGCTTTTGCAGGCACGAAGCCGCTCCAGCAGCTCCCGGTGCGGATGGCCGTACCGTCCCGGCCACGCGCAGGAAATCAGGCTGATCTGCGGCTGTATGCGGTTCAGAAATGCCTCGCTCGTTGAATTTCTCGAGCCGTGGTGCGCCACCTTTAAAATCTGGCACCGCTCTGCCGCCCCCAGGACCTCTTCTTCTCCGCTTCCCTCCAGATCTCCCGTCAGAAGTGCGCGGCAGGCACCGCAGGAAAGCTGTAATACAACACTTCCGGCGTTTTCCTCTCCCGTATAGTCTTCGCCCGCTCCCGGATGAAGTACCGATACGGTGAGTTCTCCTGCACGGATCTCGTCTCCCTTTTTTAGATATTCTACCATAATTCCCGCTTTTTGTGCGGCTAAAATAAAAGGATTTTCTTTTTCGCTTCCTTTCATCCACACAGGCAGGAACAGATGGCGGATGCGAAGCGCCGTTTTCTGCTCCCCGATCAGCTCCAGCAGTTCGAGGATTCCGTTCGTGTGATCTGCGTCCGGGTGCGTGACAACAACGGCATCAAGAGCGGCAATGCCGCGCTGTTTCAGATATGGGAGAATCCTTTTTTCCCCGATCGCAGACGCACTGCTGCTCCCGCCGTCATTCAGCATCACAAAACGGCCGCTCTCCACCACCAGCGAATCGCCCTGGCCGACGTCCAGCGCTGTAATGGAAAACGTTTCCCGGGGACGGTAAAAAAGCAGAACACATGCAAAAAACATGGTAATACCAAAGAGCATCCGCTCCCGCCTTCGTGCCTGCGCACCTTTTCGTTTTGCCCCATCCGGATTCATCTCCCGTTTTCGTTTTCGCACATACAGTATCACCAGCAGACCGGTCAGAATGATTCCATATCCTGCCATCTGCCATTTTTCCGGCTGACCGCAGATCCACACATTTCCCGGAATCTGTGCGACCGCCGCTGTCATCTGCCGCAGAAGTGTGAGCAGGAACCGCGCCGGAAGCAGAACAACACTTCCCGCTTTCACGCTTGCCAGTCCCGCCAGAAGCCCCGCAGCACCCGTCAGCAGCACCGCCGTCATGACAGCTCCTGCAAACAGATTCGGCAGAAACGCAAAGAGCGGAATCTCATAAAAATACCACGCCTGCAGCGGGATCATGACAAGCTGCAGGGAAAGGTACACCATCGCAGCCTCTTTTCCTTTCGCCGCAAGCTTTTCCAGCCCTGTTTTTTCCCTGCGTCTCTTCCGTTCCGCCTTCTCCCCCGCCAGAACCGGATAAACCCCGGAAATGGCTGTTACTGCTCCAAACGAAAGCCAGAACCCGCTCTGCTCCAGATACGAGGGGTTTTCTGCCAGCATCAGAATTGCCGCAAGAGAGAGCGCACTTAAGGAATCATACGTCCTTCCCACTGCGACAGCTCCCATCCGCACCGCAAACATCACCACTGCACGCACGGTCGCCGTTCCGCTGCCGGTAAACATGCCATACAGCACCATACCGGCGGCCGCTGCCAGAGACGCGGGAGTTTTCGGCAGATGCAGCGCCATCAGCAGCCGTCGGAGTGCCATGCCGAGCAGCATCAGATGCATGCCGGAAACGGAAATCAGTGCAGCAGACCGCTCTGCTGATACGCCAGATACGTCTCCTCCGTGAGTTCCGACCGTTCCCCGAGCAGCATCGCAGAAAGCACACCTGCCTCCTCCTCCGGCATCATTTCTTTTAAAACGGCACAGCACCGCTCCCGCTCCAGCCGGAGCGCTTCGCCGAGATTCCACCGCCCGGCATCCACAACTTCCTCCCGCTCCGAAATCACGTAAAACGCACATCCTTTTCCCTCATAATATGTTTTCTCATCAAACATCCCCGGATTGCGCGGGCTTTCCGGCTTTTTTACAGTTCCGTACACCCGCACAGCGGCTCCGACCGGCAGATCTCCCGCTTTGCGAGCAGATAAATTTTCCCTTTGCTTCCCTCCCCGCGCAGCACATACCCGTTGTTGCTGCTCTTTTTCTCATACGTTTCAATTGTCCCTGCAATCCACACCTTCCTGCCCTGCTGCGCTTTGTTTTCGTATTTGGGGTCAGAAAAAGGCGTGCCAAGAGGCACGCCCGCAATCCGCAGCAGCACAAGCACCAGCATGAATCCAAGACACGCCAGCACATGGGCCGTTTTCTCATGTATCTTTTTCCTCCAGATAAGACAGGTCTTCCTCGTAGACTGATTGAGTTTCATCGTTTCACGGAAGGTTACATCGCTCTCTCCGTTGATGGAAAACTGCACCTTATCCACCTTACAGTTCGCCGTGATGGAATCCACCACCGCGTAAATCGGAATCTGCTCCGCCACACTCGAAAGCGCAGAATCCTTAAAAGATTTGTCAAAATTCACATAGGCAATTCGATCGGATGTCGTGACACTTAAGACATTCATCGTATCCGGCAGCACTGCATAATGGCCGTCTTCTTTCGGTCCCTTCATCAGCTGCTCCACCACGACCCGCTCCAGCGGAATGTTCGTGCTGTACGGCACCCGCCGCGTCTCCTTCACAAGATGATCGCCTGCTTCATTTGCAAAATACAGTGTCAGCGTCGCATACTGATACTGATAAATTTCCCTTCCGGAATTTTCCAGAAAGCTGTCCGCCGTCATCGTTCCGATCTCGCGTCCTTTGGAATCCTTTAACGGATCCCCGTCAATCAGAAGCGTCACGCGCTCCACCTCCGGAACCTGCACAAAGGTACGCACCAGTCCTGCACGCACCAAAACCTCCTGCGGCCGCGCAAGCTCTCCGTACTCTCCACTTAAGTTCAGCGTAAGGAGCCCGTTCTCCAGCGTATACGTCTTGATGGAAATCCCATTGGAAAGAAGTGCCTGGTTTCCGTCCCTGGCAGGTTTCTCCTGCAGCGCGTCAACCAGCTCCTTGATCAGTTTCTGATCCGTTCCTTCTTTTGGTTCATACGGCTCCTGCACCAGTGTTGTGCCGGTTTTGTCCAGGCAGTACAGGTGATACGCCGACTCCTTCTGGCTCTTCTGCCACTGCCCGCAGCCGCTAAGAAGCAGCACGCCAGCCAGCAGTACGCCAAGTATCCGTTTCATGTGCGCCACCTCCTACATCACGTAATTCAGAGGAATCCGCACGGAAAATGTCGTTCCCTCGTTTTCTTTGCTGTATACACGGATCGCTCCCCGGTGCATGACAATCGCGCTCCGCGCAATCGCAAGGCCAAGGCCGGTTCCGCCGATTTCCCGCGAGTGGGACTTGTCCACGCGGTAGAAACGCTCGAAGATATGCGCAATCGACTCCTCCGGGATGCCGATGCCGGAGTCTGCCACCGTCACGTAGAAATATTTGTGATCCGCATTTAAGGATACACGCACCCATCCATTCTCGTTGTTGTACTTGATGCCGTTTTCGATCAGGTTCGAGAACGCCAGCGAGAGCTTCGTCGCATCCACCTCCGCATTGACCGGGCGGAAGCTGTCGAGAATGAGCTCCACATTTTTCTGTGCGGCAATCGGATGAAGCCGCTTCAGCAGCTGCTCTAACAGCTCGTTGATATTGACCTGGGTGATATTGAGGTCTGCCACCTTTTTATCCATCTTGACCAGCGACAAAAGGTCGGTAATAATCTGGTTTTCGCGGTCGATCTCCGAGGTAATATCCTGCATGAACTCCTGATAAAGTTCCACCGGAACGCCCTCCTGCCCGTTCAGCGAATCCGCCAGAACCTTCATGGACGCAAGCGGCGTCTTTAACTCATGCGAGACGTTCGAAACAAATTCCTGGCGGGAATCGTCGAGCGTACGGACGCGGGTCAGCATCTTGTTGAATGCGTCCGTGATCAGCTCTGTCTCGAGGTAATCCGGAACAGAAATGCTTTCGTCGAGATAGCCGTCGGTGATGTCCTCGATGGAACGGGTGACCTTCTGGAACGGCTTCATCAGAATGCCCGCGAGCAGATAGCCAAAGACCAGCACGAGAAGCGTAATGATCGAAAGAATCGTCATTCCCTTCGTCTCCAGAATTTTCATATTCGCACGGATCTCATCCGTCGAAATGCTGACGAGCATAACGCCGAGCGTCTCCTTCGTCTCGGTATTCTGAATCCGCACCGTCATTTCCAGATAGTTGTTTTTCCGGTCGTACTGGCTCGTCTCCTTGCCCTGAAAGCTCTGGATGACCTCCTGCGAGATAATCGTCTTTCCGCGGTCCATATCGTACGTATCTTTGATGACGCGGAAATCCTGGTCGATAATCAGGATTCTGCCGCCGTAGATATTCGTCAGCATACTGAGCTGTCCGTTGATGACATCCGATCCAGGATCTTCCATGTAATTCTGCTGGATGAGCTGGTTGCAGATAATATCGCACTGATTTTTTACGGTAATGCTGCGCACCGATACCGCACGGTCCTCATAGCTGTTTACGATGCTCTTCTCAAGGATCACACACGGTACAATGCCGATGATCACAAGAATCACCGTGATGCGGAAGCGCAGACTCCGCAGAAACTTCCATTTTTCTTTGTTTTTAAGCCTGGAAATAGTAACCAACTCCCCACTTTGTGTGAACGTACTTCGGTTCACTTGGATTTTTCTCAATCTTTTCGCGCAGACGGCGGATATGTACATCTACGGTGCGCACGTCGCCCGGGTACTCATAGCCCCAGACAATATTCAGCAGGTTCTCTCTGCTGTACACCTTGTTCGGATTGAAGACGAGAAGCTCGAGCACATCGAACTCCTTCGCAGTCAGATTGATCTCGCGTCTCCGATGAAGACTCTTCTGCTCTCGCAGTCGATCCGCAGGTCTTTCACCTGTACGACTTTTGCTTTCTCTTCTTTTGGCTCCTGGCGGGCCGCACGGCGCATGATGGCCTTGATGCGTGCTTTTACTTCCAGAATGTTGAACGGCTTTGTGATGTAATCATCTGCGCCGTATTCCAGTCCCAGGATTTTGTCCATGTCCTCGCCCTTTGCGGTCAGCATGACGATCGGAACGTTGGAAAATTCACGGATCTGCTGGCAGACGGACAATCCGTCCAGCTTTGGCAGCATCAGATCCAGAAGGATCATATCGTATTCTTTTTCTTTTGCCATGGAGAGTGCTTCCTCGCCGTCGTATGCGCAGTCAACCTCCATGCCGTCCTGCTCCAGGCTGAAGCGGATTCCTTTTACGATCAGTTTTTCATCATCAACTACAAGAACTTTCTTTGCCATTTCTTCTCCTTCTTGTTCTAAACCTCGATAGAACCCCTTATCTTTTCAAACATCTTTCCCTTGATGCCCTCAATGTTCATAATCTCCTCAATCGAACCAAACGGGCCGTTTGCTTCGCGGTAGGCGATGATGGCATCCGCACGGCTCTCTCCGATGCCGGAGAGTGTCATCAGTTCTTCTTTTCCGGCCGTGTTCAGGTTGACTTTGCCGGAACCGGAAGCCTGCTCCGTGCCGCCCGTATTCTGCTGCGGCGTTTCCGTGATTTCCATGTTTTCTGCCTCCTCGCGCGTCCAGACGGTGATCTGCTCTCCGTCTTCGATTTTCCGTGCAAGATTGAGGATTTTTTCTTCAGCATCCGGCAGAAATCCGCCTGCCGCTTCCACAGCCTGCACTACGCGGCTTCCGCCCGGCAGCGTGTAGACACCGGGGGAAGCGACCGCACCGCAGATATAAACCTGCACCGTTTCTTCCGGTGCTGCCTCCTGTGCCTCACGTTTTTCCGGAATGCCTGTGGTTTCTCCGGCGCTTTTTTCGGAAACCGTCTGCTCCTCATCCACTTCCTTCTGATTCCCGAAACGTTTTCCGCCGTGCTCCCGCCTGTGCTATCTGACAGTTTGTATTCTGTATCCCTGTGGTTGCATCCGCAGAGCAAAAAAACCAGCATCGCCGCCAGTATTTTTGCATGTTTTCTGCCTCTGTCCTGCTGTTTTTTCAATTTCATGCTGTGTACTCCCTTCCGCTTCGCATCTGACGCGCAAGGGTCCCTTGTGTACGCATAACTACGTTTCTATTGTATCGAAGAAACCATAAAAATACAAGTAGAAATCTTAATCGTTATTCCCACTGAAACACTACAATTCCCACAACTGCCACTGCCATGCCGAGCAGCTTGCGCACGGTGAAATCCGTTTTTTCCATACCGAAAAGGCCGAACAGTTCAATCAGCACGCCGCTGCGAGCTGGGAAATGACGATCAGCATCGCCGCCTTCGCCGGGCCGAGCCCTGCCATACTCCAGATAACCGTGATCGTGATAAACGCGCCAATTGCACCGCCGAGCAGCAGATACCACGGCTTTACGCGGAACAGATCCCCGATCGGCTCCCTCCCGGTAATGCACCATGCCGCAAGACAGACGACAAACGCACTGATCTGCACCCAGCCGGCCGCCAGCCATGTACTCGTCTGTTTCGTCACCTCCGTGTTGAAAACACCCTGAATACTCATCAGCGCTCCGGAGAGCAGCGCTGTTAAAATTCCCGCCATTGATTTTTCCTCCTGCTGTTTTTTATGTACTCTCGGAGTCTTTCTGCGCTTGATTTTACGAGAAGATTTTTTGTCAGTTGTGCCCAAATTTCTGAGGCGTACGCGGTGCGTACGTTGATGAAATTTGGGTGCAGCTGGCGGAAAATCGGCCGTAAAAGCAAGTGCAGAAAGACTCCGAGAGTACATTTTATACTATTCCTTTTTTCCCCGTTTTTATACAGAACTCAGGGACAGCAGGAAAACAGCCGACCGGTCTCCTGCCTAGGAAACCAGACGGCTGTCTATTTCACATTACTGTAATGCTTTCTCCAGTTTTTCAATCATCTCATCGATGTCATCTTTCGTAATCACAAGCGGCGGTACCATACGAAGAACGTCGCTTCCGGCGGAAATCACAAGAAGTCCGTTCTCAATCGCGCGGTTGATGACTTCTCCGACCGGACGTCCCGTTACGACAAGGCCCTGCATAAAGCCTTTTCCACGGCGTGCTGCGAGGCAGTCATATTTTTCCACCAGCTCGTCCAGCTTTTTCTCCAGATACGGAGCCGTCTCTGCTACATGCTCTACGACATGCTGTTTCTCATAGCATTCAAATACAGCATTGACAGCCGCGCAGGCCAGCGGGTTTCCGCCGTATGTCGTTCCGTGGTCTCCCGAACGAGCGAATGCTCTGCCGTCTTTTTATTCAGCACGAAGCGCCGACCGGAACGCCGCAGCCAAGTGCTTTTGCACACGTCATGACATCCGGCTGTACGCCGTAATCCTGCCATGCGAACAGTTTTCCTGTTCTTCCCATACCGCACTGGATCTCGTCGAGAATCAGCAGGATGTCGTGCTCGTCACACAGATCGCGCACGCCCTGTAAAAATTCTTTCGTTGCCGGATAGATACCGCCCTCGCCCTGTACAGTCTCCATGATGATCGCACATGTCTTGTCGGTAATCTGTGCCTTTACGCTCTCCAGATCATTAAAATCCGCAAATTTAATGCCGCCGATCAGCGGTTTGAACGGATCCTGATAATGCGTATTTCCTGTTACAGAAAGCGCTCCAAGGCTTCTTCCATGGAAGGAATGGTTCATCGCGATGATCTCGTGATCGTTGCTGCCATCTTTTAAGTAAGCGTATTTTCTCGCTACTTTGATGGCTCCCTCGATCGACTCCGTACCGCTGTTCGTAAAGAATACTTTATCCATGCCGGATGCCTTCGCCAGCTTTTCCGCCGCGGAGCCCATCGGAACATTGTAGAACAGGTTGGAAACATGGATGACTTTGTCCACCTGGTCTTTCACTGCTTTTTATAATCGTCATTGCTGTAGCCGAGCGCATATACCGCGATACCTGCCGCAAAGTCCAGATATGCTTTTCCGTCGGTGTCATACAGATGAACGCCCTCGCCGTGGTCGATCACAAGCGGGAACCGGTTATAGGTGTGGAGCACGTACTGCTCGGTCTGTTCCATATATTCATTTGTCTTCATGATTGAATTTCTCCTTGTTTTCCCCTAAAATCGCCGTACCAATTCCTTTGTTCGTAAAGATCTCAAGCAGCAGGCAGTGCTGGATTCTTCCGTCCATGATGTGGACTCTTGAAACACCGTTCTCAATCGCGTCGATACAGCCCTGGAGCTTTGGAATCATACCGCCGCCGACATTTCCGTTGGTGATGAGATCTCTTGCTTCCTGTACGTGGAGCTCGGAAATCAGGCTCTCCGGGTCCTTCGGATCTTTGTATACACCCTCGATATCGGTCAGGAATGCCAGTTTTTCTGCATTTAACGCCTCTGCGATCGCGCAGGCTGCGTCGTCTGCGTTGATGTTGTAGGTGTTGAAATCATCGTCCATGCCGACCGGGCAGACTACCGGCAGGAAATCGTTATCCAGAAGATCGTACAGCACTTTCGGATTTACATTTTTGATATTTCCAACGAAGCCGATGTCTTCTCCCTTGGACAGCTTTTTCTCTACGTTTAAGAGACCGCCGTCTTTTCCGCTGATGCCGACTGCGTTGACACCGAGCGACTGAATCATGGTGACAAGCTCTTTGTTGACCTTATTCAGCACCATCTCTGCCACTTCCATCGTATCGGCATCCGTTACACGAAGGCCGTTGACAAACTTCGGTTCCATGCCGACCTTTCCGACCCAGCGGCTGATTTCCTTTCCGCCGCCGTGTACGATGATTGGTTTGAATCCAACCAGCTTCAGAAGAACAACGTCCTGAATAACGTTTCTCTTCAGCTCTTCATCCACCATCGCGCTTCCGCCGTATTTGATGACAATGATTTTGCGGTTGAACCGCTGAATATAAGGAAGTGCCTCGATCAGCACATTTGCTTTGTCCAGATACATTTGATTTACCATGATTTTTTCCTCGCTCTCCTCTTTTGATTCCTGGTTCTGCTGTACCGAAAATACGATTTCCCGGCACGTTTTCGTTGTATTCCCTCAGAATTTCATCCGAATGTTTTTAAGAACGGTAATCCGCATTAATTTTTACATAGTCATAGGTCAGGTCGCAGCCCCATGCCGTTGCTGCCGCCTCTCCCATGTGGATGTCGGCGATCGCAGTTACTTTCGGCTCGGAGAGGATCTTCGTTGCCTCCTCCTCGCTGTAGTCAACGGCAACACCTTTCGTGATAATCTGCAGTTTTCCGGCTGCGCTCTCAAAGTAGAGATCTACATTTTCCGGATCGAATTTTGCTCCGGAGTAACCCATCGCGCAGAGGATTCTTCCCCAGTTGGCGTCATGGCCGAAGATTGCCGCTTTCGTCAGACTCGATGTGATGACGGATTTTGCCAGTGTCACGGCCTGCTCTTTGCTCTCGGCTCCCTGAATCGTCACTTCGAACAGTGCGGTTGCGCCCTCGCCGTCGCCTGCGATGTGCATCGCCTGTGTTTTATTGACTTCAAAGAGTGCTTCTTTGAAAATCTTGTAATCCTCGTTTTCTTCCGTAATTTCCGGGTTTCCGGCAAGACCGTTTGCCAGAAGGAGAACGGTATCGTTTGTGGAAGTATCACCGTCTACGGAAACCATGTTGTAGGTGTCCGGTACGACTTCGCTCAGTGCTTTCTGCAGCATCTCTTTCGAAATATTGGCATCGGTTGCCACAAAGCTCAGCATGGTGCACATATTCGGATGGATCATGCCGGAGCCCTTGCACATGCTGCCGATCGTTACGGTTTTTCCGCCGATTTCGATCTGAACAGCAACTTCCTTCGGCTCGGTGTCGGTTGTCATGATCGCCTGTGCTGCTGTAGCTGCGGCTTCTCTTGTAGCTGCAAGCTGCGGTTTCAGCATTTCCACGCCGGCTGCGATCTTATCGATCGGAATCTGTTTTCCGATAACACCGGTCGATGCAACGAGAACGGAGTCCTCTGGAATGGAAAGTGCAGCCGATGCTGCCTCTGCGGTTTTTCTGCAGTAGCCATAGCCCTCCTCGCCGGTGCATGCATTGGCGATTCCGCTGTTGCAGACGATTGCCTGTGCGGTTGGATGGTTGTATACAATCTCCTGGTCCCATTTGACCGGAGCTGCTTTTACGATGTTTGTAGTAAAGGTTCCTGCTGCTACGCACGGTACCTCGCTGTAGACAAGTGCCATATCCTTTACGCCCTGTTTTTTAATTCCTGCTGCGCCGCCTGCTGCCTGAAAACCTTTTGCAGCAGTGATGCCTCCTTCAATCTTTTTCATTCTTTTATCCTCACTTTTCGTAAATTCCGTCTGTTGTCTGCTTCTGTCTTTTTTACGGGAACATCGGCGGCATGCACAGGCCTTCGTTTTCCGGCAGGCCGAACATCAGGTTCATATTCTGTACCGCCTGTCCTGCTGCGCCTTTGACCAGGTTGTCCATCGCACCCATCATGATGATTCGTTTCGTTCTCGGATCGATCTTGAAGTTGACATCCACATAGTTGCTTCCCTCGACCCATTTCGTCTGCGGGCAGACATCCTTATCGAGAACACGTACAAACTGCTCGTTGGCATAATACTTATCATAAACGGCTTTAACCTCTTCGTAAGTCACATCTTTTTTCAGGGATGCATATGCCGTTACGAGAATGCCGCGGTTCATCGGAACAAGATGCGGGGTGAAGTTCAGGGTGATCGGGTAGCCAGCTGCATAGGAAAGCTGCTCCTCGATCTCCGGTGTGTGGCGGTGGCTGGCAACGCCGTATGCTTGATGTTTTCATTGACCTCACAGTAGAGGTTGTCCACTTTCGCTCCTCTTCCTGCTCCGGAAGTTCCGGATTTTGCATCGATGATGATGGTGTTGCCATCAATGAGATCTTCCTTTAATAAAGGATAAATCGAAAGAGTTGAGCAGGTCGGATAGCATCCCGGGTTTGCCACGATGCGCGCCTGTTTTACTTTCTCACGGTTGATCTCGCACAGTCCGTAAACCGCCTCGTCGATATACTGCGGGGATTTATGCTCGATCTTGTACCACTCTTCATACGTTTTACATCTTTAATACGGAAATCGGCGCTCAGGTCGATGACCTTTACTTTCGAAAGAATTTCATCATTTACCAGGGAAGCACAGAGTCCCTGCGGAGTTGCTGTAAAAATGACGTCTACTTCCTTTGCAAGCTGCTCCATGTTGTCGTCCTTGCAGACATCGTCTACTAACTGAAACATATTCTGGTAAACCGACGCATATTTCTTATCGATATAGCTTCTGGAACCATACCATTTAATCTCCACATCTTTGTGTCCCAGGAGAATACGCACCAGCTCGCCTCCTGCATATCCTGTAGAACCGATAATTCCTGCTCTGATCATACCTTTTTCTCCTTTTTTCTTTCGCCCG